>Ga0307312_10002166_pt1 | contig 10295 bp, 7 predicted proteins | sample ER_DNA_202_FD_194489 | JGI IMG/M metagenome (GOLD analysis project Ga0307312, IMG submission 194489) | Bulk soil microbial communities from the East River watershed near Crested Butte, Colorado, United States - ER_DNA_202 | ecosystem: Environmental > Terrestrial > Soil > Floodplain | place: USA...
GTCGAGGGGGTGCGCGCCGCAGATAACTTCTATATCGAAGTGGATCACGAAGGGGGCCTGGCCGGCTTCTGGCTCACCAATGTGCCGGCCTTTCAGGGTCTCGACGACGACTAAGCCGCCCGCTCGGACTCCTCGAAGAACCCCGTGGTCTGTTTGTTCAGCAATGACGCGTAATAGCCGCCCTGGGCGAGCAGCTCGGTGTGGTTGCCTGCCTCCGCAATCTCCCCATCCTTGATCACGACAATCCGGTCGGCATCGCGCACCGTGGACAGCCGATGGGCGATGACGAAAGCCGTACGCCCGTTGAGGAGCGCCTTCAGCGCGCGCTGAACCAGGTGCTCGGACTCGACGTCGAGCGCCGAGGTTGGCTCGTCCAGAATGAGGATCGGCGGGTTCTTGAGCAGGGCGCGGGCGATCGCGATGCGCTGCCGTTCGCCCCCGGAGAGCCGGCTGCCTCGCTCGCGCACGACGGTGTCGTAGCCTTCCGGGAGGTTCGTGATGAAGCCGTGCGCCTGGGCCGCGCGTGCCGCCATCTCGACCTCATGCTGGGAGGCATCCGGCCGGCCGTACGCGATGTTGGCCCGCACCGTGTCGTTGAAGAGGTGAGCATCCTGGAAGACCACGCCGATCTGGCCCCGAAGCGAATGCTGGGTCATGTTCCGGATGTCCACCCCGTCGATGGTGATCGCCCCTTCGCTCACCCGGTAGAATCGCTGCAGCAGCGTGGCCATCGTGGACTTGCCGCTCCCGCTGGGTCCGATCAGGGCGATCGTCTCACCTGCGGGGACAGTCAGGTTGATGTTCCTCAGTACCGATGATCCCGGCTGGTATCCGAAGCTCACGCCGCGGAACTCCACTTCCCCCCGGAGCGCCCTGACGTCCGCCGCACCCGGGCTGTCGGCCACCACGTCGTCCGCGTCCAGGATATTGAAGATGGCTTCGAGCGAGACAGTGGCCCGGCGAAGCGTCTGATAGGTGTTGGTGAGCCCCTGCACCGGTCCGAAGAGCCCGCCGATGTACCCCAGGAATGCCACCAGTGTTCCGAGCGTCATCTCCCTGCGATACACGAGGTAGCCACCGATGGCCAGGGCCGCGAGGCGGGCGGCGGTGGCGGCGAGGCTTCGGAGCGTTCCGGTGTAGTTGTCGGTGCGTACGCCTCGACGAACGACCACGTTCCCCTCCCGCACCCCGGCCAGGAATCGCCGCTTCTCCTCCTCCTCCATCACGAACCCCTTCACCGTCATCATCCCCGCCAGCACCTCGTTGAAGCGCCCGTAGATCGAGTTCCAGCGCTCGACCAGGCGGCGTTCCCGCTGCTCCTGCTCCGGTGCGGCCCAGGCGCCGATGAGCGCCGGAACAGGGGCGAAGACGATGACCGCAACGGCCATGTGCCACTCCAGGCGGAGCATCGCGGCGACGGAGAGCACGAGGTAGAGCAGGGTCGGCAGGAGGTTGAAGGCGGTGTCGCAGAAGGCGGTGACGCAGCCGTTGATCCCGGCGTTGATCCGGTTCATCGTGGCGCCGATCGTCTCCCCCTGGTGAAACGACATCGGGAGCGAATTGAGCTTGCCCATCACCCGCTCGCGCACCGTGTAGTCTACCCCGAGCCGGACGTCCCAGCTCAGCACACCGAGCCATGCCTGAAGCCCCGAACGCGTGATCTCCAGGACCACCAGCGCCGCGATGGCCACGCTGAACTTGGAGAGCCCGGTGCCGGCGCCGAGCTGGTCGAAGAGGTACTTCATGACGAGGGGATCGACAGCGCTCAGGGCAGCTAGCACGAGCGCGAGACAGGTGACAGCGATCAGTGTGCGGCGGTACGGTCGGACGAATTCGAGCGACCGTAGGGTGAGCTGGAATCCGGTTTGTTTCGCTTGCATTCTCAGGGGATTAAGAGGGACGAAGTGATGGTCCCCCTGAGAAGCAAGTTCAATGCCTCGACATGGCCCTGCGAAAGCGCCTGGGAGCGTTCCTTCTCACCCCGGAGCGCTGCTCAGGAATCTTTGCTCGCCAATGAGTTACGAGCGACTCACCTGCTCGAGCGAACCACTATAGACGCCAGGGTGAGACCGGCTGGGAAAAAGCTCTGGATTGTCGCCCTGCATACTGCACTGGAAATGGCGACCTCAACCGCGGAGCTTCGCGCCTGCCTCCGCCCGAGAGTGCACCTTCATCTTGGCAAGCACGCGCTGGGTGTGGTGCCTGGCGGTGTGGGTGCTGATGCCGAGTGTCTTCGCGATGGCGACATTGGAGCACCCTTGCCCCAGCAGCAGGGCCACCTCGGTCTCCCGGGCTGTGAGGCCGAACTGCATTTGCAGGTACGCGGCCCGGGCCGGTGCGAACCCACCACGCCCGGGTGCTCGTTCCGTTCGCTGCGCCCGTATCTGCTGCCGCAGGTCGCGCATCTCCAGCAGTGAGCCGTGAATGCGCTCGATCAGCGCCCGTCCGTCTTCTCGCAGCGTGGCAAAGGTGGACAGGACCTCGCTGAGTCGCTCCTGGGCTCCGTTACTGGTCGGGTCAACCGAACTCTTCTTTCCTGCTTTCTTTGCGTGCATGACTGATCCTGCGCCGCTAGGTTGTCACTCGTGATATGGACACTATGCGGTGCCCGCGAGCCCTCCAAATCTAGCCGAGTGCCATGAGCCGGAACCTCGAACCGCTTCGGCGGGCTTTGGCCCGGAAGGGGCTGACCCCAGCCTCCTTTGTACCTGAAGCGAGTGGTGGCAGGCTTGAAGAGGCCAGCATCAGGCCGGCTCGCTTGCTGGAGGGTAACCGGCTCGAGGCCATCGCCGTCGGCTCCGCGGAAGCATGGCCTGCTCCGCTCGCCTACCTGGATGGAATTCAGCGGTCCGAGGTGGTGGGCTACCACGGGTCCTCACCAATCCTCGCTGCCGAGATCGCCGCCGCCGTTCGCGAGCGGCACGATCGCCGCCTGCATACCGCAATCCAGAAGAGCCGTCTCCTGGTCCTGGCCCGCCCCTCGGCGCTCGCTGCCGCCGGGGAGGCGCTCCGGGATCGTGAGCCGATCCCGCTGCCGGACGACGATGCCCCGCATCCCGTACGTGACCTACTGAACGCGGCGCGAGCCCTTGACCGCGAACGAGGCGCGCTCGAGATCGCGGTAGGCGACGCGTACCGCGTCCGGTCCGCCGGCTGGCTCATCGTCGACGGCTCGCTGGCGGAAAGCCCCCGCTGGGCGGAGGATCCGAGACTGGTGGGTATCTCCAAGAGTCACTCGATTCTGCCGTTCGAAGGAGAGGACCTGGAACGCTACCTGCGGCTCCCGGTGGCCCACCGATCCTCGGTGTATGCACCCGCGACGAGGAGCCTGGCTCCGGTTCGTGCGTGGGGGCTTCGTCTCTGGCCCTGGGAAGGGAAGGACCTGCTTCACGGGTTGGTTCGGGTCGAGGTCGCGCCGGCCAATGAGGCCACCGAGCTCGTGGATGCGGTTTCCCGCTGGGTCTTGGCCGAGCGGGCGCCGGTCAGCGCACCCGACCACCGATGGGACCGGCTGCTCTACGGGATCCATAGTGTAGAGCAGTATCTGAAAGCAAACGCGTAAGCCGGACCGTATTTCTTTCCCCGCTCACGCTCTCCTACTAGTATCCATCATGCCCCCTGAAACTCTCCCGGTCGGCCGCGTAGTGGCCACCGAGCTCAAGCCCTCCACTCCACACCAGTTCCACTTCTGGACCGCCCGCGAAACGGCGATTGGCATCGGCGCGATCGTGCGGGTGCAGGAAAACGAACGGGTCGTCTTCGGGGTGGTGACGGACGGCTTCGCCTATTCCGATTTGATGACGCCCATGCACGCGGTGATCGGCGCCGACGGTGATCCGGTTGCTGCTGGCGCCGAGCCGACGGCACGCGCCGAGATCCGGCTCTTCACCGCCGCCGTACTCCGGCAGATCCCGGAAGAGCCGCTCCAGCCGGTTCCGCTCGGAGCGGTCTGGCTTGCATCAGATAGCGATGTTGTGCAGGCGCTCCGCATGGATGGGTTCACCACCGGAGACCGCCCCACCGGCATCCCGGTCGGACTCTATGCCGCCGGAGGCTTCGACTGCCCGGTGTATCTGGACTGCGACTTCCTGCTGGGTCCCGAGGCGGCTCACCTCAACATCACCGGGGTGTCCGGTCTCGCTACCAAGACCAGTGCGGTCGAGTTCCTCCTGGGCAGCATCTTTCAAACCTTCCCCTCGCACAAGGGAACCGTCGCGGCCCTCTGCTTCAACGTAAAGGGGCCTGACCTCTGCTTCCTCGACCAGCCCGGGACGCTGGGGGAGGAGGATCTGCGGCAGTACGCCCGGCTGGGTCTTCAACCGGAAGCCTTCGCCAATGTTCGCTACTATGCCCCGCTGAAACCCGATGGGGTGAACCTGAATACGCTGCGGACCCATGAGGCGCTCTCGGCAAACACCGAGCCGCTCGTGTGGGGCTTGCGTGAAGTTCTGGACTACGCGGAGGTCGTGCTGAACCGGGACGACATCGATGCCAAGGCCGATGCTTTCATTGATTTCCTGGCGGAGCGAGTCGTGGGCCGCGAGTATCAGGACGAGATGCTGCGACGAAAACCCTTCCTGGTACAGAGCTTCGCCGACCTGGAGGAGTTCTTCCGCGCCATCTTCGATTTCATGGAGCTGCTGGGGAAGGGTGGGGAGGTGTGGAAGACGCACCATGTGGCCACGATCCGGAAGGTGCGGAACCGGCTCAGCAATATCAGCACTCGCTCCAAGGGCCTCGTAACCGATGACGGCATAGCCAGTGATCTGCCGTGGGGGCGCTTCGAGGATCGCAGCGTACATGTCATCGACGTGGCCGGTCTCGATCCGCTCGCTCAGGATCTGGTCTTTGCGCGAGTGGTTTCGAAGCTCCGGGAACACCTCGAGCGGCGAGACCTCGGCGTGGACCATGTCGTCGTGTTCGTGGATGAGCTGAACAAGTATGCGCCCGCCGACGGGCCCGATACGTACGTGAGAAAGATGCTCATCGATCTCTCCGAGCGGGGACGCTACCTGGGACTCGTGCTCTTTTCGGCCCAGCAATTCCGCTCCCAGGTACAGCGCAGGGTAGTGGGGAACGCCGGCACCGCGATCTACGGCCGCATGGATTCCGACGAGCTCGCCACGCCCGGGTATGGCACCCAATCGCCGGCCACCAAGATCAAGCTGGCGACCTTGCCCAAGGGCGAGCTGATGCTCCGCCACCCGCATTTCACCCAGCCGATCTTCGTCAAGTTCCCCCGGCCTGCGGTGCTCAACAGCCGGGAGGGCATCGAACGATTTCCTCCAGCCGGCGAGCTTTCCTTCGAGGACGCGGTGGTGCGTCAGATGCGAAGGCTCGACCGGCGTGTGTCATCGGAGGCCGTTCGCGAGCTGATCGACGGACGACGGGAGGAGGATGTGCGCCGGGCCTTGTCCGCCACTCGCCGCGAGCGTCCGACAGACGCATATGCCTTCTTTACCGCATGTCTCGGCCGTCGGGTCAACGCAGAGGTCGTGGCAGCCCGACGGGGGATTCCCGCTCTCAAGCGGGCCGACGATTCCTACGGGGGGTAGCCCGGCCGGCTGTGCGTTAACTGCTTGCTCTTTAGCGCTTTTGGGCCCATTCTCCACCCGTGAAACTGGCCCACATCGCGGACCCCCACCTGGGCATCCGGCAGTACCATCGGCAAACCTCGGCAGGCATCAATCAGCGGGAAGCCGATATTGCCCAGGCCTTTCGCGCCGCCATTGACGGCGTCATTGCCGCTCGACCCGAAGTGGTCGTCTTCGCGGGCGATCTCTTTCATTCCGTCCGCCCAAGCAACTCCGCGATAGTCTTCGCCTTTCGCCAGTTTCAGCGGCTACGCGAGACGCTGCCGAACGCGCCCATCGTCCTCATCGCCGGTAACCACGATACCCCGCGCACAGTGGAGACCGGTTCAATCCTGCGGCTATTCGAGGAGCTAGGTGTCGACGTGGCTACCGACGAGCCACGCCGGCTGGTCTATCCCGAGCTCGACCTCAGCATCTTTGCGATACCTCGCGAGGCGATCCTATCCGCCGAGCCACCCGCGCTCCAACCGGAAGGCCCCCAAAAACACCAGGTGCTCGTAGGGCACTTTGAGGTCGAGGGGGAATACCCGCTCGGCCATGTTGCCACCGAGTACGGGGCCGCTCCCGTCACTCGCCAGGAACTCCATTTGAAGGATTGGACCTACGTTGCCCTTGGGCATTACCACACGCAGCATCAGCTAGCAAAAAATGCCTGGTATGCCGGAGCTCTCGATTACATCGGACCCAACATCTGGGGCGAGGCCGCCGACGAGGTCGACCACGGCTCCCATGGGAAGGGATGGCTCCTCGTCGATCTGGAAACCCAGCGGGTGGAGCGCCGTCCGGTGCCCGCGGCTCGCGCGGTCCTCGATCTCGAGCCAGTGAAGGCAGAGGGTCAGTCTGCCGAGGCGGTGGATGCACTGATCGCCGAGCGTGTAGCCTCCGCTCCCGGTGGCATCTCCGACCAGATCGTGCGGCTGCGGGTGTTCGACATTCCGCGGTATGTGGCCCGCGAGCTGAACCACACGGAGGTGCGGGGGTTCAAGGCCGAAGCCTTGCACTTTCAACTCGACTTCCGGAGACCGGACCTCCATCGGACCACCGGGGCCGGAGCACCGGGACGGCGGCAGACCCTGCCGGAACTGGTGAGTTCCTACCTCGAGGGCCGGCCGCTCCCGGCCGAGCTCGATCGGGCGGCGTTCGTGCGACTGGGGCGCGAACTGATGGATAGCCTCGAGCGCGATCTGGCGGGGGGCTGATGCGGATCGACCGTCTGCGCCTGCAGAACTTCCGGCAGCACGAGAACACCGAGATCGAGTTCGGCCCCGGTCTTACGGGCATCATCGGTCCCAATGGCGCCGGCAAGACCACGCTCCTCGAGGCGATCGCCTGGGCGATGTACGGCATGCCGGCCGCGCGGGGAAGTCGGGAAACCCTTCGACGCCGCGGCGCCTCGCCGAAGGCTAGAGTCGCGGTGGAAGTCGACTTCACGCTCGGAGCCCATCGGTACCGCGTCGTGCGTTCGCTCAACAGCGCCGAGCTCTACCAGGATGGAGATCCGTCGGCCATCGCCAACAGCATCGGCGCCGTCACCGACCGGGTAACCCGGCTCCTAGGCATGACCCGCGAGCAGTTCTTCAACACCTACTTCACCGGGCAGAAGGAGCTCGCTGTCATGGCGGCGATGAGCGCGCCGGAGCGGGCCCAGTTTCTTTCGCAGGTCCTCGGCTATGAGCGGTTGCGCATCGGGCAGGAGCGATTGAAGGAAAGGCGATCGTCACTCCGCGCACGGCTCGAAGGACTGCGGGCGGGACTCCCTGACGGTGCGGAATTGGAGGCTGCCAGGAAGCAGGCCGACAACCGTCTCGAGGCCGCCGGGAGGGCAGAGACGGCTGCCGCCACCGCCAGCGAAACCGCGGAGCAGCGCCTGGCCGCCATCCGTCCCCAGTGGGAGAAGCTGCAGCAGTTGCGCGAAGCGGCAATCGCCCTCGAGGCGGAGATCAAGCTCGCTGACCAGAAGGCCGTAGCGACATCCGAGCGCCTTGCGCGGCTCGAACACGAGGCGGCGGAGGCAGCTTTGGCGCGGCAGAAGCTCGATGAGGTCCGCCGCCGACTCGCGCCGCTGCCCGGGTTGCGCGAGGAGACGCAGGCGCTGGAGCGTCAGGCCGAGGCGTACGCAGCTCGCAAGAGCTATCAGGCCCAGCTGGACGAGGTACGGGCGCATCTCGCCTCCATCCAGGAACGGATCTCCCGGGTGCCCTCGAAGCAGCTCCTTGCCGAAGCGCTCGAACGGGTCAATGCGGCGAGGGCCACGCTGACGGCGGCCAGCCTCGAGTCGGAGGAGCAGCGAACCGTCTGGGTCCGCGATGCCCAGGATGCCAAGACCAAGCGGCAAGGGCTCCTCGATCAGTACCAGGAGCTCAAGGAGCAGCGTCAGCGGATTGTGAAGGCGGGTGTCGAGGGAGTCTGTCCTACTTGTGCCCGCCCTCTTGGCGTAGAGTACGCCAAGGTGCTGGAGCTGCTCGACCGCCAGATCGAGGAGGTTCGCTCCAACGGCAATTTCTACAAGCAGCGAATCGACCAGCTGCAGCAGGAGCCCGCGGCGCTCGCGGAGGTCGATCAGCGGAAGGTTGCCCTGGACCGTGAGCTCTCCGAGGCCACGGCACAACAGGGACGACTCAATGCCCAGGCGCACGAGGCGGTTCCCCTGCGCGAGGAGCAGAAGCGGCTGCTGCTCCGGGTAGGCGAGCTGGTGGAGGCGCTCGAAGGGTTGGCCGACTCCTATGACCAGGCTCGGCATGAGGCGGTCGTTCGCGAGACCCGGACCCTCGAGCCGCTCGCCCTTCAGGCGGAGCGGTTCAGGGTGGTGGCGGAACGAAGCGAGGCCATCGCTGTCGAGCTCGAATCCGGGCGGACCGCCGTGGTCGAGATCAACCGCGTGATCGGGGATCTCCGGGCACGCCTTGTCGGTTTAGGGTACAGCGAGACGGCCTTCAAGAGCCTCCGGGACACCGAGCAGGCCGCGGAGCGGGCGCGCCGCGAGGCGGAGCTAGCCCTGGTACGGGCAAAGGCCGAACGGAACGCCGCGGGCGAGGCAGTGGGGGCAGTCATTCAGCGGCAGGCGGAGCGGGACGAACGGGAACGGGCGGCCACCGAAACCGCCGGCGAGCTTGCGCTGCACCAAGAGCTGGACCGCGCGCTGACCGATCTGCGGGACGATCTCAATTCGAGCCTGCGTCCCGACCTCTCCGACCTCGCATCCGGGTTCCTCAGTGAGCTGACCCATGGGCGCTATGTTGAGCTCGAGCTCGACGAAGACTATTCCGCGACAGTGCTTGATGATGGTGATCCCCAGACCGTCATCTCGGGTGGCGAGGAGGACGTAGCCAATCTTGCGTTCCGGTTGGCGATCAGTCAGATGATCGCGGAGCTGGCTGGGCAGCCGCTGTCCTTGCTCATCCTCGACGAGATCTTCGGGTCCCTCGATGACGCTCACCGCAGCGCCGTCACGGACCTGCTCCGGAGCTTGGCCGACCGCTTCTCGCAAGTCATCCTCGTCACCCACATCGAATCGTTGCGCGATAGCGTGGACCACGTGGTGCGGGTCGGCTTCGATCAAGCAACCGGGGTGGCCAGCGTACGAGACGAGCAGCAGGGAGATCGCGATGTGGCGGCCTGATCGAAGCGTCCGCGGTCCCGACCGGCCGACCCTGCGGGACATCGAGTCGCTGAATCGAGTCTTTTCCGACGCGTTCACCGACCGCTACAGTCGGGACGGGCTGGTGGGTGTGCGGGTTCCCCAGCTCAACGCCCTGGTGTGGCGCTACGCGCTGGAGGACGCCGGAGACGGATCGATGGTCTGGCGCGACGCCGACGGCCAGATGGTCGGGTTCAATATGGTTCACCGCTCGGGCACGGAAGGATGGATGGGGCCACTGGCGGTGCGCCCCGACCGGCAAGGTGAAGGCATCGGGTCGGCCATGGTGCGCACCGGGATCGAGTGGCTGCGGGGGCAGGGAGCCACGACCATCGGCTTGGAGACGATGCCCAGGACCGTGGACAACATCGGGTTTTACAGCCGGATCGGATTGGTGCCGGGCCATCTTACCGTCACGCTGGTGCATGACGTGCCCCGGCGCGCGGCGGGAACAGCCGAGACCCTCTCGTCGTCCGGAACGGCTTTTGAGCAGCGGCTGGAAGAGTGCCGCACGCTGACCGGCCGCATCCTTCCGGGTGTGGACTTCACCCGGGAGCTCGCTCTCACCCGCGAGCTGGGTATCGGGGACACCACGCTGTGTCGGGACGGCCCGACCCTTTCCGGCTTCGCCCTGTGGCATTCGACTCCACTCGCCGCCGGACGGCCCAAGGATGAGCTGCGGGTCCTCAAGTTGGTGGCGTCGAACCCGGCCACCTTCGAGCGTCTGGTGCAAGCGCTCCAGCTTTCCGCGGTGAATGAGCGGGTGAGCCGGATCGCGCTCCGCTGCCAGACCGAATTCACCCAGCCGTACCTTCGTCTCATCGACCTCGGGTACCGGGTTCATTGGACCGATCTCCGAATGCTGCTCCAGGGCTTCCCTCAGCGCCTCCCCGGCGAGGGGATCGTGATGTCGAACTGGGAGATTTGAGGCGTATCTCCTACTGCTAGGCCCACTTAGACCCTCCTAAAGCTCCAGAACCCCTGACCGATACTTGACAAGCGTGGGGGACCATGTCCCCCGGTATCAGCGCCTGCGAATGTCTTCCACCGGGTCAAGGCCAACA
>Ga0307312_10002170_pt1 | contig 10292 bp, 7 predicted proteins | sample ER_DNA_202_FD_194489 | JGI IMG/M metagenome (GOLD analysis project Ga0307312, IMG submission 194489) | Bulk soil microbial communities from the East River watershed near Crested Butte, Colorado, United States - ER_DNA_202 | ecosystem: Environmental > Terrestrial > Soil > Floodplain | place: USA...
TCTTCTCGGCGGAGGGCCTTCTCCGGACCAATTGCGCGTCGAAATTTCTCTCGCTTTGCAACGGGTCGCTCTCGTCAAGAACGGCGTAGCCGTATACCGCACGCAATGTTCGACTGGACGGCAAGGTTACTCGACGAAGACCGGCGAATTCGTAATTACGAACAAAGAACGGAACCATCGTTCTACCATCTATCATGTGGAGATGCCCTATTTCATGCGGTTGAGCTGCCTCGACTTCGGAATGCATGCCGGGATGGTGCCGAATTATCCGGCTTCACACGGATGCATCCGATTACCCGAGGAAGCTGCGCGCAAGTTCTTCTCCGAGATCCCAATTGGAACGTTGGTGACGGTACAATAAGATGCGCTGTTGTAGCGGTGGTCTATCAACCGCCGATTGAGCGCATGGAATCATTAATCTTACTTGCCCCTGGAGCAGGCGCTCCTTCGTCTCATCCCTGGATGCAGAATTGGAAGCGTCGTTTGTCTGATATCGGTTACGTCGAAACTCTCGATTACGCCTATATGCGCGAAGGGCGGAAACGCCCCGATCAATTGCCAAAGCTTATCGCGGCACATCGAGAAGCGTTGAGCGATGCGAGAAAACAATATCCAACTGAGTCAACGATCCTAATTGGCAAAAGCATGGGTGGCCGTGTTGGATGTCATCTTTCGCTCGAAGAAAAAGTGGATGGCCTTGTTTGCCTCGGGTACCCGCTTTGCGCGATGGGAGATCGCACAAAACTACGCGATGAAGTTTTGCTGGCCCTGAGTACACCAATTCTCTTTGTGCAAGGCACGCGGGATCCGCTTTGTCCTTTGGATCTCCTCGAGCGTGTGCGTACCGAAATGAAAACGCAAAACGTTTTACACATCGTTGAAGGAGGCGACCATTCATTGCGCGTGCCGAAACGCCAGCTTCAGGCGAGTGGCGAAACCCAGATGGATATCGATCAACAAATCTTCCGATCAATCACGGAGTTTCTTTCCGGGTTAACTGGAAAACAAGAACTTTAGCGCCTTGGGATATGCGATCCTTCGTTGGTAATAAAGTGGCGGCCTGGAGTAATGCTCCAGGGAACGTCCACAATGCGAGGCGGGCCAGGCTGAGCTCGCCAGTGGATGAGTGTCTTTAGTGCGGTCACATCGGCAGGCCAATCACCGAAGACTCCCATCTTCTTCAAGATTTTGATCTCAACAACGTTACCTTGTGGACTGATCGTCAATCGATAGATGCCTGTGCCACTGATTTTGGCAAAACGATACTGGGCAGGTATATCAGGATACGGAAAATATGTGAAGATTTGCTTGGCCTCAGGGCCGGAATGGACAACGAGATGAACAGCGTCCGTCTTGCCAGAAGTGCTGCCGCTTGCTGCGGCTTTGCTTGGTTGCGGGGATGCATGCGACAGGTCGTTCACCATGAGGCTGGCTGTCAACATGGTTGCAAACAGTGTTTCTTTCACAGAGTTTGCTTATCAAATCGGCGGTAAGTTCGTCACGATATTTCCGCCGTTATCCCTATATGTAGCCAATACCAAATAATGAGATGAAACCTACCCCCGTTTCTTTGGCGGAAGTTCGCAGACGAAGCATTAAATCGCGCGCGTTTCATTCCGTCCACGCAGGCCAGATTGAGTTCGTGAAAGTCAATACCGACGCATGGAGATGGCGCGACATTTATCGCTGGCTCCTTGGTTTACGGTGGCCACAGTTTGCGGCGTTCGTCGGCACGCTTTATATCGCGCTCAATCTTCTTTTCGCCGCGCTCTATGGTCTCCAGCAAGGCAGTATCGCTGGAACCACCGGTGGGCATTGGTTTTTTGATTCCTTCTTTTTCAGCGTGCAAACACTGGCCACCGTGGGCTACGGCCATATGTATCCCCAAACGCTCTATGGCCACATCGTCACTACCATCGAAATCATGAGCGGCATCTTTTTGCTCGCGGTCATGACTGGACTGATCTTTGTCCGATTCTCGCGACCGAGTGCGCGAGTTGTTTTCAGTAACTCAATCGTGATCGCACCATTCAATGGAAAGCCCACCTTGATGGTACGGGTAGGAAATGAAAATCAACACAGCATGGTCGAAGCCGAGTTTCGGATCATGTTTTCGCGCGATGAACCGTTGGTCGAGGGTGGCGATTTCAGGTATTTCTACGTTTTGAAACTACATTTCGATCGGCTCACGGTTTTCCCGGCCGCCTTAACTTTGCGACACACCATCGATGAAACAAGTCCTCTCTATGGCGCAACCCCTGAGTCGCTCGAATCCAGCCGGGTCCTCTTGATTGTCTCAGTGGTTGGAATCGATCCGGTCATTGCGGCCGCAGTTCAGACACAAAAGGATTACAGCTGGCGCGATGTCCGTTTCGGCGAACGTTTCGTCGAGATGTATACCGAAGACGGCGGCGGCCGGCTGACCGTGGATTACGGCCGCCTTCACGACACCGAACAAATGGAGGTTGCAGTTCACAGTAACGGATACGACGAGCCTTCCACTGACAAGTAAGACGCGTGCGCGCTCGCCGCTGAATTGACTTGTTTATGCTTAGTCCGCTTCGATACTTTCCCCTGGGGAGACTGGCGCGTCCTCAATCTTTATTCGAAAAACAAACGTAAACTAGAGGAGCATTAAAATTATGGGATTACTTGATTCGATACTCAGTGCAGTTAGTGGAACTCAGAAACCTTCCGGGGCCGGTGAAGCGAATCCGCTTCTAGGCATTCTCAGCGGCCTTCTCACACAGAGTGGAGGCCTGCAAGGCCTGGCCAGTAAGTTTTCACAGAGCGGCCAGGGTGACGCATTCTCGTCGTGGGTTGGCATGGGCGAAAACCAGTCTGTTTCCACCAACCAAGTTCAAGAGGCACTTGGTTCCGATCAAATTCGTGCCATCGCAACTAAAATGGGAGTGGACCCCAATCTTGCCTCGCAATTCCTGGCTGAATACCTGCCCAAGATTGTGGACAAGCTGACGCCAGCCGGAAAGGTGGATCCTAATGCCAATACTCAGCAAGGGCTTGCTGCTTTGTTGCCATCACTCTTGCAAAGCCTTGGCGGGAAACCTGGCGGCGATCAGTCCGCGCAAGCGTAGAACGTTTTGCGCGAGGCGCAGCCGAACCTACGGCTAAGATAGCGCGATGACTAACCACGCGTTAGTCTGGGTGGCTGTTATGCCTCCGGCGGTAGCAGAATAATCCGTGCAAACTGAAACATAGCGGCTAACAGGTGCACGACGATGCTGGTGAAAGACGGCCAGAATGTGTTAAGTATTGCGATGTTGAAGAACTGGAGCAACACCGCGCCGGTTCCCATACTAAAAACGTAATGTGCTTCGTAGCCATCGTATCTCTAGTCTTGGCGATAGCCAGTGGACAAGACACGCGGCCCGATCTTGACGTGGGAAGGCTTCAAACCGGATCCTTTTCTTTCCGAACGTTAGTGGACGGCAAGGAGGTTGGCCGAAGCCGGATTCAGATTCGCAGATCCGCCGACTCGCGAAACTATGTGTTCTCAAACCTAGTGTTAGGGAGTTTCAGCCAATCCTGGGAGGCCGTCGCCTCGCCAACGTTTGCTCCAGTGTCAGCAAAGCTCAGTTTCGGGCAAGGCAGCGCGGCACGCACCGCGTTTGACCTGTCCTACCAGGGCAATCGAGTGACTGGGTTCATAGCTTCTCAGAAAGAACCGTTCAAGAAACGTGAAGTGGACGAGGCGATAGCTGATGACACCGTGGATCAGCGCATAGACTGGGCCGCTGTCATGGCTTTCAAGGAATATGTCGAGGGGCATGAATTCAAATTTCATGTCTATGATGCCGGGACGGGAAACTCGCTTGTCAGCGTACGAATCGGCAAAAGTGAGACGACCGCAGTCCCGGCAGGCTCCTTTGAGACAGTGCGTGTCTCATACCGAATTGATAAGCGTAGCGGCGCTGAGACGTATGAAGTGTTCGTCACAAAACAGGCTCCACGGTTTCTAGTGAAAGAGAAATTTCCTAATGGCTCGGTAACTGAGCTAGTGGAACTCCCCAATTCGGCATCTGACATGCCTGACTAATCGTACTGTCTCCAGAGCAGAGTTAGCTGATTCGATTCAAACTTACAGACTTAGGGACATGTCTATGGATGTCGCGCTGCGATCTGTTGCGGCAAGCGGCAGTGGCGCACCGCAGACGATAGCTAATTTCGGTAGCATCTTCGGGGTTCAAACCCGAATGCAGACGCGGCTGGTTGACGCAGCGCGCGTCTGAGGCCTAACACGCGCTCCTCCATGGCAATCGCGGTCACGGGAACCCGCAGGCTACTCAATCGAGGTCCTAAAATAAGGAGTTGCCCAAACCCTCGTTTCTTTGGCCTAGGGAGAAAACTGCGTCCCGAGTTATACCGCCTGATGTGCGCGATCCGCACATAGCAACCCAAAACCATAAGGAGAAACTAATGACAAAAAAAGTGCTGACCAAGTTCGTGCGCGTCGCTTTCACGGCGAGCGTTGGACTACCTTTATTTTTTGCATCAAACGCATTCGCTCAGTTGCCCGCACCGGCCGTTCCCGCTCAGCCAGGTGCGCCGGCGCCCACGGCTGAGGCCGAGCGCGTGATCGTGACCGGTTCGAATATTCCCACGGCGGAAGAGACCGGCCCGAACCCGGTGGACACCTACCGCCCGCAAGACATCGAGAAACTGGGTATCCGTAACGCCACGGACCTCACCACCTTCATACCTCAGGAATCGGGCGGCACGGTTAACCAGAACATGGGCAATGGCGGTGATGGTACCGTGCAACTCAACCTGCGGGGCCTGTTGCCGAAAGAGACTCTCATTCTCGTAGATGGCAAACGGATCGCGCCCGCTGCAATATTCGGTGGTTACGACATCCAGCTCATTCCCTTCTCCATGATCGATCACATCGATATCCTCAAGGATGGCGCCTCGGCCGTTTACGGAGCCGATGCGGTGGCTGGCGTGGTCAACTTCTTCCTGATCCATAAATTCCGCGGTCTGGAGATCGGTGGCACTTACGGGAACACAAACCTGGGAGCGTCCAACGACATGGGCGAATGGGAAGCGTGGTTGAAAGCCGGCACGGGTGATGACAAGACCGACATCGTAGTGATCGCCGATTTCTACCAGCGCACTGGTGGCCTGTTCAGCCGTGACCGCGACATCTCCAGCAATGGGAATTTTAGGCGGTTTGGCGGATTCGACGTTCGCAGCAGCAATTTCCCTGGCAGAGTGCAGACTTTCCGGTTGATCCCCAAGTTGTTTTTCAGCGCGAACTCGCCGACGCCCCATTCGGCCCCCAACGCCGCGACCTCTCCATTTTATACTCCTCCGGGGGCCGTGCCTGGAATGCAGGTTCCCGGTCTGTTGGGAGACGGGAACTATCAGGCCTACAACTTCGCCTCTATCACGCCGGCACTGCCTCCGGCAGATCGCCAGGTGTTCTATGGTTCGTTCACCCGGGATATCTGCGACAAATACCTGACGATATTTGCCGATTTCAAGGTTGCGAGATCGTTTTTTGATGCATCGCTGGCTGCTGTACCGTTCCTGCCTGACGTGTTTAAGAATCCTGGGCAGGCCGTTGGGGTCAGTGGTAGCGCGGGTGGCATTAGTGTGCCAATTCAAAATCCATTTAACCCATTCACGGTGGCTGACGCGACCTGGATATCGCCCAGTGGGGAATTAGTGCCTGTCACCACGGGGGTTCGGTTTCGCGGCGTTAACGACACCGGCGTGAGAAGCGCGAAGTTTACCTACTGGGATTACCTCTTTGACGTGGGGTTGAAAGGCGAGATGGGTGAATTTGGCGATTATTTCAAGACGTGGAACTGGGAGACGGGTTTCCGTTACGCTCGCAACGAGGGCCAGAACTTGGCCCTGGGCAACGTCAGCGCGCCCGGGCTGCGCGACGCGTTGCTGGATACGAACCCAGCCACGGCGTTTAATCCATTTTTTGGCTCCCAAGGCCTCAACTCGAATGCGGCAAGGACCCGGGTTTATGTCAACCTGCATAACACGGCCACCTATGAGTTGCCGTTGGCTTACGCCACGTTTAACGGCGACCTGTTTAATTTACCTGCCGGGCCAGTCTCATTCGCGATCGGTGGCGAGTATCACGGTGAGAGATGGGACCGCAAGCCCGACTCGCTGAACACGACGTTTAGCTCGCTTGGCTCTACCGACAGCGAAGGCTCGCGGGTGAACAGGGATGTTTGGAGTATCTACGAGGAAGTGCGCGTGCCGTTCACCAGCCCTACATGGAACTTCCCTGGCTTCTACAGTTTCGAAGTTGATTTCGCCGAACGGGAGGAATGGTACAGCCAGAATACTTCTACGGTGTTAAGTTCGAACACGCCAGCGGCGCACAGCACCTATAATGCTCAGAAACCAAAGTTCTCTGTGCGCTGGCAGCCGCTTGATCCGAAGTATATCGGGGCATTGACGCTGCGGGGGAGTTACACCGAAGCGTTCCATGCGCCGACAGTGATCGAACTTTCGCCCGCAGGCCAACAGGCCTTCCCGCTGGTGGTCGATCCATTTTCGTCTCAGACTGATCCGCAGGTCGAGGAACGCATTTCTGGAAACCCAAATCTGCACCCAGAAGTGGCCTATGAATGGACCTACGGAGCGGTCTATAGCCCGAAATGGATCAAGGGCCTGACGCTGAGCGCAGATTGGTGGCATATCGACATGCGCGACATCGTGGCGACCCTCGGCGCGCAGTTCGTCATCCAAAACTTTACCGGCACTGACCTAGTGCAACGTGGGCCGAGTACCATTCCTGGTGAGCTTGGCCCAATCAACCTGGTCATCGACCCTAACGAAAACCTGGCCGGGGCGATTTTCGAAGGTCTGGACTACGAAGCGATCTATATCCTGGATTCGACGATCTTCGGCCATGGCGATTGGGGCAGGTTGACGACGACGGTAAACGGCACCTGGTTGTCCCGGGCCGAACTTCAGCCCGCACCTGGGATAAAACCTTTTGGTATCGCGGGTGAGTTTTTGTCCACGTCATTCACACTGACCAGCTCGCTGCCACGGAACCGGGCCAATTTCAGTATCTTCTACGATGGCCCGGCTGATACATGGTTGGGTGGTCTCGATGTTGGGGCAGTTGTTCACTGGATTGGCCAGTATGAAGACGACAATATCGATCTGGTGGGTTCGAACCCGCACACACCGAGAACCGATCCCGTAACCGGCGAGGACTCTCCGTTTGCGCGCAAAGTGGATAGTTGGCTCACGTTCGACCTGATCCTGAACTATACGTTTAACTTCCCGGCGCCTGCGCCGGCAGAAGTGCCTGGCTTTGCCAAGGACGGCGGCAAGAACGTGAAGATGAATGATGGCAAGGAAAAGAATGTCGTCCCAGTTTCCACGGCTGAATACGGCTGCAATAACTGGAAATGGTGGCTTAACAACACCACGGTTACACTTGGTATGCAGAACGTGACCGACGAAGACCCACCGTTTGTGGCTGGCAACTTTGAAAACGGCTACGACGAATCGCTTACAACGATCAAAGGCCGCTTCTGGTACGTCGGGCTAAAGAAGAGATTCTAGGTTTCTCCGTTAGTTAGGTTACAAAAGGGGCAGCCCGCATGGGCTGCCTCTTTGTTATCCTGACCCGCGCAGACGGCGAGGCGTCTCTCAACTGCGAGTGACATTAGAACAGGTCTCGTGAATGTTGTAGCCGCCTGGCTGTGTCGAGGCGCTCCGCCGGCAGTGTTACGTACGGCAGTACGGCGACACCCGCCACGGCGGGCCGGCTTTGCCGTGGCTACAGCACAGCGCGTTTGTGATAAGTTCTATGCAGCGCGCAGTACAGTGGATCTTCCGCGCGCAGCAGATTTGTGAGGCTCCACGTTGGCTGAACCATTGACTTTAGGAGCTCGCCTCAGGGCGCGGTAAATTCGTGGTCGAATGCCCGTGCACCGCTCGAAAGCCACACTGAAAACATCTGCGCTTCGGAATCCAAGAGAGTGAGCAATGCTTTCAATGCTGTTGCGAGGAACCAATAATCGTGGCTGCGCTTCGGCAATGCGCGCTTCCGCGACAAATTGAGCAGGGGTTTTGCCAAAGGCATCGTGGAATAAGCGAGTGAAGTTACGGCGGGACATGGCCGCTCTTTGGGCGAGAACGTCTATGGAAAGATCGCCGCTGAGATGAGAGAGGATCCACGCGGGAAGATCAGCAAAACGGTCAGACGATTGGATCTGAAACTTCAGAGCTTCAGAGTACTGTTCGTGTTCACCTGATCTCTTAACGTGAACAACCAATTCGCGCGCCAGGGCCAACGCGACATGACAACCGTAATCATCCTCAACCAAGCCAAGCGCGAAATCGATGGCTGAGGTCCCACCCGCACATGTGTAGAAAGGACCGTCTTTAACAAAGAGATTATTGGGATTAACACGGAGTTTGGGAAATCGCGAAGCAACATCTTTTGCAAACCTCCAATGGATCACCGCCTGGCGCTCATCTAGGAGCCCGGTTGCTGCAAGCGCGTAGATACCTCTTCCAAGAGCTGCGATGCGTCGCGTATTCGGTGCCCGCTGCTTTAGCCATTTTAGGAGCCTCCTGTTGAGTTTTTCGCCGTGAAATCTGCTGCTGCTGCAAATAAAAACAGTATCAAGCGGCGGCGCCTCTTCGAGGTCAACGTCTGGCCTGACGACAATACCGCACTCTGTCACGCATGGTTCTGCGCTGATACCAATCGTCATCACTTGGTAACAACGGGATTCGCGTGCTTGCGGCTGGTCACTCCTTCCAATTGTTGCCCGCGAAAAAACTTCGGCGGGACCCATCAGATCGGCCGCGGCCATCTCTTCGGTTACAATCAAACCAACCGTCTTCGGATTCATGGCTGCAGTGAACACTTCAGCCAAGTTCTCGATCGCGGCCCTCTTTACAATGTCCAGTCGGCGTGGTTCGACAAGGCCACTTTTGGATACGCAGTGCAGGACGATCCGAGGCGAAACTGCTACTTTTTAGCGATTAATGCGTGCAGTTGCTGGAGCGTAGCGATGCATTACCAGCGCAATGGGCAGGCCCACGCAGAACAAATGAATGATCAGCTGCCACCAGCCCATCGGTGGCTTGAATAAGATTGGCGTATGCAGATAGAGACTGCGAACCCATGACAGGAGCGGTGCCGTTGCGAAGTTGTTAACCGCAAAAACCGTCGCTCCGTAAAGCAGTCCCACAGCCACGACTCCCGAAAGCTTTTGGGGCAGTGGAAGCCGCCGGCTTAGTGCGTAGAAAATCGCCGCGACGGTCAGCGCCATCGTAAAATGCATCGCGAGACCGAAGGCAGCTGTTGCGAATCCGCCTTCAAGTGCACTTCGGCCCAGCAAACCACCAGCGACGCCTTTCAGCACGCGCACCGGCCCTAAGCCGTACGCAACGCGTGCATTGATGCAGGCCGCCGTGATGTCGAGCACGCCAACAAGTGCGCCCGCGTATAGAATGGGTTTAAGATTTTTCATCACGCTGAGGTTCCTTTCTTAATTCCTGCTTGTATTCTTCCTCACTCGCACTCTTGCTCGCTTAGCAGTGGCAGTGATTAATTGGGTCACAAGATCCAGTTAGTTCAACCTCCATAAGGCCACTTTGTCTGCAGCGTTGTTAGCTCAGGTCGGTGATTCCGGCCAATCTGGGCCGAACGATCACTGTGGCGGTCGGGAAGGAGCTGAACGGGGCTCGGGAACCGGCTGGCCGAGCCTGATCCATGCTCCGTTCTTGCGCTGAAACGCGCCCTGGTCGAGATGCCAGCCGACGTCGATCCACTTGCCGTCGCGGTGTACGAAAATCTCCGTGCCGCGTCCCGAGTCGACCGCCGCCTCGTCGCCGAGCCTCTGTTCCATCACATAGGTGTAGTAAAGAATAGCCGTGTTGCCGAACAACTGAATCTCAGTGCGAGGGAATTCCAGGCGCGTGAGTTGCACGCCGCGCTCCTTCATTGATTGCGCCATCTTAAGGAGGCTGGCGCGGTTATCCCATCGCTCCGCCTGTTCCTGGATCGCGATGAGCTCCGGTGCTAGGATCTGCTCGAGCACGGTCAGATCCTTTTGAAAAAAGGCGCGCCAAGCAGTTGACCTCGCCTCAAGCAGTTCTTTGCGTATTTCCTCGGTCGGCGCAGAGTCTTGTGAGGCCGACTCATCGCGGGTAGAAGCGGTGGCCGCATCACCCGGCTGCGTCGAACTGACAGGGGTCGTGCTTGGCCGACCGCCGTCAGCGTGACTTTCTACCGAATCACCCGCACGAAGCAATCCAACGCTGAGGCT
>Ga0307312_10002171_pt1 | contig 10286 bp, 9 predicted proteins | sample ER_DNA_202_FD_194489 | JGI IMG/M metagenome (GOLD analysis project Ga0307312, IMG submission 194489) | Bulk soil microbial communities from the East River watershed near Crested Butte, Colorado, United States - ER_DNA_202 | ecosystem: Environmental > Terrestrial > Soil > Floodplain | place: USA...
GAAGCATGCTTCGCGAACCCGTTTTGTTCTCAGGCACGAAATTTAGACGGAGACCCTCAACGAGAAGGAGGAGATCATGACAAAGAAAATAATAGTCGCTCTCGCCTGCGCGTTAGTTGCGCCACTGGCGTTTGCGCAGACAAGCACAACGACAACTGAACAAACAACAACGACACAACCGGAAACGACAACACAGACAACAACTACGACCTACGCGAGTGGCGCAGTAACTACGTATGAGCCCGGCAAGACCATTGTGGTCAGGAGCGATCAGGGACCTGTTAGCTTCGCGCTAGGCACGGCCGCACGAATTGTTGATAGGGCTGGCAAAGTGGTGACAGCCCCACTGCGAGCGGGTCAAAAGGTACGTGTTTATTACACGGGCCCAACTGAAAGTCGTACGGTTGAGCGCGTGATTGTTGAGGACGAGGACTAATACCAAAGCGAAGTTCAAAAGCCGCGAGATCCCACGTGGATCCCGCGGCTTTTTGTCGGCTGCGTCATATGATGGAGTTCTGACGGCATAGCTTGGAGCGCTACTCATGGCGTTGCATTTGCGTTTCGGGCGCAAATCGCAGAACGTCATTGGATGGCTTTTGATCTGAAGGAAATTATCGCGGCGCGACTGGGCGAAAATTACCAACTCCACGAGCGACACGTAAACGCGACGCTGGTACAGGCGCAGCGAGTGATCGGGTTCGACAAGGTCTATGCGCGAGCCGAAGGCGCGTACCTGTATGACATGGATGATCAGCCGTACCTGGATTTTTTGAGCGGCTACAGCGTGTTCAACATCGGGCGGAATCATCCGGTAGTGAAACAAGCGATTCGCGATGTTCTCGATCTCGATCTGCCAAACATGGTACAGATGGATTGTTCGCTCTTGAGTGGGTTACTTGCTGAGGCGTTGACGAAACGAACTCCGTCGCATCTGAACGCGGTGTTCTTCTGCAATTCAGGGACGGAAGCAATGGAAGGCGCATTGAAGTTTGCGCGGGCTGCCACAGGACGTAAGCGAGTGGTTTCGCTCGCAAGCGCATTTCACGGACTGAGTCTTGGTTCGTTATCGTTAATGGGGTGCGAAAGTTTCACCGAAGGATTCGGGCCGCTAATGGAAGGATTCGATGCACGTGTGCCACTCGATGATATCGAAGCGTTGGAGCGGCAATTGCGTTCGCGCGACGTGGCGGCTTTCGTGATTGAGACTGTTCAGGGAAAAGGCTGTCAAACTTCCAAGACCGATTTCTTTATTCGCGCGCAGGAACTCTGCCGGAAATACGGGACGCTGCTGATCTCCGACGAAGTGCAGACAGGGCTTGGTCGCACCGGAAAAATGTTTGGATTTCAACATTGGAATCTGGAGCCGGACATCATCACGCTGGCAAAAACGCTAAGCGGCGGTTACGTGCCTTGCGGCGCGATCGTGACCCGGCGCGATATTTACCAAAAAACTTTTTCGCGCATGGACCGTTGTGTCGTCCATTCGACGACATTCGGGCGCAACAATCTGGCGATGGCGTGCGGATTGGCAGCACTGGAAGTAACCGACAACGAAAGGTTAGTTGAGAATTCCGCAAAGATGGGCGCGTTGCTGATAGAAAAAGTGGATGGACTGCGCGCGAAACACTCGTTCATTAAAGAAGTGCGCGGCAAAGGCCTCATGATCGGGATCGAGTTTCATGAACCACAGGAGTTCAAACTGAAGATGGCGTGGAAGCTGTTGCACAAGATCGACAAGGTGCTTTTCGCGCAAATGATCGTGACCCAGATGTTGAGTAAGCATCGTATTCTCACCCAAGTTGCAGGTCACGCGATGGACGTGATGAAGATTTTACCACCGTTGATCATCGGCAAAAAAGAAGTCGACATGTTCGTCAATGCGCTCGACGACGTTCTCACCGAGTGCCGCAAATTCCCGGGGCCGATGTGGGAACTTGGGAATAATTTCGTAAAAGCCGCGCTTGGCTCAAGGCGCACGGTCGAAGCGCGGCCCGCCGTTTCCGCGTAAAACATCGGGCATCTGTGCTAGCTTGCGCTGGCGAAACCACACAGGAGGCGCTACCGAGACTTTATCATTGTCGATCTTTCGTTCGGGCGTACGTTCTGGAAAAGGAAGGAAACGTTATGAGCACTGCCGTTGCTGAACAGAAAAAAACTGAAACGAAACCGAATCAGCTCGAGCAACTGAAGAATTTTACCAAGGTCGTAGCCGACACCGCCGACTTTGAATCGATCAAGGATTTCAAGCCGCAGGATGCGACGACGAATCCGAGTCTGGTTTACGCCGCCACGCAAAAACCAGAGTATTCGCATTTGCTTGAGGAGGTGTTGTCTGATCGAAAGAAATCGGGTCTGAGTGGACACGAGCAGATCGAAGACATCTGTGATCATCTGCTGGTTCAATTTGGCTGTGACATCCTTCAGATCGTGCCCGGACGCGTTTCAACCGAGACGGACGCGCGATTATCGTTCGATGTCGAAGGTTCGATCAAGAAGGCGAGGCGACTGATCCAGCTTTACGAGGACCGCAAAATTCCGCGCGAGCGTGTGTTGATCAAAATTGCTTCGACCTGGGAAGGACTAAACGCCGCGGAGCAACTGCAAAAGGAGGGGATCCGCTGCAATTTGACGCTGCTGTTTTCGTTTCCGCAGGCGGTCCGCGCAGCGGAAGCGAAAGTGCAGCTCATCTCACCCTTTGTCGGGCGGATTTACGACTGGTACAAAAAAGAATACAAGCGCGATTATACCGGTCCGGAAGATCCAGGAGTGCAGTCAGTTAAAGAGATTTATACGTATTACAAGAAATTCGATATCGCGACGGAGGTAATGGGTGCCAGTTTCCGCAATGTCGGCCAAATCCGCGAGCTGGCCGGTTGCGACGCGCTCACGATCAGTCCCGAACTGATGAAGGAACTTTCCGAATCGACGGAGCCGCTGGAACGCAAACTCGATCCCCAAAAAGCAAAGTCGGCTAAAGTCGACAAGCTTGAGTTGGACGAAAAGAAATTCCGCTGGCTGCTCAACGAAAACGCGATGGCGACAGAGAAAACAGCGGAAGGCATTCGCAAATTTGCCGCTGACGTTCTGAAGCTCGAAAAATTTGTAGCGACCAAGCTGTAGCCGTCGGTCTCTTCCTCTACCTCTTCCGCTGCCTTTAACGCTTTGCGGTTGGAGCAAGATTAAGATGAAGCGGAAGAGGAAGCCTCGCGTGTTTAATGTTGTCCTGATCAGGCCGGAGATTCCGCCAAACACAGGCAACATCGGTCGGCTCTGTGTGGCGACGCAATCAACGCTGCATTTGGTCAAGCCGCTCGGCTTTTCGCTGGAAGATCGGCAATTGAAACGGGCAGGTCTCGATTATTGGGACGACGTAAGCCTGAAACTCTGGGATTCCTTTGACGCCCTGCAGCGGTCGCAGTCGCCGGGTGCGAATTATTTTTTTCTGACGACAAAGAGCAAGCGCCCTTACTACGAAGCAAGATTTCAGCGCGGTGATTTTCTCGTGTTCGGCGCTGAAACAAAAGGGCTCCCGGAGAATTTGCTCACCGTCAACAAGGACCGCTGCATTAGTATTCCAATGCACGGAACCCGCAGCCTGAATCTGGCTACTGCGGTCGGAATTGTGTTGTTTGAGGCCGTGCGCCAACAGCAGCACCGATCAGAAACATCGCAACCCGCTCGGCGCGACGGGAGTTAAATGAGTAAAAGAAAGATAACTATTCTGGACAGCCATGGCTCGCTGATGAATAAATGGCGAAAACAAATGTCTAACAACACGACAAGATGAATCCTATGAAAACATTTATTATTTTAGTTTGCAGCCTTGCGCTCGCCTGTTCCGCAGGCGCGGCGCAAAATGACAATAAATCAAAGAAGCAAGCCCAGAAGAATAGGCAGCCTCAATCGACGCAGCGCACAGCGACTGCGGGCGCACCTAAGAAGGCAACGCCCAAGCGCTATCAGCCAGCCTCACCAGCGGCAACATCATATCAGAAGGCAAAAGGGCGGCAGGGCGTCAATAACCAGGTTTATCAGTCGAGATCGAATGTGAAAACGGCGAAAAAGAGCCCCCAGCAGGTCAGTACACAGAATATTCAAGCTGGGCGATATGCGACTAAGAAGACGAAACAAGGTCAACAGGGCGTTAACAGGCAGGTTTATCAGTCGGGCTCAAACGTGAAAAAGAGCCAGAATCGCTCCCAACAAATCGCCGCACAGAATGCGCAGGCTGGACGCTCCGCGACGTCTGCAAATTATTCCAAGAAGACGAAACAATGGAAAGGTAATGCCGCTTCTGCAGCCGCATTCCAATCGAACGGTAAGAAGTATAAGGCACAGCGTTTCAATCTGGCGTCGAACACGCGTCCGACGAAATACACCGCTGTGAAGTTTCAGCAAAACAGGCGAATTCAGGGAAGTCAGTACTGGCAGGGTAAAAATTACTGGGCTTTCCGGAACTACAGACCCTCGTGGCACGACAGGGGTTGGTGGCGGAACCATTACAACAATCGCGTAGTTTTCGTATATGGCGGATGGTATGCTTGGAATGCGGGATACTGGATCCCGGCTTGGGGCTACGCTCCCAACGCGTACTATGCCTATGACGGGCCTATCTACGGCTATAATAATTTGCCGCCCGATCAGGTGATCGCAAATGTCCAGACCGCACTGCAAGAACAAGGTCTTTATCAGGGTGAAGTGGATGGTCTACTTGGGCCGCAGACGCGCGCCGCTATTGCTGATTACCAACGCACCAACGGCTTGGCAGAAACAGCAGCCATTGATCAGCCGACGCTGGAATCCTTGGGAATGACGTAACAGAGTTCTGTTAACCGGGAAAGCCGCCGTCGATTGCCTCAACGGCGGCTTTTTGGCGTACATACGAGCGAGACGCTCTTGTGTTAGCATCGTATTTGCGGCAGATAAGGGACAATCCTTCCTCGATGGACACGACAACTCCGCAACTCGTGGCGCGCGATCTTTTCCAATCATTCCGAATGGGGGCTCGCCGGATCGAGGTCTTGCGTGGTATCTCGTTGGGGGTCGGGCGCAACGAAGCAGTCTTTCTTTCCGGCGCTTCGGGTGCAGGTAAGACGACGCTTCTCTACACGCTCGCCGGTCTGGAGCGTCCTGAATCGGGGACGGTCGAATTCGAGGAACGAAATCTCTACAACGGCACGTCTGCCTCGCAGGCGCGATTTCGAAATCAGAAAATGGGTTTCATTTTCCAGGGATACTTTCTCCTGCCGGAGCTGACTGCGCTGGAAAACGTCTCGCTGCCCGGAATGATCGGTGGAAAATCAACAAGAGAACGGGCCGAAGAAAGCCTGGTGGCTGTTGGTTTGGCGGACCGCATGCATCATCTGCCGGCAGAACTTTCAGGAGGCGAACAACAGCGGGTGGCGATCGCGCGGGCGCTGACGAACAATCCCGAAATCATTTTCGCCGACGAGCCAACGGGAAATCTCGATTCAAAAACGGGGGACTCAATTATGGATCTGTTGTTGGACCTGACGCGTTCGCGAAAAAAAACGGTGCTCGTGGTGACACACGACGCTCGCCTCGCAGCACGCGGTGACCGTCAACTGCACATCAAAGACGGCGTGTTGCAGTAGAGAAAGTTGAAGAGTGAAAAGAGTTACAGCGTTAGAACGAATCTGCGCTTCACCGCTTCAAAGTTTTAACCATGTAACACTTTTGATTTTGCAACTTGAATTGCCCGCTTAAGCATTGGAGATTTTGTTGCGATTATGAAAACCACTGATGCGACGGTGTTAGACGAACCGAAAATTCACGAGCCCGGTGCCGAGGCAGTAATGGAACCCGCAGTCGAAAGTCGGCCGCGGCGGACAACCGGCGTCAAGGAAGCAAAGATTTACATCGACGGAAAATTCTACTCGGAAGCCAACGCGAAGATTTCTGTGTTCGATCATGGTCTGCTTTATGGCGATGGAATCTTCGAAGGAATTCGCTTTTACAACGGGCGAGTCTTCCGACTCGAAGAACATCTTTACAGGCTGTGGGATTCAGCGCGTTCGATCTGTCTCGAAATTCCGATGACGATGCGGGACATGACCGAGGCAGTGCTCGAGACAATTCGGCAAAATCATTTGCGTGACGGTTATATCCGGCTGCTGGTTACACGTGGGATCGGCAATTTGGGTCTGAACCCGACGCAATGTAAGTCCCCGAGCGTGATTATTATTGCGGCAACGATCGCCCTTTATCATGAGGACTTTTACAGGAAAGGATTAACCATTGTGACCTGCGCAACGCGTCGCAGCAGCTCGGCGGCACTTAATCCCGCAGTCAAATCGTTGAATTATTTAAACAATGTAATGGCGCGGATTGAGGCAAATTTAGCGGGCGCGGATGAAGCCCTTATGTTGAACGATGCAGGAAACGTTGCCGAATGCACCGCTGACAATGTTTTCATCGTGAAACACGGCCAAATTTTCACGCCACCCGTCTCGGCCGGCGCGCTGCGAGGGATTACACGCTCGGTAGTATTTGAAATCGCCGCCGAACTTGGCGTCAAAGTTCGGGAAGCTGACATCACGCGCCACGATGTTTTTGTTGCTGACGAATGCTTTCTCACGGGGACTGCCGCAGAGATTGTCCCAGTCGTCAAAGCGGATGGGCGATCGATCGGCAACGGAAAGCCAGGGTCCATTACCGAGCGCATCATCGCGCGATTCCATCAGGTAACACGCGAAACCGGTACACCAATTTCAGCCTAAAAATTGAGCAAAGCTGCTTCTGACGCAGAAACGTCATGGAAATATTTGGGTTGAATGTTTCCAAAACAACAAGGTCTAATTAAGCGAGATGTTGTGTGACGTTTGCAAATGCAATGACGCGACGGTCTTCCTGACGCAAATTCTGGAAGGCAAAATGCAAAAGGTAAATCTCTGCGATGCATGCTCGAAAGAGAAGGGCGTGCAAGATCCAACCGGCTTCGCGCTCGCGGATTTGCTACTTGGCATCGGAGCAGCGGAAGAAATTGAAAAAGGAGCTCCGACCCAGAAGTGCCCGGTATGCGGGTTTAGTCAGGCTGACTTTAAGAAAACCGGGCGCCTCGGCTGCAGCGAGTGCTACGTCACCTTCGCGGATGGCCTGGGTTCGCTCTTAAAAGCGATGCACAAGGGCACCGAACACGTCGGAAAATTTCCGGAGCGAGCGCAGCGGACGGTGGCACTGAACCACCGGATGCGTGACTTGAATGAGCACCTGCAGAAGGCTGTGGCCGACGAGAATTACGAGACGGCCGCCTCGCTGCGCGATGAGATCAGGCAACTCGAAAACGAGCTCTCGAAATCGTCATGAAAATCTCCAACATGCTGGCCACTGCCGGAGAATGGTTGCGCGGTGAGGGGCCGCATCACCAAATCGTAATCAGCAGTCGTGTACGGCTCGCGCGCAACTTGCGGAACCGTCCTTTTCCGGGTTGGGCGAAAAAGGCGGAGCGCAGTTCCATCTTGGAATTGATCAGGTCGCGCGTGGCAGCGCTTCCGGAAATGCAGGAGGCATTTGCGGAAAGCTTGCAAGACCTGTCGGCGCTAGACAGGCAGGTCTTGGTGGAACGTCATTTGATCAGTCGCGAGCACGCCGCCAAGGGCGCCGGCAGCGCGGTCGTCGTGAATCGGCGGCAGACTCTCAGCATCATGATCAACGAAGAAGATCATTTGCGGATGCAATCGATTCGTTCCGGTCTGCAATTGAAACAGGCATTCAAACTTGTCGATAAAATCGATAGCGCGCTCGAAAGCAAACTGGACTTCGCCTTCGATCCCCGGCTTGGATATCTGACCGCATGCCCTACGAACGTCGGTACCGGAATGCGCGCCTCCGCAATGTTGCATTTGCCGGGGCTTGTCCTGAGTGAGTTGATTAATCAAGTCATTCAAGCCGTGAGCAAAATCGGACTCGCAGTCCGCGGATTATACGGCGAGGGCACGGAGGCAATGGGCAACCTTTTCCAAATTTCAAATCAGACCACTCTTGGCGAAAAGGAAGAAGAAATCATCAGTCGCCTGAGCAAAGTAATTGAAACAATTATCGAAAAGGAGCACAACGCGCGACAGGTGTTGCTCCAGAGAAAACCAAATACGCTTTTGGATCAGATCGGTCGCGCATACGGCGTTTTGACCTATGCGCACGCCATGGCCTCTAAGGAAGCGCTCAACCTCCTCTCGGTCATCAAACTCGGGATGGATCTGGGCGCGTTTCCGGAAGATCAACGTCTGCAAATCGATGAATTGTTCATAGAAACCCAGCCGGCGCATTTGCAGAAAAGCTCTCAACAAAAATTGAACGCGGAAGAACGCGACCACTTGCGCGCTCAAATTATTCGCGAGCGTTTGAAACTCTTTCCCAAACCTGATATTAGTAAGATGGCGAGGCAATCGGACGGTGACTCGATTGTCATGCCATCGAACGATGAATAATTTCACACCCCGGGCTCAACAGGTTCTCGCGCTTGCTCGCAAGGAAGCCGATCGGTTTAACCACAACTACGTCGGCACCGAGCATCTGCTCCTGGGGCTGATCAAGCTGGGCCAGGGAGTAGCTGTCAATGTTCTGCAGAAGATGGGTCTCGATCTTGAGACCGTGCGCATGGAGGTGGAGAAACAGGTCGGCTCGGGACCCGAAACCAAGATGGTCGGGAACGTTCCTTATACTCCTCGCGTCAAAAAAGTACTGGCGCTCGCCGGCAAGGAAGCCAAGGCGCTCAATCATTCCTACGTCGGCACGGAACATATTTTGCTTGGACTTTTGCGAGAGGGCGAGGGAGTCGCTGCGAGAGTTCTCAAAAGTCTTGAACTCGACATCGAACGCACACGCAACGAGATCCTCAAAGAGCTCGATCCAAATTTCACGCCCTCTGAATCGGACCAGGAAGGCGGCGAGCCAACGAAGAAAGATGTCAAGACGCCGGCACTCCGCGCGTTTGGCCGTGATCTGACCGATTTGGCAAAGAAAGACGAACTCGATCCGGTAATTGGCCGGCGCAATGAAATCGAGCGGGTCATTCAAGTGCTTTGCCGACGAACAAAGAACAATCCAGTCCTGATTGGCGAAGCAGGTGTCGGCAAGACGGCGATTGCTGAGGGTCTGGCCCAGGAGATTGCGAACGGCAATGTGCCTGAGTTGTTGCGAGACAGACGCGTTATCACGCTGGACCTCGCGTTAATGGTCGCAGGCACAAAATACCGGGGCCAGTTCGAGGAGCGCATCAAGGCGGTAATGGACGAGATCCGCCGTTCCAAGAATGTGATTCTTTTCATCGACGAGCTGCACACGATCGTTGGGGCTGGTTCTGCTGAAGGCGCGATGGACGCATCGAACATCATCAAGCCCGCGTTGAGCCGCGGCGAATTGCAATGCGTTGGCGCCACTACGATGAACGAATATCGCAAGTACATCGAGAAAGACGCAGCGCTGGAACGGCGTTTCCAGACGATAAAAGTCGATGCGCCGACGGTCGATGAAGCTATTCAAATCCTAAAAGGTCTGCGTCCGAAGTACGAGGCGCACCACAAAGCGAAACTCACGGACGAAGCGCTCGAGACAGCCGTTAGATTTTCCGATCGTTATATCACCGGACGATTTCTTCCCGATAAGGCGATCGATGTGATGGACGAAGCAGGCGCGCGGGCCCGCATCAATGCCATGACGCGGCCACCCGACGTGAAGGATATCGAGAAAGAGATCGAAGAGATTCGGGTGGAAAAGGAAGGGGCCATCAAAGCACAGGATTTTGAGAAAGCCGCCGCGCTCCGCGACAAGGAGAAGCAAACGAAAGAAAAGCTCGATGCCATTCTAAACAAATGGCGCGAGGAGCGAGAAGAGAAAGAGGTGGTGGTGACGGCGGATGACATGATGCACATCATCTCGAAAGTCACAGGCGTTCCTCTCCAGCGTATGGAACAGGCGGAAACACAAAAACTCCTCATGATGGAGTCGGAGATGAAGCAGCGCGTTATTGGCCAGGAAGAAGCCGTTACTGCGATTAGCAAGGCTTTGCGTCGATCCCGCGCCGATTTGAAAGATCCAAGGCGACCAATCGGATCATTTGTCTTTCTGGGTCCTACCGGCGTTGGCAAGACGTATCTCGCCCGCACGCTTGCCGAATTCATGTTCGGCGATCCCGACGCACTGATTCAGATCGACATGTCGGAGTACATGGAAAAATTTACCGCTTCGCGTCTGATTGGTTCGCCGCCGGGCTATGTTGGTTACGAGGAGGGCGGCCAGCTGTCCGAGGCGGTGCGCCGCCGGCCATA
>Ga0307312_10002175_pt1 | contig 10275 bp, 8 predicted proteins | sample ER_DNA_202_FD_194489 | JGI IMG/M metagenome (GOLD analysis project Ga0307312, IMG submission 194489) | Bulk soil microbial communities from the East River watershed near Crested Butte, Colorado, United States - ER_DNA_202 | ecosystem: Environmental > Terrestrial > Soil > Floodplain | place: USA...
CTCGAGCCGCTCCCACACCTCGTCGTCGGACGGGTCGAGCACGGCGGCGGCGAGCTGCTGGGCCATCGCCCGCCGGCTGCGCGAGATCGAGTCGCGCAGGCGCGCGAAGAGGCCGCTCGGCTCGTCCTCGGCAGGCGCGGGTGCCGGGTCGTCGCCGGTGCGGAACATCTCCTGCCAGGTGCGGGCCACGGCCGGGGATCGTACCGGCGGCCCCGAGGACGGGGCCGCCTGGTACGGTCGCCGCGTGGCCGAGGTACGCCTGGACGAGCTGCGCGCGGCGGTCGACGAGCGCCTGCGCGGCCTCGGCTTCGATGCACGCGCGGCGGGCCTGATCGGCGACCACTACGTCGACGCCGAGCTTCGCGGCGCAGCCACCCACGGCCTCGAGCGGCTGCGGTGGCTCGCCGGCCAGGACGGGATCGACCCGCGGGCCCGCCCGGCCATCGTCGAGCGCGCCGCCGGGCTCGCGCGCTGGGACGGAAACGGCGCGGTGGGCTACCTCGCGCTTGCCGACGCCCTGGCGGCAGAGGTCGGCGACCGGCCCGCCGGCGCGCGGCTCGTCGTGGTCGAGCGCTGCTTCCCGACCGGGCGGCTCGGCTGGTTTGCCGAGCGCGTCGCCAGCGACGGCCTCGTCTGTCTCCTGACGGCGACCTCGCCGGCCCGGATCGCCCATCCGGACGGCGGCCCGCCCGCGCTCGCGACGAGCCCGCTCTGCCTGGCGGTGCCGGGCGTTCCTCCAGCCGTCGTCGACGTATCGATGGGCCGGATCACGTTCGGCGACGTCCTGGCGGCGGCCGCGGCGGGCGAGCGGCTCCCGGCCGGATCGGGCGTGCGCCCGGACGGCTCGCCGGAGGACGATCCCGAGGAGATCGTGGCCGACCGCGCCGGGATCCGGCCGTTCGGCGCCGACCAGGCCCACAAGGGGCTCGCGCTCGCGGTGCTCGTCGAGCTGCTCGTAGCGGCCGTCTCGGCGTCGCCCGGATTCGCGGCGGTGGCGTTCCTCGCCGCGCCACAGTCGGACGCGGCCCGTCGCATCCGCCGGCTCCTGGACGGACGCCGGTTCCCCGGCGACGAGAGCCGGGCTCGGCGCGACGCCGCGCTCACGCACAGTTCGATCGACGTGGCCGACGACCTGTGGGGCTGGATCAGGCGCTGACGGCGTGCGGGCCGTCGGCCGGCACGCGCCGCGACAGCACGCGCGACTCGCCGTCGCCGGCCATCGTCACCCCGTAGAGCACGTCGGCCACCTCCATCGTGCGCCGCTGGTGGGTGACGACGATGAACTGCGCCCGGTCCTGGTAGGCCCGCAGGAGATCGAGGAAGCGCTCGATGTTCGCGTCGTCGAGGGCGGCCTCGACCTCGTCGAGCAGGTAGAACGGCGAGGGCTTCGTCAGGAGCAGCGAGAACAGGAACGCGATGGCCGTGAGCGCCTTCTCGCCACCCGAGAGCAGTGAGAGCGCCTCGATGCGCTTGCCCGCCGGGCGCACCTCGAGCTCGATGCCGGGCTCGGGCCGGGGCTGCTCGGAAATCTCGCCGTCGTCCTCGTCGGCGGCGACCGGCGCCGCGGAGACGACGTCGTCCTCGGTCATGCGGAGCCGGCCCGACCCTCCCGGGAAGAGCGTCGCGATGACCTCGCCGAAGTTCTTCGCCACCGCCGAGAACGTCTCGGCGAAGCGGCGGTCGATGGTCTGGGTGAGGTCGCGGATGAGCCTGCGCAGCTCCTTGAGGGAGCGCTCGAGATCGGCGCACTGGTCGGACAGCTCGTCGGCCCGCCCCTTGGCATCCTCGTACTCCTCCGCGGCGAGCGGGTTGACGGCTCCGAGGCTCTCGCGGCGGCGCTCGAGCCGCTCGAGGCGGGCCGCAGCCGCCGCCGCAACGTCCGGCTCCAGCGGCGCCGTCATCTCGGGCGGCTCCAGCGCGTACTCGGCGGTGAGCGCCGCCCGGCGACGATCGATCTCGTCGATCCGCTCGCCGCTTCGGGCCAGCGAAACCTCGATCTCGGTGAGCGCCGCCGACACCTCACGCGCATGCCCCTGGCCGGCCGCCTCGTCGGCCGCACAGGCCTGGAGCTCGGCCGAGAGCTCGGCCGCCCGCCGCTCGATCTCGTCGATTCCGGCGCGCGCCGGCGCACGGAGGCGCTCGGCGGACGCTGCCGCCGCGGAGGCCGCCGCGAGCGCCGCTCCCGCGGGTCCGTCGTCGGCGTCGGCCTCTGCCGCAAGCCGGATCGCCCGATCGGAGGCCTCGGACGCCCGAGCCGCGGCGGCGCCGGCCCGCTCAGCATCGGCCGAGTGGCGCTCGGCGCGCTCGGCGAGCGACGCCATCCGAGCGGCGCGGGCGCTGGCTTCGTCGGCGAGCGCCCGGCGGCGGGCCTCGAGGCCCGCATGGCGCTCGTCAGCCGCCTCCGCCTCGGCCCGCCTCCGGGCGACGACGTCATCGAGGCTCGCAACCGCCGCCACGAGATCGGCCCGGCGCCTGTCCTCGACCTCGAGATCGTGTGCGGCCATGTCGGCGGCCGCATCTCCGCGGGCGAGCCCGTCGGCGAGCGCGTTGCGGAGGCCGGCGGCCTCCCTGGCCTGCGCCTGGGCGCTCGCCCATGCCGTCTGGGCGGCTGCGAGCTCGGCACGCGCGGCGGCCTCGGCCGCGGCGGTGGTCGCCGCCTGGGCCGCGGCCTCGGCGGCGCGGGCGTCGGCATCGTCGGCGGCGCGCTCGTCGGCGGCGAGCGTGGCGGCCAGCCGGTCGCGCTCGGCCCTGGCGGCCATCCACGCCGCCTCGCCCGCATCGGCCGCGCGCCACAGCTCTCCGCGATCGGCGTCGATCCCGGCGCCGTCCTGCGTGACGGCGACGCCGTGCTCGACCGCGGCCAGGTCGTCGACGAGCCAGACGCCGTCGATGAGCCGGGCGGCGGCGGTATCGCCGACGTCGGCCAGCTCGCTGAGCGGGCGGGCCCCTGGAGCGGGTGGCAGCGTCGGCTCGAGCGGCCTTGCCTCGCGCAGGACGACGGCGACCTCGCCCTCGGCCCGCCCGAGGAGGTCGAGCGCGTCGTCGATCCGCTCGGCCACGACTGCGCCGGCGCGCCACCCGAGCGCCGCCGCGACCGCCCGCTCGAACCCCGGATGCGCCTCGATGCCGGCGGCGACGAGCTCGGCGCCGGCCGCCTTGAGCGCCCGCGCCGCCGGCGAGAGCCCCTCGCCGCGGTCGACCGCCGCATCGAGGGCGTCGACCCGCGTGCGGTGGACATCGAGCCGGCTGCGAGCGTCGGCCGCAGCCGCCCGCGCGTCGCGCTCGGCGACCGCAGCGGCGTCGGCTGCGACCCGGGCCTGGGATGCGCTGCGGTCGCGATCGCCGACCGCCGTCTCGGCCGCCGCGACGGCGGCGGCCGCCTTCTGGGCGGCTGCCTCGGCCCCGGTCAGCGCCGAGCGGCGCTCCTCCCGGCTCGCCTGAAGCTCGTCGACCCGTTCGCGCAGCTCGCCCGAGCGGCGGGCCGACGCCTCGGCCTCGCGCCCGGCGGTGGCCGCCTGTCCCTGCGCGTCGGCCAGGCCGCGGCGGGCCTCCATCATCGCCCCCAGGGCCGCCTCCGCCGTGGCCGCGGCCTCGGCGGCCTCGCCGGTGTCGGCGGCCGCCAGCTGGCGGGCCTCGACCGCGGCGCTCTCGGCCGCTGCGGCAGCCTGCTCGCGCTCACCCTCGAGCCGTGTGGCGTCGTCGCGCAGGCGCGCCGCCGACGCCGTGCGCCTGGCCGCGGCACGCGCCAGCGCGCTGCGGGCGCGCCCCAGCCCGTCGGCGGCGAGCCCCAGCCGCTCGCGGGCCGTCTCGAAGGCGTAGAACGCATGCCCGGCACGCTCCTGGGCGGTCGCCAGCCCGGTCAGCTCGGCCTCGGCCTTCGCGCGGCGCGCGGCGAGCTCGGCGAGGCGCCCCTCAGCCCCCGCCCGGTCCGCCGTGGCGGCCTCGAGCCGGCTCCTCTCCTTGGCCACGCGGGCGCCCTCGATCAGCGCGTCGGACGTGAGCAGGGCGATGCGGCCCGCCGCGATCTCGGCGCCCAGTTTCGCCGCCCGCTCGGCGGCCGTCGCCTGAAGCGCCAGGGGCCGCAGCCGCCCCTTGACCTCGCGCTCGAGATCGCGGGCTCGGTCGAGCTCGGACGCGACGCGGGCGAGCTTCGCCTCGGCCCGCACGCGGCGGCGCTGGTACTTCCCCAGGCCGGCGGCCTCCTCGACGAATCGGCGCCGCTCGTGCGGCTTCGACAGGAGGATCTCCTCGACCTTGCCCTGGCCGATCACGGAGTGCATCTCGCGCCCGAGGCCCGTGTCGGACAGGAGCTCGAGCACGTCGAGCCGGCGGACGCGCGCCCGGTTCACCAGGTACTCGCTCTCGCCTCCGCGGTCGAGGCGGCGCATCACGGACACCTCGCTGAACTCCAGGGGCAGCGTCCCGCACTCGTTGTCGAGGACGAGCTCGACCTCGCAGACGCCGGCCGGCGGGCGGCCGTCTGACCCGGCGAAGAGCACGTCCTGCCCCGTCGGCGCGCGCAGCTGAACGGGCGAGGAGACGGCCATCGCCCACTGGAGGGCGTCGGCGATATTGGACTTGCCCGAGCCGTTGGGGCCCACGACGACCGCGATGCCATGGTCGAAGCGCAGCTCGACGCTCCCTGGAAACGACTTGAACCCCCGCATCCGCAGCGCCTTCAGGTACATCGGCCTCGCCTTCGCTCGACTGGTTCGGGCTACGACTCGCGGAGAGCCTCGAGCGCCTCGCGGGCCGCGCGCTGCTCCGACGCCTTCTTGCTCGAGCCGGAGCCGCGTCCGAGCTCGTGCCCTCCCACCATCGCGACCGACGTGTACGCACGCTGGTGAGGCGGGCCCGAGGTCTCGGCAACGACATACGTTACCGACCGGTCCAGACGTGCGAGCTCCTCCTGGAGGACGGTCTTGTAGTCGACGTGCTCGACGAGCGCGTAGTCGACCCGCCCGCTGAACGCCTCGACGACCGCGTCGGCGACGCGCTCGAAGCCATGCTCGATGTAGCAACCTCCGATCGCCGCCTCGACGAGCGCCGCCCGGACAGCCTGCGACTCCATGACCGCGCCGGCGTCGGTCGCGCCGAGCGCCGCCGCCCGGGCTGCCAGGTCGTCCGCCAGGCCGAGGGCGTCGGCGACCGCCGCGCAGCTCTCGCGCGAGACCACGTGCGCCCGCACCCGCGCCAGCTCGCCCTCGGCCTGGTCGGGCAGGCGGCGAAACAGGTGGTGGGCGATCGCGAGCCCGAGCACGCCGTCACCCAGGAACTCCAGCCGCTCGTACGACCGCGACCGCTCGGGAAGCCAGGAGGAATGCGTGAACACGGCCTCCCGGACCTCGGCCGTGAGGCCGTCGATCAGCGCGCGAAGCTGGCTCGTCGGCGCGGCCGCGTCAGCTATGGGACACGACGTATTCGACCGCCTGTCCCACGGTCGCGATCTGTTGTGCATCCTCGTCGGAGATCTTGAGGCCGAACTGGTCCTCGAGCTCCATGATCAGTTCGACGAGGTCGAGCGAGTCCGCATCGAGGTCTGCCTGGAACGACGCGTCCTCCGTTACCTGCTCCTCGTCCACGCCGAGCTGCTCCACCAGGATGCCACGAACGCGCTCGAGTGCCTCCTCACGATTCATGCGCTTGGATCTCCAGTCTCGGGGGATGCGACGCCGAAGACTGTATTGGCCTGGGAGTCCGCCTGCAAGTCGGATCCCGGAGCGGCGGCCGACACCCGCCGGCCGAGGCGCCCGACCACGTCCGCGTCGAGGCCCCGGGCGGCGTACCTGATGGCGTTCGCGATCCCCCGCCGGCCCACGTTCCCGTGGGCGATCACGGCCAGCCCGCGGACGCCCAGGAGGTAGGCGCCGCCGTAGACCTCCGGGTCGGTCCGCTCGCGGAGCCGGACGAGCGCCGGGCGCAGGAGCAGCCCTCCCACCTTGGCACGCAGGCTGGTCGAGGCGGCCCGCTTCACCTCCGAGAACATCGAAACCGCCGCGCCTTCGAGGCCCTTCAGGAGGACGTTGCCCGCGAACCCGTCGGCGACGACGACCTGGAACGCTCCGGTGAGCACGTCGCGGCCCTCGCAGTTGCCGGCGAACTCGAGGCCGGGCGCGGCCGAGAGCAGCGCATGCGCCTCGATCGTCCGCTGATTGCCCTTGGATGCCTCCTCGCCGATCGAGAGCAACCCCACCTTCGGATGCTCCACGCCCAGCACGTCCGACGCGAACTCGGCCCCCATCGCGCCGAACTGCGCCAGGTGCTCCGGCCGGGCGTCGGGGTTCGCCCCGGCGTCAATGAGGACGCACGGCGCGCCCAGGGCCGGCAGGGGGACGGCGATCCCGGGGCGCAGGATGCCCGGCTGGCGACCGATGTGGACGAGCGAGGCGGCGAGCATCGCCCCGGTCGGCCCCGCCGAGACCACCGCACCCGCGGCACCCTCGCGCACGAGCCGGCACGCGCGCACCATCGACGCGTCGGGACGGGAGCGCACGGCGGCCGCGGGCTCGTCGGACGACCCGATCACGTCGCCGGCGGCGACGACCTCGATCTGCGCGGACGGATGCCGGGCCAGCTCGGGCTCGAGCTCCTCCGGGCGGCCGACGAGCAGGACGCGTACGTCCCCGCGGGCCGCCTCGACGGCCCCCGCGACCACCTCGGCCGGAGCGCGATCGCCGCCCATGGCGTCGACGGCCACCGTCCCCATCGAACGTCCCTAGGGAGCTTCCTCGCGGAGCGGCTCGACCTCGCGCCCCCGATAGTGGCCGCACTCCCGGCACGCGTGATGCGGCCGCACCGGCTTGTGGCACTGAGGGCACACGGTCAGCGACGGCGGGGAGATCGCATGCGTCGCCCGGCGCTTGTCGCGGCGTGCCTTCGACGTCTTCTTCTTGGGGACGGCCATCGCCGGGGGACTATACCCCTGACTCCCGCCAGCTTCGCAGCTTCTCCCAGCGCGGATCGGCCTCCTCCTCGCCGCAGCGGTGCTCTTCGCCCTGCTCGAGGCGCACCCCGCACCGCGGGCAGAGGCCGGCACACTCCGGGCGGCACAGGATCTTCTGCGGGAGTGCGAACACCAGCGCGTCGCGGGCCCATCGCTCGGCGTCGAGCTCGTCCGCCTCGACGTAGTCGGAGCGGAGCTCCTCGCCCCCCGCCGGCTCGTGGTACTCGGCCGCGGCGATCGAGACGTGGACGGCGGCGTCCTCCAGGCAGCGGTAACAGGGGCCGCGCACGTCGGCCTCGAACCGCAGCTTCAGGTAGACGCCGCCGGGGACGCCCTGGAGCTCGAGCGAGGCGTGGGGCGACGCCGGCTCGACGACGTACGTCTGGCCGCCCATCCCGAGGGGCGGCTGAGGCAGGTCGAGCTCAACCCGGCGAACCGCGCCCGGGCGCAGATCGAGTGCGCGCAGATCGACCACAGGCGCGCCCTCGGGCTACTGGAGCTGGGGCTCTTCGTGATCGACCGTCGCCGCTCCGTCGCGGTCGTCCGACTTCGACGCGAGCTGCGCACGGCCACGCTCGAGCGCATCCATGATCTTGCCCAGGTTGTGGTGCAGGTTCTCGAGGATGCCGTCGGCGTAGTCCTCGGCTCCGTGGCGGATCGACCGGTCCTGGCGCCGCGCCTCGGCGAGGACGTCCTCGGCCTGGCGCTCGGCCAGCTTCACGACCTCCTGCTGCGACGCCTCGCGCGCCGCCTGCTCGCGGGCCTCCGCGATCAGGCGCTCGGCCTCGCGCTTGGCCTCGGCCAGCATCTCCTGCCGTTCCTTCACGATCCAGCGGGCCTGCTTGATCTCCTCGGGGATCGTCGAGCGCATCTGGTCGATGATCTCCCAGATCTCCTCGCGGTCCACGCGGACCTGATCCTGGGACAGCGGCACGCCCTTGGCGTTCTGCACCAGCTCGTCGAGCTTGTCGATCAGCACGAGGACATCCAACGCAGTACTCCCTCCGTCTAGAGCTCGCCCGCCGCGTGGAGCTCCGCGAGCCGGCGTGCGACGGGCTCGGGCACGTACTGCGCGACCGAGCCGCCGAACGCCGCGATCTCGCGGACGCCGCGGGACGAGAGGAAACTGTACTCCGGTGAGGCCATCAGGTACATCGTCTCGATCTCTGGGGCCAATCCCCGGTTCAGGTTGTTCATCTGGAACTCCCACTCGAAGTCCGACACCGCCCGCAGGCCTTTCACGATCGAGCGAGCGCCGTGCTCGCGTGCGAACTCCACGACGAGCGTCGCGAATCCTGCCACGGTCACATTCGGCGTGCCCCCCAGCGACTCCTCGATGAAGGCGATCCGGTCGTCGAGGCTGAACATCGTCCGCTTGTGCTGAGGCGCACGAACCACGCCCACGATCACCCGGTCGAAGATCGTCGCCGCCCGCCGGATGATGTCGAGATGGCCGGACGTGACGGGGTCGTATGTCCCCGGGCAGACGGCGACGGACTCAGCCACGCCGCCACACCGTGACCGCGGTGCCTCCATAGGTTCGGTCGGCCAGGAGGTCGAGCCCCGGCGCGGGCGCGGCGTCGCCGGCCGCGCGCTCGAGCACGGCGCGCCCGCCCGGCGCCAGGATCGCCGGCATGTCGGCTTCGAGGTGGTCGGTGAGATCGGAGAGCATGGTGTAGGGCGGGTCGAGCAGCACCAGGTCGTACGTGACACCGGCGGCGCGATCCGCAGCCAGCCGGCGCCGGGCGTCCTGCCGGCGGATCGCGCACCGGTCAGCGTACCGGAGCCGGCGCGCGTTCTCGCGCACCGCTGCCAGCGCGGCCCTGTCGACGTCGCAGAACGCGACGGTGGCGGCACCCCGGGACAGCGCCTCGAAGCCCAGCGCGCCTGAGCCGGCGAACGCGTCCAGCACACGTGCGCCCTCGACGTCGCCGAGGATGGCGAAGAGCGATTCCCGGACCCGATCGGATGTCGGCCGCGCGCCGCGGCCGCGAGGCGCCGCGAGGTGCGTGCCCTTGCGCTCTCCGGCCACGATCCGCACAGGGGCAATCTATTGCGGCGCGAGCCAGTCGACGTCCGCGCCGAACGCGCGACGCGTGGCCTCGGCGATGATCGCGGCCCCCGGGCCGGCCATGTCCGGGTCGGCGGCGAGGACGGCCCTGGCGTCGATGCGCGCCTGGGCGGCAAGGCGGCGCTGGCGCGCCAGGCGGGCGTGGCGGAGGTCGGGGACACCGCTCTGGCGCAGGCCGAGCAGCGCGCCCTCGCCGCGCAGCTCGAGGTCGACGTCGGCGAGCTCGAAGCCGTCCGAGATCCGCGCCATCGCGTCGAGGCGGGCCCGCGCCTCGTCGGTCGCCGGGTCCGCGAGCAGCATGCAGTAGCTCTCGTGCGCGCCGCGCCCCACCCGCCCGCGCAGCTGGTGCAGCTGGGCCAGGCCGAAGAGATCGGCCTGCTCGATCACCATCACCGTCGCATTCGGGACGTCGACGCCCACCTCGATCACCGTCGTCGCCACGAGCACCTGGACCTCGCCTCTGCGGAACCCGTCCATGATCCGGCGCCGCTCGGGGACGGGAAGCTGGCCGTGGATGCACTCCAGGCGATATCCCCGGAGCTCGCCAGAGCCGAGCCGGGCGGCCTCCGACTCGGCCGCGGCCGCGGCCCGGGCATCGTCGGCCTCGGTCACGAGCGGGCAGACGACATATGCCTGGCGACCGTCGTCGAGCAGCCTGCGCATCCGGGCGAACACCTCGTCACGACGATCGAGGCCCAGGACGCGGGTGACGACGGGCGCCCGTCCGGCCGGGAGCTCGTCGAGCACCGACACCTCCAGGTCGCCGTAGACGGAGAGCGCGAGCGTCCGCGGGATCGGGGTCGCGGTCATGTGCAGCACATGCGGCGACGGCCCCTCCCGGGCCTTCTCCTCGAGCGCCTGCCGCTGCTCGACGCCGAAGCGGTGCTGCTCGTCGACGACGGCCACGCGCAGCGCTCCGTAGTCGACGCCCGCCTGGATCAGGGCGTGCGTCCCAACCGCGACCGCGGGCTCGCCGGACCGGAGCAGGCCCTCGGCGGCACGCCGCTCGCGCGCGGCCATCCCCTGCATCAGCCCGACGACGCGCACGCCGAGCGGCTCGCAGATCGCCGCGAGGCCGATCAGGTGCTGGGTGGCGAGCGTTTCGGTCGGTGCCATCAGCGCCCCCTGGCCGCCGGCCTCGACCGCCCGCACGAGGGCGTACGCCGCGACGGCCGTCTTGCCCGAGCCGACGTCGCCCTGGAGCAGACGCCGCATCGGGATGGGGCGTTCCAGGTCGCCGTCGATCTCGCCGACCGCCCGG
>Ga0307312_10002177_pt1 | contig 10268 bp, 10 predicted proteins | sample ER_DNA_202_FD_194489 | JGI IMG/M metagenome (GOLD analysis project Ga0307312, IMG submission 194489) | Bulk soil microbial communities from the East River watershed near Crested Butte, Colorado, United States - ER_DNA_202 | ecosystem: Environmental > Terrestrial > Soil > Floodplain | place...
CCTCGCGGACGCGCGCCTTCTTCCCCACTTTGCCGCGCAAGTAGTACAGCTTCGCGCGACTGACGTCGCCGATCGCGGCGACCTCGATCTTCTCGATCTTCGGCGAGTGGAGCGGGAAGGTTCGCTCGACGCCGACGCCGAACGACTGCTTGCGCACGGTGAAGGTCTCGCGGGCGCCCGCGCCCTGGCGCTTGATCACGATGCCCTCGAAGACCTGCACGCGGCGGCGCTGGCCCTCGATCACCTGGAAGTGGACGCGCACAGTGTCGCCGGGCTTGAACCTGGGGCGATCGCTGCGCAGTTGGCGCTGTTCGAGGTCTTGAATGATCCGGTGCATAACAAAAGGCCCCGTCGGGCCGGCGGTGAATCCTAGCGGACTGCGTTTTGCCTGGATCGACGCCAGCGGATAACTCGGCCCGGCAACCGAAGCATCCCGAGCGCCCCCAGCCCGAACGAGATGTAGGCCGAATAGATCGAGATCCGGTTCGGCGGCCAGTAGGTCGCGAATACCTCACCGATCAGGTTCTTCCTCGGCACGGTGCCCCAGACGCGGGAGTCGCACGATTCGGCCCGGTTGTCGCCCATCATGAAGTACTGCCCCTTGGGGATCACCTGCGGGCCATGTGTCTCGGTGTCACGCCGATCCGCCTTGATGTATGGCTCGTTCAGCTTCTTGCCGTTGATGTAGACGTAGCCGTTCCGCTCCGACCAGCTCTCGCCCGGCAGTCCGATCAGGCGCTTGACGAACGTGCCGCCGGCGCCGCACCGCTGCTTTGCCGCGGGCGGCGTCTTGAAGACGACGATCTCGCCGCGATGCGGGCTCCGGAAGCGGTAGATGAACCGGTTCGCAAGCACTCGGTCCGAGAGACGAGCCTCGCAACCCTGGCCCCCGGCGCAGTGCAGGGTCGGCTCCATCGACGATGACGGGATCCGGTACGGGTTGACGACCCATTGCTTGATCGCGAACACGATCGCGACCGCGCCGGCGATCGTGACGATCCAGTCGATCGCGATGCGCCAGGGCCGCGGCAGCCGGTGCGTGAGCCGGTCGATCGGATTGCGCGAGTGATGGACCACCGGCTTCGGCTCGGGGGGCGGCAAGGGCGGTCCGCCCGGCTGGTACGGGGGCGCCCCCTCGGGCTGGTAGGGCTGTACGTCCGACTCGTGAGGAGGAAAGCCGGGCTCGTACGGCGCCGGCGTTGGCGGCTCGTGGGCGCCTGCGGAGTCCCCGTTCGCAGCGTCGAGCTCGGCGCGGCGCGACGGATCGGACAGCACTTCGTACGCGTCCTGGATCTCGCCGAGATGCGTCGGCATCCAGGCCGCCTCGCCCTCGGTTCTATGGAACCTGACCAGGCGCCAGTAGGCGTCGCGGATCTCCTCCGGCGAGGCGTCGGGGCTGACCCCGAGGACCTCGTACGGATTGCGAACCGTGCCGGCGCCGTCTGACTGGTCCATCTCCGTATCGTGCCTCAACCTGCGGTCCGCAGACGGCTCTGCCGGCGCCGCCACTCGTCGATCTTCCCGTGATCGCCCGAGAGAAGGACGTCGGGCACGCGCCAGCCGCGGAAATCGGCCGGGCGCGTGTAATGCGGGTATTCGAGGCCGCCCTCGAGCTCGGCCGAGAAGCTCTCGACGAGCCCTGATTCCGCCGAGCCGAGCGCACCCGGAAGTCGCCGCGCGATCGCGTCCACGAGCACCATCGCGGGCAACTCGCCTCCGGAGAGCACGTAGGGGCCGATCGAGATCGAGTCGGAGGCGAGGTGCGCGAGCACGCGCTCGTCGAAGCCCTCGAAGCGGGCCGACAGCAGGGTCAGTCGATCCTCGCCGGCGAGCTCCTCGACCACTTCCTGCGTCAGCTGCCGGCCCTGCGGCGTCAGCGCGACGACGCGATGAGCGGGCGAGCCCCCGTAGGCCGCTTCGAGCGCGGCCGCGACGACGTCGACACGAAGCACCATCCCGGCGCCGCCGCCGTAGGGCTCGTCGTCGACCTGTGAGCCGGAGAGCGGCGTGTAGTCGCGGTAGCTGAACAGACGCAGGTCCAGCTCGTCGCCGAGCACAGCCGCAACGGGCCGCTGCTCCGTCAGCCACGCGAAGGCCTGCGGGATCAAGGTGAAGACGTCGAGCTGCAAAGGAGGCTGCTCAGGGTAGCTGGGGCTCGGCGAACCCCGCGGCGATCACGATCCGCCCTCGCTCGAGATCGACCTGGCGCACGCAGGCCTCGACGAGCGGGAAAGCGAGCCCGGAATCGAGCTCGAGCACGTCGTTCGCAACGCCGGCCACTACCTGGGCAACCCGGCCGAGCACGCGGCCGCCCTCCTCCTCGACCTCCAGGCCGACGAGCTCGAACGCGTAGTACTCCCCCTCCGCCGTCGGCGGCAATGCCTCGCGGAGAACGGTGAGCTCGGCGCCGCGCGGGGCGTCGCGGTCGAGACGGATCACAGGCCGGCCGCCGGAGCCGCGCTTCGATACGACGACCTCCGCCCGCTCACCGTCGACGTAGACAACCGCGCCGACCGCGAACCGCTCCGGATCGTCGCTCGCCTGCTCGACGAAGAAGGAGCCGTCGAGGCCATGAGACCGGCCCACCCGGCCGACGCTTACAAGCTCAGTCGACGATCTCGACAAGGATGCGGTAGCTCGACCGCGCGGCGCCCGCGCGGACGATCGTGCGCAGCGCCCGGGCGATCCGGCCTTGGCGGCCGATCACCTTGCCGACATCGTCCTTCGCGACGTGCAGCTGCAGCACGTGCGCGCCGTCGCGCTCGATCTCCTCGACATAGACCGCGTCCGGGTCGTCGACGAGCCGTCGCGCGAGCTCGGCCAGCAGCTCAGCCAATGTCCTTTGCCTTCAAGAGGCGCTTGACCGTGTCGGAGGGCTGCGCGCCCTTCGAGAGCCAGTCCTTGACCTTGTCCTCGTCGAACTCGATCGTCGAGGGATCGGTCTGCGGGTTGTAGCGCCCGACGATCTCGATGAACTTGCCGTCGCGCGGGGAACGCGTGTCGGCGGCGACGACGCGATAGATCGGATTCTTCTTCGAGCCGACCCGCGTCAGTCTCAACTTGACTGCCATCTATCTCCTCGCCTTCTTTTTCTTTTTTCGTTTGCTCTTGGTTTTTCTGGCTGTGGCCGCGCGGGCGCCGTTCGGCGCGCCGGGCGCCTCCAATCCTGGCAGGGAAGGCATCTTGCCGCCTTTCATCTGCTTCATCATCTTCGCCATCTGCTTGCGCGCCTCCAGCAGTTGGTTGACCTGCTGGACGTCGGTACCGCTGCCGCGGGCGATCCGCTGCCGGCGCGAGCCGTCGATCACGTGCGGCAGCGCCCGCTCCCGCGGCGTCATCGAGAGGATGACCGCTTCGACGCGCGCGAGCTGCTTCTCGTCCACCTGGTCGAGGCCCTCGAGCTGGTCGCCGAGGCCGGGGATCAGCTTCATCACGCCCTGCAGCGGGCCCATCCGGCGCAGCATCTTGTAGCTCTTCAGGAAGTCGTCGAACGTGAACTCGCCCTGCATCATCCGACGCTCGAGCTCCTCGCGCTCGTCCTCCTCGACTGCCGCCTCCGCCTTCTCGATCAAGCTGAGCACGTCGCCCATGCCGAGGATTCGCGAGGCCATCCGGTCGGGATGGAAGTACTCGAGCTGGTCGACCTTCTCGCCGACTGAGACGAGCTTGATCGGCTTGCCGGTGACGGCCTTGACCGACAGGGCAGCGCCGCCGCGCGCATCGCCGTCGAGCTTCGTCAGGACGACGCCGTCGAAGTCGACGCGCTCCTGGAACGCCTGCGCGACCGCGACCGCTTCCTGCCCGGTCATCGCATCGAGCACGAGTAGGACGTTCGTCGGCCTCGCCTCCTTGCGGACGGCGGCGAGCTCCTCCATCAGCGCCTCGTCGACATGCAGCCGGCCCGCCGTGTCGACGATGACGACGTCGCCCTCGGCGGCGTCGATCCCTTCGCGGGTGGCCTTGACGGGATCGGAGCGCTCGCCGCTGAAGACGGGAACCTGGATCTGCCGGCCGAGCTGCTCGAGCTGCTCGATCGCCGCCGGGCGCTGCAGGTCGGCGGCGACGAGTGCCGGCTGCTTGCCTTCCTTGCGCAGCAACAGCGCGAGCTTGGCCGCGGCCGTCGTCTTGCCCGAGCCCTGCAGGCCGGCGAGCAGGATCACCGTCGGGGGCCGTCCGGCAAACGCGAGCCGCGAGTCGCCTGAGCCCATCAGCGCGGTCAGCTCCTCGTGCACGATCTTCACGACCTGCTGGCCGGGTGTGAGGCTCTTCAGCACCTCCTCGCCAACGGCGCGCTCGCGGACGCGGGCGACGAAATCCTTGACGACCTGGAAGTTGACGTCGGCCTCGAGCAGCGCGAGTTGGATCTCGCGCATCGCCTTAGAGATCGCTTCATCGTCGAGCTTGCCGCGCTTACCGAGGTCGCCGAGGGCGCCCTGAAGCCGGTCTGAAAGCGTGTCGAACACGACGGCCAGTGTACTGGCGGCCGTTTTCGGCAAAGCCTCGAGATCGACGACCTCCTGCGGGAGGACGCGAGCTCGGAAGAGCGCGGCATTCTCGACCTGCTCTTCGGGCTTGCGCGCTGAGCGCTTTCCGTTTGGGTCAGGGCTGCGACGGTTACAGATTCAGCAACAACCGTTGGGAGGACGAGATGGCTGACGTCGCCAAGGTGATCACGATCATCGGCTCATCGCCGGAGAGCTTCGCGAAGGCCGCCGATGCTGCGGTACAGGAGGCCGCGAAGACGGTTCGCGGGATCTCGGGTGCTCATGTGGTTTCGATGAGCGCCGTCGTCGAGGGCGATCGGATCGCCCAATACCGGACAACCGTGGACATCGCCTTCGCGATCGAGCGCTAGCCGGCGATCAGGGCCCGCGCGAAGTCCTGCGGGTCGAAAGGCCGGAGGTCGTCGAGGCTCTCCCCCACGCCGACGAGCGTGATCGGGAGGCCGAGCTCGTTGGCGATCGCGATCGCGACCCCGCCTTTCGCGGAACCGTCGAGCTTCGTCAGCGCAACGCCCGTGACGGCGACGGCTTCGCCGAACAGGCGCGCCTGCTGGACGCCGTTCTGCCCCGTGGTCGCGTCGACGACGAGCAGCGTCTCGTTGGGCGCGCCCTCCTGCTTCTGCGCGATCACCCGGCGCACCTTCGCGAGCTCTTCCATCAGGTTCGCCTGCGTGTGCAGACGGCCGGCGGTATCGACGATGACGACGTCGCGGCCGCGCTGGGCTGCGAGCTCGATCGCGTCGTAGGCGACGGCGGCTGGATCCCCGCCACGTTCGCCGCCGACGAAATCCGCCTCGGCGCGCTCGGCCCAGATCTCGAGCTGCTCCTCGGCGGCGGCGCGAAAGGTGTCGGCCGCGCCGAGCACGACCGTGCGCCCATGCTCGCGCAGGCGGTTCGCGAGCTTGCCGATCGTCGTCGTCTTGCCGGTGCCGTTGACGCCGACGACGAGAATCACGCTCGGCTGGCCGTCGAGGGCGAGCCGACCCGGCTCGCCTAGCAGTGCCGCGGCCTCTTCGACTAGCGCCTCGCTGAGATCGCCGAGCTCCCCCCGGGCTTCGAGTCGACGCACGAGCTCGGCGGTCGACGGAACGCCGACGTCCGCGGCGATCAACGCCTCCTCAAGCCGCTCCCAGGCAGCATCGTCGGCCGCATCGAAGGTCCCCGCGGCGATTTGCTCGGTCAGCGCCCGCCGGCTCTTGCCGAGCGAATCGCGCAGCCGCGAGAAGAGGCCGCCCGCCTCCGCGCTCTCCTGAGGCCCGGCGGCCTCGTCGCCGAGCAGCTCCGCCCACGTGCGGCTCACACCTGCGGCGCGTGCTTCCGCAGCTCGTCCTTCAGCCGCCGCGCCGCCGGCAGCTGCTGGTCGGCGACGACGGCCGCGACTCCGGTGGCGGCGAGCTTCCACGAACGGCGGAAGAGGGCGAGCCCAAGCAGTACTCCGCCGGCGGTGGCGAGCGGACCGAGGACGACGTCCGGGGTTCTCACGCCGGCGATTCTACGGAGCTACGCGACGGCCGCGGCAGGTGTCTCACGGGGCACCCGCCTGGAGACGATCTGCGAGACGCCGTCGGCGCCCATCGTGACGCCATAGAGGCTGTCGGCCGCCTCCATCGTCCGCTTCTGGTGAGTGATCACGATGAACTGGGCCTGGTCGGCGTAGCGCCTGAGCAGCTCGACGAAGCGGCCGATGTTCGTGTCGTCGAGCGCGGCCTCGACCTCGTCCAGAAGGTAGAAGGGGCATGGCCGAGCGAGGAAGAGCGCGAAGAGGAAGGAGATCGCGCCGAGCGCCTTCTCGCCGCCGGAGAGGAGCGAGAGCTTCGTCACGCGCTTTCCCACAGGCCGCAGCTCGATCTCGACCCCTGGCTCGCTGCCGTCGTCGGGGCCGTCCTCGTCCGGCTCGCTCAGCCGCAGGCGCCCTTCTCCTCCCGGAAAGAGTGTCTGGGCGACGTCCGCGAAGTGCTGCTGGACGGCGGCGAACGTCTCGTCGAAGCGGCGCTCGACCGTCTCGCTCAGCTCGTTCCGCAGCTTCTCGAGCTCCGCGAGGCTCCGCTCGAGGTCCTCCCGTTGCGTCGTCAGCTCGGTGAGTCGCTCCTTCTCCTCCTCGTACTCCTGCTTGGCGAGCGGGTTGACCGCACCGAGGGTCTCCCGCCGCCGTTCGAGGCGGACTAGCCGGTCTGCCAGCGCCTCCCGATCGTCCCCTTCGGCCGGCTCGGCACCTGCGTCCTCCAGCCGCCTGCGCGCGGCCGATTGCTCGGCCTCGAGCCTGGCCAACTCGACGTCGATCGCGGCGGTCCGCTCGCCGGCCTCGGCCGCCCCACGGCGGAGCTCGGCCTCGCGCGCCGCGAGCTCGCGCAAGGCGCCGGCGGCGTCGCCGGTGCGCGAGCCGCCAGCATCGACACGCGCCCGAAGCGGTGCCTCGAACCTGCGACCGGCCTCCGCCGCTCCCGCGAGCGCGCGGACGAGCCGCTCGCCCCCGGCGACCAGTCGTGGATCGGCGGCGGGCGGAGGAGCCGCGGGATTCGACCGCAGCCGTTCGGCGTCGAGCGCCAACGCACGGCGACGTGCCTCGAGCTCGAGCCAGACCGCCTCGGCAGTCTCGCCCGCGAACCAGAGTTCGCCGCGCTGGGGGTCGTAGCCAAAGCCTTCCGGGGTAACGGCGGGAACGGACGAGCTCAGCAGCTCGGCCTTCGAGACAACCGCGTAGCGCTCGACGAGCTCGGCGGGCCGCGCTCCGACGAGCACGGTCAGGTTCCCCAGGCCGGCCGCATGCGCCTGCTCGAGCAACCGCAACCCCGCCTGGACGTCGTCAGCGAGCAGCGCCGACCCGCGCGGGCCGAGCGCGGCCGCGACCGCGCGCTCCCGGCCCGGCTCGACCTCGAGCTCCGAGAGCGCAAGCCGCGCGCCTTGCTCCGCCAGCGCGCGTGCCGCCGGCGGCAGGCCTTCGCGTTCGGCGAGCGCCCGCTCGACTGCGGACAGCCGCTCCCGTGTCGTTCGCAATTGCTCGTCGTCCACCGTCGGCAGTCGCAGCGGTTCCGCACGTAGGCGCTCGGTCAGCGCCTCAGCCGCCTCACGGCGGAGCTCGAGGCGGTCAGCCGCGCTCCGCAGGCGGTAGAGCGCCGCGGTCGCCTCCTCGCGACGACCGGCCGCGTCGGCGAGGTCCTCCTCTGCCTGGTTGCGCTCGACGAGTAGTTCCTCCAGCTTCGCGTTCGCGGCCTTGCGGGCCATGGTGGCACCCATGCGGCGCTCCTCGATCTCCGCGGCTGCCTGGCCGAGCTCCTCCAGCTCGAGCTCCGCGAGCCGCGCCTCGGCCGCGGCGATCTCATCCTTGAGCTTCTCCGCGCGCTCGGCCGCGGTCGCCTGCAGAGCGAGTGGCCGCAGCCGCTTTCGCACCTCCGCCTCCAGATCGCGAGCCCGCTCGGCCTGAACCTGCACGCGCGCCAGCTTCAACTCGGCGCGGTGCCGCCGGGCCTTGAACTTTCCGAGCCCCGCCGCTTCTTCGAGCAGCGCACGGCGGTGCTCCGGCTTCGACGACAGGATCTCCTCGACTCGGCCCTGGCCGATCACCGAGCTGTGGCCGCCCCCGAGCCCGACATCGGCGAGCAGCTCGACGAGATCGGTCCGCCGCACCGCCGCCTTGTTGACGAGGTACTGGCCTTCGCCGCCGCGGTGCAGCCTGCGCGTGATCGAGATCTCGCTGAACTCGAGCTCCGCGAACTGGCCGTCCGCGTTGTCGAACAGGAGCTCGACCTCGCACCACTCAGCAGCGGGGCGTCCCGCGGAGCCTGCAAACAGGACGTCGTCGGGCTTCTCCGCGCGTAGCTCCGACGGCGAGAGCGACCCCGAGGCCCAGAGCAGGGCATCCGAGACATTCGACTTCCCCGACCCGTTCGGCCCCACGACCACGGCAACGCCGCGCTCGAGGCGAACCTCGACCGGATCAGGGAACGACTTGAAGCCGCGCAGCTTGATTGCGCTCAGGTGCAAGCCGACCGAACGCTAGCGGCGAGAGCGGATGCCCTCGGAGCGCTCAGCAGCCTGAGAGTTCGCCGTCAAGCGAGAGGACGCTCGCCCAAGCCTTTAGCGCCTATGCCGCCGGGGCGAAGAAGTCGATAAGCAGTTGGTTGACGCGTTCAGCCTCGTCGTGATGCACCCAGTGCGACGCGTCGGCCAGGCGCTCGACGCGGTCGAGGTTGGGTACGTCGTCGCGGTCGGGCTCGGCGAGTTCGGAGCCGAGGTAGGAATCGCGCTGCCCCCAGATCACCAGTGTCGGTGCCGAGATCGGACGAAGCTTTGCTGCGGCTTCCTTCTGGGACTGTCTTACCGAGGCGCGGTAGTAGTTGATCATCCCGGCCGCTGCCCCTGGCTGCGACCACGCCTCGACGTAGCGTTCGATTTCCTGCGGCGTGTAAGGCGGGTTCGCGTCGTGAAGGAAGTGTCGGAAGAAGTGCCAGTCTCTGGCGTGCACCACGTCTTCGGGCAGTCCCGGTACCGCAAAGAAGAAGAAGTACCACGACTTCCGGAGCTGGTTCGGGTTGCGCAGTCCCTCCTGGAGCCGCCGCGGATGGGCCGCGTTGAGGATGGCGAGCCGGTCGACCACCTCGGGGTGGTTCATCGCGATGGTCCAGGCGATGCTTCCGCCCCAGTCGTGACCGACCAATAGCGCGGACTCGGCACCGAGTTCTCCGATGAGGCCCCGGATGTCGGCGGCGAGCAGGTCGACGGCGTAGTCCTCGAAGCCCTCTGGCTTCGATGACAGGTTGTAGCCACGCGTGTCGGGGGCCACGACTCGAAAACCCGCCGCCGCGAGCGGCTCGATCTGTAGCCGCCAACCGAACCAGAACTCCGGGAAGCCGTGCAGCAGAACAATCAGCGGCCCGTCACCGGCCTCGACGTAATGCAAGCTCTGATCGCCGACCTCGGCGTAACCCTCCCGAAGCTCGATCCCGACGTCAGGGAGCAGGGTGGCGGTGGTCATGAGGACCTCCGTGGCTAGGGAACTTGGGCGCGAGACTACGCCTGCCGGTCTGGACACGCAACAGCTGTCACCTGACCACAGACGCTCGTCGCCTGCGAGGGCGGCCGCATGGTCGAGTGTCCCCGGATTCTCTCGCCAGACGTTGAAGAGAGGATCACCGGCGGGTCGTGGCAGGCGAAGAACACGGGCGCCGTCTCGACCTCGTCACGCGGTAGGTCGAGAACCCAGAAGTTGCCGAAGCCGTCCCCGCGATCGGAAGTCCCGAGGGGAACATCTCCTCACCCCCAAAGGACAAACGCGAGCTCGAGCTCGACGTCGTCCCCGTCTTCGCTCACGAGCCTGGTGGCTTGGGCGCGTCCAATCGCCTCGAGTAGATCCATCCGTGGGTGCGAGAGCTTAGAGGAGGCGACAGGATTGGCAAACGACCGCGGCGGGTCCCCCCGACGATCAGACCGACCAGCACCGGCGGGGTCGCCGCAATCGGCGATGTCGCTAGGAGCAGGAGCCCCCAGAGGCCGGCTGCAAGGCCCGTGGCGACCGCCGCAGCCGCTCGCCGCTGGACGAGCAGGCCAAGCAGCGCCGGTGCGGCGAAGTCGAGCCAGCCCATCGTGGCCGAGCCGAAGTCCACCTGCTGCAGCTCGGGCAGCGGACGGCCGATCGTCGGCGGCGCCGCAGCCTGGAGTGCGTTCATCGTCGGCTCGACCTGCCGGTCACCCCAGACGAGGATTACGTCGAGTGCGACGAGCAAAACGAGCCCGGCCGTAAGCCACGACCGCGGCGCGACGCCGGCGACA
>Ga0307312_10002178_pt1 | contig 10268 bp, 9 predicted proteins | sample ER_DNA_202_FD_194489 | JGI IMG/M metagenome (GOLD analysis project Ga0307312, IMG submission 194489) | Bulk soil microbial communities from the East River watershed near Crested Butte, Colorado, United States - ER_DNA_202 | ecosystem: Environmental > Terrestrial > Soil > Floodplain | place: USA...
TGCGCCCGCCGAGCCCGCCACTACGAGCACCGCCCAGACCTCGAGCACGACGTCGGTTACGCGCCCAACCGTGGTCAACGGGTTCTTCAGCTGCGACGAGACGGTCAACAGCTGCACGGTCGTGAAAAAGAGCGCGTCGCCGACCGACGTGATCTCGGTCCCGGCCGCATGCCGTTCACCGAAGTAGACGACCACCGTCCCGCAGAGGTCCACGAGCGCGGTCAAGGAGAGCACGACCGCCAGGCGGGTCAGCAGGCGGCGGTGATGAGCCTCCCACGAGAAGAGCCGGCTCATTTCCTCTCGATACATGCCCATCGGCGGACTGTCTCAGCCGCCGCGGACGGAGCGGGAGGAGGGCCGCAACTGCTGCGGCCCTCCTCCTCGCGAACGGTTACTTCCGCGCGTAGTAGATGAACTGCAGGAACAGGCCGGCCGTGAACGTCGACGGGTCGCGCATGTCCGTCCAGACCGTGTTCGCGTGACCGTCGTTTCCGTATGCGACCGAGATGTAGTCGCCGTGGAAGAGCGCGCAGAACTCACAGGTTGCGCTCCCTGCCTGGAAGAACTCCGACATCGCCGGGTTCGAAGGCGCGGTGTTCAGCACCGTCTTGACGAGCAAGCCGGGCGTGCCCTCGGCCAGAGCCGTGTTGTAGGTCGGGCCGTTGGAGAGGCCGCGGTCGTGGTAGATGATCCCGATCGCTCCGGTGAGGGGGTTGACGTCGACCCACGGGAACCACTGGTCGCCGCCGCCAGTGTCCACGAGCACCGGCGCCGTCCAAGTGCTGCTCCCGCTCGCCAGGCTCATCACGAACACGTCGGTGTTCGTCACCGGTGTCGCGCTGTCGTGGGTTCCGTTGCGGTTGTCCGAGAAGACGAGGTAGAGCTTCCCGTCTGTGCCGACGACGATGTTGCCGGCCGAGTTGACGCGGACCTGGTAGCCGGTCAACGTCTGGCGGTCGCTCTCGTTGATCGGGTAGTCGCGTGAGCCGTCCTCGAGGCCGACGATGAAGCTCGGGCTCGACCATGTCGTACCACCATTGGACGACTTGACCAGCAGGTACTGGTCGTCGTTGACCTCGCCCGTCTCCCAGAGCGACGTGTTCTGGCTGTTCTGGAAGGCGACGTAGACCGTGCCGTCGGGTGCGACTGCGGGAACCGAGAACTGGTTCTCGTCGCACACGCCGGCAGGGCCGTCCTCCTGGAAAGTACAGATCGCCGCGTTCGAGCCGGATATCGCCTTGGCGGCCGACCAGTGCTGGCCACCGTCGTCGCTGTGGGCCTCCCAGATCGCGGACGACGCGTACTCCCCGCCGTGGGACACGAAGGCGCTCCATGTCAGATACGTGCGGCCGTAGAACGGAGAGCTCGGCTTGTTGTCGGTGGTGATCCACTCCTTGTCGTTGAAGATCTGAGTGGCGTCCAGGTCGCAGCCGTTGCCGCTGTAGACGACCACCGGCCTCGCCCAGCTGAGACCGCCGTCGTACGACGGCGACACGACCACGTCGCCATCGCAGGCCTCCCCGTCGGGCCTGAACTTGTAGTTCAGCGACGAGTGCAGTGCCACGTTGTGCTTGACGTCGATCGCGGTGACCGGATCGCTTCCGGTTCGCCTTGGATCCTCGACGGACATGTTCCCTGTCGACCAGGTCGCTCCGCCGTTGAAGGTCGTGTAGTACTGGTCGCAGCACGAGCCGTAGTCGTTGGAGCTCGCGATCATGTGCTGCGGGTTGGCGGCATCGACGACGATGTGCGGCTCGTTGTTCGGGAACGGATCGTCGCAGTCGAGCCGTGTGTTCACACCGCCGGAAGCCGCGGTGCATTCGAAGGACCAGCCGTGCCTGACGTGCTTGATCGCGGCGAACGGCGCTATCGAGGTCTTCTCCCCCTCTTCGCCTTCGCCGCCCGGGGGCTCCGCCCGGACGCTCGTGGTGAGGAACAGGCCGATGCTCACCGCGACCAGCAGGAGCAGGCCCAAACGGACTTTCGTCATCTCTCTCCCCTTCCTTGTGCCCTGCCTCGCAGCCGAACATACAACAGCGTGGCCTGCGACGGCGGCTCGCAGTACTGCACGCGTAGGTCGCCGCTATCGTGCTTTCGATGCGAGCTTTGCCCGATTCGCCGAAGCGCCGGAAGCGCGTCCTCATTGCCGGGACGGCTGCCGGAGCAGCCCTCCTGGCGGCCTTGCTCGGGCTCCATTTCTCCAACACTGCCAAGCCGCAGAAGGAGACTTTCCAGCAGGGACAGGCGCAGGTCACGGACGATCTGGTGCCGAAGCGGCTCGCGCCCGCCGACCGCCGCGCGATCCTCTCGGTCGTCCACCGCTTCGTCCAGGAAGGCGTTGCGGGGAAGGATCTAGCCGCTGCCTACGACCTGACGACGGCGAGCCTCCACGCCGGGGTCACGCGTGAGCAATGGATACGCGGCGACAACCCGATCTACCGCTACCCGGTGTTCAAGCATGGCGTGCGCATTGCTGCGTCCTACGAGAACGATGTGATGGTGCAGCTGTACGTGCGCGCGCGGAGCCGCAAGGTCGAGCCGCTGGGCGTGGACCTCGAGCTGCGAGCCGTCGGCAAAGGGACGGCGCGGCGGTGGCTCGTCGACTACTTTCAGCCGCGGGAGGCCCTCGTCACCGCAGCCGACCGCCCAGCAACGGGGCCGCAGCCGAAGGATCCGGGGCTCGGCCCGCACCTGACCCAGCGCTGGCTGTTCGTGCCCCTCGGGATCTTCCTCCTGATTCTCCTGGTTCCCCTTGGCCTCGGGGTGCGGCACTGGGCAGAGGCGCGCGCAGCCGAACGCGAGTTCGGCGAGGGACGCGAATTGCCGCCGCTTCCGCGGCCGCGCGGCGAGAACTGAGCCGTTTGGATCGACCTGCCGGGGGTAGGATCCCCGCTCCGTGGCGAACTCCTCCTGGCGCAACCTCTCCGAGATGGACCTGCATTTCGCGCGCTCGCGAAGGCGGGCTGAGTCGCGCCGAAAAGAGCCGCCCAAGCGAAGCCCCGTCGCCTGGCGCAGCGTGCGGGCGGGGCTACTGGCGCTCGTGCTCCTCACGGTAGTGGCCGAGTCCACCAGGCTCGAGACCTCGAACGCGAAGCCGCCGGCACGCCGCGCGACTGTGTCGACGATGGGCCCGGCCTGCCCGGTGCCTGCGCCGTTCAGATCGGCGTTCGCCGAAGCCGCCGCGAAGACCGGGGTCCCGCTCTCGCTCCTCGTCGCCACCGCTCATGTGGAATCCAGCATGAACCCCACCGCCGAATCGCACGCAGGCGCGCGCGGCCTGCTCCAGCTGATGCCCGCCACCGCGCGGGAGCTCAGGCTGGAGGGCGACGACCCGGCCACCAACGTGCTCGCCGGCGCCCGCTATCTGGCGCAGATGATCGACCGCTTCGGCTCGGTGGATCTGGCCCTGGCGGCCTACAACGCCGGGCCGACGGCCGTCACCCGCGCCGGGGCTGCGCCAACCGTCAGCACTCTGCGGTACGTGAAGAACGTCAAGGCCCGCGCGGCTCAGCTGCTGGGCTGTTAGTTCGAGGAGCGGGCGCCGCTGCGCTCAGGGCGCAGGTCTTGTTCGATGTCGCTCGAGGGCAGGACGTCCTGCACCGCGGCCGCGATCTCGCGTAGCCGCTCCAAGGCCTCGCGCCTGCGCTGTTCGAGCTTTCGTACTTCGCCGCGCAGCTCGTCTTTCCGGCGGCGCACGTCGGTCTCGACTTGGCGCACCATCTTCTCGGCGGCCTCACGCATCATCGTCGACTGCTTCTCTGCCTCTGCGACGATCGTCCGTCCTTCCTCCTCCGCCTGGCGGCGATGCTGGGTCGCATAGGCCTCGACGGCTAGGCGCATGTCCCGCGCGTGCTCGTCGGCCTCGTCCCGCAACCGGCGCGCGTCGGCCGTTAGGGTCGCTTTGAGGCGTTCGGCTTCGGCACGCGCTTCTCGCTCGAGATCGTCGGCGAGCTTGCGAGCGTCAGCCTGGATCTCGCCGGCCGCCTGCTCGGCGGCTTCGAGGATTCCCGTGACGCGATCGCCGAGCGCTGCGTAGCTCTGAGGCTCGGCGGGAAGGTCGTTCGCGCGTCCGTCGTCGTCTTGCATCGAGTCGGCAAGCTAAAGGATCGCGCCGGGCCCGGCAAGGTCAGGGCCCGAAAAGTCGACTCAGCTGGCAGCAGCGATGCGCTGGCCGAGGTTCGCAACCGGGAAGTTGCGGATCTTGCGCTTGAGGTCGTCCGAAGACATGTTGGGCCGCCTTTCGTTCCGCAGTGATACGCCGAGTAGACAGTCGGCCGGAGACGCATTTCGCCCGATCCCTCGAAGGAGCGCTTCTCGCTCCATCCGGCCTGGTTTCTAGGGTTTACGCGTGCAGTCGGCCCATCTTCAGCGCGGAATCGCCGAGTTCATCGGCACCTTCACGCTCGTCTTTGTCGGCGCCGGCTCGATCATTGCCGTGCACGGGTCCGACCTGACCGCGATCGCGCTCGCTCACGGGCTCGCGATCGGCGTGATGGCCTCCGCTGTAGGCCACATCTCGGGCGGGCACTTCAACCCGGCGGTCACGCTCGGTTTCATGGTTACGAGGAGGATCGAGGCACGGCTGGCGGCTACGTACTGGTTCGCGCAGATCACGGCGGCCATCCTCGCCGCGTTCCTGCTGACCGCCGTGCTGCCTCAGCCGGCCGTGGATGCGGTCGACCTGGGCGTCCCGGCTCTTGGACCGGGGATCAGCCCGGGGGCGGGGGTAGTGATCGAAAGCGTGCTCACCTTCTTCTTGGTCTGGGTGATCTTCGCGACCGCCGCCGACCCACGCGGCGCCTTCAGCTCGATCTCCGGCCTCGCGATCGGCTTCACGATCACCCTGGACATCTTCATGGGCGGCCCGTACACCGGCGCCGCGATGAACCCGGCGCGGGCGCTCGGGCCGGAGCTCGTGCAGAACGTCTGGAGCAACGCCTGGGTCTGGTACGTCGGCCCCGCGATCGGCGCGGTCGCGGCAGCGTGGCTCTACGAGTACCTCTATCTGCGGCCGCTCTCGCCTGAGCCTGTCGGACCTCCCGAGACCGGCCTCGACGAGCCGGGTCCGGGGCGGGCGGCCGCGACCTAGAAACAGCTCGCGCCGTGGTAGTTTCCCGCGGTGCTGCTGCTCGGCCTCTCCACCGGTCACAAGGTTGGGCTCGCCCTCGCGGTGGCCGGCTTCGCGGGCTTCTCGCTGATCGTCTCGATGCTGGTGCCGCGCTGGCGGCCGCAATTCCCAGGGCGCGGGCTGCCGCTGTTCCTCGTGGTCTGCGTGCTGTTGTTCCTCGGGATGCTGGTCGCGGTCTTCGTCCTCGGCAAGGAGTCGGAGCCCGAGGCTGCCGGAAGCGAAACGACCGCCGCGACGCAGACGACCGAGACCGGGCAGGCGGCGCAGAGCGTGTCGGTGTCCGAGATCGACTACAAGATCCGCCTTCCGGAGACGACGCTCAAGGCCGGCAAGTACACCTTTCAAGTGCAAAACCAGGGCAAGGTGCCGCACAACCTCGTCATAAAGGGAACCGGCGTGGACGAGGCCACCTCCGACCTCGCCCCCGGCATCAGCGAGTCCTTGACCGTGGAGCTGAAGCCCGGCTCCTACGAGTTCTACTGTTCCATTCCAGGCCACAAGCAGCTTGGAATGGATCAGAAGGTGACGGTCTCCTAAGCCGGTCCTGCCCTCAAAAACTCTCGCCTTTTCCGGAGGGTTCGCAGTGATCCCCGATCGTGCTTCTCCTGACGGCTTCGGCCGCTGCCTGAGCCGCCCGCCTCGGGACATAATCAACACTGGCCGTGTTGAGGCGACGGCCATGGACGGCCCGCGCCTCGCCTCTCGTGAGGCAACTCCTCGATATGGCTGTCGGATCATCATCTTCGACCTCAGCTCCGGTACAAAGGGGCGCGTGACGACCGGTTGCGGTCGGTCGCTAGGTGAGTACATTTCGAGTCGAGCGTGACGTGAACGTCATCGGCATCAGCGGGCTCGACAGCAGCGTCGCATTCAAGCGGCGAGAACTGCCCAATCTCGATCCGCGGGAGTACCGGATCGCCCAGGGCTTCGACTCGGCTGCCGCGCTCGTCACGGACGACGATATCGCCGCGGCGGTCGCCGAGGAGCGTTTCACCGGTGAGAAATCTACGGGGGCGTTTCCGCGCAATGCGATCCTCTACTGCTTAGAGGCGGCCGGGCTCGAACCCGCGGACGTCGACCACATCGCGCACGGCTTCGCCTACCGGCCCCTGTCGCTTCATGAACCGGGGTCGCTCGAGCAGCGTCGGTATAGCGAGGTCTATGCACCGGAGGTGACGGCTAGGCGAGCCGAGAACATGTTTTCCGGCTGGAGCTCGCGCTTCGTCAGCGTCCCGCACCACGTCGCCCATGCAGCCAGTGCCTTTTACCTCAGTGGCTTCGATGATGCGCTCATCGTCATCGCGGATGCCATGGGCGAGATGGAGAGCCTCACGGTCGCAGTCGGCGAGGGCGATGCGATCCGCGTGCTACGGCGATACTCGATTCGGCAGTCGCTCGGGATCCTGTACAGCGTCTTCACGCTCTACCTGGGCTTCGAGATGATGATGGACGAGTACAAGGTCATGGGGCTCGCGCCGTACGGCGACCCCGGGCGCTACCGCGCCGAGATGCAGCAGGTGATCGAGCTCGGCGACGAGGGCTCCTACCAGATTCCGCTCCTCGCCCGTAACCAGTCAGAAGAATGGGAAACGCACCGTGGCGCCCTTCGTGCGCTGGGCGAGCTGTTCGGGGAACGGCGCGAGCCCGGCTCCTCCGTCGACGAACGCCACCGCGACGCCGCGGCCGCTGTTCAGGCCGGTCTCGAGGCCGCGATCTTCCACGTTTTGGAGCACTTTCGTCAGGCTACTGGTGCGCGTCGCCTGTGCATGGCCGGCGGCGTCTCGTTGAACTGCACCGTGAACGGACTCATCGCGGACCGGGGGATGTTCGAAGACATCTTCGTGCAGCCGGCTGCTGCGGACGACGGGTCAGCGCTGGGTGCGGCTTTACACGTTCACCACACCTTCGGACGCGGGGTACGGCGGTCGCGAATGAAGATGCCGTACTGGGGCCCCGATCTCACAGAAGACGCGATCCTGGCAGCGCTCGCAGCCCGTCAGGACGTGACAGCGCTCAAGTACGACGACTTCGACCAGCTGATCCGGGTCGCGGCCGAACGGCTCGCGGCGGGAGAGGTCGTCGCCTGGGCCCAAGGGCGGCTCGAATTTGGGCCGCGGGCGCTCGGGAACAGGAGCATTCTCGGCGATCCGCGCGATGCGAAGATGCGTGACCACATCAATGAGCTGATCAAGCAGCGCGAGGAGTTCCGGCCGTTCGCTCCGGCGGTAGTGTCCGAGTCCGCGAGCGAGTACTTCGAAATCGCGGAAGGAAAGGAGCGTTACTACCCGCACATGTTGTTCGTCGCGCGGACGCGGCCCGAATATCGCGACCGGCTCGGGGCGGTCACCCACGTGGACGGTTCAGCCCGACTCCAAACCGTGGATGAGCAGGAGAACCCGCGCTTCTGGGCTCTGCTCAAGAAGTTCGAGGAGCTCGCAGGCTTACCGGTCCTGCTGAACACATCCTTCAATCTCAGGGGCCAGCCGATCGTGAAGGATCCAGCGGTCGCTCTCGAGACGTTCGTGGTCTCGAACTTGGACGCGCTTGTCCTTGGTGACTATCTGGTAACGCAAAGTCCCGGATAAAGGCTGCTATAGGCGGCGATCGTGCTCGGCGAGTCGAAAACGAGTCTGTTCGACAGGCAGCGCCACAACGAGCACGGCCACCCGCTTGGACTTGCGACCACGAGACGATGGCGTTGGGAGCGGAGCGAGGACCGGGCCGGCAAGCACCCGCTACTCGCCCCGACTCCCTGGCTGCAAGCGGAGGGGGAGGGATTTGAACCCTCGTCGGACCTAACGGCCCGAAACGGTTTTCGAGACCGCCGCATTCGACCGCTCTGCCACCCCTCCGATGATGCGAGGAAACAGGTTACCGCTCCGTCCTCGCGTTTCTGGCTCGTCGCTGGGTCGGCGTAGGTCGAGAGGACAGTTGCTCCATGCACGGCCTTTCGGCCGGAGCCGGGCCAGCGGCAAGCGCGGCCCCGCCGCCCGCAGGGTCGAGGCCAGGAACACGAGACGGAGAAGGAGGGATTCGAACCCTCGAGGCAGGGATTCTCCCCACCTAACGCCTTAGCAGGGCGCCGCCTTCAGCCACTCGGCCACTTCTCCGGAGGGGAACAGAATAGCCGACCCATTCTGTCGGCCTAGGCCAGCCGTTCTGACGTTTCGGCCACCCGCTCGATCAGGCCGGCCGCCCTGGTCGTTCCAGGATCCGCCTGCAGGCGGGCCGAAATCCGGCTCAGGCGCTGGCGCAGCATCTCGTCCGCCAGGAGCAGGTCGATCGCCTCGCGCAGGTCGTCCGGCTCGTGGCCGTACGTGTCCACCCGCACGCCGTAACCAAGTTCGTGCACGCGCTGCGCGTTGTCGTATTGGTCCCAGAAGAGCGGCAGGACGACGATCGGCTTGCCGAAGAAGAAGCTCTCGGTGACCGTGTTGTTGCCGCCGTGCGTCACCACCAGGTCGACCTCGGGCAGGATCCGCGTCTGCGGCAGGAACTCGGCGCCGGTCATGTTGTCGGCGAGCTCGAAGAGCTGGTGCTGCGGGCCCTTCGAGACGACGAAGCGGTGCGGGCTCTCAGCGAGCTCCTCGACGAGCCTGCGCATCAGCTCGACGTCCGCCGAGCCGAGGCTGCCAAGGCTCAGGTAGACGAGTTTCTCGCCGTCGCGGAAACCCTCGGGCTCGGCCCAGTCGGCGTCGGTCCCGCGCACGCAGGAGTCGAGCCGGTGCCAGGTCGGCGCGAGTGGCTGAGCGCGCGGGTAGTCGGCCTCCTCCGGATACAGGTAGAGGTTCAGCCAGGGCGACTCGTGGATGAACTCGAGGTCTGGGAGGGGAGGCGACCCCTGCTCACGCATGAACGCGTCGAAGTCCTCCCAGAGTGGGCGGTGGGCGCGCTCGTACTCGGCGTGGAACTCTTCCCAACCCGCGCGGTCGGCCTGCGGATACCCCGAGAAGGTCGGCGGTAGCTCCGGATCCTTCAGCTCGGACGGATTGCAGGACACGATTCGCACCCAGGGCCGCCCGTAGGTCGGCAGCGCGGGGAAACCGACGACGTTGTCCTCGACCACGACGTTCGGCTCGAGCTCGTCCAGGAGCTCCTGCAGCCGAGGCTCGACGTACTTGGCGCCGTCCACCAGCGCCTGCCAGGTCGGCTGGATGAAGCCCTCGAGCTGCTCGAGCGTCGGCTTGCGGAAGACCGGGGACGTGTCGCGTATGAAGTCCTTCCAGAATTGGCCGGGCTCCTCCTCCTGTTCCGGCGGCGGGCCGAGGCGCATCGTCGCCTCCTCGAAACCCTTCTCCTCCAGGGTGCCCGCGAACGACTCCTCGACGATGAACACGACTCGGTGGCTGCGCTGCCGAAGCACGTCCGCGATCCCGACGCAGTTGTTCGTCGGCCCGAAGGCACCCTCTGGGAAGAAGACGATCGTTGCCATCGAGAAGTCGATCCTACGGCGCGATACCCTGGCTTCCGCTTGGAGAGGTGTCCGAGCGGTCTAAGGAGCGCGACTGGAAATCGCGTATGGGCTGAAAGGTCCATCGCGGGTTCAAATCCCGCCCTCTCCGCTTCACCGTGGGGGGACCTCGGTTCCCCCACGAACCCAACGAGAGGAGCGCACCATGGGTTTCGAGCAGTACCACGAGCCGGCCGCCGAGTTGAGCGCGGAGACGCGAACGTTTGCGCGGATGCTCACCTCGCTGACCGAGGAAGCCGAGGCGATCGGCTGGTATGAGCAGCGCATCTCGCTCGAACCAGACGCGCAGGCGCGGGCGATCATGGAGAACGCGCAGCAAGAGGAGTTCAAGCACTTTGGGATGGACCTCGAGTTCCTGATCCGGCGCAGCCCAAAGTGGCGGGTCGCACTGGAGAACATCCTGTTCAAGGACGGCAACATCGTCGAGCACGGCGAGCAGGCCGAAGAAGCCGAGGGCTCGGTGAGCTGAGCGTGCGGATTGGGCGGCGCGAGGTCACCATCACCAACCCGGACAAGGCGTACTTCCCCGAGCCGGGGCTGACGAAGGGCGACCTGGTCGCCTATTACCTCGCCGTTGCCGCTCCCGTTCTGAACCACGTGCAGCGGCGGCCGATGCAGATGAAGCGCTACCCGGAGGGCGTGGACGGCTTTTTCTTCTACCAAAAGCGC
>Ga0307312_10002180_pt1 | contig 10267 bp, 8 predicted proteins | sample ER_DNA_202_FD_194489 | JGI IMG/M metagenome (GOLD analysis project Ga0307312, IMG submission 194489) | Bulk soil microbial communities from the East River watershed near Crested Butte, Colorado, United States - ER_DNA_202 | ecosystem: Environmental > Terrestrial > Soil > Floodplain | place: USA...
CGCTCGTCACCACATTGTCGAGCAGGAACTTGTCGGCGGTGTGCGGGCCTTCGATCGGCACCTTCAGCGCGTCGCGCAGCTCGGCGGCGCCGCCGACATGGTCGATGTGGCCGTGGGTCAGCCAGATCTTCTCGACCCGGACATTGGTCTGCTTGATTGCCGCCTGAATTTTCGGAACGTCGCCGCCGGGGTCGATCACCACGGCCTTCCTGGTGGCTTCGCACCAGATCAGGGTGCAGTTCTGCTCAAACAGCGTCACCGGGACGATGATAGCGCCGGCTTTTGCTTTGGTTTCGGCTTCCTGGGTCATGTCAGCACAATGCCGGTTTTTTACGCCCCGCCAAGGGCAAGATTGCAGCGTTCTGACCGAGATAGGATCGGTCGCGGGTCACGGCTAGGTCTCGGACGGCCGACATCAGGCGCTTTTTTCGCGGCATCCCTCCGCCTGTCATAGCAGTGTCGCCGTTGCTATGCGGGGTGCGCTTTGGGGATTCGCCGGCCTGAACCTGTCAGCGGGTGCGGCGTTACCCCGGGGCAACGCGATGTCAGGAATGATTTCCAAAAATGAATCAGCGCGACAAATTGTGGTGGCGGCACGGCATTTTCTACCAAATCTATCCGCGCTCGTTTCAGGACACCCATGCCGACGGGGTCGGCGATATCACGGGTATCATCGAGCGGCTGTCTTATCTGCAGTCGCTCGGCGTTGACGCAATCTGGCTGTCGCCGATCTTTCCCTCGCCGATGGCCGATTTCGGTTATGACATCGCCGATTATACCGGCATCGATCCGCTGTTCGGCACCATGGCCGATTTCGACGCGCTGGCAAAAGCTGCGCATGCAAGCGGGCTCAAAGTCATCCTCGACCTCGTGCCCAACCATACCTCCGACCAGCATCCCTGGTTCGTCGAAAGCCGGGGATCGCGCGATAATCCAAAGCGCGACTGGTACATCTGGCGCGATCCGGCGGCGGATAGCGGGCCGCCGAACAACTGGCTGTCGGAATTCGGCGGCAGCGCCTGGCAATATGACGCTAGGACGCGGCAGTATTATTATCACGCGTTCCTCGCCCAACAGCCGGATCTGAACTGGCGCAACCCGGAAGTGCGCCGGGCCATCTATGACGTGATGCGCTTCTGGCTTCGCAAGGGCGTCGACGGTTTCCGGGTCGACGTGATCTGGCATTTGATCAAGGATGCGGACTTTCGCGACAATCCACCAAATCCGGATTATCGCGAGGGCCGGCCCCCGCATGAGAAGATTCTGCCGCTAAACTCCACCGATCAGGCTGAGGTCCATGACGTGATCGCGGAAATGCGGCGCGTGATCGATGAATTCGATTCGCGCGTATTGATCGGAGAAATCTACCTTCCGCTCGAACGACTCGTTGCCTATTATGGCAAGGATCTTGCGGGAGCGCATCTGCCGTTCAACTTTGCGCTGCTGTCGGCGCCATGGAACGCGTGCGGAATCGAGAAGATCATCTTTGAGTACGAGTCAGTGCTGCCTCAAGGTGCGTGGCCGAACTGGGTGCTGGGCAATCATGATCGTCCGCGGGTGGCAAGCCGGGTAGGACGGGCGCAGGCGCGCGTCGCCGCGATGCTGTTACTGACCTTGCGCGGAACGCCGACGCTCTATTACGGCGACGAGATCGGAATGCATCAGGTGGCGATTGCGCCGGAGCAGGTGCGCGATCCCTTCGAGAAGAACGTGCCGGGGATCGGCGTCGGCCGCGACGGCTGCCGCACGCCGATGCAATGGGATGCCACGCGTTACGCGGGCTTCTCGAGATCCAGGCCGTGGCTGCCGCTGGCGGACGATGCTGTCCACGAAAACGTGGCCAATCTCGACGCGGACGCGGCATCGATCCTGAGCCTCTACAAGGCGCTGGTCGGCTTGCGGAAAAAAATGCCGCAACTCGTGTCTGGCGACTACGTGCCGGTTGCGGCCGAGGGAGATTTGTTGCTTTACCGCCGAGAGAGCGCCGCAGGCACAGCAGTGATCGCGCTGAACCTTGGCGCGGAGCCGGTTTCGATCGCGTCGGAAGTGGCAGGCCTCAGCGGCGAAATTTTGCTTTCGACCTTCCTCGATCGACAGGGCGAAAAGATACAGGGCGCGGTGGATTTGCGTGGCGATGAAGGCGTGATCATCGGAGCGTAGCGCGGGTAAGGCGTCCCGCCCCTTGTAGCCCGGATGGCGCGAAGCGCAATCCGGGATAAATTCACCCGCTTGCGAGATAGTCCCGGATTTCGCTTCGCTCCATCCGGGCTACGCATGCTCGATTTTTCCCACGCCGGATGACTGGCCTTGCCTGTTGCGTCGGTGTCGATGTCGCTGCGCTTCAAGAGATAGTCGAGGCCTCCGACACGGTACCAGCGATATCCGTAGCCTTCGAGCAGCAGCATGTGCTTGCCGGACTGATTGGCCTGGCTGTGGTCTTCCGACAACAAGTTGACAAGCAGCTTGGCGGCTTCGCCGGGCAAGCCAACCGCAAACGAGATCTCCCGCGGTTTCTCATCGAGATTGTGCACGAATAGCACGGAATTGTTGCGCCAGTCATAGCGGATGATCAGCACGGCGGGATCGCGCGTCGGAATCACTTTAAAATCGCCCCAGCCGATTTCCGGGACTTCCTTGCGCATTCGGACGATGCGTTCGGTCCAGTTTAGCAGTGAGTTGGGATCGCGGCGCTGCTTGGCGACATTGACGTGCTCGTATCCGTAAGGCCCTTTGTCGATCACCGGCAAGATCGGTTTGTTGCTTTCCGTGAATCCGGCATGCGGCTCGGTCGACCATTGCATCGGGGTGCGGGCGCAATTGCGCTCGGGCAGGTCGAGGTTGTCGCCCATTCCGATTTCGTCGCCATAACGGATCACCGGCGTTCCCGGCAGCGTGCACAGCAGGCTGTAGGCAAGTTCGAGGCGCCGCCGGTCGCCGCCCAGCATCGGTGCGAGCCGGCGCCGGATTCCCCTGTTGTAAAGCTGCATGTCTTTGTCGGGGCCTAATTTCCTGAACACCAGCTCGCGTTGCGCTTTCGTCAATCGCCCGAGATCGAGCTCGTCGTGATTGCGCAGGAACAGGCCCCATTGCGCGGTGGCGGGCCGCGGCTTGGTCGCCGCGAGCGATTTGGCAAGGGGGCGGGTATCGGCGGAGGCCAGTGCATAGAACAGATGCTGGTTGACGTGAAAATTGAACATCATATGGATGCGGTCGCCGTCGTTGCCGAAATATTCCATGTCGGTTTTGGGCGGCACGTTGGCTTCGCCGAGAATGATGGCGTTGCCTTGCCGCCATTGCAGAAACTCCCGGAACGACCGCAGCATGTCGTATTGCTCGACGGCCTTGCGGACCTTCGCTCCCTTGGTGGCGATCACGAAAGGGACTGCATCCATGCGGAAGCCGGAGACGCCAAGCTGAATCCAGAAGCCCATGATCTTGAGGATCTCGGCCTGTACGTGCGGGTTCGACGTGTTGAGGTCGGGCTGGAAGTCATAGAAGCGATGGAAATACCAGGCTCTCGCTTCCTTGTCGTACGTCCATGTCGATTTTTGCACGCCCGGAAACACCATGCCTTTGCCGGCGTTCGCGGGCTTCTTGTCGGACCAGACATACCAGTCGTGGTATGGCGAGTCCTTGGATTTTCGTGCGTCGCGAAACCAGGGGTGTTGATCCGAGGTATGATTGACGACGAGGTCGATGATGACGCGCAGGCCGCGCTGCTGGCAGCCATGGGTGAACTCGACAAAGTCGCCGAGCGTGCCGTATCGCGGATCGACCCCGTAATAGTCCGAGATATCGTAGCCGTCGTCTCCGCCGGGCGACGGCTGGAACGGCATCAGCCAGATCGTGGTGATGCCGAGCCCATGCAAATAATCCAGACGGCGCAGCAGTCCCGTGAAGTCGCCGACGCCATCGGCATTGGCGTCCATATAGGTGCCGACCGAGAGACAATAGAAGACGCCATTCTTGTACCAAAGGTCGTCGATCATGCTGAGGCAGCTCTCCTCGGTCCGCCTCCTGTCCGCAGCGGCCATTTGATAAGCAATAAGGGCTTTGCGGGTTCCCGCCCCCAGGGGGTGCGTTGTGCGCCGGCGTTCGCCGCGGCGACGTTTTTTTGAGCCCCGGCAGCTTGCCGCACGATCTGCGCCTTCTGGGTCGCCGCGGAATCGGATAGGCTTTGGTTCAATGGAATCGCCCGCCCGCCAGGTAAGCCTCGTGCCTCCGCCGGATCGCCGTCAGTCGGAGACGGCGCTGGCGATCGCGCGCGGCACCGCGCGGCTATTACGGTCGCTGGGATTTTCCTGCGTCAGCGAATTGCCGCTGCCCTCGGGACGGCGCGCGGACCTGGTGGCGCTGAACGAGCGCGGCGAGATCTGGATCGTCGAGATCAAGTCATCGATCGAGGATTTGCGCGCCGACCAGAAGTGGCAGGACTACCGGGCGCATTGCGACCGGCTGTTCTTCGCCTTCACCCAGGACCTGCCGTGCGAGATTTTTCCGGCGGAAACCGGGCTGATCGTCGCCGACGCCTATGGCGCGCATATGCATTGCGAGGCGCCGGAGCATCGTCTGCCGGCGCCGACCCGCAAGCTGATGACGGTTCGGTTCGCGATCGCCGCCGCGCAGCGGATCAATCGGCTGGTCGATCCGCAAGGGCACGGGGAGTTTTAGAGCAACATTACCGCGGCGCGCGCTTGGCCAAAATGCGCTGCAGGGTGCGGCGATGCATGTTCAGCCGCCGCGCTGTTTCAGAGACGTTGCGGTTGCACATTTCATAGATGCGCTGAATGTGCTCCCAGCGCACCCGATCCGCCGACATTGGATTGTGCGGCGGCTCGGACTTCTCGGTGCCGCTTGCAAGCAAGGCGGCGACCACATCGTCGGCATCGGCGGGCTTTGAGAGATAATCCACCGCGCCCATCTTCACCGCCGTCACGGCGGTGGCGATGTTGCCATAGCCGGTCAGCACGATCGCGCGCGCATCGGGGCGCTTGCGCTTCAGCGCCGACACCACGTCAAGGCCGTTGCCGTCACCAAGCCGCAAATCCACCACCGCGAAGGCCGGGGCTGCCTTGCCGATCTGCGCCAGACCCTCGGACACGCTGTCGCAGGATGTCACCGTGAAGCCGCGGGTTTCCATGGCGCGCGACAGGCGCTCCAGAAACGGCTTGTCGTCCTCCACGATCAGGAGCGAGCGATCGGCGTGGCCGGTCAGTTCGGCGATGGTGTTCACGGTTCGGGCGTCCTCCTATTCGATACCTCAAGATATGGCGTGGCAACGCGGCGCTGCCAAGGCCGCATAAAGTCGATCACTCCGTCGCCCCGGCCTTGAGCCGGGACTCAACCACCGGGTTTAGTCGGTGAGAAGCGCCTAACCCAGCGCAAAATTGTGAGATCACGCGGTATGGGTTCGCCGGGACGACGTTCACCTAACTCGCCGGTTCGGGAGCGGTTTCACCGACCTCGAAGCGGCGGCGCGGCCAGGCGATCTGAACCACGGCGCCATGATCCGGAAAGGTCCGGTTGGTGAAGGAGACCTTGGCGCCGGTGCGCTCGAGCAGCGTGCGGGCGATAAACACCCCGAGACCGAGGCCGCCGTGCTCGCTCTGGGCGTCGTCGATGCCTCGCCGGCGCGACAGATAGGGCTCGCCGATACGCTTCAATATGTCGGGCGCGAAACCCGGGCCATCGTCGGAAATGATGATCTCGACGGTCTCGGTGTTCCACCACGCATTCACCTCCACCGTCGTCCGCGCGAAATCGACGGCGTTTTCCAGAATGTTGCCGACACCATGGAGGATTGCCGGATTACGCGTGCCGACCGGCTCGCGGGTGCCCGCAACCGCAATCCGCACCTTGATCGTTACGCCGAAATCACGATACGGCGCTACCGTTTCCTCGATCAGGGTCGACAACGGCATGCGGTCGAACGGCGCGCCGGTTGCGGACAATTGCGTGATCTTGGCCAGGATTTCGCGGCAGCGCTGCGCCTGTTCGCGCAAGGTCTTGATGTCGCCGGCAAGGGGGCTGTCCGCCGGTACGCTCCGCTCCAGCTCGCGCGAAATCAGAAAGATCGTCGACAGCGGCGTGCCGAGCTCATGCGCGGCGGCGGCGGCCAGACCGTCCAATTGCGTGAGATGTTGTTCGCGGGTCAATACCAGCTCGGTGGCTGCCAGTGCGTCCGAAAGCTTGCGGGCCTCCTGGGTCACCTGGAATGCATAAAGACTGGTGACCCCGATCGCCAGCAGGATCGAGAGCCAGACGCCGAACAGGTAGATCGGCGGCAATACCAAGGGCTCATCGGCATCCCACGGCAGCGGCAGGTAGAAGAAAACCAGCACGGAGGCGCATGCAATGGCCAGCGCGCCGAGCGCGATCGTCAGCCGTACCGGCAGCGCCGTCGCTGAAATCAGAACCGGGGCAAGGAACAAGAATGAAAACGGATTCTGCAAACCGCCGGTGAAAAACAACAGCGCAGCCAGCTCGACGATGTTCAATGCCAATAGCGCCGCCGCATAGGCGGGCTCCAGCCGCTGCATCGGATTGAAGGCGATCTGCAGCACCAGGTTGAGGAGAGCCGACAGTCCCACGATGGCAAGGCAGGGGACGGCCGGGACATCGAATTCGAGCCCGTGTGCGACAATGAAAATGGCGGCGAGCTGGCCGAGCACAGCGAGCCAGCGCAGCCGCAGGATCGTATCCAGACGGACGTAGGGGCGCGGATGGCGAAAATCGGTGGCTGCAATTTCGGTCATGCCGACAAGCTTAGCGGTGCAGGGTCATGACCACAAATTCGCCGATTTAAGGGCTCCGCCGGGATGCCCCAAACTCTTGCGCTTGCGCCCGCGATGGCCCAATGAACGGCCCGCATGATGAAAAACGGCACCGTCACGCCCCAGTCGCCCGCGGCAAATCCGGCAGGATCCGCGGCGATCGAGGTTGCGCACCTCGTAAAGCTCTACAAGACCACCCACGCCGTCGACGACGTATCGTTTCGGATTGCGTGCGGCGGCATCACCGGCCTGCTTGGCGGCAACGGCGCCGGCAAGACCACGACCATCGCCATGATCATGGGACTGGTGCTGCCGACCTCCGGACGCATCCAGGTGCTGGGCTGTTCGATGCCCGCGCAAAGCGCTGAGGTGCTGGGCCGGATGAATTTCGAAAGCCCCTATGTCGACATGCCGATGCGGCTGACGGTGCGGCAGAATCTCACCATCTTCGGCCGGCTCTACGCCGTTCCGAACCTGCGCGAGCGCATCGCCAAACTTGCCGCCGATCTCGATCTCGGCGATTTCCTCGACCGTGCCAATGGCAAGCTCTCCGCCGGTCAGAAGACGCGGGTCGCGCTGGCGAAAGCGCTGATCAACCAGCCCGAATTGTTGCTACTGGACGAACCGACGGCCTCGCTCGATCCCGATACCGCCGACTGGATCAGGCGGCATCTCGAGAACTATCGCAAGGCGCATGGCGCAACCATCCTGCTGGCGTCGCACAACATGCTTGAAGTCGAGCGATTGTGCGACCGCGTCATCATCATGAAACGCGGCCGCATCGAAGACGACGACACCCCCGACAGGATCATGGCCCGCTACAACCGGACGACGCTGGAGGAGGTGTTTCTCGACGTCGCCCGCGGCCGAGTCAAGGAAGGCACATCGTGAGCGAACTCGTTTTGCCGGGAGGTATCGCGCCGCATCGCATCAACGCGATGATTCTGCGCTACTGGTACCTGCTGATCTCGTCCTGGCCGCGTCTGCTGGAATTGATCTATTGGCCGGCGCTGCAGATCATCACCTGGGGCTTTCTGCAGATCTATATCGCAGAAAATGCCAATTTTTTCGCGCGCGCCGGCGGCACCCTGATCGGCGCGGTGATCCTGTGGGACATTCTGTTTCGCGGGCAGCTCGGCTTTTCGATCTCCTTTCTCGAGGAGATGTGGGCGCGCAATCTCGGCAACCTGATGATGAGCCCGCTGACACCGATCGAATTTCTGATCTCGCTGATGGTCATGAGCCTGATCCGGCTTGCGATCGGCGTCATTCCGATGACGCTGCTCGCGATGATCTTCTTCGATTTCAATGTGTATGGCATCGGCTTGCCGCTGGTCGCCTTCTTCTGCAATCTGATCTTCACCAGTTGGTCGCTGGGGATTTTCGTCTCGGGGCTCGTGCTGCGCAATGGCTTGGGCGCCGAGAGCATCGTCTGGACGCTGATGTTCGGCGTGATGCCGCTGGCCTGCATCTACTATCCCGTAACGGTGCTGCCGCATTGGCTGCAATATGTCGCCTGGGCGTTGCCGCCGACTTATGTGTTCGAGGGGATGCGGGCGTTGTTGATCGGCCATGTGTTTCGGGCCGACCTGATGATCGATGCCCTGCTGATCAACGTCGTGCTGTTTATCGCGTCATTTGCGATATTTCTCGCGCTTTTGCGCAGCGCCCGCCGCCATGGCTCGCTGATCCAGAGTGGCGAATAAGCCACTTATCCCATGAATTTGAAGGTGTTCGACTTTCTGTCGCCTGGATATACCGATCTGTGCATTGACGCTTTATTACGCATTCGGCAGTATGCTGCGATGCAAAAGATTTGAGGATCAAATGCCTATTGGTGAGTTTGGCGGCGCACCGCCTCTAGTGGCCGAAGGCAGTCCGGCGCTTACCACGCCGATGTACTGGATGTACGAAATGGCGCACGCGTCGCTCAATCCGGCGCGAGCTGTCACGGATGCCACCAAAATCCTGTTTCAGAACCCGCTCAATCCGTTATCGCACACCGAGTTCGGCAAATCCGTCGCCGCCGGCTGCGAAGTGTTCGAGCGGGCGACGCGCCGCTACGGCAAGCCCGAATGGGGCATCACCGACACCGAGGTCAGCGGCACACGTACCCCGGTTGAAATCCGCTCGATATGGGAAAAGCCGTTTTGCCGGCTATTGTATTTCGATCGCAAGCTGACGCGGCCGTTGCGCGTGCCGCAGCCGCGCGTGCTGATCGTGGCGCCAATGTCCGGACATTATGCGACGCTGTTGCGCGGTACCGTCGAAGCCTTTCTGCCGACGCATGAGGTTTATATCACCGATTGGACCGATGCCCGGATGGTTCCGGTGACCGAAGGCCGCTTCGATCTGGACGACTACATCGATTACGTCATCGAGATGCTTCACGTGCTCGGCGGCAACATGCACGTGATTGCCGTCTGCCAGCCCTCGGTGCCGGTGGTGGCGGCGGTTTCCATCATGGAAGCCGAGCGCGATCCCTACGCGCCGATCTCGATGACGCTGATGGGCGGCCCGATCGATACCCGCCGCAATCCGACGGCGGTCAACAATCTTGCCGCCGAGCGTGGCATCGACTGGTTTCGCAGCCACGTCATCACCAAGGTGCCGTTTCCGCATCCCGGCGTCATGCGCGACGTCTATCCGGGCTTCCTGCAGCTCAACGGCTTTATCAGCATGAATTTCGACCGCCACATGGACGCGCACAAAAACCTGTTCAAGAACCTTGTGAAGGGCGACGGCGATCTGGTCGACAAGCACCGCGATTTCTATGACGAGTATCTCGCGGTCATGGACCTGGCCGCGGAGTATTATTTGCAGACGGTCGATACCGTGTTCGTCAAGCACGCGCTGCCCAAGGGCGAGATGACCCATCGCGGCAAGCCGGTCGATCCCTCGAAGATCAGGCGCGTCGCATTGATGACGGTGGAAGGCGAGAACGACGATATTTCCGGTCTCGGACAGACCGAAGCGACGCACGAATTGTGCACCTCGATTCCGAACCATCGCCGGGTGCATTACATGCAAAAGGGCGTTGGGCACTACGGCGTGTTCAACGGCTCGCGATTCAAATCCGAAATCGTGCCCCGCATCTCCGATTTCATGGTGTCGTCGGCGAATCCGAAGGCTTCGCTGGCCGCGGCGGCGGAATAAGCGTCGATCTTGCGAGTTCGATGCCGAATCGCCGGTTTGCGAGCCGCGAATCGCGGTTGATTCCGAGTGCCCAATACCCCCCTGAATCGGTCCAAAGAGACCCGATTCACGGCTTCCCGAAGGAATGAGTTTGGTCTCAATCCTTGAGGGGGCTGTTCCAGGACGGCCGCGGCCGGAATTTTCTGATCCAGCCCCTTCCTATAGGGCCTCGCATCCGATCAGCCCCTGTATATTGGGCAAATGATTTGTTTTTGCGCCGAGCGATTTCACTGGCGGCGGATATGGCAGAATCCGGGCGAACTCCTGCTCCCCGGACTTTCAGACATGGCCACTCGCGC
>Ga0307312_10002183_pt1 | contig 10260 bp, 7 predicted proteins | sample ER_DNA_202_FD_194489 | JGI IMG/M metagenome (GOLD analysis project Ga0307312, IMG submission 194489) | Bulk soil microbial communities from the East River watershed near Crested Butte, Colorado, United States - ER_DNA_202 | ecosystem: Environmental > Terrestrial > Soil > Floodplain | place: USA...
CCGGACGAGGCGAAGGCGCACTACGAGCAAGCGATCGAGCTCTTCGAGCAAACCGACGCCACGCATCCGGCCGCACGCGTTTCTGCCCGCCTGGCTGAGATCCTCTGGGATCGCGGACGCCTCGAGGAGGGACTCGAGAGCATGAACCGGGCCTTCGAGGTTCTCTCCCAGGACGAGCCCGACGAGGATCTCGCCGCGCTGGCCGCTCAGCTAGGCCGCTTCCTCTTCTTCGGCGGCGAGGCCGACCTCGCCTTTCGGCGCGTCGAGACCGCGCTCGACCTCGCCGAAGCGCTGCTATTGCCGGAAGTCTTGTCACACGCGCTCAACACGAAGGCGATCATGCTGACCGCGCGTGACCGGTCGAAGGAAGGATTGGCGGTCTTGCGATACGCGCTCGAGGTGGCACTCGAGCATGACAAGCCAACCGCGGCACTGCGAGCGTTCTACAACCTCGCCGACACGGTTTCGCGTCTCGACCAACATGAGGAAGCGGCCGCGTACCTCGATGAGGGCATCGCTCTTGCGCGCCGTGTCGGCGACCGCTACTGGGAATGGAACCTCCGCGGCCAGGTTTACACGGCATTTGCCCTGGGACGGTGGGACGACGTGCTCGCCATCACGTCCGAGCTGCCGGAGGACGAGTGGCTCGACGTCCGACAGCTCTCCGTCGGGCTTCCCGCATTCGGCCTGCAAGTTCAGGTTCATCGCGGACGGTACGACGAAGCACAGCGCATCGGCGACGCCTTCAGCGCACTCGCGACCTCCGACGACGTCCAGGAGCGCGGCGCCCACGCGTGCGGCAAGGCTGCGTTCCTACTGGCGACGGGAGACCCGACCGCTGCGCTCGAGCTCGCCGAGGTTGCCTTCGACCTTCGCGGCACGATGGGCGTCAGCTCCGAGTTCGTGAAGGAGGGTTTCGCGATCGCCTGCTCCGCCGCTCTCGAACTCGGGAACCTCGACAGGGCGGAGGGTCTGATTGCGGCCATCGAGACGCTACCGCCGGGGAAGTACCCGCAACTTCTTCGTGCGCAAGTGGCGCGGTTCAAAGCCCGGATCGCAGCGCTCAGGGGGGACGCGGCCGACGCAGAGCGGCTCTTCAGAGGGGCGACTGGCCTCTTCCGAGAGCTGGCCGTGCCTTTCCACCTGGCCGTGGCGCAACTCGAGCTCGCTGAGCTACTCGTCGCTCACGGGCGAGACGACGACGCGGGACCCCTCCTCACCGAGGTACGAGGTGTCTTCGAGCATCTCGCGGCGGAGCCATGGCTCGAACGAGTTGCCGCTGCCGAGGTTGGAACGCCGACCATGACGCGCGCCGAGCGAATGGCCTAGGCCGCGCCGAGCCTCTTCGTGAAGGGCGCACTCGGCTCGCGGCGCGTCGCCGCTTGCGGGGGAACGCGGTCCCCTGCTTGGCGGTCCCACATCGTTCCCCCCGCGCGGATGAAGAGGACGGTGGGGAAGATGCGCCCCTCGGCGAGGAGCTAGATCGGCCGGAAGGAAATCGTTAAGGCATACGAACGCCGCAGCTTCCAGGCGAGGTGGTGCGGAGCGTCATCGCGGGAGGATCAGCCGCTTGGGCGCCTTTCGCAATCGGATTGCGGGGGTAAAGCGCGGGTTCGAGTCCCGTCGCTCCCGCTTTCGACACCCCGCTTCTTCGTCCGCCGCTTTGCCAGTTCGTCGGCGGTTTGGAACTCGCGGAGGAACGGCTTGATGGCGACGATGGTCCCGCCGACTGACAGATTGGATCTGGGTCCGCGAACGAGCCGCTCGTCTCGGCTGAAGACGACCGTCTTCAAACCGCCGGATTTGGGCCGATTGAAGTGGAACAGTCATGAAACAGAGGGAGCGCAGTCGCCCGCCCGTACCCTTCGACCACGGGAGTCCATCGTCGTCGACGGCGACGTTTCCGAAGGGCAAGCTTCTGTCGCGTGCTCGAGCAGAGTGAGGGCGCCTGACGGCGCCCTCACTCTAAGCCGGTTGCTCCTAGACGTTACGGATTGTTGACCGCGTTGATCAGATCCGGGAGCAGGTTCGCGGCGTTCGGCGTACCGAGTCCCGTGACCGGATCCCAGCCCGGGCCTGCCGGATAGCCCGCGATGCCGCGGTCGCCGTTGTCGTTGACATGCGTGGCGTCGCCGGTATGGGCAATGTCGAAGAAATCGGACGAGTAGTCCGCCGAGTTCGCCACCTCGTACAGCGCCGGGTTGATCAGGCCAAGACCGTGGCCGCCGTTCATCTGGACGGCGATCGCCACGAGGCCCGCCCACTGCGGTGCGCTGAGCGACGTGCCGCCGATGTCGTACCACCCTGTCTGCCCGACGTTGCTGCCGTTGCCGTCCGGCGGCAGCGACAGATAGACGAGGGCACCGGTGCCGGCGCTCGCCTGCAACGCAATGTCGGGGACACCGCGAGCAGACTGCGGGATCGGCGTGCTTCCGCTCGGCAGCGCGTCTTGGTAACTCGGCCGCGGGAAGACATGGCTGAAGCCACCACCGGAGAACGTCCAGGCGACCTCGGCCGCGTTGGTCGCGTTCCACGCATTGCCGCACTTCCCGCCGATGCCGGCCTTGATGTACGTCGTGCGCGGGTCGTTGGTCTGAGCGTCCGGCTTCGTGCACAGGTACGTGCCGCCGACGCCCGTCACCAGCGGGTCGGATGCGGGCCACTCCACCGTCGGCTCCGGGATCAGGCTCCCCCCCGTCGCCGTCGGCGACTTGCGGTCGTTCGCAACGCCGCCGTCGCCGGACGAACCGAGCACGGTGACGCCGTTGGCCTGCGCGTTCTTGAACGCATAGCGCAGGTTCTCGAGCGAGGCCGTGCCACCGAAAGCATCCTCGGCCGACGCGAAGCTCTGCGAGATCACCTGGGCCAGGTGGTTCGAGATCACGTAGTTCTCCGCCTTCATCATCTGCGGGAAGCCCTGCACGCCCAGCGTCTCGGCATTGTTGGAGTGCACAAGCAGGATGTTGGCCATCGGTGCAATCGCGTGCGACGTCTCGACGTCGAGCGCGACCTCGAGCGCCCATGCGCTCTTGTCCTCGAGGTGCGTACCGTTCCCCGGCTGCGGCTTCGTCGCAGGCGAGCCGTTGATGGCGAGCTCGCTGAACCGTGGCATACCGGCGGCGCAAGTCACGCCCTCCTCACCGCACATCGGCTGCAGACCGAACGCCTGGTTGAAGACGTGCAGGTCGTGAGCCATCGTGTCGCTGCCGTACGAATCAACGATGGCGATCGTCGCTCCCTGGCCCTTGTTGCCGGCCGTGTACAGCGGCCCGAGGTTGTACGCCGACTGGATCGCTTGCGGCGTGAAGCAGGTGCGACCGACCGCCTCGCAGTCGGCCTCCGTCGGCGTGGTCGTCTTGATGAACTGGTAGTCGCTGACCGTCGGATGCGGCACCGGATACGCAGCTACTGCGCCACCGGAGCGCGACGCGACCCCCGCGAACATCGCGAGCCCGCCGAGGACGCCGAGCAGCACGACGACGAGAAGGCTCCGTCTCATAGATTCTCCCCTCCTATTGCCCCTGCCGCCCCCACAGGCGGCACCGGCCGGGGAGCGTAACCTGTTTTCCGCCCCGCGGCGGCATCTCCGTCGCCGCGTGCAGATTCTCCGAGAACCCCGCGCGTGTGACTACAGGCCCGACCGCACGCCGGGAAGGCCGGAGGTCGCGGGTTCGAGTCCCGTCGCTCCCGCTCAGCTGTCGCAGCGGGCCGATACGCCCGCTCGGCGTGACCAGCACCGTGTGCTTCGAACCGCAGGCAGCGCAACTCAGCGCTAATAGGGCTAACGCGAGCGCTCTCGATGAGGCCCGGCCGTCACCACCGCGGGTTTTTGCGAGATCCTCGTCGTTGCGACCCTTCAGTCAGTCGGAGCCGTAGAAGACCCAGAGCCTGCCCGATGCAAACAGGGCAAGCGTGAGCGCGAGAATGATCAAGAAGAGAATCCAGGAGAGTGCCGCACCCGTTCCAGGTGCAGCGCCGATGAACGTTACGTCGAAGATATGAGCCGGAAGCAGGTCTGCCCCCGGGGCGGGCGTGTTGAAGAATGGCGAGCCGCCGCTCGCAATCGCTGAGCCGAAGAGGATCGGCTGGATCATCATCTGCGCTGCGGCGATCAGGCCGAGGATCAACTGAACGAAGATGACCGGCGTCAGCAGCGGCAGCGTGATCGTGCGAAAGATCTGACGCCCCGTAGCGCCGTCGAGCGACGCGGCCTCTCGCAGCTGGCGCGAGACGTTCTGCAATCCGGCGAGGAAGACCAGCATCCCGAGTCCTGCCGTCGACCAGATCATGAACAGGATCAGCATCACGCGACCCTGCTGATCGAGCCAGTAAATGGTCCCCTTCGGTGCAAAGAGGTGGTAGATGCGGTCGAAGACTCCGTCCGGGCCGGCGATCCCGATCCTCCAGATCAGCAGGATGCTCACCACGGTCGGGATCACGGCCGGTAAATAGAAGAACGCGCAGAAGACGGTCCGGAGGCGAGTGCCGCTGTTGACGAGGAGGGCGAGGCCGATCTGGACGAGCAGTCCGAGTGGGACGAAGATCGCCGTGAAGATGCCAGTGTCGACGAGCGCCTCCCGCGTGGCGGGGTCCTCGAGCGCGAGTCGGTAATGCGCGAGCCCAACCCAGTGGAAGTTCCTCAGACCGTAGAGATCGAAGGTCGCCATCGACATGAGCAGACTGATCACAAGCGGCACCGCGGAGAAGAGGACGAACCCGATGAACCAGGGAGAGATGAAGCCGCAAAAGGCGACGACCTCCTTGCGGTCGGGGGAGCGCCGTCCGAGCACTGCGTGCGCCTACCCCTTGATCCCCGTCGTCACGACGCTCTGCGTGATGTATCGCTGCGCGAAGACGAAGAAGACGATCGGGGGAAGCGCATAGAGGGCGAGCGGCACGCTCGGTAACTGTCCGGTTCCGGCCGGGAGCACGTCTGTAATACGTGTCAGCAGCGTGCCGTTCGGATCGAGCAGGAAGAAGAGATCCTGCGTGAGGTAGTCGCCCCAGACCAGAATGAACGCCCACACTGCAGCGACGGCGATGACCGGCTTCGAATTCGGGACGAAGATGTCCCAGAAAATGCGCAGCCGTCTGCTGCCATCGATCGCGGCTGCGTCTTCGAGCTCGCGCGGAAAGCTCGCGTAGAACTGACGGAAGAGGAAGATCTGCAGCGGCGTCCCCTGAATTCCCCAGAGCACCCACGGCCACGGAGTGTTGATCAGGTGGAGCCGGTAGAAGATGACGAACTGCGGGATCATCGTGACGATCCAGGGGACCATCAGGGTCGAGAGGACGAACAGGAAGAGGACGTTCTTCCACCAAACGCGGTGACGTGCGAACGCGAAACCGGCGAGCGCAGCCGACGCCGTGCTCAATACGGTGAAGCAGATTGCGATCGTGAGCGAATTGAGCAGCGCCATCCCCCACGCAGCGTGTGCGAGGTGACCGAGGCCCAGGATGACCGGGCCGACGAACACGGCGGTGGCGACCCCCAGAATCAGCGCGCGTGCGACCTTCGACACCGTCAGACTGCTTCTTCGAGCCGGTCGGAAACCTCGAAGCCGGGCGCGAGTAGGTTCTCGCCGTTGTATGCGCTGAAGAAGTGGAAGCGTGCCGGGTTGACGGTGAGTCGGCAGCCCGCACCGGGGCGCGCGTCGGTGGCCGCGTCGAGGGTGGCGGAGAAGAGCGCCCGCCGATCGCCGGCGATCAGCGCCTCCTGGTCAGAGCGGTCCGACGCCACGCCGAGGAGCTCGGGCTCGACTCTTTCCGTGTCGAGCGCGAAGAACGCGAGCGCCTCGGGACCGAGATCCTCCACGAGCGTGATCTGCACGTCGATCGTCGGGAGGCCCGGCGGAGAGAAGCGCACGTCTTCGAAGTCCTCGGGCCGGATGCCAAGGATCAGCTGCCGGTCGCTTCCAACAGGCGGCCGGCGCGTCGGGTCGAGCGGAACGCGGTAGCCGGCGAAGCGGACGGCCTCGCCCTCGAGCTCCGCGCGCACGAGATTCATCGACGGCGACCCGATGAAGGAGGCGACGAAGAGGTTGGCGGAGTCTCGGTAGAGCGTCTGCGGCCGGCCAACCTGCTGAATCCGTCCATCCCGCATGACGGCAGAGCGCTGCCCGAGCTGCATCGCCTCGACCTGGTCGTGGGTGACGTAGACCGTCGTCACGCCGAGCTGGGCGTGCAGGCGCGCGAGGTCGGCGCGGACGCGCACGCGCAGCTTGGCATCCAGATTCGAGAGCGGCTCGTCCATCAGATAGACCTGAGGCCGCCGGGCGATTGCACGACCCATCGCGACGCGCTGTCGCTGCCCGCCGGAGAGAGCTGCGGGCAGGCGGTCGAGCAGCTCGTGAAGTCCGAGCAGCGCGGCCACCTCGTCGACGCGCAGCTCGATCTTGTGCTTCGGCGTCTTGCGGACGCGCAGGCCGTAGCTGAGGTTGTCGCGCACGTTCATATGCGGGTAGAGCGCGTAGTCCTGAAAAACCATCGCGATATCACGCTCGCGCGGCTCGAGGCGAGTGATGTCTCGATCGCCTAGGCGGATCGAGCCGTCGTCCACGGCCTCGAGGCCCGCGATCATCCGCAACAACGTGGTCTTGCCGCAGCCGGACGGACCGACGAGCACCATGAACTCGCCGTCCTTGATCGTCAGGCTGATCCCGTCCACGGCCTTGACGCCGTTCGGGAACTTCTTGGTGACCCCGCTCAAGACGATCTCGCTCATCGGCCCGCCACGCGTCGAGACCGTCGAGGGTCTCGGTCAGGCCCCTTGTCCAGGCCGCTGAGGAGCGAGACCTTGTCCTCGAGACTGAGGCGCACGAGCGCAGAGGTCAAGGCGGTCACCACGCTGCCGTGGCGCCCACGAGGTCGTGGTCGAAGCTCGTCTCGAGGTCCTGCGTCCGACCGGTCTCGGCCGAACGGTAAACCGCTTCGATGATCTCGATCACATGTCGGGCGTGACGCGCGTCGCAGACCGTCGGGACGTCATCGCGGACACAGTCGACGAGCTGCATCATGTCCTCGAAGACGAAGGCTTCCCCAAGCGCCGCATGCGCTTCGGTCACGTGCGGAAGAAGAATGGCATCGCCGTCCCGTCCCGGCAGGACGCGCTCGGAGCCCGGATATCTGAGCGGCGATCCGTTGTGGAGCGCGCCCTCGACCGTGCCCTCGCTGCCGTACACGTTGACGGCGCCGAGAGCCGTGAGCCGCCCCGCGAACGTGCCATGGACGAACGCGAAGACGGAGTCGCCGAAGTCGAGCAGCAGGAGCGAATTGTCATCCGCAGTGCACTCGCGCTTCTTCCCTTGGAACTCGCGCTCGGGGATGCCGATGCCCGACATCGCCGCGACGCGCTTCGCCGGCCCGAGGATGCCCGTCACCGCGTGCAGGCCGTACACCGTCATGTCGTAGAGCGGACCGCCGCCCGGTTTGCGCCAGTACCAGGACGGGTCGATCGCGCCGGCCGCGCCGTTGCCTTGCCGAACCGGCTCCTCCTCGTGATATGTGCCGAAGGCTGCGCCGGTCACGGCCCACGAGATCTTGCCGAGCGCGCCGCTCTGGACGAGACGGCGAATTGCGCGGTTCAGCGGGCGCAGCATCTCGCCGGGCGACGCGACGAGCTTCACGGCAGCCGCGGCAGCGCGCTCGATCAGCTCCGTCGCCTCGGCAGCCGTCGTCGTCATCGTCTTGTTGAAGTGGATGTGCTTTCCGCTCTCGATCGCCTTCAACCCCTGCTCGTAATGAAGCCCGATCGGCGAGCAGAGCGTGACCGCATCCACGGCTGCGTCCTCGAGCAGGTCCTCATACCGCTCATAGGCACGCGCCACGTCGAACCGCTTGGCGGAGGCGGCCGCCCGCCCGGGCACCGGATCGCACACGGCGGCGAGGAAGACTCGATCCTGCACGTCCTCGAGCGCCAGATGGGCAAGCGCACCCCGGATCCCGATGCTGCCGGCGCCCACGACGCCTATGCCGACCCGCGCCGGCACGACTCAAGCGGGAACCGGGGCGGCTGCAGCGGGAACGGCCAGGCCATCGGCGCCGAGGTCGGACCCGCGAGCTTCGTAGCCGGAACGCTCGAGCAGCTCGAGGCCGAGGCGTGCGCGCCGCACGCGCTCGCGTGACAAGGCGACAGCGGTCTGCTCGAGATGCGTCCCCGACGGATAGATGTCGGGCGCGTTACGCAGTCCGAACTTGACGTAGACGGGCGCGGCGACTCGGATCAGCTCCGGAATCTCGTGGAGTCGCACGAAGCCGCCGAGCGTATCCGGAGCCTCGACGTAGAAGTCGATCGGCAGATCTACGGCTGCGCGAATGGCGGCGATCTGAGCGAGCGACAGGTCGGGCGGCAGGTTCAGCGTCGACGCGCCGAGCTCTGCAAGGACCCGCGCCGTTCCGGCGTTTGCGGTCGGAAGCATCACCGACATCTTGGCCTGCATGTCAGCCGGCACGACGCCACCTGCGCGTAGTCGCGAAAAGGCATCGAGCGCGCCGACGTCTGCGAGCAGGACGCTCCTCACGCCGTGTTCTGCTGCGCGAACGACGTCCTCGAGCACCGCAGCGAGCTGGTCCTGCCCGCGCACCGAGGCGGCGAACGCGCCGCCGGCGGGTGCCCACGTCGTGGCCGACGCATCCCAGCCGGCGTTCGGCCGTGCAAAGAGGCTCAGCTCGACGTTGGCTGCGGCCGCCAGCGCAACGAACTCGTCGAGCTCCGCGTCCGTCAGCATGAACACGCCGCTCCCTTGGGAAACCCGGTGCACGACCACGTCGAGTCGGTCTGCCTCTTCCAGAACGGCCTCGAGGCAGCGCGGACCCTCGGTGCTAGGGATTTCGAAGCGGTAGTGCGCGCCGTCGGGAAAGCGCTTCTCCGAGGTCGGCAGCTCGTGCAGGTCGCCCGCCGGCAAACCCATGCGCTCGAGGCCGTCGCGGATGCTCATTCGGTCGGAGGAGCGTCGAGGTAGACGGTCTTCCATCATCACTCCGGCGTCAGCTGAACCTTGAGCGCGTCGCCGTTGCGATCGGCCAGCGTCGTGAAGGCTGCGTCGTACTGCTCGAGCGGGAAAGAATGGGTGACGAGCGGCTTCGTGTCGAGCAGCCCGTTCGCAAAGAGCTCGGTCACCCACCGCCAGGCGTTGCGCGAGGCGCCGAAGATCCCCTGTACGTGCAAGTGCCCGAGCACGACCGCGTCGGCGTCGATCCCACTCGGTTGCCCGGAGATCCCTTCGAGCACGACCGTGCCGCCGCGCCGCGCCAACTCGATCGCAGTGCGAGCGCCACCGGGCGTGCCGGCGGCCTCGAAGACGAGGTCGAAACCCGGTTCCGGGTACTCGTCTCGGCGCACGTTCCACGTCTCGGTCGCCCCCATCGCCTCTCCGAGCGACAGACGAGGCGCGCGTGACCCGACGAGTGCGAGCCGTGCCGGGCTGACGCGACTGAGGAGTGCGACTGCGAGGAGGCCGAGCGTGCCGGAACCGACCACCGCCGCGGTCAGGCCGGGCCGAACGTCGATCTCGAGCAGCCCCTGGGCGACACACGCAGCCGGCTCGAGCACCGCCGCGGCGGCGAGATCGGTCCCGCTCGGAAGCCGGTGGATGAGGTGAGCCGGGACACAGAGGAAATCCGCGAAGGCGCCCGCGTGGGTGAATCCGGTTTCCGCGTACTCCGCAGCGCAGAGATTCGTCCGTCCTTCGCGACAGCGAGCGCAGTCGCCGCAGGCGCGAAAGCCCTCGGCTACGACCGCATCGCCTTCTGCGACGTTCTCGACGTCCGGCCCGATCGCTTCGACCAGCCCTGCCCATTCATGGCCCGGGATGATCGGATAGCGCACGTAGCGCGCCGGCCGGCGACCCTCGAGGACCTCGATGTCCGAGCCGCAGATGCCTGCAGCGCCGACGCGGACGAGGACCTCGCCGGGACCGGGGTCCGGTCTCGGTACGAGCTGCAGCGTTGCGGTTCGCGGCCGATCGATGACGACCGCACGCATCTCATTGCTCACGGCGGCGTCGCCGTCGACGGTTCGCCTCTCCGCTCCCACCCTTCACTGAAGAGGAAGATCCCAGTGTGCGTGCGCGGATGCTCGGCGCAGGCGTCATGGTCGAGGCGGACACCGAGGCCGGGTGCGGTCGGTGCCGGGAAGCAGCCGTCGAGCGGATCGATTGCTGGTGCGGCATCGACGAGCTCGCTCACCCAGCTGTCGGCGAAGTCGTTGAAGTGCTCGAGGATCAGGTAGTTCGGCGTGGCGATCGCGAAGTGGATGTTCGC
>Ga0307312_10002184_pt1 | contig 10260 bp, 9 predicted proteins | sample ER_DNA_202_FD_194489 | JGI IMG/M metagenome (GOLD analysis project Ga0307312, IMG submission 194489) | Bulk soil microbial communities from the East River watershed near Crested Butte, Colorado, United States - ER_DNA_202 | ecosystem: Environmental > Terrestrial > Soil > Floodplain | place: USA...
CCTTCGCCTGGAGCGTCACAGGGTCCAGGCCGACCTTCGCCAGCGCCTCGCGACCGGGAAGACGACGGCCGTCGACCGAGGCCTCGCCTTCGCCGACGAGCGGCAGCGCCAGATGGGCGAGCGGCGCGAGGTCGCCGCTCGCGCCGACGGAGCCGCGGCTCGGCACATGAGGCAGGACCCCACGGTTGAGGCACTCGACGAGCAGCTCCACGGTCGAGACACGCGCGCCCGAGTACCCCTTGGCGAGCGCGTTCGCCCGCAGCAGCATCGCGGCGCGCACGATCTCGTCCGGGTACGGCTCGCCGACCCCACAGGCGTGACTCCGCAGCAAGCGGAGCTGAAGCTCCTCGGTCAACTCCTCCGGGATCGAGCGCGAGACGAAGCGGCCGAAGCCGGTGTTGACCCCGTAGGTGTGCTCACTCGCTCCGTGTGCCGCCTGCTCGACGATCTCCCGCGCGGTCGCCATTCGCTCGCGCGCCGAGTCTGCGAGCGCCACCGGCTCGCCCCGAACCGCAACCGTCCATACGTCCGCGAGAGCGAGATCGTCGCCCGTCAGCGCCTTGCTCTCGATCACATGGCGAGTCTATCCCGCACCCGCTCGGCCACTCTCGAGCCCGACCGCCCCGTACTACGGTTCGCCCGGCCTCCTCCCCAAGGCGAGCGTATTCGGGAATTCCGCACCCATGTGTGACGGGAACGTGACGAAAGCGTGACTTCGGGCGACGGGGCGCCCCCGCTAGGCGTCGAGCAGTCGCAGCTCGAGCACACGAGAAGCATCGAAGCCGTCGATTCGCAGCGCTGCGCCGGCGGCCGCCGCTGCCGCGCCGGCGGGCATCAGGCCCACGAGCTCCGAGCCGATCACCTCGGCCCCTCGCGCCGCGGCCTCCTGTTCCACGCGCGCGACCAGCTCGTGGAGCGCTGCGGCCTCCCAGTCCTCGACGTTCATGCTCACCTGGACGATCCCGGCCCGCGGGAGATCGAGCCCCAGTGCCCGCACGCCCGGAAAGCCTCCGCCTCGCTCCCGCACGACCGCCGCGATCGCACGTGCGTCCTCGAGTGAGCCGCGCAGGTTGACGTTGAAGGCGATCAGGGGCCGCCGCACGCCGACCAGCACGCCTCCCGCCGACTCGTCCAGGCACTGCGGGCCGAAATCGGCAGCCAGCTCCCCAGCGTCGATCCGCTGTTGAAGCTGGGCCGGCCCTCCGGCCCGAAAGAACGCAGGCCCCCGGCCGCCGCCGAGCTCGCCGTAGAGGAAGACCGGCAGGCCGAGCTCCTCCCCGACCCGAGCGGCCAACGCCAGGGCCGCCACACGAGCAGCGCCTGCGTCCTCGTCACTCAGTGGCACGAGCGGCACCACGTCGGCCGCGCCGATACGCGGGTGGGCGCCGTCGTGCTCTCGCAGATCGATCAACTCACGCGCGCGGGAAATACCGAGGAACAGTGCCTCGACCAGCTCGTCGCCGGTGCCGACGAGGGTGAAGACGGAGCGGTTGTGATCCGCGTCCGCGTGCACGTCGAGCAGCCGTGCCTGCGAGCCGAGCGCCTCTCGCAACGCCTCGATCGTCGCCGGGTCGCGCCCCTCGGAAAAGTTCGGGACGGACTCGAGGAGCACGCGCGTAGTCTAGGAGCGTGAAGGCGTACTACGACCGGCGCGCGCCCGAATACGACGAGTGGTACCTCGGCTCCGGTCGCTTCGCGGAGCGCGACCGGCCCGGCTGGGAAGCCGAAGTCGAGGGCCTGCGCCGCGCGCTCGAGGGCCTGCCGCCGGCGCGCACACTGGACGTCGCGTGTGGGACCGGCTTTCTCACGCGCCACCTTCCGGGCGAGGTCGTGGGCCTCGACCAGAGCGCGTCGATGCTGGAGGAGGCGCGCCGCCAGGCCCCGCAGGCGACCTTTCTCGAGGGCGACGCGCTCACGCTGCCGATTGAGGACTGCACCTTCGACCGCGTGTTCACCGCCCACTTCTACGGACACCTCGAGCACGACGAGCGAGAGCGCTTCCTCGGCGAAGCGAGTCGAGTCGCGAAGGAGCTCGTCGTAGCCGACTCGGCACTCCGGCCCGACGTCGAGCCCGAGGAGCGGCAGGAGCGGATCCTCAACGACGGCTCCCGCTGGGAGGTCTACAAGCGCTACTTCTCGGCCGATGAACTGGCCCAAGAGCTCGGCGGAGGCGAGACGCTCTTCGCCGGCCGCTGGTTCGTCGCCGGCCGCTGGTTCGTCGCCGTCCGGGCTTGACCCGCCGGCGCTCGCGCTACCGGTCGATTGCCTCGCTTCAGCGCGACAATCGCGTCTGCCGCGCTTGCGCCGAGGCCGGCTTTCCCCTCGAGTCGCTCCCGATCGTCCAACCCTACGAAGGCCAGCGCGCGTACATGTTCGGTCAGGCGCCTGGAATTGTGGAGGGCCAGGAACGCCGCCCCTGGCGCGGTCGCGCCGGCCGCACGCTCCGGCGCTGGCTACAACTCGACGAGGACGAGTTCTACGCCACGTTCTACTGCGCCTCGGTCACGCGCTGCTATCCGGGTAAGGCGGCGAGCGGCCGCGGTGACCGGACGCCGATCCCGGCCGAGCAGGAGCTCTGCGCGTTCTGGCGCAGGTGGGAGCTCGAGCTGATCCGGCCAATCCTGATCGTCCCGGTCGGCGGCCTTGCCACGCGGCGCCTGCTCGGAGTGACAAGCGTGACCGACGCCGTCGGCCGGAGGTACGAGCACGACGGCGCGGTCGCAATCCCGCTGCCACACCCGTCCGGCGCGAGCGGTTGGCTCAATGACCCGGCCAACCGCAAGCGTGTCGCCGAGGCGGCTGCGCTCGTCCGCGACGAGCTCGCGCGCATCGGCGGCAAGAGCCTCCCCCGCTAGATTTCGAGGGTGCAAGAGACCCCTAGGTACAGCCAGACGTTCACGCGCCTACTCGGCTTCCTGCGCCCCTACAAGGTGGGCCTGATCGTCTCGATCGTGCTTGCCGTCGGCTCGCAGGCGGCGCAGATCGGCTTGATCTGGGTCACGAAGGACGTGATCGACGAGGCGATCCAGCCACACGACAGCAGCAAGCTGTGGTTCTTCGTCGGCGCGATCCTCGCGCTCGGCTTGATCCGCGCGGTGCTGATGGTCGCACGCCGCCTGATCTCCGGCCGCCAGGCGCTGGCGGTCGAGATGGACATCCGGCAGGGCCTGTACGCGCACCTCGTCCGCCTCTCGTTCGGCTTCTACGACCGCCACCAGACGGGCCAGCTGATGTCGAGGGCGACCGTCGACCTGCAGGGCGTGCGCTTCTTCCTCGGCTACGGGCTGATCTTCTTCTTCCAGAACGCGCTCACCGTCGTCTCGGTGACGATCGTCCTGCTCATCTTCCAGTGGAAGCTCGCGCTGATCGCGCTGGCGATCACGCCCGTGCTGGTCGCGGTCGCCTACCGCTACAGCCACATCGCGCATCCGACCTTGCGAGACGTCCAACAGAAGCTGGCCGACGTCGCGACCGTGGCGGAGGAGAACATCGTCGGCGTCCACGTCGTCAAGTCGTTCGCGCAGGAGCCGCAGGAGTCGGCGAAGTTCCACGCCCGCTCGGAGGCGGTCTTCCGGCAGACCCTGCGAGCGAACCGCCAGCGCGCCCTCTACGTCCCGTTCATCTCGTGGATCCCGCTGCTCGCGCAGGGCGCCGTGCTGCTCGTCGGCGCGCGCATGGTGACGAGCGGCGAGCTGACCGTCGGCGGCTTCGTCGCGTTCAACCTCTTCCTCGGCATGCTCGTGGTGCCGCTGCGCTCGCTCGGCATGTGGATCGGCCAGGCCCAGCGCGCGACCGCCTCGGGCGAGCGCATCTTCCAGGTGATGGACGAGCCCGAGGAGATCGCCGAGCGGGACGGCGCGGCGGAGTTGCCGCCGGGCGGCGGCCACGTCCGCTTCGAGGATGTTCGCTTCGAGTACCTCGAGGGCCGGCCGGTGCTCGACGGTGTCCGCCTCGACGTGCCGCCAGGGCGGACGATCGCGCTGATCGGCCAGACCGGCTCCGGCAAGACGACGCTGACGTCACTCCTGCCGCGGTTCTACGACGTCACCGCCGGACGGGTGACCATCGACGGGGCAGACGTTCGCGACGTGACGCTCCCCTCGCTGCGGCACGCGATCGGCGTGATCTCGCAGGACCCGTTCCTGTTCTCGGCGACGGTGCGGGAGAACATCACCTTCGGCGCGCCCGGCCTCCCCGACGCCGAGGTGGAGCGAATCGCGCGGCTTGCGCAGGCGCACGAGTTCGTGGCCGAGCTCCCGGAGGGGTACGACACCGTGATCGGCGAGCGCGGGATCACGCTCTCCGGTGGCCAGCGGCAACGGCTGGCGATCGCTCGCGCGCTGGCCGTCGACCCGCGGATCCTGATCCTCGACGACGCGACCGCTTCCGTCGACGCGACCACCGAGGCGCGCATCCGCCTCGGCCTGCGCGAAGCGATGAAGGAGCGGACGACCCTGATCATCGCCCACCGCCTCTCGACGATCGCGCTCGCCGACGAGATCGTCGTCCTCGACGAGGGGCGGGTCGCGTCGCAGGGGACGCACGACGAGCTGCTCGAGACGAGCCAGGTCTACCGCGACATTTACGAGCACGGACTGCTCGAGCGCCAGTTCGCAGACGCCGTCGAGGCACGCGCCGGGGACGAGGCGCTGGAGGCTGCGTCGTGAGGGTCTGGCAGCCGGGCGGGCATCTCATGCGCGAGCGCGGCGCGGAGGTGGACGACTGGTCCTGGAGGCGCACGTGGCGGCGCATCGGAGCCCTGGCGCGCATGACGCGCCCGTACAAGGGACGGACGCTGCTCTCGATCGTCGCGCTGCTTCTGGCCACGGCCACCGGGCTCGCGCCGCCGCTGCTGGCCAAGTACGCGGTCGACGACGGGATCCAGCAGCAAGACCTGCAGCGGCTCTGGTGGATCGTCGGCGCCTTCCTCCTCGCCGGACTCCTGAACTGGGGGCTGAGCTACGCACAGACGTACCTCACGGGCTGGGTCGGCGAGCGGATCCTGGCCGATTTGCGCAACCGGCTCTTCGACCACCTGCAGAAGCTCTCGCTCGGCTTCTTCGAGCGCAACCGCGCGGGCGTGATCATCAGCCGCCTGACGAACGACGTCGAGGCGATCGACCAGCTCGTCACCGACGGGGTGACGAGCCTCGTGCAGAACACGCTCACCCTGATCGGGACGGCGATCCTGCTCTTCATCCTCGACTGGCGCCTCGCTCTCGCCACGCTCGTCGTGATCCCGTTCCTGAGCATCGCCTCCGTCATCTTCCGCACGCGCTCGGCGCGTGCCTACTCGGCGGTCCGCGAGCGTCTCGGCCTCGTCACGGCCACGCTCGCCGAGGACATCGCGGGCATGCGGATCGTCCAGGCGTTCACGCGCGAGGACACGAACATGCGCAACTTCCAAGACGTCACCGAGCGCTACCGCGACTCGAACATGCAGACCGTCGTCCTGAACGGCCTCTACTTCCCGTTCGTCGACCTGCTCTCCTCGATCGCGCTCGCCGTCGTGCTCGGCTACGGCGGCCACCTCTACTTCCAGGGCGACGTGACCCTGGGAACGCTTTTCGCCTTCATGCTCTACGTGCAGAACTTCTTCGACCCGGTGCAGCAGCTCTCGCAGCTCTACGGGACCTTCCTCTCGGCGACGGCCGCGCTCGACAAGATCGTCGACGTCCTCGACGAGGAGCCCGAGGTGGTCGACCGGCCCGGAGCGCAGCCGCTGCCGCCCGTCGAGGGCCACGTCCGCTTCGACGGCGTCCGCTTCGGCTACGGCGACGGGCCGGAGGTGCTGCACGGCCTCGACCTCGAAGTGCCCGCCGGCACGACCGTCGCCCTCGTTGGCCACACCGGCGCGGGCAAGTCCACGATCGCCAAGCTGCTCGCGCGCTTCTACGACCCGCGCGAGGGACGGATCGAGATCGACGGGCACGACCTGCGCGACGTGACGCAAGCCTCATTGCGGCAACAGCTCGGGATCGTCCCCCAGGAGGGATTCCTGTTCGCGGGAACGGTCACCGACAACGTCGCTTTCGGCCGACCGGATGCGCCCGCCGACGACGTGATCGAGGCCGCGGAGACAATCGGCGCCAACGAGTTCATCGTCCGGCTCGAGAACGGTTACGACACTCAGTTGCAGGAGCGCGGCAGCCGCCTCTCGCTCGGCCAGCGACAGCTCGTCGCCCTCGCGCGCGCACTGCTTGCCGACCCGCGCATCCTGATCCTCGACGAGGCGACCTCGTCCGTCGACATCGGCACCGAGCGCAAGATCGAGCGGGCGCTGCGGCGCCTGCTCGCGGGCCGGACGGCGTTCGTGATCGCGCACCGCCTCTCGACGATCCGCGACGCCGACCTGATCGTCGTGCTCGAGCACGGCCAGGTCGTCGAGCAGGGCTCGCACGACGAGCTCATGCGTAGGCGCGGCCTCTACACGTCGCTGTACGGCGACTGGGCCGCGGACGTCGCCTGACCGCGCGCTTCCGCACGACTTCGTGACTTAAGCGTCGAGTCCCTGAAACGAGGGATCCGAGGGGCTATGGGCAGTCCCGATCGTGAGCGTGGTGACCCGCGCTCGCATCGCCCTGCTCGCGGGGGTTTTGGCCCTCGCCACCACCGCGGTCCTCGCGCCCGCGGCTCTAGCGTGCCCGCGCGGCTACTCGTACGCCGGGCTCTACGGCCCAGCGAAGGCCTCCGGGGTCGCGGCGACGATCAGCATGCTCGACCAGCCGCTCGTCTCGGGACCCTCGAGCCACGTCGCCGGCTGGGTCGGCGTCGGCGGCCCGGGCCTCGGGCCCCACGAAGAGGACGAGTGGCTCCAGGTCGGCCTGGCGACCTTCGGCGACTCGACCGACGGCCGCCTCTACTACGAGCTCGCGCAGCCCGGGCGGCCGCCGGAGTACACCGAGCTCGCGAGCGGGATCAAGCCGGGCCGGAAGCTGCGCGTCGCCGTGATGGAGCTGCCCTTCGTCCGGAACCTCTGGATCGTCGTCACGCCGATGGGGATCGCGGGGCCGTTCTACCTCCCGCGCAGCCACCGCGCCTGGGAGCCGGTCGCCACCGCCGAGAGCTACGCCGAGACCAAGCAGTGCAACCGCTACGGCTACCGCTTCGGCCGGCTGCAGCTGGCCCGCCCGGACGGCACCTGGCAGGCGCTCCGGCGCGCCTCGACATTGCAGGATCCGGGCTGGCGCCTGCGCCGCCACGGCTCCTCCGCGTTCAGCGCCACCAGCGCCTGAGCGGGGCTACACTTCGCCCTGCCGCAACGGCACGTTGCGGGGTCGTCTAATGGTAGGACGCTCGGCTCTGGACCGAGTAGTCTAGGTTCGAATCCTAGCCCCGCAGCCTCTCGAACCCGCTGGAAACGGCGGGTTTGCCGTTTCCAGCGGGCCGGCAGGCGCTTACTGCACGAGTTGGCAGATGCCGAAGTTGTTCGCCTCGTCGAGCGTCGCAGCGCCGATGATGATTCCGCCGCGATAGTTGCTCTCGGTGTAGATCATGTTGACGAACGAGAGCACGTAGGCAGTCGACATGTTGAAGTCCGCGCCGGGCCTTCCGATGTCGGTGTTGTTTCCGTTCAAGAGCGCCGCCACCGCAGCACGCATGAAGATCTGGTTCGCACCGAGCATCCCGGGGCCTCCCGGGTACGACAGCGCTTTCAGAAGCGAGTCGTTGGCGAGCGCCGGATAGACGAGCGGGAACGTCGCCCCAAGCGTGCGGGTCGTCGGGTAGTCCGGCGTGAAGTACTGGGTGTGGTTCTTGAAGAAGCCTGGTGTGCACCCGTGCGCCGCCGCAGGCGACGCCGCCACCCCGGCGACCACTACAGCCGTCGCAACGGTCGCGATGAGCACGCCGACCTTCTGCGGTCGGATCTTTCGGAACATTCTCCACCTCGTTTCCACGATTGCTTACGTCTCAGTGTTGTTTGGCTGCATGCGGGACGCCCCCCTCGGGAGTCCAGTTTTCGATTCTTGGACGGCGGACGGCGCTACGATCGAACCCGCTGCAAAACGGCGGGTTCTCTCCTCTTCGGCAGCTGCCATCCGCCCGGGCTCGCGAACCTTCCTGGGGCAGTCGCCCGTTGTCCCCCGATGAGTGTCGTCAACGAGCAGCAGCTGAAGCGACCCGTCGAGCACGCGCGGGAGCGCGGCCGTACCGGTGACGGGTGGTACGAGTGGGTCGCGCGCCTCGGCCTCGTCGCCAAGGGTGTCTCGTTCGGGATCGTCGGAGCTCTGGCGGTGAAGCTGGCGGTCGGCGAAGGCGGTGCTGCCACGAGCCGGGAGGGCGCGTTGCATGCGCTCGCCCAGGAGACGTTCGGCAAGGTCGTGCTGGCCCTGCTCGTGCTCGGCTTCGCCGCGTACGCGCTCTGGCGCTTCGTCGAGGCGCTCGCCGCGCGCGGCGACGAGAAGAAGAAGTGGGGCAAGCGTCTCGGATCGGTCGGCCGCGGAGTGATCTACGCCGCCCTCGCCTTCTCGGCGGCGAAAATCCTCTTCGGCTCCGGCGGGCACGAGTCGCAGAACGAGAAGGCGCACCACACGACGGCCGTCGTTCTCTCCTGGCCGGCAGGCACCTGGCTCGTCGGCCTCGCGGGGGCAGTGGTGATCGGCGTCGGCCTCTGGAACGCCTACCGGGGCCTGAAGCGCAAGTTCGAGGACAAGTGGCGCACCGGCGAGATGGGCCACACGGCCCGCGCCTGGGGCGGTCGGGTTGGCGCCGTGGGTCACCTCGCACGCGGGGTCGTCTTCACGCTGATCGGCGTCTTCGTAATCAGGGCCGCGCTCCAGTACGACCCGAAAGAGGCGATCGGCCTCGACGGCGCGCTGCAGAAGCTGGCGCGCGCCGACTACGGCCCGTACCTGCTCGGCCTCACCGCGGTGGGCCTGATCGCGTACGGCGTCTACTGCCTGGTCGACGCGCGCTACCGCGACGTCTCGGCCTGACGGCGGTCGCTACACTACGACCCCGCCGGGCGCATTCGTCTAGTGGCCTAGGACACCGCCCTCTCACGGCGGCGGCACGGGTTCGAATCCCGTATGCGCCTTACTAGGCAGCATGGCTAGGCCGGTTTCGCTTAACCATGCGAGTCAGACGCGAACATGTGTGCCGGGGGAGCACGTGCGGTGCATACCCCGGTGCATACCTCGAGTTTCTGCATCGGCGGGAGGCGGCTCAGAGGAGTAGAGTGGCCATCAACTGGCCCTGCGGCCAGAACCCCGGCCGAAAGCCCGAAGGCCGCCAACACGCGTCGACGCGCGAGGCGATGAGCCCAGGCGAACAGGATTCGACTTGCAGGGCCAGCACTTCGTATGCCGAGCTCGCCACCGCCGCGAGCGGCACGGCTCGAGAGGCCACTAGGCACGCAGAGCGAGTAGGCGTAGCCTCGAACCGGGCCGGGTTTCGGAAAGCGTTTTTCCACTGGGACGTTCGGCTCGGGTCGCCCGGCCCCGTAACTTCTCCTTGGGACTAGTCAGGGCGGCGCATCGCCCTATACACCGCGTCCCAATGCGACGAGATTTCTTCCATGGCACGGGCCGTCGTTCCGGCCGCTGCCTCGAGGCGCGTGATCACCGCCTCGACTTCTGCGAGGCGCGTCTCGAGCGCGAGGATCTTGTTCCCGACGCTTTTTAACTCCTGCGCGAGGACTTCGCTTTCGCTGTTCCCGTCGGACATCGTTCTGTGCGGCTAGGACTTCTTGCCGAGCCCGCGCCACTTGCGGATCTTCGCCATGAGGCTGGCCATGGGGCAACTCTACGCCCCTTTTGGTCGTCTCGCTAAACGCGCCTCAAGGCTTTGGCGCTTGGCCGGCCGGTGCCTGGCCGAATAAGGGCACCTGAGTCGCGGCGGGGATCTCCGCGCCGAGCATTCGCAGCACCCCATTCAGCTGCTCCTCTTCGCCTCCAGCCTGCGCAGCGATCGCCTGCCGCAGTCGGCTTAGGACCGCTTCATCCAGAGCGTGAACAGAGTGGCCCGCAGGGTCCACGAGCCCACCGTACAGCCGAGGGCGGGGGCGCGCGACTGGTTGCCGACCGCGACTTGACGGAGTTTGCGGGACTCGCGCCGCTGACATCCTCCGTGGTCGCCGCGATCTCTTCGACGCCGGCTCGTAACACGTCATCCACCGATTCTGGCCCGAGCGTCTCTTCCTGTTCGTGCGCTGAGCGCGAGTTCTGCGACGAGTAGCCACGTCTCGAGAACTCGACAACGGCAGGGGGACCGGGCACCCGCGCCGCCGGACGGGGCGCGTTTACCCCAGGTTGCCGCAGT
>Ga0307312_10002185_pt1 | contig 10257 bp, 8 predicted proteins | sample ER_DNA_202_FD_194489 | JGI IMG/M metagenome (GOLD analysis project Ga0307312, IMG submission 194489) | Bulk soil microbial communities from the East River watershed near Crested Butte, Colorado, United States - ER_DNA_202 | ecosystem: Environmental > Terrestrial > Soil > Floodplain | place: USA...
CGATGGCCGCCACGGCGACAAGATCACGGGCGAGCGAGCCGCTCCGAAGGAGGTGCTGGCCGCTAGGCCGAGTTTCGCTTGATCGTGAGCGCGGTCCTTGCGCGCCCACGGACGATCACCGTGCAGAAGCCCATGGTGCCGGATCCTTTCGAACAGAGACCGGAGTCTACCGAAGCGGCCTCACGCTCAGCCGGTGGTCAGTGAGTGCTTGTCACCCGGTTTCGGCGACCCGTAGCCCAGCCTTGTCTTCGAGAAGGGTGACGAGGGCGGCGTGATCTAGGTCGCCCCGGCCAACCTCGACGAGATGCTCAAGCGCCTCCGCTGCGATCTCGAACAAGGGCACTGGAGATCCGAGCTCCTCGGCCGTCTGTCGGACGATCCGGGCATCTTTGCGATGGAGAACCGAGCGGAACCCCGGCTGGAAATCGCCGGCCAGCATCCGCTGGCCGTGGACGTCCAGGATCTTGCTCCCCGCGAATCCTCCCAACAGGGCTTCGCGAACCTTGGCGGGATCGACGCCGGCCTTCTTGGCAAGAACCAGGGCCTCGGCCACCGCCTGGATGGTCGCCGCGACTACCAGCTGGTTGCAGGCCTTGGCGACTTGCCCCGCTCCGGCGCGACCGACGTGAACCACGTTGGATCCCAGGACCTCCAGGATCGGACGGCCCCGACCGAACGCAGTCGCGGAGCCGCCCACCATGATCGACAGCATGCCCTCGATCGCCCCTCGCTCGCCGCCCGAGACCGGGGCATCGAGCATGGAGACACTCTTTCGCTCGAACGTTTCCACGAAGCCTTTGGCGGCGAGTGGCTGGATGGTGCTCATGTCGATCACGAGGGAGCCGGCCCGCATGCCACCGACCACACCTCGTTCGCCGAGCAGGACGAGCTCCACGTCCGGCGTGTCGGGCAGCATGGTGATCACCACGTCGGATCGCGATGCCACGTCCTCTGGGTCCGTTCCACGCTCCGCACCGGCCGCGACGAGCTCGTCCACCGGTCCGGGTGAGCGGGAGTGCACGACGAGCCCGAAGCCCGCCTCGATCAGGTTGAGGGCCATCGGCCTGCCCATGATGCCGAGGCCGATGAATCCGATCCGCTCGGTCACCGACTACGCCTCCACCGATCGATCGGCGATATCAAGCGCCCCGTCGATGATCTCGAACCCCTCGGCGAGCTGCTCCTCGGTGATGCAGAGCGGCGGGTTCGTCATCACATGATTCCAGCGGACGAACACGAAGAGGCCGTGTTGGTCGAGGTATGCCGCGACGGCCTTCATCTCCTCGCTGGTGCCGTTGAACGGTGCCATGGGCTCCATGGTGTTCGCGTTCCGGACCAGCTCCAGCACACCGAACAGGCCGATGTTCCTCGTGAGCCCCACAGACGGATGCTTGGATCTCAGCTCGTCGTGGTGGCTCCGCATGACCTCGCCCATCTTCCGCGAGTTCTCGATGAGCCCGTCCTCCTCGTACACGCGGATCGTGGCGAGCGCCGCCGCAAGGGCGAGGGGGTGCGAGTTGTAGGTGAGACCACCCCAGTACACGTGATCGTCGAAGTGCGCCGCGACGTGCGGCCGCATCGCCACCGCACCGAGCGGCACATACGAAGAGGTCAAACCCTTGGCGAGTGTCATGAGGTCGGGCACGACGCCCCAGTGATCCACCGCGAACCACTCGCCCGTGCGGCCGAAGCCGCACATGATCTCGTCGCAGACCATGAGGATGCCGTGGCGGTCGCACAGCTCGCGCACCCCTTGGAGGTAGCCATCGGGCGGAATCAGGACACCGTTCGTCCCCGTCACGGTCTCGAGGAAGAACGCGGCGATCGTCTCTGGCCCTTCGAGCTGGATCGTCTCTTCCAGGTAGCGCAGGGCGGTCTCGGCATCGTCCTGGGGACGGTCGGTCCCGTGGTAGGGATCGAGGACGTGCACCACCCCCGTCATCGACGGTTCGTTCGGCCAGCGCCGTGGGTCGCCGGTGAGCGAGATGGCGCCACCGGTGGCGCCGTGATACGAGCGATAGCGGGCCAGGATCTTGTGCCGACCTGTGACCAGACGAGCCATCCGGATCGCGTTCTCGATGGCCTCGGCGCCGCCGAGCGTGAAGAACACCTTCTCCATGTCGCCGGGGAGCAGCTCGGCGAGCTTTGCGCCCAGTCGAGCGCGCACCTCCGTCGTGTGGAGGGGGCTGATGTACGCGAGCTTCTCCGCCTGGGCGCGGATAGCCTCCACGACGCGAGCGTCCCCGTGTCCGATGTTCACGCTCCACAACTGGCTGTTGAAGTCCAGGTACCGCTTGCCTTCGACCGTGAAGAACTCGACTCCCTTCGCGCGCTCGATCGCGATCGGATGAGCGGCAGACTGAGCGGTCCAGTCGAACATGGTGTGACGGAGCGACAGTTGCACGATCTCCGCCGCGGACAGCGATCTCGCTTCGACACTCATGGTCTTCCTACCTTCCTGTGCGGCTGCGATCCGATCGAGGGGTCCTCCGCGCCTGCTACGAGGTCCGGGAGGTGCGCCTTCGATCCGATCACGTAGCTGTGTTCCGGTGCCCACTGCAGGAGCACCCGCTCCCCGGGTCTCGGCTCCGCCGCGCCCACCTCGTCGTTGAGTTGGTGGACCGAGAGCCGGTCACCGGTCGGCAGATCGACGATGAGCTGCGTCAGCGAGCCCAGATAGACGACGTCCACGATCGTCCCCGAGACCACCGAGGTTCTGTCGCCGACCGCACCGGAGGACCGTTTGATCCACTCCGGCCGAACCGTGATCAGCGCTTCTGCAACCTCCGCACCCGGATCGGGGGCGAGGATCCGCTGCCCTTCTCCAAGATCCATGACGACCATCCCGCCCTCCCGCCGGTCGAAACGAAGCGTGATGAGGTTGGACGTTCCGATGAAGCCGGCGACGAACGGCGTTGCCGGCCGCTGGTAGAGATCGCGTGGCGAGGCCAGTTGCTCGACCACCCCTCCGTGCATCACGGCGATCCGATCCGACATGGTCATGGCTTCTTCTTGATCGTGCGTCACGTACACGAAGGTGGTACCGGTCCGCGTCTGCAGGTCCTTCAGCTCCAGCTGCATCTCCTTGCGGAGCTTCAGGTCCAGTGCGCCGAGCGGCTCGTCGAGGAGCAGGGCGGCCGGCCGGTTGACGAGGGCTCTGGCCAGGGCCACGCGCTGCTGTTGCCCGCCCGAAAGCTGCGCCGGTCGTCGCTCCGCCATCCCCTCGAGGCGCACCGTCCTGAGGATCTCGGAGACGCGAGCTTCGATCTCGGCCCGCCCCAGCTTCTTGATCCTGGGGCCGAACGAGATGTTCTCGGCCACCGTCATGTGAGGAAAGAGCCCGTAGGACTGGAACACCATGTTGACGTTCCGCTTCTGCGGAGCGGCGACCGTCACATCCCTGCCCTGCAGCATGATTCGACCTTGGTCCGGAGTCTCGAACCCCGCGATCATCCGAAGGGTCGTGGTCTTCCCACACCCGCTCGGGCCGAGCATCGAGAAGAACTCTCCGGTCCGGATGACCAGCGAGATGTCATCGACCGCCGTGACCTCACCGAAGCGCTTGGTCACGCGCTCGAGCACGATCGCATCATCGGTCGTGGATCCGTTCAGCGACCGCCCCTCGTTCATCGATCGATCCGATTCAGCTTGCCGAGCCGGTACGCGGCGAGCGAGAACACGAGGGCCAGGACCAGGAGCACGAAGTTGAGGGCCGCGCCCGCGCCCCAGTCGCCGAGCGACAGGATCAGATCACGCACGCGCTGCCCCATCATGTACGAGCCGGTTCCGCCGACGATGTCCGCCGTCACGAAATCGGTCAGCATCGGGACGTACACGAGGATCATGGCGACGAAGATCCCGGGCGCAGACAAGGGGATCAGGATCTTGCGGGCCTGGGTCCACCATCCGGCCCCGAGGTCGACCGCCGACTCGAACATCGACGGGTCGATCGCCTTCATGGATGCGTAGATCGGGATCGTCGTATAGGTGATGTACGTGGCGGCGAGCGTGACGATCACCGCGAACCGGCTGAACAGCAACCATTCGATCGGTGGGCCGGGGATCAACCAGTTCATGATGCCCTGGCGCCCGAGGATCACCTGCCACGCGAAGATCTTCACGACCGGCGCCAGCTCGTCCGCAAGGACGAGGGAGAGCAGGATGAACAGTTCCCATCTCCCGGCTCGGAAGACCATGAAGTAGGCGAGCGGGAGCGCGATCGCCAGCATGATCGCCATGGCCGTCGTCCCGATGAACAGCGTGGTCCAGGCGATCTTCAGGTTGAACGGGTCCGAGAGCACCGCGGCGTAGTGGCTCGTGGTGTAGCCGCTCGACAGGTTGGGAGGGAACCTCACGATGCTCATCGCCAGCATGATCGCCATCGGAGCCAGGAAGAAGACGATCAGCAGTGTCACCGGAGCGAACAGGATGCCGAACGCGCCCCGAGGGCTGCGACGGCGGGCCCGCGCGATCGACGTCGTCGCCGCAGCCATCAGGGGAACACCTCGGCGGGGATCACGGCCGTGGTGGCATCGCCGCCACCTCGACGGAGCAGTCGCAGGGCAGCGTAGATCAACCCCACCTGGACGACCGAGATCACGATCGAGATCGCGTTCACGATGGCCGTGTGGTCCGGATTGCGCACCGACGAGTAGACCCAGATCGGGAAGGTCTGCTGGAAGCCGATCGTGAAGAAGCTGATCTCGAAGTTGTTGAAGGACCACGTGAACGCGAAGATCGCCGACGCAGCCAGCGCAGGTGCGATGTGCGGCAGGATCACGTGGCGGAGCACCTGGAGCCGAGAGCACCCGAGATCGATCGCGGCTTCTTCCTGGACCCGTTGGAACCGGAAGAGCTGGGCCGACACGATGGCCGTCACCAGGGGAAACGTGCAGATCGTCTGCGACGCGATCACCGTTCGAAGGCTGAGCGCGATGTGGAGTCGCCCGTACGCCATCAGGGCGGCGATGCCGATCACCAGCCACGGCAGGATCAGAGGAGCCCCGACGAGCCCGCCGATCGCCGCTCGTCCGCGGAAGCGGAACCGTGTCAAGCCGAACGCGGCGAGCGTGCCGAGAACCAGGCAGAGTGGTGCCACGACGAATGCGACGCCGAACGAATTCAGGAGGGCCTGCCGAAGGAGGGTGTCCCGCCAGGCATCGACGAACCAGTGGGCGGTGAACCCCTCGAGTGGAAAGGCCAGCACGTTCGAGTCGTTGAACGCGAACAGGAGCAGGATCAGCAGCGGGCCGAACAGCGCCAGGAACACCACCACGAGGAATCCGCGCCACAGCGCGACGTTGGTTGCACGGCGGGTCCTCGCCCGGACGGTCTCAGGAGCAGCGACCCCGAGCCCGGCGGGCTGAGCGGCCTGGGCCATGCTAGGAGGCCTTCACCTCGTTCCACGCGGCAACCCATGCCTCGCGGTTCTCGGGCGGGCTCGCCGGGATCGCGTTCTCCAGGTGGAACGGCGCCTCCAGTGAAGCGGCCTTGATCACGTCGGCCGACGCGATGTCGAGCGTCTTCTGGTTCGCCACCTGATAGTTCCACGTGGCGGCCTCGTAGAGCTCGGCCTCGGGGCTCGCGTACCAGTTGAGCAGCGCGTAGGCCGCGTCGAGGTTCGCGGGGTCGATGTTGGGACTGATCCCGTAGCCACACGCCCAGAGGAACTGGCCCTCACTGGCCACCACGAACTTGGCGTTGACACCTTCCGCCTGCAACGAGTTCGCGTTGTCCGGATAGCCGGACGAGATCACGATCTCGCCCGACTTGAACAAGGACTTGAGGGTGGCGTCGCCCTTCCAGAACGTCCGGAACTGGCTCTTGTGGTCGATCATGAACTGCTTGACCGTATTCAGCTGGTCGTCGGTCATGTGGAGTGGATCCGAGATGCCGTTCGCGAGAGCGCCGACCATCAGCGCGGTGATCGCGATGTCTTCCAGACCCGTCCTTCCCTGCCATCGTGGGTCGAAGAGGTCCTTCCACGAGGTGGGCGCGGGGCTCACCTCGTCGGCGTTGTAGACGATGCCCGCGGTGCCCGCGTCCACGGGCTCCATGTAGACCTTTCCGTCCACCTGGACGCCCGTCAGTTCCTTCATCGATGGGAACAGATCGTTCCAGTGGGTGAGCCGAGAGGTGTCGAGCGGCATGTACAAGCCCTTCTGCACCATCTCCAGCGTCGCTTCGTCGACGCAACTGTTGATCACGTCCGCCTCGAAGCCGGCCTGCAGCTTGGCGACGGCCTCCTCGTTGCTGCCCATGGCAGCGGTCTCGAGCTTGATGTTGGGGTACTCCTTGTGGAAGCTCGCCACGTAGTCGGGATCGAACCCGTCCGTGTACGAGAGCAGTCGGATCGTCCCCGTGATCTCGGCCGGATTCGTCGGTGCCGAGGAGGAGCTCTCGCCGGACGGGGTCGTCCCGCTGGAGCCGTTGTTGCTGCATGCCGCCGCCACGATCCCCATCACGGCAAGGACCGCGATCGCTCTGGGCGCCCTCCGCGTCAACGCTCGAACCCCCTGGGTCGAGAATCGACCGAGCGTATGAGAGTCGATAGTAGATTGTCAACCGTTGACTGACCGGCCCGGAGCAGGCTAGGCTCGGCCGGCTCGACGGCGATCAGGGGGGTGCCATTAGCTTGCGGCAGGGCAGGATCCTTCACGTGCTTGCAGCCCTCTGGGTGATCGGCATTCAGCTTCCGGCCAGCGCCAACGCGGCACCGATCACCACCTCCGAACCCCCACAACTGGTTCCGCTCGCCGATGGGGTCATGATCGAACCCGTGCTCACCGCCGGCGACGTGGTCGGCGGCTACCAGATGAGCGGGGTACCCGATGGCCTGGGAGCGTTCCGGAGCTCCGCGACGACGATCGAGCTGTACATGAACCATGAGCTCGCGTTCGCGGACGATGACCCGTCGAACGCCCGGATCTCCCACCTGACGCTCGACAATTCGGGGGCGGTGGTTTCCGGCGAGTACGCCGTGACCGGATCGGAGGGGTTCGAGGAGTTCTGCTCGGCCACGCTGGCCACCGTCGGCGGAACCCCGTGGTTCTTCACCGGTGAGGAGGCACCGAGATCCTCTCGCGAGGGGAGCTCGATCGCGCTCAACTCGGCGACGGGCCGCTATGTCGAGACGCCCTGGTTCGGGCACATGTACCACGAGAACGTCGTGCCGGTGGAAGGCCTCGATCGCTCGCTCGTGGTGGTCGCCGAGGACGGTCAGGCGGGCCGTTCCCAGTTGTACGTGTACACGTCGTCGACGCTCCGTCGGTCGATCCACGGTGAGGGCACCCTTCGCGCGTGGGTACCGACCGGTCACACGGATGCGAACCCTTCGCCCGACGACATCGCCGGGGGACAGACCCTGTCCGGTCGATTCGTCCGGATCCCACAGCGGATGAACACGTCCCCCAAGGAACTGGAGGCGGCGAGCCAGGCGATCGGGGCCTTCGACTTCGTGAGGATCGAGGACGCGGTGGCCGATCCCGCTGATCCCGGGGTCGTCTACTTCGCCGACACCGGGGCCGCCCGCAAAGAGACCTTCCGGGGGCGGATCTACAAGCTGAGCATCGATCCCTCGCGGCCGACGCGAGCCGATCTCGAGGTCCTGCTCGATGGCGATGCGTCCGATGACATGTTCAACCCGGACAACCTGGCGGTCAGCGCGAAGGCCCTCGTGATCCAGGAGGATCGCAACTACGCGCGCTCCGGCTACAACCGGCTCCTCGTCTACCGATTCGCGGACGAAAGCCTCGAGGCCGTCGCCAGGACCGATCCGAGGCCGATCGCGATCAAGCGAGATGGTGGGCCCGGAGCGTGGGAATCGAGCGGCGTGATCGACGCCAGCGAGCTCTTCGGTGAGGGGTGGTGGCTGCTCGACGTGCAGGCCGGCGACGTGCGCGTCTCGGTGCCGGGGCCGAGCCTCGTGCCCGATTCCGCCGAGGGAGAGGGAGGCCAGCTCCTGAGGGTCTTCATCCCGAACACCTAGCGGTGCGGCCCGTCGGTCGGCGGGCGTCGCGTCAGCGGTCGTGGAGCGCTGCCAGATAGCCGGCGATGAGCTCGCCGGCGTCTTCGGCGTGTGTACGGAACGCGGCAGCTGCGCCATCGCCGTCGCCGGCCTCGATCGTCCGCAACAACGCGGGGTGTTGATCGGCGATGCGATCGAGCGATCCGTACAGCCGCTCGTCCAGCCGAAGGAAGGCGCCCAAGATCGGGACGTACCGTGTGAAGACCTCGTGCAGTCTGCTGTTGCCGGACAGCCAGCAGACGGTGCCGTGGAACTCAAGATCCGAACGAGAGACCGCCGGCACGTCACCGGCGCGGATGGAATCATCGATGTTGGTCGACAGACGCCGGAGTTCGTCCAGCGCCTCGGGGGGGCGCGACTCGGTGAGGAGGCGAGCCGCTTGGCCCTCGATCGCCGCTCGGAGCTGATAGATCTCGCGGACGTCGTCGGCCTCGAGGCGAACGACGAACGTCCCGCGCCGAGGCTCTTCCTCGACGAGCCCCTCGGCCCGCAAGAGCTTGAAGGCTTCCCGGACGGGGCCGCGGCTCACGTTGAGCTGCTGCGCGATCCGGGCTTCGACCAGGTGCTCGCCCGGCCGGAAGCCGCCCGACAGGATCGACTCGCGGATCCGATCCGCCGCGTCCCCGGCGAGGGACCTCGGTGTCTCGAGCGGTGCCAGCCGCCCGTTCCCGTCGCCGTCCGCTGCTTCGTTCGCCACGATCTCCGGGACGTTCATCGACGTTTGCCTCCGCGGGAAGGATAGCCCAAACTGTAGACAGTCGACCGTTTCCTAGCTGCCTTCTCTCACCGGGAGGACCCTGCTCATGGCGTCCGGGACGATGCATCCCCCGCGGATCACCCTGCCGCACGTCCGGACGCCGCTGCCGGGCCCGCGGAGTCGCGAACTCCTGAAGGACCTGGACCGAGTGGTGATCGCATCGATGGCCGACCACGACGAGGTTCCGTTCGTCGAGGCGAGGAAGATCGACTGGTTGATCGAGGACGTCGACGGCAACACGTACGTCGATCACTGCTCGGCGTGGGGATCTACCCCGCTCGGTGCCACCCCGGATCGGGTGCAGCTGGCGCTCGAGGATGCGCAGCGCCGCTACGGCATGGAGATCACTGACTACATCCCGAACGAGGCGGCACTGGCGCTCGCCGAGCGACTGGTGGAGATCGCGCCCCCCTCGCTCACCCGCGTCGCCTACTCCGTGAGCGGCACCCTGGCCGTCGAGAGCGGGGTGAAGCTGGCGCGCGAAGCGACGGGTCGGCCGATGATCCTCACCTTCTACGGCCAGTACCACGGGGAAGGGACCTACCTGACGGCGGGGGCGTCGACCGATCTCGCCGAGGTCACCAGCGAGAGCGCGCAGTACGTCGCCGGGCTCGTGTTCGCCCCCTATCCGAACCGGTTCCGGGCGCCGTTCCACCGAGGCCCCGGACCCTTCGATGACTCGATGTACCTCGATTACCTGGAGGACTGGGTCCTCGTCCACCAGGTGGAACCCCAACAGATCGCCGGCGTGCTGATCGAGCCCGTCCTCGGCGAGGGTGGCATCTTGGTCCCTTCGCAAGAGTTCTGGGACCGGCTGAGCGCGCTTTGCAGGACGTGGGGCTGGAAGCTCATCCTGGACGAGGTCCAGACGTGCATGGGTCGATGCGGCACGATGTTCGCGTGCGAGCGCTGGGGGCTGGAACCGGACGTGATGCTGCTCGGTAAGGGCTTCGCGGGCGGAGGGCAGCCGATCGCCGCGCTACTCGGGACCGAGGAGATGATGGGGGAGAGCGAGCTGCACGTCGGGGGAACGTTCGCCTGGACGCCCGCCGCGGCGGCGGGAGCCGTCAGCGCCATCGACGGCATCCTCGAAGAAAACGTTCTCTCGAACGTGGTGGAGATCGAGCGGATCGCGATGCAGGAACTGCGCCCGCTCGTGGATCGGATCCCGCAGGTCGGCGACGTCCGGGCCGCCGGCGCGCTGATCGGCGTGGAGTTCGTCCAGGACAAGGAGACGATCCGTCCAGCGCCCGCCTTCCACCGAGCGGTCCACCTCGCGGCCCTGCGACGCGGAGTGCTCGGGATCACGCAATGGGGCAAGTGGGTCTACCGGATGCAGCCGGCCCTCAACATGCCTCCGGAGCTGTTCCGATGGTCATGCCAGGCCTTGATCGAGGCGATCGAAGAGGTCGCGGCCGATCCACCGACCGAGCCGGCGCACCTCCTGCTCCGCGAACCTCCGGTGGAGGGCGGC
>Ga0307312_10002188_pt1 | contig 10249 bp, 9 predicted proteins | sample ER_DNA_202_FD_194489 | JGI IMG/M metagenome (GOLD analysis project Ga0307312, IMG submission 194489) | Bulk soil microbial communities from the East River watershed near Crested Butte, Colorado, United States - ER_DNA_202 | ecosystem: Environmental > Terrestrial > Soil > Floodplain | place: USA...
GTCGGCGGAGTAGGTTCCGGCCCGCAGGCAGCCGGTCTGGCCCGAGGAGAGCGAGCTGACCAGCTTCTGCGCGGTTCGGAAGGGCGCGGCCTCGGTCCCAGACGCCGAGTCGCTGCCGGTGGTCGAGGCGACCTTGGTGCACCTGCCCGACCCGACCGCGCTCGTGGTTGAGGCGGCGCGAAGCTGATCCCAAGCCAGGTCCTCGGCCTGAGTCTGGGAGTCCGCGCTCACGTCCCAGACGGTCACCTGGCCGTCGTTCGGGCCGGTGATCGTGACGCGCCAAATCGTTTGGCCCAGGGCGGACACGGCGACAAAGCCGAAGACGAGCGCAGCGACGAGTCCGGCGAAAGCCATGCGTCGTCTCTTCACTCCCCGCCTGAGCAAGTCTCGAATCCTCTTCCCTTTGGATCCGGTGTCAATCCCTACTTTCTGTGGCCCTCGACCTTTCGGGTAGCGGGTACTGGTAGGGACCGCCTGGAGTTACCAATGCGGCGTAGCGCAGGGGGATCGCGGCTCGCCCCGACGCTACGCCCAGACGAAGGGTGGGTACTTGGTGGTCAGCCAGTAGGCGTACGCGTTGCCCCGCGCCTGCCAACGCAGGCCCACGAGGGCGATCTTGAACATCCCCTCCGGATACCTCTTCGCGAACAGGATCGTGAAGAAGGCGAAGAAGGCGAGGATCTCCGCCAGATAGAACAGGATCGACGAGATGATCAGATAGGGGATCGCCAGGATCCAGGCGAAGAGCGGCCGCCACCTAGCGACGCCGTCCTCCGGATAGTCGATCTCGAAGCCGGCCGGATAGCTCGGGTCGTCCTGGAGCGTGAACGGGGGATACGGGTCCACCATCAGTAACAGATAGGCCTGTACTCGCCAGGCCCAGCGAGAGACACCAACCACGTAGTCGAACAGCCCTCGCGGGTAGCGGCGGGTGATGATCACCGCGAAGAAGGAGATCAGGATCGCAAACACCGCGCCGATGGCCAGCAGGATCAGCACGATGTAGTGCGGGATCAAGAGCAGCCACTTGACGAGCGGCATGAACCGGCTGTACTCCGCTTGATGCTGGATGTCCGCCCGGAGCGGGTACTCCTCAGCCGCGGTCTCCGGCGGCGGCGGAGGCGGCGGCGGCGGCGGCGCAGGTGGCTCGGCTCCCCCCGGGGGGCCCGTCGGAGCGTCTGGCGTCCCGGGCGACTCTGGCGTCTCGGTCATGCTTCTCCCTTCGGTTGCGAAGCGGTCGCATGATCGCACGCGGTCCGGCGGCTAACCGGGTTCGGCCTGGATCCAAGGCATCATCTTGCGAAGCTCCTTGCCGACCTGCTCGACCTGGTGGCCGGCGGCCTCGTCGCGCAGTCGCTGGAAGTTCTCGGCGCCGGCACGGTTCTCGGCGATCCACTCCTTCGCGAACTCGCCAGACTGGATGTCGGCGAGAAGTTGGCGCATCGCCTCTCGCGTCTGGGGGGTGATCACCCTCTTGCCGCGGGTCATGTCGCCGTACTCCGCCGTGTTGGAGATCGAGTCGCGCATGCCCTGGATCCCCTTCTCGTACATCAGGTCGACGATCAGCTTCAGTTCGTGCAGACACTCGAAGTAGGCTAGGCGAGGGTCGTAACCGGCCTCGACCAGGGTCTCGAAACCGGCGCGGACGAGCTCAGTGGCGCCGCCGCACAGCACCGCCTGCTCCCCGAACAGGTCGGTCTCGCACTCGTCCTTGAACGTGGTCTCGATCACACCGGCGCGGCCGCCGCCGATGCCGCTGGCGTAGGCGAGGACGAGCTCCCTGGCGTTGCCGGTCGCGTCCTGGTGCACGGCCATCAGGCAGGGGACGCCACGCCCCTCGGTGAACTGGCGTCGCACCAGGTGGCCGGGGCCCTTGGGGGCGACCATGCCGACGTCGACCCCGGGAGGCGGCTCGATCTGGCCGAAGTGGATCGAGAAGCCGTGGGCGAACATGAGCAGGTCGCCGGGCGCGATCCCGTCGCCGATCTCGGCCCCCCACGCCTCCGCCTGCTTTTCGTCGGGCAGCAGGATCATCACCACGTCGCCCCGGCTCGCGGCCTCGCCGGGATCGAGCACGGTCAGCCCCTCGGCCTCGGCCGTGGCCCGACTGGCCGAGCCGGGGCGAAGGCCGACCACCACCTCGCAGCCTGAGTCCCTCAGGTTGAGCGCGTGCGCGTGCCCCTGCGACCCATAGCCGAGGATCGCGATCGTCTTGCCATCGAGGCGCTCGAGGTTGGCGTCGGCGTCGTAGTAGATCCCGTCTTCAGCGCTCATCACCGGAACTCTATGCGCCGGGCCGTCTCATGAACCACTCGGTGAACTCCCGGCAGCGCCCGTCGTCGTCGAAGCGCATTACGAAGCAGTTGTCGTAGACCTGCTCGATTGGCCCGCCAGGCTCCCGGGTATAGGCGCTGCTCCCAGTCGCCACGGCGACGTCCCCGTCCACCGCCACGGGCTCATAGGAGGCTTCATAGGTGCCTTCGGCGTCCCGCTTCGAGGCGTCCTCATGCTCTCCCTCCCCAAGCCACGATTCGACCACGGCCTGACGGCCCTCCACGGGCTCGTCATAGGGGTGGTAGCGGTACTTCACGTCGTCGGTGAACAGGGCGCCGATCGCCTCGCGGTCATACGACTTCCAGGCGTCCACGTAGGCGGCAAGCCAGTCAGCGACGGTGGCGGTATCCATGGGCTCCCTTCCTTTCCACGTTTCGACTCCTTGCATGCCGAGACGAAGCAACCCGGCGCTCAGCGCAGCGCCTGGCGCAGCAGCTTGCCCGAGTCCGTGCGCGGCAGCTCGGAGACGAACTCGAAGCGCTTCGGGACCTTGTAGCCGGCCAGCGACTCGGCACAGTGATGGCGCAGCTCGGCGGCCCCCGCCGCGGCGCCGTCCCGCAGCACCACCACCGCCTCCACGGCCTCCTGCCACTCGGCGTCGGCGCGGCCGACGGCGGCGGCGTCGGCGACGTCCGGGTGGCGCATTAGGACCTCTTCGACCTCGGCGGGCAGCACCTTCTCACCGCCGCTCACGATCACGTCGCCGAGCCGGTCCTCGACGTAGAGGAAGCCCTCGTCGTCGATTCGGCCCAGGTCGCCGGTGTGGAGCCAGCCGTCCTCATCGGCGCAGCCAGGCGCGATGACGGGCCCCTGGACGAGGATCTCGCCGTCCTGGATCCGCAGGTGCGTGGTGAGCAGCGGGCGCCCTGCCGAGCCGAGCTTGCGTCGCGCCTCCTGGGGCGAGCGTCGTCACCTGCGAGGCGGTCTCGGTGAGGCCGTAGGTCTGAACCACGGCGGCGTTTCGGCCGATCGCTTCCTCCAGCACCTCGAGCGGCACCGGTCCGCCCCCGACCAGGATCGCGCGCGGCGCTGAGAGGCCTACCCCGGCCTCGAGCAGGCGGGTGAGCTGCGTGGTGACGACGGACATCAGCGTCACCCCATCACGCTCCAGCGCCTCCGCCACGCTCTCGACGTCGAAGCCGTCGTGGACCACGGCGCCCGTCCCGTAGATCACCGAGCGCATCACGATCTCCAGCCCGGCCACGTGGTACAGCGGCAGGCAGCAGAGCCAGCGGTCGGACGGATCGACGCCCAGGTTGAAGGCGGAGCCGACCGCGCTCCACAGGTGGTTTCCGTAGGTGAGCCCGATCGGACGTGGATGGCCTGACGTGCCGCTGGTCATGACGCGACAGTGAATTGCGTCGAGATCGTGCTCGCCGAGCAGCGGCAGGTCCGCCTCGGGCCCACCCGCATCGCCGGCCTGCGAGACGGCGAGCACCGGCCCGGCGCGCTCGAGCTCGGCTTCACGCTCCCCGGGCGCCAGGCGGGTGTTCAACGGTTCGGCGATCGCACCCAGCTTCATCAGCGCGTGCAGGAGGACCACGTAGTCGGCACCCACCGGTAGCTCCAGGGTCACCGTCGCGCCGCGCCGGACGCCGTGAGCGGCGAGGCGGCGCGCGGCCGCCGTCGCCTCGGCCTCGAGCTCCTCATAGGTGAGGCGGCGCCCTTCGGCAATCAGTGCCGCCCGGTCGGGGCACGTCTGGGCCCGCTGGGCCAGCCAGTTGTCGAGGATCATCGCCAGGGATAATCCCTTACGTGCCGATTCCCCACAAGGACGCCCCCTCCAGCGGCGAGCTTTACGCGCCGATCGAGTGGCGGTCGGGGGCCGAGTTCGAGGACATCCTCTACGAGAAGGCCGAGGGGATCGTCAAGGTCACCATCAACCGGCCAGAGCTCCGGAACGCCTTCCGCCCGCAGACGCTGACCGAGCTGCGCGACGCCTTCGGCCGCGCCCGCGACGATCTCGAGGTCGGGGCGATCATCCTCACCGGCGCCGGAGAGGAGGCCTTCTGCTCAGGCGGCGACCAGCGGATCCGCGGCGACGACGGCTACATCGGCGACGACGAGGTCGCCCAGCAGGGAGTCGGTCGCCTCGACGTCGGCGACCTGCACGTCCAGATCCGCCGCATGCCGAAGCCGGTGGTGGCGATGGTCGCCGGCTACGCGGTGGGCGGGGGCCACATCCTGCATCTAGTGTGCGACCTGACGATCGCGGGCGACAACGCCCGTTTCGGTCAGACCGGCCCCCGGGTGGGCAGCTTCGACGGCGGCTTCGGGGCGGCCCTTCTGGCGCGCAACGTCGGCGTCAAGCGGGCCAAGGAGATCTGGTTCCTGTGCCGCCTCTACACCGCCGAGGAGGCGCTTGAGATGGGGCTCGTCAACGCCGTCGTGCCTGTTCCCGAGCTGGAGCGTGAGACCGTCGCCTGGTGCCGCGAGATGTCCGGCCTCTCGCCGCTTGCCCTGCGGCTATTGAAGGCGAGCTTCAACGCCGCCGAGGACGGACTCACCGGCCTCCAACAGCTCTCCCACGACGCAACCCTCCTCTTCTACATGACCGAGGAGGGACAGGAGGGCCGCGACGCCTACGTCGAGGGCCGGCGACCCGACTTCTCGAAGTTCCCAAAACGTCCTTGAGGTCCGCGGTCGCCTTCGGCTCCCCGCGAGGAGGCGGCGGTTGATGCTCTGGCTGATGGCGGCCAGGCCGCGCACGCTGCCGGCCGCGATCGCACCGGTGCTGGTCGGGACGGCGGCCGCGGTGGAGGTCAGCGGCGAGATCCGCGTCGGCGCCTTCATCGCAGCGCTGGTGGGCAGCATCTTCATCCAGATCGGGACCAACCTGGCCAACGACTACTCCGACGCCAGGCGCGGCGCCGACACGGCCGACCGGCTGGGGCCCGTGCGGGTCACCTCCTCCGGGCTGGTCGCGCCGCGGCGGGTGTTGGTCGCGACCTGGGTCGCGTTCGCGGTCGCCGTGGCTGCGGGCATCTACCTGGCCACGGTCGCCGGCGTTGTGATCCTGATCGTCGGGGCTGCCTCGATCCTCGCCGGGGTCCTGTACACGGGCGGCCCCCGGCCCTACGGCTACGAAGGACTCGGAGAGCTGTTCGTGTTCCTGTTCTTCGGCCTGGTGGCCGTCAACGGCTCTTACTACGTCCAGCTCGAGCGGCTCGACTGGCTGCCCTTCGGCCTCTCGCTCGCCGTCGGCTTCCTCGCCACTGCGATCCTGGTCGTCAACAACGTGCGCGATCTCGAGACCGACAGGCGGGCCGGAAAGATGACCCTCGCGGTGCGGTTGGGCCGACGGCGAACCCGCAGCCTGTACGAGTTGCTGATCGCCGCCGCCTTCGCGGCAGTGCCGATCACGCTGCTCGCGGCGGACGGGCCCGCCTGGGGTCTGCTGGCCCTGCTGGCGGCGCCGCTGGTCCAGCGCCCGCTCAGCGCCGTGATGACGCGGACGGATGGGCCCTCGCTGAACAGGGCCCTGGCGGGCACGGGCGCTGTGCTCGCCGCCTTCAGCGCCCTGCTCGCTGCGGGCCTCGGGATCGCCGCCTGAGAGCGAGCCCATGCGGATCGCCGACGTCGAGATCATTCCCTACGCGCTGCCACTCGAGCGGCCCTATGTAACCGCCCGCGGGACGCTCGAGCGGCGGGAGATGGTCCTGCTGCGGCTGCGAACCGAGGCGGGCATCGTCGGCCTCGGCGAGGCCGTGCCGCTTTCCCTGCGCGGCGGCGCGACATTGCACCAGGTCGAGCGGTCTCTGGTACGCGTCGCCAGACGTCTGGCCAGGCTGAATGTGGCGGCGATGACCGAGGAGCAGCCACTTGGCGCCGCGGTGGACGCGCTGATCCACGTTGCAGCCGGCCGACGGTTACCCGCGCCGGCCAAGGCGGCGGTCGAGATGGTTCTCTTCGACCTCGCCGGTCGGATCTCCGGGACACCGCTCTGGCGGATGCTGCGGGGCGAAGCGTCGGCGCCTCTGCGATGCAACGCCACGCTCGCCGCGGACTCGCCGCACCGACTCGCTGCCGAGGCGGCCGCCTGGGGAGAACGCGGCTTCGAGACCTTCAAGCTCAAGCTCGGGATCGGTGACGATGCCGAACGGGCGCGGGCGGTCCGCGAGGCGGTGGGTCCGGATGCGCGCCTGCGGGTGGACGCCAACGGCGCCTGGAGCACCGATCGGGCCGTGGCTGTGCTGGGCGAGATCGAGCCGCTCGGGATCGAGCTGGTCGAGCAGCCCACCGCGACCCTTCGGGAGATGGCCGCCGTCGCCGCCGCGACGGCGATCCCGATCGCAGCCGACGAGAGCGTGACCAGCGCCAGGGAGGCGAAGAGGGCGGCGCAGGCGGGCGCCTGCCGTCTGGCCACGGTGAAGCTGTCGAAGGTCGGCGGGATCGGTACCGCGGCCGGGATCGCCGCCGAGCTGCCCGTGTATCTGTCCAGCTCCCTGGACGGACCGGTGGGGATCGCCGCCGCGGCGCACGCCGCCCAGGCGCTCTACCGCGATCGCGACGATCCGGGGCTCGCGCACGGGCTCGCCACGCAGGAGCTGTTCGGCGGCACCATTGCCTCGGTCGAGTGCGAGGTGCGTGAGGGGTTCCTGCACCTGCCCGAGGGGCCCGGCCTCGGGGTCGAGATCGACGAACGGGCACTCGAGCGGCACCGTCTGTAGCGGGTACCGTTCGGTGCGGTGGACTCCACCAACCGCAACACCGCGCTTGCTTCGGCGCTGGTCGAGGAGCTGGCCCGCTGCGGGGTCCGCCAGGCGGCGCTGGCTCCGGGCTCCCGGTCCACCCCCCTAGGGCTCGCCCTGTGGCGCCAGCCGGCGATCGAGGTGGCCGCGATCGTCGACGAGCGCTCCGCGGGCTACCTCGCGCTCGGCGCCGCCCAGGCGACGGGCCGGCCGGCGGCCGTCCTCTGCACGTCGGGCACGGCGGCCGCCAACCTGCATCCGGCGGTGTCCGAGGCCGACGAGGCAGGCGTCCCGCTGATCGTCCTCACCGCTGACCGCCCAGCCGAGCTGCGCGGGATTGGCGCCGGACAGACGATCGACCAGCTGAAGCTCTACGGGTCCGCCGTCCGGTGGTTCTGCGAGGTCGGCAGCCACGAAGCCGACGACCCTGGCCTGCTCCACTTTCGCTCAGTTGGCTGCCGAGCCTACGCCGCGGCGCGCGGCGAGCCGCGCCCGGGGCCGGTCCACCTGAACCTGGCCTGGCGCGACCCGCTGGGACCCGAGCCGCACCCCGACGACGTCACGGCGACCTCGCCGCTCGCCCTCCAGGGTCGCGGCGAGCGGCCACTGACCGCGGTCGCCTCGGACCCGCCGCTCGCCGACGAGGCGCTGATCGACGAGCTCGCCGAACGGGTGTCGGCTTCGCCCCGGGGCCTGGTCGTCGCCGGCCGGCAGCTCGACGAGAGGCTCGCGGGCCCGGTGGCCTCCCTGGCTGAGCGGGCGGGCTACCCGATCCTCGCCGAGCCGACCTCGCAGCTCCGCCTCGGAGCCCATGATCGGAAGCTCGTCGTCTGGCCGTACGACGCGATCGCCCGCCTGCGGCCCTCGGAGCTGGCGCCCGAGCTGGTGGTCCGCTTCGGCGACCTGCCGACCAGCAAGGCGCTTCGCCAGTGGCTCGCCTCGCTTCCCGAGTTGCGGCAGGTCGTCGTCGATCCGGCATTCGGCTGGAACGAGCCCTCGAACCAGGCGGAAACGATCGTGCGGGCGGAGGCGCGGTCTTTGGCCAGCGGCATGGCCGAACGCCTCGCGGGGCGCCCGCAGCATTGGCAGTCCGCCTGGCTGGAGGCGGGGCGCCAGACGGCGGCGGCCATCGAGGCCGACCTGGACGCGCTCGAGGAGCCGACGGAGCCCGGGGCGCACGCCGCTCTGGCGCGTCTGTACGCCGACGGGGATCTCGTCTACACGGCATCCTCGATGCCGATCCGCGACCAGGAGGCGTTCGTTCCGTCGGCCGCCACCCAGGTGAGGTTCCTCTGCAACCGCGGCGCGAATGGAATCGACGGCCTGATCTCATCGGGGATCGGCGCCGCTGCCGCCAGTGGGCGCCCCACCTGGATCGTCACCGGCGACCTCGGCCTCCACCACGACATGAACGGCCTCGCCGCGCTTCGCCATGCGAGCGCCCCGGTGCGGATCGTGGTGCTCAACAACGACGGCGGCGGGATCTTCGAGTTCCTACCGCAGGCCGAGCAGCTCGATCGGGACGAGTTCGAGGCGCTGCTCGGGACGCCGCTGGGGCTGGACCCGGCGCGGATCGCCAGGGTGTACGACCTGCCTCACACGCGCGTCGAGCGGCTGGATAGGCTGGCGGACGCCGCCGGACAGGGGACGGCGTTGATTGAGATTCCCGTCGACCGTCGCCGAAACGTGGAGCTTCACCAGCGGATGGCGGAACGCGTCGGCGAGGCGCTTGGCGCCCGCCACGGTGCCTGAGCCAGTGGGTCGTCCGGGAACGTGGTGCCTGAAACGGCGAGGTCCAGGTGCCGCCAGGCAAGGACGCAGGGAGCGGGCAATGGCTGAAGCCATGGTCGCGACCGAGGACGCAGCATGGCGGTGCCTGGGGCCGCCGTTGCGGGTGCATCGTCTCCGGACGGCGCACTAGCCGGAGAGCAACGGCAGCAGCGCCCCCAGCTTGACCTCGGTCTCGGCGAGCTCGGCCTCGGGGTCCGAGTCGACGACGATTCCGTTGCCAGCGAACAGGTGGGCGGTGCGGTCGCGCAAGAGCGCGGAGCGAATCGCGACGCAGAACTCTCCGTCCTCGGCGGCGTCCATCCAGCCGACGGGCCCTGCGTACCATCCGCGGTCGAGCTCCTCGAGCTCGGCGATCGTGGCGAGCGCTCGGTCGCGAGGCTCTCCTCCGACGGCCGGCGTCGGGTGCAGCAGCCCCGCCAACTCGACCGCGGAGCGCGCCTCGGAGAGTTGGGCATGGATCGGCGTCGCCAGATGTTGGATGTTGGCCACCTTGACCAGACCCGGCTCGGGCGCCGCCTCGACCCAGACCGCTTGGCTGCGCAGCGCGCGCTCGATCCGCCGAACCACGATGTCGTGCTCGCGACGGTCCTTGGGGGAGCGCAGCAGCTGCTCGCCGAGGTGATCGTCCACCGCGGGGTCGGCGCTGCGCCGGGTCGAGCCGGCGAGCGCGACCGTCGCCGCTCCCGCCCCGGAACGTCGCACGAGCAACTCCGGGCTGGCCCCGAGGAAGGCGGCCTCGGGCGAGCCGCAGCAGAAGCAGAAGCAGGACGCAAACAGCTCCCGGAGCGCGCCATAGATGGTCGCCGGCTCGTGGGCCCGGGGCGCTTCCACCACCACCTCCCGCGCGAGCACCACCTTCTCCAGCTGGCCGGCGCGGATTTGCTCCACCGCCTGCGACACCGACTCCTCGAAACGCTCCGGAGGAAGCACGCTCGCGATCCGGGCCTCGCCCGTCGGATGGGGATCGGCGAGCGGTAGGGGCGCCTCGCTCAGCGCGGCGAGCCGGGCGCTCAGCCGCCGCGAGGCGGCACTCGGATCGACGCCGGGTCCGGCCAGCGCACACAGCGTCAGGTGGGTTCGGCCGGCGGTACGGTGGAGCGCCAGCTCAGGCATCACCAGCAGCGCGGGGGGAAACGAGGACCACTGGGCCGCCCGCCCGCCGTCGGGCCCGAACGCGAAACCGCCCACCCAGATCGGCCCGGCGCCAGCCGGCAGTCGATCGGGCTCGTGACTGAGACGCCCGCGCGTCACCTCCGCGCAGGCGGCAACCAAGTCGCCGAAGCGCTCGGGGCCGCGGGAGACGACCTCGTGCGCGCTGCCGAGCGCGGCGAGCGCGAACCCGTCGCGATCGGGCTGCTCCCAGCAGAACCAGCGATCGCCGGCGAGCCGCGACGCGAACACCGCCCCACTTGGGTCCCCCAACTCCAGCGGGA
>Ga0307312_10002190_pt1 | contig 10245 bp, 9 predicted proteins | sample ER_DNA_202_FD_194489 | JGI IMG/M metagenome (GOLD analysis project Ga0307312, IMG submission 194489) | Bulk soil microbial communities from the East River watershed near Crested Butte, Colorado, United States - ER_DNA_202 | ecosystem: Environmental > Terrestrial > Soil > Floodplain | place: USA...
GGCCTAAACCGAGGGCTGCGAGCGTCATGACGATTCCGGCAGTAACTGCGATATCCAGGCGAGCGAGAAGTCCGCGCACGGTGAGGCCACGCTTCGAACGGGTTCCCGCCAGTCTTCGGATCTCGTTCAGCTCGAGGTCGGAAAGCGCCCCGATAGGGTCTTCTCCGCGCTGAAGAGCGACGAATGCCTTCGCGAGCGCCGGGTGGAACTGAGTGCCAGCGTTCTTCTCGATCTCCTCCAGCGCCGTCTCCTTGTCGAGGCCGGCACGATAGGGACGGTCGCTTGTCATCGCGTCGTAGCTGTCCGCGACGATGAGGAAGTGAGCCGCGAGAGGGATCTGGCGCGGTTCAATTCCGTAGTACCCCTTGCCGTCGGCCCGCTCGTGGTGGTACTCGACCGCGCGGGCCTCGTGGCCCGCAAACCGGAAGCGTCGGAGCAGCCGCGCCGAAAGCCTCGGATGGAGGCGCATGGCGGTCCACTCGTCCTCGTCGAGCTTGCCGGGCTTGCGGAGCACCGAGGCGTCGACCGCCACCTTGCCGAGGTCGTGGAGACGTCCCGCCCAGCGCAGTCGAGCCACCTGGGCCGACGTGAGCTCGAGCCCGTGCGCGAGCTCGCGGACGTACTCGGCAACGCGTGCAGAGTGCTGAAAGGTGTACGAGTCGCGCTCGTCGACGACGTTGGCGAACGTCTCGAGCGCATGTGCGGTCTCGCGCCGCAGGGCAGCAAGGCGCTCGTACGAGCGGTAGACCGCATAGACGAGCGGCACCAAGGCCACCACCCCCCAGGGCTGCGTCAGCGCGAAAAAGGCGAGCGCGACTCCGAACGCTGCCTCGCCGGGTGCGGCCGAGAGGCCGTCCCGAATCGCGTCACGCGCAAGAGGGGCGAGAGGGGTGCCGGTATCGAAGGCGACGATTGCACTCTGGAAAGCTGTGTTGAGCGCGAACGCGACGGCTGCGAGAGCCACGACCGGTACGAAGTCGCTGGGAAGATGGAGCACGCCAGGCGTTCCGCCGGTGAGCTCGTATGCGAGCCCGCCGCAGGCGACCGCGACCGCGAAGACGCTCGCGTTAAATGCAACGAAGCGCCAGCCGACTCCGCGCAGCCGATCGGCCACGACGACGCCGAACACAGCAATCAGAGCCCCGGTCCAGGGGCCGATCATGATTACCGCGGCGTAGTGAACACCGCTTGAAAGGCTGAACGAGTGCGCGTCGCCCGCATCGGGAGACGTCTCGTCGCTCGGAACCTGGATTGTCTCGGTCAGGATTGCCGCTGCACCGAGGAGGGCGAGCGTCGTCCACCGAGCGTCCGCGCGCAGGAAGAGCGCGGACACGACCGTCCCGGCACCGAGGGCGAGCGTCCCCGCAATCAGGGCGCGCGCTTTCGACGGAGCGCGCATGACCGTGTACCCCGGGCCTAAAGGGCTGCTAGCCCCACTTCTTGCCGGCCCCAGCGGCCAGAACGAGCGCCGCGAGAAGGCCGTAGCGGAACACCCAGGCAGGAAGTCGCCGCATGATTCCTCCTTGACGATTGATCACAGATGCAGAGTGGCTGCGGGCCCCTTTTTGCGAATCCCTCCGAAGAGTGAACCCGCGAGGCCTCAAACAGGCTCGTTAAAAGCGGGAGGGCGATTCATCATCGCCCTTCCCGTGACCCGGGGTTAATCCGGTCAGGCGGGAAGAACGGCAAAAAGGCGGTCTCGGGCGATCCCTAAAACGAGGGACGGGTTTTAGAGGTCTTCGCTGAGCTGGAGACGATTCCCGTCGGGATCGAAAACGTCGAGCAACCGGATCGTCCCGGGGATCTCGACGACGACGCCGACGTTCACTCCTGCGGTCCGCAGGCGCTCTGCCTCTGCCTTGACGTCCGCGACTACAAGCGTCGCGACCGCTTCGCCTTCCGGGGAAGTCGCGCCGCCTTGGAACTCGTCGTCGGAGATCGCGATCTCGACGCCGTCGCGTTCGAGCCGAACCCAGCGGTCTTCCTCGTCGACGTAGACCTCCTGGAACCCCAGTTGTTTCGTATAGAAGGAGCGCGCGCTCTCGAGATCGCTGACGCGATACCAGATTTTCATAAGGCGAGGCCCGGCTCCTCGAGAAACGCCTTGACCGTGCGCAGGAACTCGGACGCCGTCGCGCCGTCCACCGAGCGGTGGTCGACGGTGAGGGTCAGGTCCATGCGTGGCTGAATCTCGAGGTCGCCTTCGACCACGACCGGACGCTCTTCGATCGCACCGACGGCCAGAATCCCGGCCTGGGGCGGATTGAGCACGGCCGTGAAACGCTCGACGCCGTACATGCCGAGGTTCGAGATCGTGAAAGTTCCGTTCTCCAGGTCCTCGCTCTTGAGCTTGCCGGCACGAGTTCGCTCGACCACGTCGGCGCGGGCAGCGGCGATCTCGGGGATCGACTTCGCCTCGCACGAGGGAATGACGGGCACGACGAGTCCGTGCGGGATCGCCACGGCGATACCGATGTTCGCCGTCGGGAAGAGATGCACCTCGTCGCCGGCGAAATGGGCGTTCATGTCGCGGTGGCGCATGAGCGCAAGGGCCACGACCTTCGTGAGGATGTCGGAGTAGGTCGGTCGAACTCCGCCCTCCTCGACGCGCTCGAGCAGCGCCTCACGGAGACGAATGGACGCGCTCATGTCCACCGACATCGAGATCTGGAACGCGGGCGCCTCCCATGCCTCGGTCATTCGCCGCGCGATCGCCTTTCGCATCTGGTTGAGCTTCACCGCCTCCACCTCGCCAGAGACTGGCGCTACGGCGGGAGCCGCCTTGGCCGGGCTCGCGCCCACTCGCTCCACGTCCTCCGCGACGATCCGCCCCTCCGGACCCGTGCCGCGCAGCTGAGCGAGGTCGATGCCGCGCTCCTTCGCGATCCGCCGTGCCAGCGGCGAGGCCTTCACGCGGCCCCCGTTGGCGCGCTGCTCGGGCTCGCTCGGGCCCTCTGGAGCCGCCTCGCGACCGCGTTCCCGCTCCTCTTCGCGCTCCGGCGCGGGCTTGCCTTCTTCGGCTGGCTCCTCCTCGGTGACCTCGGTCGGCTCCTCCGCCTCCGCCGCGGGCTCGGCGACTTCCTCACCCTCCTCACCGATGACGGCAATCGCCTTGCCGACCTCGATCTCTTCGCCCTCGCCGGCGAGGATCTTGAGAAGCACGCCGCTCGAGTCCGCCTCGACCTCCTGGGTCACCTTTTCCGTGTCGAGCTCGTAGAGAGGATCGCCCTTCTCGACCTTTTCGCCCTCGGACTTCAGCCAGCGGACGATCGTGCCGGACTCCATCCCCTGCCCGAGGCGCGGAAGCGTGACCTGGCTGCTCATCCCTTGCCGACTGTCCGCTTGACCGCCGCCAGCACGTCTTTGGCGTGAGGAATGATGAACTCCTCCATCACGGGCGCGAACGGGAGCGGCGTGAACTTCGCGCCCACGCGCTCCACGGGTGCGTCCAGGTAGTCGAATGCCTTCTCCTGGACGAGCGCAGCCACCTCTGCTCCCCAGCCCATTCGGGTCACCGCCTCGTGGGCGACTACGCAGCGGCTCGTCTTCTTCACGGAGGCAATGAGCGCTTCCTCGTCGAGGGGCTGCAGCGATCTCGGGTCGAAGATCTCCACGGAGATCCCGTCCTTCTCGGCTTCCTCCGCAGCGGCAACCGCCTCGTGAACGAGACGGCCCGTGGCGACAACGGTGACGTCCTCACCTTCACGGTGGATACGCGCTTTGCCGATTTCGATCGGCTCGATCTCCTTGGGCACCTCACCCTTGAGCCCGTAGAGCGTCCGGTGCTCGAAAAAGAGAACTGGGTTGTCGTCGTAGATCGAGCTCCAGAGCAGACCGCGCGCGTCCTCCGGCGTTGACGGAAACACGACCTTGAGCCCGGGGACGTGCACGAACCAGGCCTCGAGCTGTTGCGCGTGCTGCGCGCCGGGAGACCACCCCGCTCCACCCTGCGTCCGGATGGTGAGTGGCACCTTGATCTGGCCGCCCGACATGTAGCGGTGCTTGGCCGCCTGGTTGACGATCTGCTCCATCGCGAGCGTCGTGAAGTCCTGATACATGATCTCCACGATCGGGCGCATCCCGGCGACTGCTGCGCCGATTCCCGCCCCCACAATCGCCATCTCCGAGATGGGCGAGTTCCGCACCCGTTCCGGGCCGAACTCGTCCAGCATCCCCTGCGTGACGCCCATCGAGCCGCCCATCTCGGCGATGTCCTCGCCCATGATGAAAACGTCCTCGTCGCGGCGCATCGCCTCGCTCATCGCGTCGCGAACGGCCTCGCGGTAGGAAATCTCAGGCATAGACGTTTTTCAGGGCGTCCTCTGGTTTTGGATCCGTGCCCTGCTTGGCGAAGGCAACCGAGTCCTCGGCGAGCTTGGTCGCCTCGGCGTCCATCTCCTCCCACTCCTCGTCGGAGAGCTCGAGCTTCGCCCGCAGCTTCGTGATCGGATCCTGGGTCTGCCGGACCTCGCGCACTTCTTCCTTCGGCCGGTAGACCTGCGGATCGCCGACGTAGTGACCGGTCAGGCGGTAGGTCTCCGCAAGGACGAAGACAGGGCCTTCGCCCTCCCGCGCGTGGTTGAGGGCCTTCTGCGCGGTCTTGTACACGGCCTCCACGTCCTGGCCGTCCACCTTTACGGCGGCCATCCCGTAGGCCTCGGCTCGCTTGGTCAGGTCTTCGATGGGCAGCTGCTGCTTGGAGGGCGTCGACTCGGCGTAGTGGTTGTTCTCGCACACGAAGAGCGCAGGCACCTTCCAGAGCTGGGCCAGGTTGAGGGCTTCATGGAACGTTCCGATGTTGGTTGCGCCGTCGCCGAAAAACGCGACGGCGACCCGGGGCTCCTTGCGCAGCTTGAATGCGAGCGCGGCACCGACGATCGCCGGCAGACCGCCTCCGACTACGGCGTTCGCGCCCAGATTTCCGCGCTCCAGGTCGTAGAGGTGCATCGAGCCCCCGTAGCCATGGCTACAGCCCTCAACCTTCCCGTAGAGCTCCGCCATGACCTCGTTCGGGTGAGTTCCCTTGGCAAGCGTGTGCCCGTGCGCACGGTGCGTCGAGGCGATCACGTCGCCGTCCTCGAGTGCGCGGCAGACGCCCACCGCAACTGCTTCCTGGCCGATCGCGACATGGAGGAAGCCGGGGAGCTCGCCCGCGCGAAAACGCTCCTCCACCTTCTCCTCGAAGCGGCGAATGAGCAGCATCTCGCGCAGGAAATCCTTCAAGCGCTCGCTGCCCGCGACTTGCTCCCTTTCTTCCAGCCTGGCCACGCGAGGACAGCGTATCGGCACTCCACTAGACTCGCGGACGGTGAAACTCGTCGAGCAATGGCATGAGATCGAGGCCCGCCTGCCCGAGGACTGGAGCAGCGTCGAGCTTACTTTCGTCGTCGCCGAGGACGAGCGCGCGGACCAGGCGGCGTTGATTCTGGCGCCCTTGACGCCCGGCCGAACGGCCAGCTCCTTCCGCCTAACCGTGCGGCGGGGCCAGGACCCCGCGCGGGTGCTCCGGCGGCTCGACGCCGAAGGAATTCGCGGGCGGGTCGACCTCGTCGGTGCGGAGGCTCCCGCTCCGGAGCCGGCCCGCTCCCTGCCCGAACGCACGCGCCCGCTAGCGGAGCAGTGGGACGAGGTGGTCGAACAGCTCCCTCCGGATTGGTCGGACGTGTACGCGGAGGTCGAGCTGAACTCGTCGGACTTCCTTCAGCGCGGGGCGCTCCTCCTGGCGCCGGTGAATCCGGCTCGCTACGACGGCCCGACGACACTCCGTTTTCGCGTGGCGCGCGTGTCCGGCTATGGAGTGGCGGCGGCGATGGCAAGGCGGTGCTTCGAGCGACTGGACCGCGAGCACATCACGGGGCGTCTTCGCATCCTCCGCGTGCTGTCGGCGACGAGCCATGTCGCCACGCAGGGGCCAGTCTGGCGCGTCGGCGGGAGAGTGGTTTGAGCGAGCCGGAGGTTTCCTGGAAGTCGATCGAGAAGGGCGCGCGCGTCTTGGCCGCGGACGACCAGGAACTGGGCAAGGTGGCGGAGATCGCCGGCGATTCGGACGCGGACATTTTCTCCGGGCTAGTCGTCTCGCTGAGCCGGCTGAGCTCCAACCGCTTTCTTCCCGCGGAGCGGGTCACGGGCATCTGGCCCGACCGAGTGGCTACGAGCATCACAAGCGACCAGGTTGAAAGCCTCGATGAGTACAAGGACCCGGTCGCGGAGCGCTGGCAACCCCCGGCGCCCGGTTTCCTGAGCCGTCTCTTCGGCCGCCGCTAGCCGGAGCGCACTCGGAGCAGCTGGAGCGGAACGAGAGCCAAGGCCGCGACCTCCCGCGCAAGGAGGCGAAGCGACCAGGCAGGGGCGGAGACGACGCGGACGTGAGCACCCGTGTCTCGCAAAAGCACGTGGAAGAGAATGGAGGCGCGGAGGCGATGCCACCACGATGTGACGACGATGACTTCGGTGGCGGCGAGCTCGCGTACGAGCCTGGCGACGTTGGCTGCATTCTCAGCTGTGATTCGCGCGTCCGTCTCACAGATCACGTCGGAGCATGGCCCGCACCAGGCCCTCCGCATCACTTCTGCCTCGAACCCCGTGAGCACCACGGCGTCGGCGGGCGCGCTGAGCTCTGCCGCCCGCTCGAGCCGCGCCGCGCAGATCGGGTGAAGCCCGTTGTTCCGCCGGTCCGAGTAGCCCAGCACGACGACGAGTCTCACGGTCGCCTCTTCAAGCGGCGATAGAGGAGGATCGTCGTGGCCACCGTGAGGACGAGCCCCACCGCCTTTCGGCCTTTGATTCGCGACTCTCCACTCGACCGGTCGCGCATGTCAACGGGAACCTCTTCGACGACGAGCCCGGCATCTGCGAGGCGCAGAAGCCCTTGCACCTCCGGAGCGCCCGTCGTGTAGGGCTGCGCCAGCAGCGGGAAGGCTCTTGCGTTCACCGCATACATCCCACTCGTCGCATCGGCGAACGGCCGCCCGAGGCGTACGGCCAGCGTTCGCCGGAGCAGCGCGGTTCCGAAACGCCGCGCCGGGCTCGGGTGGTAGCGGTAGGGCTTGTAGCCTTCGCCCGAGGCAAAGCGGGAGCCCACCGCGACGTCGCACTTGCCGGAGCGGACCCGCTCGAGCAGCCGTCGAAGCTCGGCGGGTGGGTGCTGTCCGTCAGCGTCCACCCGCCCGCAGAAACCGTAGTGCTTCCGCGCGGCGTACTCGTAGCCGGCCGCCACGGCGGCAGGCAGTCCACGGTTTGCAGGAAACGTGACGACCTCGGCGCCCCGCTCCCGTCCTATCGCCGCCGTCTCGTCGGTCGAGCCGTCGTCCACGACGAGCACGTCGGCCTCGGGCAGCTCCCGCTGCAGCTCGTCGAGCACGCTCGGCAGACTGGCTTCCTCGTTCCACGCCGGAAGAAAGATGATCGTGTCGCTCTGAGAGCTCATGCTCGAAGCTCGGCTCCGAAGCGCTCGGCCAGCGCAGCAACGATGCGCTCGCGAAGGTCACGGGCGTCCTCATCCGAGAGTGTTCGCTCGGGGGACTGGAAGGCCACGGAGAACGCGATGGACTTCTTGCCCTCGGGGATCTGCCCGCCGCGGTAGACGTCAAAAACACGCATCTCACGGAGCTCGGGACCTGCGGCTTCCTGCGCCGCGACCATGAGATCTCCCCCGAGCACGGTCTCGTCGACAATGAACGCCAGATCCTGGTGGACAGCCGGGAACGTGATGACGTCGTCGTAGACGAGACGTTCCGGCACCTCGGAGAAGAGCGCGGCCAGATCGACCTCGAACACGCCCCACTCGCCCTCGAGCAGCGATGGATGAAGCTCGCCGAGCCAACCCGCCGCGAAGCGCGCGGCCTTCCCGGGATGCAGTTGAGGTCTCCGGGCCGGCTGAACGCGGAGGTCCACGTGGAGGGCTCCGTAGAGGACCTCGAGGATCCCCTTCGCCCGGAAGAAGCCGCCCTCGGCGATCCCGCCGAGGTGCCAGTGCTCGTCCGGCTTGGCCTCGCCGGACGGCAGGTACACGCGCGCGACCTCGAAGAGGGCGATCCGCTCGTTGCCGGCGTCCACGTTACGGCGCGCGGACTCGAGGAGTCCCTGGACGAGCGTCGTTCGCAAGACCGCTTGCTCCGCGGAGAGCGGCACCGGCAGGCGCAGCGCGTCCGGGGCGGGATCGTCCGGCACCAGACTCGACGTGTACGCCTCGGAGAGGCCGCAGCCGAGCAGCACCTCCTCGACCAGCCTCCGCAGCCTCTGGTCTCGCGTAAGGACTCCTGCGAGTCCTCGCGGAAGGGTGAACGGCACCTCGGACAGGTGGAAGCGAACTACCTCCTCGACGAGATCTGCTTCTCTCGTGACGTCGCGCGCGCGCCAGGTGGGCACCGTGGCGGAGCCCTCCGAGACCGCGAAGCCAAGCTTCTCGAGCGTCTCGACCTGGCCTCGGGGGTCCAGCTCGAGGCCCGCGAGCTGGCTGGCGCGCTCTGGCCTGAAGGGGACGACAGGTGCTTCGGGCAGATCCCCGCGCACGTCGATGTCCCCTGTCCAGCGCGCCGCGGAAAGCGAAATGATCAGGTCGGTTGCAAGGGCCGCAGCCTGCGGCGCGAGGTAAGGGTCGACGCCTTTCTCCCACCGGTTCGAACCCTCGGTTCTGAGGGCGTGACGCTCGGAGGACTGGAGGATTCCGACGGGCTCGAAATTCGCCGCCTCAAGGAGGACGTTCGTCGAATCCTCGCGCACCTCCGTCTCGAGGCCGCCCATGATCCCGGCGAACGCAATCGCGCGGTCGCCGTCGGCGATGACGAGGTCCGCCGGGTCGAGCTTCCGAAGCGTTCCGTCCAGCGTCGTGAACTCCTCCCCCCTTTTGGCTCGCCGAACGATGATGCGCCCGCCCGCGAGCGTGTCGAAGTCGAAGACGTGCAGCGGGTTTCCCAGCGCGTGCATCACGTAGTTGGTGACGTCCACCACGTTCGAGATCGGGCGCATCCCAGCTGAGAAGAGGCGGCTCTTCAGCCACGGGGGTGACGAAGCGATGCGCAGGTCGCGGAACAGGCGGCCGATGTAGCGCGGGCAGCCCTCGTAGTCTTCGATCGTCACGTTCACGGGCTCGTCTTCGTTCCGCTCCGGATCGGCGCCGGGCGGCGGCGTGAGCTCCTGGTCGTAGAGCGCAGCCACTTCGCGCGCGACGCCGTAGACCGCGAGGAGGTCCGGCCGGTTCGGGGTCGTCTCGAGCTCGAGGACGACGTCGCCCAGCGGGAGCACGTCTGCGAGCGGCGTCCCGGGCTCTACCGGGTCGGAGAGGACGAGGATCCCCGTGTGGTCGGTGCCGAGCTCGAGCTCGCGCTCCGAGAGGATCATCCCGTCGGAAACCGTGCCGCGAAGCTCCGCGCGCTCGAGGCGACGGCCGTCTGGAAGGACGGCACCTGGAAGCGCGACGGCCACCGTGGCCCCTTCGCCGAAATTCCAGGCGCCGCAGACGATCTGCCGCGGCTCCCCCTCCCCCACGTCGACCGAGCAGAGCTGCAGACGGTCGGCGTTCGGATGCTTGCCCGCCTGGAGCACGCGCCCGACTCTGTAGAGGCCAAGGTTGCCGTCCTCGTCGGCGACCCCGCGGCGGATGATCCGCTCGACGCCGGCAACGGAGATGCTCAGGCGCTCGGCAAGCTCCTCCACCGGGACGTCAACGGCGACGTAGTCGCGCAGCCAGCTAAGAGGAACGCGCATCGCTCAAAATTGGCGGAGGAAACGGAGGTCGTTCTCCCAGAACATCCGGATGTCCGGGATGCCGTGACGGAGCATGGCGATGCGCTCGAGGCCCAGCCCGAAGGCGAACCCCGAGACCTTCTCCGGGTCGTAGCCGACGTTGCGGAGCACATTCGGATCGACGAGACCCGAGCCTCCCATCTCGATCCAGCCTGTCTCCTTGCACACAGAACAGCCGGAGCCGTCGCACAGGAAGCAGGACACGGCAGCGCCGAGAGAAGGCTCGGTGAAGGGAAAAAAGTCGGTAACGAAGCGGACCCGCCGATCCTCGCCGAAGAGCGCGCGGGCTAGGTGGAGCAGCGTTCCCTTCAGATCTGCCAGCGTGATGTTCTCGTCGACGGCGAGGCCTTCGACCTGGTGGAACATGGGACTGTGCGTGGCATCGACGGTGTCGCGGCGATACGTGCGGCCCAGCGAAATGATGTAGACGGGCGGCTCCTGAGCCTCCATGACGCGGATCTGGGAAGGAGACGTCTCGGTGCGCAGGACGACGTCCCCGTT
>Ga0307312_10002191_pt1 | contig 10245 bp, 9 predicted proteins | sample ER_DNA_202_FD_194489 | JGI IMG/M metagenome (GOLD analysis project Ga0307312, IMG submission 194489) | Bulk soil microbial communities from the East River watershed near Crested Butte, Colorado, United States - ER_DNA_202 | ecosystem: Environmental > Terrestrial > Soil > Floodplain | place: USA...
CATGATCAGGTCCTTCGCGACGCCGAGGCCACACACCCTCGCCAGCCGCTGGGTGCCGCCCCAGCCGGGGATGATCCCGAGGTTGATCTCGGGCTGGCCGAGCTTCGCCGCGGACGACGCGTAGCGCAGGTCGCAGGCGAGCGCGAGCTCGCAGCCACCGCCGAGCGCGAAGCCGTTGATCGCCGCGATCGTCGGCTTCGGCATCGTCTCGAGGAGCTGGCCACACTGGTGCCCGAGCCCGCCCCACTCCTTCGCCTCGTCGACCTCGAGGCCGCTCATGTACTTGATGTCCGCGCCGGCGACGAATGCCTTCTCGCCCGAGCCGGTCAGGATCACGACCCGCGCTTCCTCGTCGTCGCGCAGTTCGAGCAGGCGGTCCCGCAGCTCCTCGAGCGTCGGCCGGTCGAGCGCGTTCATCGCCTCGGGCCGGTCGACCGTCAGGGTCGCGATCGCGTCCTCGCGCTGGACGCGAATGCTCAGGCGGGAACCTTCGCCTTCAGGAAGTCCACGATCTCCGAGGTTGGCGCGCCCGGCGTGAAGACCGCCGCTACTCCCTGGCGCTTGAGCTCCTCGGAGTCCTCGGCCGGGATCGTGCCGCCCAGGACGACGAGCACATCCTCCGCCCCGTTCTCGCGCAGCCCGTCGAGGATCCGTGGGACGAGTGTCATGTGGGCGCCGGAGAGGATCGAGACGCCGACGGCATCCGCGTCCTCCTGGATCGCCGTCTCGACGATCTGCTCCGGGGTCTGGTGGAGGCCGGTGTAGATAACTTCCATTCCCGCATCGCGGAGCGCGCGTGCGATGATCTTTGCCCCCCGGTCGTGACCGTCAAGACCGGGTTTCGCAATGACGACACGGATCTTGCTGGCCATCGACGTGAGTATATGAGCGCGAAGTGAGCATGAAGTTGACCGTCGTGGGCTGCTCGCCCGCCTGGCCGAACCCGGGCGGGGCGCAGTCCGGCTACCTCCTGGAGGGCCCCGGGCGCCTGCTCCTCGACTGCGGCCCCGGTGTGCTCGCCAAGCTGCGCGAGCGCGAGCCGTGGCCCGCCCTCGACGCGATCGCCGTCACGCACTGGCACCTCGATCACTGGGGCGATCTCGTCCCGTGGGTGTGGGGCTCGACGCTCGGCCCCGGCCAGGAGACGCAGAAGCCCGAGCTCTGGGTGCCGCCGGAGGGCCCCGAGATGCTGAGCACGATCGGCGGGCGGCTCGGCCAGCCGGAGATGTTCGAGGACGCGTTCGACCTGCACGAGTACGTCGACGGCGAGACCTTCCAGGCGGCCGGCTTCGACGTCACGCCGTACCGCGTCCTCCACTACGAGCTCCTCGCGTTCGGCTTCCGCGCCAGCGCGAACGGGACCGTGGTCGGCTACTCGGGCGACTCAGGCCCGAGCGACGCGCTGACGGAGGTCGCCCGCGACGCCGATCTCTTCGTCTGCGAGGCCACTCTGCTGGCGCCGAACCCGGAGGGCGGCAAGCGCGGGCACCTCAGCGCCCAGGAAGCGAACGAGGCCTTCGAGGCGTCCGGGGCCAAGCGCCTGCTGCTCACGCACCGGCCGTTCGAGCGGCCGCTCGAGGACGGGTACGAGCAGGCCTACGACGGCATGCAGATCGACGTCGAGAGCTAGAGGGTTCTTAGTTCTCAGGAAGCGGCGGCGTCCAGCGCGACATCCAGTAGTCGACCAGCCAGTGCGTCTGGCCGGACGCGCTCTTGACCGGAACGATCTCGAGCTGGAACGTCGCAGGCCGCATCTTTGCCGCCGCCTTGGGTGTAACACCGACCTCGATCATGACCGCTTGCGTCGAGGCGTAGTCGAGGTAGTACTGCACCCTGTCGAGGTTCTCGACCGGGTACGGAATGACAGGCAGGTTCCCGGTCATCCACTGCTTGTGCGTCACCTGGTTGCGAAGCGATGGCGCGGTCACCTTCCAGCCTTCGTCGAGGTTCTTGCGCGCCACGGCTGTCCCGATGAACTGCCGGATGGTTGCGCGCATCGACGGATCGAGCTGCTCGAACGTCTTGACCGTGACGCCGTCCGCGTTCTTGAGCGGATGCGTCGGCGTCGGCAGCTGCGCCTTGAAGCCCTTCTCGGGATTCGAGGGCGTCGCATCGCTGCCACCCGCGAACTTGAAGACGAGCGCGAAGGCGCCGGCCAGGAAGACGGCCACGCCCACCCAGAGGATGAGGCGGTTGAAGCGGGCCGATGAAAGGGCAGTCTGAACGGAGTTCATGCCAGTCAGATGTGTACGACGCTCAGAGTAGCGCGGAAGTTAGGAAATCGCTTTCAAAAAACGGGGGTCTCTCTCCAGACCCCCCACACTTCCCTCAGGGCGTCGCACATCTCGCCCATCGTCGCGTAGGCGCGAGAGGCCTCGAGGAGCAGCGGCATCAGGTTCTCGTCCTCGCGGGCCCCGGCCTCCTTGAGCTTCGCCAGCGCGGACTCGACCTCGCCTGAGTCGCGCCTTTCGCGCAGCCCGCGCACACGATCGATCTGCTTCTGCTCGAGCGCGGGATCGATCCGCAGGATCTCGAGCTCGGCCTCGTCCTCGAGCTGGTACCGGTTGACCCCGACGATCACGCGCTGCTTCGCCTCGACCTCGGCCTGGTAGCGGAACGAGGCGTCGGCGATCTCGCGCTGGAAGAAGTTGTCCTTGATCGCGGGAATGACCCCGCCGAGCTTCGCGATCCGGTCGAAGTAGTCGTAGGCCTCGCGCTCGAGCCGGTTGGTCAGGTCCTCGAGGTAGTACGAGCCGCCGAGTGGGTCGATCGTGTTGACGACCCCGGTCTCGTGCGCGATCACCTGTTGGGTTCGCAGCGCGAGGCGGACGGAGTTCTCCGTCGGCAGCGCAAGCGCCTCGTCGAACGAGTTCGTGTGCAGCGACTGCGTCCCGCCGAGCACCGCCGCGAGGGCCTCGAGCGCGGTCCGGACGATGTTCACCTCCGGTTGCTGTGCCGTCAGCGAGACCCCGGCCGTCTGGGTGTGGAAGCGCATCAGCCACGAGCGCGGGTTCTTGGCGCCGTAGCGGTCGCGAAGCTCGCGCGCCCAGATGCGCCGCGCGGCCCGGTACTTGGCGATCTCCTCGAAGAAGTCGAGGTGCGCGTTGAAGAAGAAGCTCAGGCGCGGCGCGAAGTCGTCGACATCGAGCCCTCGCTCGAGCGCGGCGTCGACGTAGGCGAACCCGTTCGCAAGGGTGAACGCCAGCTCCTGGACCGCGTTCGAGCCTGCCTCGCGGATGTGGTAGCCGGAGATCGAGATCGGGTGCCAACGGGGCAGCTCCCGCGCGCAGAACTCGACCATGTCCGTGACGAGCCGCATCGACGGCTCCGGCGGGAAGATCCATTCCTTCTGCGCGATGTACTCCTTGAGGATGTCCGTCTGGATCGTCCCGCGGAGCTCCGCGGGCGGCACGCCCTGCTGCTCGCCGACGCAGACGTAGAACGCGAGCAGCATCGCGGCCGGGCCGTTGATCGTCATCGAGGTCGAGACCTCGCCGAGCGGGATCCCATGGAAGAGCGTCTCCATGTCGGCCAGCGAGTCGACGGCGACGCCCTCGCGCCCGACCTCTCCCAGCGAGCGCTCGTGGTCCGAGTCGTAGCCCATCAGCGTCGGCATGTCGAAGGCCGTCGAGAGGCCGGTCTGGCCGTGTTCGAGGAGGTAGCGGAAGCGCCCGTTCGTCTCCTCCGCGGTGCCGAAGCCGGCGAACTGCCGCATCGTCCAGAGCCGCCCGCGATACATGGACGGATAGACCCCGCGCGTGAACGGGAAGACGCCCGGATAGCCGAGGTCGCGTTCGTAGTCGACCTCGACCGTGTCAGGCGAGGAGAGCGGCTCGTTCTCGAGGCCCGAGATCGTGCTGAAGAGCTCGCCCTGCCGCTCCGGCGCGGCGTCGTAGAGCTTCTCGCGCCACTCCTCGGTGCCGCCTCCGACCTCCGGCTTGTCTTCGGTCGTCGCCATACAACGGATTCTGCCTTCTAAAGCCTGTTTCCGCTTATGCCGATCTACGACTCGGCGAGCGATGGTCGAAATGCGCACCCCTGCCCAGAACGAGTCACAGCCACGGCTGCGGCTTCGCTTCGCGCTGTACACCGCCCTGGTGCTGCTCGGCACCGGGCTCGCGATCTCCTGGCTCGTCAACCGCGAGGTCGAGAACCGCGCCGCCCGAACCGTCGAGAACCAGGCACGCGCGGTCGCCGTCACGAACCTGCGCAGCCACCTGCGTCAGTCCGATTTTGCGGGACCGGTTTCCCCCGCGCGCCGCAAGGAGCTCGACCTGCTCTTCAGGCGCAGCATCGTCGTGCCCGGCGTCGTCGGCGGCGGGCTCGTCTCTCCCGAGGGGACGGTCACCTACTCGGCGCGCCACGAGCGGATCGGCCAGCCGGTCTTGCACCCGAAGATCCTCGCGGCCGTCCTGAGCGGCGAAGTCACCCGCCGCGTGACCTACACCGACACGTGGCGCGGCCTGAAGCATCTAAAGGTCCTGCAGATCCTCGTGCCGGTACGCGCGACCTTCACCGGCAAGCCGATCGGCGTGATCGGGCTCGACCAGGACTACAGCGCCGTCGCGGTGAGCACCGGCGACACGCATCTCCGGCTTGCGCTGATCCTCGCCGTCGCGCTGCTCGCCCTCTTCATCTCGCTACTCCCGATCATGAACCGGCTGACACGGCAGCTCGAGGCGCGCAACCGGCGCCTGCACGAGCTTGCCGAGGAGCGCGGGACGCTGCTCGAGGCCGAGCGCGCCGCGCGCGCCGAGAGCGAGGCCGTCCAGCAGCTGCTGTCAGCGCAGAACGAGCGGCTCCGCGAGCTCGACCGGCTCAAGGACGAGTTCGTCTCGCTGGTCTCGCACGAGCTTCGCACGCCGCTGACCTCGATCCGCGGCTACATCGAGCTCCTGATGGACGACGACGAGACGCCGGACGCCGACCAGCGGCGACGCTACCTCGAGATCGTCGACCGCAACTCGGAGCGGCTGCTCGAGCTCGTCAGCGACCTGCTCTTCCTCGCGCAGATCGAGGCCGGCAAGCTCGGCATCGAGCGGGGCCAGGTCGACCTGAACCGGGTGGTCGAGGAGTGCATCGAGACCTCGTCGCCTGTGGCCGACTCGCTCGGCATCGAGCTGATCTCGAAGATCGAGCGCGTGGCGAGGCTCGAAGGCGACCGCGCGCGCCTCGCGCAGGTCCTGGACAACCTCGTCTCGAACGGGCTCAAGTTCACGCCGACCGGCGGCCGGGTCGAGGTTCGGCTCAGCGCGCAGGACGGCGCCGCGGTGCTCGAGGTCGAAGACTCCGGAGTCGGGATCCCGACCGACGAGCAGGAGCATCTCTTCGAGCGCTTCTTCCGGAGCTCGACTGCGACCGAGAACGCGATTCCCGGGACCGGCCTCGGGCTGACGATCACGAAGGCGATCGTCGAGCGGCACGGCGGCCGGATCGAGGTCCAGAGCGCGGAAAACGCGGGCACGACGGTCCGCGTGCAGCTCCCGCTCGCGGCCCGGGTCCCTTCGCTAGCCGCCTAGAGCGGTCGCTTCAACGACCCGATCGGTTTCGACCGGTCATTTCAGACGGACGCACGGGCCAAGCCCGCGCGTCCTGAGGTCGGCATCGCAAGCGACGCCTAAGCGGCTCGGTACCGGTAGCCGAAGCCGCGCACGGTCTCGATCGGCGACTCGCCGCCCTCCTGCTCGCCGAGCTTGCGGCGCAAGTACCCGACGTAGAGCTTCACCTGGTCTCGCTCGGCGCTGCCTGCTCCGCCCCACGCGAGCTCAACGAGCTGATCGTGCGAGAGCAGCTGGTTCGGGTGGCGGACGAACGCGGTCAGCAGCCTGAACTCGAGCGGCGTCAGCGAGACCTCCTCACCGCCCGCGCGGACGGCCCGCTGCGTGAAGTCGACCTCGACGAACGCGTCCGCGTAGTGCTGTGGCGCCTGCTGCCGGTCGCGGCTGCGCCGTAGCTGCGCCTCGACCCGCGCCAGCAGCTCCTGGCGACCGAACGGCTTCGTCACGTAGTCGTCTGCGCCGGCACGGAGGCCGCGGACCTTGTCGAGCTCCTCCGCGCGCGCGGTGAGCATGATCACCGGGACGTCGCTCAGTTCGCGAATCCGCTCGAGGACCCCCCAGCCGTCCAGGCCCGGCATCTGCACGTCGAGGATGACGAGATCCGGCTGGTTGGTGTAGAAGCGCTTGAGCGCCTCGTTACCGTCGGGCGCTTCGACCACGTCGTGACCCGACCGCTGAAGCAGTTCGTGCAGCAGTCCGCGGATGTCGGATTCGTCGTCGACGACGAGGACGCAGCTCATCTCGAGCCTCCTGCCTGGCCGATTTTGTCCCCCCGAAGGGGGATTTTCGGAGTGTTCATACCCGTCTCATACTGGAACCTTCCCCGATTCCGGCAATCGCCACCGATGGTGCGTCCGTGGCGAGTTTCCGACATCTGCGGCTTCTGCGGCCCCGAGCGCTCTTCCTCCTGGCGATTGCCCTTACGACGGCTGCCGGAGCGATCACCTTCGGCGACAAGATTTCCACCGGGCACTCGCAGGATCACCGCGCGGGGGCACCCTTCTCGTCCGTTGTCCTCGACCACTCGGGGCACAAGGCCTCGCGGAACGGGCAGACCGGATCCTCAGGCGGCTCGGGCACTGCGGGTGGCACCGCTCAGGGCTCGTCTTCGTCGCCTACCTCGTCTTCTTCGTCCTCCTCGTCGAGGCAGGATGCAGGCTCGACCTCGCGGCTCGCCTCGAATCCGAGCAAGAACGGCTTCTCGGGTGGCGACCGTGGCCCGACCGGGCCCGTTGGTGGCGCCGGCCCGCCCGGGCCCGCTGGGCCGATGGGCCTGGTCGGCCTCCTCGGTCCGACCGGGGCGACCGGCGCGACCGGCGCGACCGGCGCCGCCGGTGTAACGGGCGCTCAGGGGCCGCAGGGAATTCCAGGCACGGCTGCTGCCATCGGCGCGACCGGGCCGACCGGTGCCACGGGCGCTCAGGGCCCGGCAGGCCCGATTGGGCCGACCGGCGCCCGGGGCCAGCGCGGCGCGACCGGCGCTCAGGGCGCCGCAGGTGCCAGAGGCGCAACGGGCGCTGCCGGCGCCAGGGGCACGACGGGCGCGCAGGGCGCCAGGGGTGCTACCGGCACACGCGGCGCGACCGGCGTGGGCGGCGCGCGCGGGACGACGGGTGCTCAGGGCCCGGCCGGTGCACGCGGACCGACGGGCGCGCAGGGCGCCAAGGGCGTCACTGGAGCGCAGGGCGCAAAGGGCGTCACCGGCTCGAAGGGCGTCACGGGCTCCACGGGCGCTCAGGGTGCAAAGGGTGTTACCGGGGCGACCGGCGCTCAGGGTGCCAAGGGCTCCACCGGCGCTCAGGGTGCAAAGGGCGTCACGGGCGCGACCGGTGCTGCCGGGGCGCGCGGCGCGACCGGTGCTCAGGGACCGGCGGGCTCGATGGGCCCGACCGGCGCCAGAGGCGCAACCGGCGCCCAGGGCGCAAAGGGTGTTACCGGCGCCACGGGAGCTCAGGGCACAAAGGGCGTCACGGGCGCCCAGGGCGGTAAGGGTGTTACCGGCTCGAAGGGAGCCACGGGAGCTCAAGGCGCCAAGGGCTCGACCGGCGCTCAGGGCGCGCAGGGTGCGCAGGGCGCGACCGGAGCCCAGGGCGCGCAGGGCGCGAAGGGCGCCACCGGGTCGACCGGCGCTGCCGGGGCGCGCGGCGCCACCGGTGCTCAGGGACCGGCGGGCGCGATGGGCCCGACCGGCGCCAGGGGCGCAACGGGCGCGCAGGGCGCGAAGGGTGTGACCGGCGCGACAGGCGCACAGGGTGCGAAGGGCGTCACGGGCACGCAGGGTTTGCAAGGCGTCAAGGGCGTCACCGGCGCGCAGGGCGCAAAGGGTGTCACGGGCGCGCAGGGCGCCAAGGGCACGACGGGTGCCAAGGGCGTGACCGGCGCGCAGGGCGCACGCGGGGCGACGGGCGCTCAGGGCCCGGCCGGCGCGATCGGCCCGACCGGCGCGAGGGGCGCAACGGGCGCGCAGGGCGCGAAGGGCGTCACCGGCGCGCAGGGCATTCAGGGACTCAAGGGCGTCACCGGCGCCCAGGGGGCGCAGGGCGCCAAGGGCGTCACCGGCGCCCAGGGGGCGCAGGGCGCCAAGGGCGTCACCGGCGCCCAGGGGGCGCAGGGCGCCAAGGGCGTCACCGGCGCGACCGGCGCTCGGGGCGTCACCGGCCCGGCCGGCGCGATGGGCCCGACCGGCGCACGCGGCCCGACAGGCGCGCAGGGCGCCAAGGGTCTCACGGGAACTCAGGGCGCCAAGGGCACCACCGGCTCGCAGGGCTCCAAGGGAACGACCGGCTCGCAGGGCTCGCAGGGCGCGAAGGGCGTCACGGGCTCGACGGGCCCGGCCGGCGCGAAAGGCCCGACAGGCTCACGCGGCCCGACCGGCGCGACCGGCGCCAAGGGCACGACCGGCGCGAAGGGTCCGACTGGCGCCACGGGAACGTCGGGGACTTCCGGCGCAACGGTCGCAGCGTCTCAGACGACCGCGAGCACGACCTATACCGATCTGGCAACCGTAGGCCCCGCCGTGACCGTCACGATCCCGGCCTCCGGCAACGCGCTCGTGACCGTGACCGCCTTGGAGACAAACAACAACAACGGCGGCCAGAGCAACATGGGTTTCGCGATCTCGGGAGCCACGGCGCGGGCAGCGTCCGACACGCAGGCATTGAGCTTCCTGAACGGCGGCAACCAACACCAGACCGTCCAGAACAGCGCCACGTTCTTCGTCACGGGGCTGAGCGCGGGGAGCACGACGTTCACGGCGAAGTACGACGCCAGCCTCGGCACCAGCACGTTCGCCAATCGAACCATCATCGTGGTCCCGCTGCCTTAAACCGTGAACCGCGAGACTCGTTCAGTTTTCGAGAGCATTGAGGGCGTGGCCACGCAGCTCAACCGAAGCTTGGAGGAACGACCTCCGACGCCGGGAACCTCTAGAGCCATGACGGAGAGCCTGGTGACGCCAAGGGTTGCGTCCCGACGGCCAAAGCACCTGCCGCTCGTGTTGCTCGGCGCTGCGGTGGCCGCTACGGCGACCGTGGTGGTGATCCTTCTCGTCCACAGTGGAAGCGGCGCTTCTGCCTTGCCGGCGCCGAACAGCGGCCCGGTGCTCGTGTCTCACGCCCAGCTCGTGCGACTGGCTGCCGCCACGGCGCATCCCCTCTACTGGGCCGGGCCCAAGAAGGGCTACTCGTACGAGCTGACGGTGGCGCGAGGCGGCCGAGTCTACGTTCGCTATCTGCCGAACGGCGTGAAGGCCGGTGATCCGCGGCCGAGTTTCCTGGTTGTAGGGACGTACGAGCAGGCGGGCTCATTCGCCTACCTCAAGCACGCCGCGAAGGCAAAGGGCTCGCTCTCGCTCGGAATCGACAGGGGCGGAATCGCAGTCTTCAGCTCGGCGAGCCCGACCAGCGTCTACTTCACCTATCCCCGCGCGAAGTACCAGGTCGAGGTCTACGACCCCTCGGCCGACACCGCCCGCCGGCTCGTGTTGGCCGGAAAGATCACGCCGATCAGGTAGAGCCCCCCGGCTTCCAGAGCGGCTCCTCCCCGCCCGCATTGGCCGCCCGTGCGAGGATGAAGAGCAGGTCCGAGAGGCGGTTGAGGTACACGAGCGCGGCCGGGTTGACCGGCCGCTCGTCTGCCACCCCAAGAGCGACGCGCTCCGCGCGGCGGCAGACAGCCCGCGCCAGGTGCAGGCGCGCGGCCGTCTCGCTCCCACCCGGAAGCACGAAGCTCTTCAACGGCTCGAGCCCTTCGTTCACCTCGTCGCAGTCGCGCTCGAGCGCTTCGATCTGCGCGTCCGTCACGCGGAGCCGCTCGTCGCCCTCCTCGTAGGGCACCGACAGGTCGGCTCCGACGTCGAAGAGGTCGTTCTGCACGCGCTCGAGCCGGGGGTCGCGGGCCTCGACCTGCGCCCAGCCGACGACCGAGTTCAGCTCGTCCACGGCGCCGTACGCCCGGACCAGGGGATCGAGCTTGGAGACGCGTGAGCCGTCGCCGAGCGATGTCTCGCCGCGGTCACCGCCACGCGTGTAGATCTTCGTCAGGCGAACCGGTTCGTCCCGCTTGCGCATCGTCCTCAGGCCAGCTCGCGTTCGCGGAGGCCGAGGATCGAGCGGGCGATTACGAGGCGCTGGATCTCGCTCGTCCCTTCGTAGATCTCCGTGACCTTCGCGTCGCGGTAGTAGCGCTC
>Ga0307312_10002193_pt1 | contig 10238 bp, 10 predicted proteins | sample ER_DNA_202_FD_194489 | JGI IMG/M metagenome (GOLD analysis project Ga0307312, IMG submission 194489) | Bulk soil microbial communities from the East River watershed near Crested Butte, Colorado, United States - ER_DNA_202 | ecosystem: Environmental > Terrestrial > Soil > Floodplain | place...
TAGTGAATGTTAGCAGACTAGCTAGACCGGCGCGATATCATAACACCTCTCCTTCCGTTGAGGTTCGCGCGCCACAATGGCCGGTGCGCGGCAGGTCGACCCAAAGTAGCGAACGGCCTCTGTGCTTGCCGCCTGGGTCTGCGCGCATGCCCGAACGCATTCGGCGGTCGCATATTCAACAGCCATTATCAGCCGTCCGCGCACCGGCTCACCGCCAGTGTCGCCAACGCCAATGCTGGCCACGGTGTGCGCTGCAACGCTGTGCTGCCGGGCCTGATGGACACACCCATGGCCATTTCAGGGATCGCCGAGGCGATCGGGTCGTCGACCGACGCGGTGCGCGAAGCTCGCAACACCCGCGTACCGCTGCGCGGCAAGATGGGAACCGCTTGGGACACCGCCCACGCCGCTTTATTCCTGGCCTCGGACGAGGCCAATTTCATCACCGGCGTGCTGCTTCCCGTGGACAGCGGCATGGCGTCGCGAGTCAGCTGACGACCGTGACATGATCTGGATGGCTGACCGCAATACGAACTTTCATCTCGTCCCCTGCTAGGTCACCGCGAAATGCTGGTGTTGGCCACCCGCGCTGCTCGCACGCGCCGAGGAGGTGATCGAGTGAACTTGCTGTTTACTGCGGTGCATTAGTCCGTTCATGACCCCGTTTCGGACATTTGCCGACCGCTGAGGTGCGAATTGTGATATGCTCCGCTCGTCGGCATTGGGGCGGTGCAAGGAAACGGCGCGAGTTCATGGGTCTCGTCGGAGGCGCGGCGGCATTGCCGTTTGCCGTGCGCGCACAGCACTCGCCACTCGCAAGCGAAACACTACGACTTGATAGTGAAAGAATGCGGTCAATGCCGCACAACCGGGACGGAACGTTTTGACATGGAGAGGGCTACTGATCGTGTAGGGCCACCGTCGCGGCTGTTGCTGGCACTCGAAGTGCGCGGCATTTTGGAGCTGCAGGCGTTCTTCGCGGCTTATCCGCTCCTGCGGCGTGCGCCGCGCGGCGACGGTCATCCGGTGCTCGTGCTGCCTGGTCTTGCCGCAAGCGACGTTTCGACACGGCCGCTGCGAACCTATCTGAGGGCGCAGGGTTACGCGGCGCACGGCTGGAAGCAAGGCCCGAACCATGGTCCACGCCCCGGTGTCGAAACTGGCATGGATGCACGGCTCGCCGAGCTTGCTGGGCGTTATCAGCGTAAGGTCAGCTTAATTGGATGGAGCCTCGGCGGTGTTTTTGCGCGCGAGCTGGCGCGGCGGACGCCGGCGCTGGTGCGACAGGTGATCACGCTCGGCAGTCCATTCGCCAACGAGCCGAAAGCGAGCAACGCCTGGCGACTCTATGAAGCCCTCAGCGGACGCCAGGTCGATGACTGGCCTGGGCGCGAGGCCATGAAGCGCCCGCCGCCGGTGCCGAGCACAGCGATTTATACCCGCACCGATGGCATCGTCGCTTGGCAGGGCTGTCTCGAACAGGAGAGCGCGGTGACCCAGAACATCGAGGTCGAGGGCAGCCATTCAGGATTAGGGCACAATCCCGTCGTGCTGTACGCGATCGCAGACCGGCTCGCGTTACCGGAAGGCGAGTGGTGGCCCTTCGATCGCAGCGGCATCCGGAGCCTCCTGTATCCCGATCCGCAGCGTCGTGACGGCGGTGGTGCGGTTGCGCTCTGAGCCGGTCCATTTAAAGTGAAGCGTCGTTTGACACTTCGCGTTGCACTTTGACCAAGACTATCGAAACCAAAGGAGGATTCCATGGAGACCGACAGCAAGCAGCCCACCGGCGCGGACGCAAACTCGATGCCAGGGTTTGACGATCTCAAAAAGCTGATTGAGAAATTCCAGCTGCCCGGCGTCGACGTCGCGGCGCTCATCGAATGGCAGAGCAAGGACATTGAGGCGTTGGCCGAGGCAAACCGGCAAGCCTATGAGGGCATCAGGACGCTCGTCGAGCGGCGCAACGAAATCCTGCAGGAGACGCTCGCGCAATGGCAGGCGGGCATCAAGGATGCCACCAGCGCGGAAACGATGTCGAAACAGGCTGAAGCCGTTAAGCAGGGCGTGCAAAAAGCGCTCGCGAATTTCCGAGAACTCTCGGACATGGAAGCGCAGGCGCGCAGCAACGCCTGGAAGGCCGTACAGGACCGCCTGCAGGAGAACCTCGCCAACCTTCAGAAGCTGCTGCAGCCGAAGTAGCGCACCGAGGCGGCAGGGCCACTTCTGAAACGTGGGTGCCCGCGACGGCAAAGGCGGCACCGCCGACTGGGAGGCAATGATGAGTCTGGTCAAGTTGCAGGACCTGACAGGGCGAGTGGCGCTCGTCACCGGCGGATCCCGAGGCTTGGGTCTGCAGATGGCCGTAAGACCGGTCCCGCGGCGTTCACGCTCGACGAGTTGCAGAAGTTCCTGAAGGACAAGCTCGGCAAGCACGAAATGGTGCAGGCGCTCGAGATCCGCGCTGAACTGCCGAAGACCGCGGTCGGCAAGATCTCTAAGAAGGAGCTGTACAACAAGGAGGAGCGCAAGACCGCGGCACGGGCTTAGCCGCGCCGCGAAGCTCCGACCGAAAGTGGTCGGCGCGGGTGGAACAGGTCGTTTCGCGCTCAACGTATTAAGGGAGGTACCACGATGGATCAACTCAGCGGTATGGACGCCTCGTTCCTGCATCTCGAAACGCCGGAGACGCCGATGCACGTCGGCAGCCTGATGCTGTTTGAGCTTCCCGAGGGATACGAGGGCGACTACTACGAGGATGTGAAGGCGATGCTCGGCAAGCGACTGCACCTCGCTTCGGTGCTGACTCGCAAGCTGGCGCAGATGCCCTTCGAGCTGGCCGAACCGGTGTGGATCGAGGACGATGACATCGACCTCGACTATCATGTGCGCAGCGTTACCTTGCGCCGCCCCGGCACGATGGCCCAGCTTGAGCAGCTCATCGCGCGGCTGCACTCGACGCTGCTCGACCGCAGCCGCCCGTTGTGGGAGATGTACCTCATCGATGGCCTCGAGAACGGACAGGTCGCCTTCTACACCAAGGCTCACCACAGCGGCGTCGACGGCAAGGCCGGGGTTGAACTCGCCAAGGTGCTCTATGACGTGTCGCCGCAGATGCGCGAGGTGCCGCCGCCGCGACGCAAACGCGGCAGCGGCTCCTACCAGCTCGGCGTCACCGAACTTCTACAGGCGGCGGTCGCCAATTCGGCCCAGCAGTACCGCAAGCTCGCCGATCTGCTGCCCGCTGCTGCAAAGGCATTAACTGCGGCAGCAAGTGTCGTCGCCGGCCAGCGAACGGCCGGTGGCGTCCGTCCGTTGAACCTCGGCCTCGCACCAAAGACGATCTTCAACGACTCAATCACCAACCAGCGTTCCTACAGCACGCTGTCACTGCCGCTGGCGGACATCAAGGAACTCGGCAAGCGCGTCGGTGGCACAGTCAATACCATCGTGATGGCGATGTGCAGCATCGCGCTGCACCACTTTCTGAAGGAACGCGATCTGCTGCCAAATGAAGCGCTCATCGCGATGGTGCCGGTCAGCCTGCGCGCCGAAGGCGACAGCGTAATGAACAATCAGGTGTCGATGGTCCGCGTCGACCTGGCGACCGACATCAAGGAATTGCCGGCGCGCTTCAAGGCGATCCACGCGTCGTCCGAGGCGGCGAAGGCGGTGGTGAGGGAGTTGAAGCCGGTGCTCGGGGTGGACGTACCGATCACGGGCTCGCCATGGCTTATGACCGGGCTCGCTTCGCTGCTCGGGCGCTCCAATCTCGCGAGCCGCGCACCGGCGGCCGCCAACGTCGTGATCTCCAATGTCCCGGGCCCGCCGATGACGCTCTATATGGCCGGCGCGCGGATGGTGCACTACTACCCGGTGTCGATCCCGTATCACGGCAGTGCGCTGAATATCACGGTGCATAGCTACGCCGGATCGCTGGAGTTCGGCCTGACCGCCTGTCGGCGCGTGCTGTCGCAGGACGAATCGTACGAAATCATCGAGCATTTGAAGGCCGCGTTACGTGAGATCGAGGCGCTGCCGACGATCGAAGAGGCTCCCGGCGGGGAGCCGGCCGTCTCGGTTCCGAACGAACCGGGCAAGGCGTCCACAAGGAAAAAGCCGGCCGCAGCTGCGCAGCCCGATGCGTCCTCGCAATCCCGACGAAGCGCTCGACGGGCATCTCCAGGGGGCAGAACAGCATGAATCCAGTTCAAGCGGGGGCAGGGCGGTCACAAACATTGGCATGAAGGACGTTTGCGTCGGGATGTCCGGAGAGCCGCCGCGCTCACTGCACGAGCCGCTGCTTGCGAACGGACGTAGAGCTAGAGAATCTTCACGGAGGGAACGGACATGCATCCAACTGGCGCAAACAAGTCGTTACCGCAATCATCACCATTCGAAAGCGCGGCGCTTAAGGCGGTATTTTCCAAAATAAACTGGCGCCTCATTCCCTTGTTGCTGATCGCCTACATGGTGGCTTATCTCGACCGCATCAATGTCGGGTATGCGCAGCTGCAGATGAAGCAAACCCTGCCGTTTGACGACGCCGTCTACGGCCTGGGCGCGGGCATTTTCTTCATCGGATATTTCCTGTTTGAAGTGCCGAGCAATCTCCTCCTGGAGAAGATCGGCGCGCGTAAGACGTTGTTGCGCATCATGGTGCTCTGGGGCATGGCTGCGACAGCCATGATGTTCGTATCAACGCCTCTCCAATTTTATGTGGTGCGATTCCTGCTCGGCGCCTTTGAGGCAGGCTTCTTCCCCGGTGTCATTCTGTATTTCACCTATTGGTATCCGTCGGTGCGGCGCGGTCAGGTGATTGCGATCTTCATGTCGGCCACCACCATCATGTCCGTTATCGCTGGACCACTGTGCGGTGCCATCCTGAAATATTTCGATGGCATCAGCGGTCTCCATGGCTGGCAATGGCTGTTCTTGGTGCAGGGATTGCCCGCGATTGTTGTCGGCTTTCTTGTGTATCTCCTTCTGGAGGACAAACCTGCCCATGCCGCCTGGCTCTCGCGTGACGAGAAGAAACTTATCGACGACAGCTTCCAGCACGATGTGAAGGACGTCGAAAGCGAGCCAGCCGGCACGTTCGGGCAGGCGCTGCGAGACCCGAAGGTCTACGTGCTGTCGTTTGTCTATTTCCTTCTGCTAGGAGCGACCTACACACTGGTGTTCTGGTTGCCGACACTGATCCAGAGCTGGGGCGTCAAGGACCTATTCCTCATCGGGATCTATGCGGCAATTCCAAACGCCGCGGGCGTCATCGGCATGATCCTGATCGGTCGCCATTCGGACAAGTGGCACGAACGGCGATGGCATTTCGCTGCTTGTGTCGCGATTGCCGCTGTTGGCCTCTTCGTGACCACGCTGCTCCAGGGCAACCTAGTCGGATCGATCCTGGCCCTGTCTTTCGCGGTCATCGGGATTGCGTCGGCAACGCCTCTGTTCTTTGCGCTGGTCAGCGAGTACCTGTCCGTCGGTGCCGCCGCCGGCGGCATCGCGCTCATCAGCTGCCTCGGCAATCTTGGTCCGGCGGTAAGTCCAACGATCAACGGTTTTATCCTTAGGAACACCGGCGACAATATCTACAGCATGTATTTCGTGCTCGCGCTCTACCTTCTTTCCGGGACGCTCCTGCTGCTGACGATCCGTCCGGCATCGACCGCGGGTGTCCCCGCGGCGGCGCCGGCGCATTGACGGCGTTTGGGAGAAGCAAATGTCAGGACCCTTGTTATCCGGCCCGGTGAAATCGACGCGAATGACCCATTTCAGACGTTAGCCATCTCACGATATAATCTGAGAGAGACTGCCGGAGGCGGAAGCGCGAGAGCGCCTTCGGCAAGAGCGGCGTCGGAGGTTTGCGTGGACACCAAGAGAGCCTACAAATCCTTTCGCTACAAAGCCAAGACCGATTGGACTTCCGCAAGGCGGGGTACACTTTCGGCCTCGGGAAAATCACACATCGTCGTTGGCAGCCCGCCGGAGTTCAAAGGTCAGCCGGACGTTTGGGCGCCCGAAGAGCTACTCGTGGGCTCGGTCAATACATGCTTGATGCTGACTTTCCTTACGCTCGCCCAAGCGAAAAGCCTTGTTCCGGTGGGATATGAAAGCGAGGCCGAAGGCCTGCTCGAAAACGTCGAAGGCAAGTACCGCATCACGGAAGTCGCCGTTCGACCTCGCGTAACCCTCAGTGGCACAGCTGAGCTTGAGCGCGCCCGCGAAATCATGGAGAGCGTTGAAGCACAGTGCTTCATCTCGAATTCGATAAAATCGAAGGTCACGCTCACTGCGGAATTTGTCGTAGCTGCCTGCCCGAAGTGAAGGACTAGAGACATGCCGGCAGGTAGCGAGAATGTCTGCTTGTTTGGGCTAGACCGGAAGTCGCGTTCACAGGGTCATGCCGACGCAAATGACCCCAAACAGACATATATCGCCTTGCAAAGGTTGATTATTCTGCTCGGCTACTGAGCGAAGAGCAAGCGGCACAATGAGCAACTTACCTTCCGACGCGCCACCTTCCTTCTGGCGCAAACTCGTGAGCAGCTCCATCAAGGTGGACGCCGCCGCCAAGGCAGCCGGTGCCGTCCTTGGCTTGGGTGACGAGCAACAGGCCTTCGAAATGCCATGGTCCTCATCCGCCTCGCCAAAGTTGCGATGATTGCTTCGCTCGCAGCGTACGCATTTGTCGTCGCCTACGACAACATCGTCGACTACCAATCGAACTACGAGTTCGTGAGGCACGTACTGAGCATGGACACGACATTTCATGGCAACGCGTTGATGCATCGTGCAATCTTCAACGAGAGTATCTGGAGCCTGGCATATGCGTTGATCATCGCCATGGAGGGGTCGACAGCCCTTCTGCTGGTGGTCGGCGCGTTAGTGTTGCTTAGTCGACTCAGGGCGCCCGCCGAGGTCTTCAACCGCTCAAAGGTCTGGGCGGTGGCCGGATTGACTGTCGGCTTTGGCCTCTGGTTTTTCGGCTTCATGGTGATCGCCGGCGAATACTTCGCCATGTGGCAGTCGAAGATTTGGAACGGGCAAGACGCGGCGTTCCGCATCGCCACAGTGATCCTTGGAGTGCTGGTTTTCGTCAGCTTGCCCGACGGCGAGCGTGACTAGCCGATGAAAGTTCCGAGCCGCATAGAAGGATACGCGATTGTCTCCGAGGTACCGCATGCTTGCGAATGTTGCGGGAGTTATGCGGACTCGCTCAATTCGAGGGCGATCAGGCTTTCTTCGAACGATGGTGTCTACGTCGTCGTGCACGGGCGGCATTCTCATGAATAGCAGCGAAATTCGGATTTGCGGCGACGACTAATTTTGACCCGTAGGGTTTCTTCAATAGCTGGAATCCTGCCGCTACGTTGGAGCAAGCCTTGGCAGTGTTGGGAAGTGGCGTTATTGGCGGAACGGAGGTGTTCGGAATATTTTTGGACCGTTATGACATCTTCTTTCTGTCGCGTGCGCCCGGCGTTCACCTGCCCCGCGGTCGACCGGTCTTTCCCGAGGTGCCGGCACGAACTCCTGAGGATGTGCTTGCACGACGTGGGTTGAAGCTTGAACCGCCGCAGTTACTCATAAAAAATGCCGTGGTGGTTGTTAAATGGCACCCTTGAAGCCAAATCGGACCTTTTTCTAATTTCTTTGTAGGCACGGCGGTTGTCCCCGGCGCCTCATGGGTAAGGACCTGAGACAGACACCGGTCGTGCCTGGTGTCGGAGCGCTTTAACTTCAGGGAGGCAAGAATGGCCATCGCATTGGTAACCGGCGCCAGCAGCGGCATCGGATTGGCGACCGGCGCGACGCTCGCGCGTGGGGGCTATAAGGTTACTGCGACGATGCGAAATTTGGATGGGGCCGCTGAACTTCAGAAGATCGTCTCAGCGGAGAACTTTCCTGCGGTGCCGCTCCAAAATTCGTATTTTTGCATATTATCACTTTACTTAGCATCATAATTCGCGGACAGAAAAGACAAGCGAGTCAGACAGATGACCGCTTCGTTCGCGATGTTGTCTAGCATCGATCCGTCGGCGTCACCTGAAGGAGGAAGCTCATTGATTGATGCGATGGCTCCTCCCGGCGCACCGGGTATACGGCCGCGCTGGACCTCAAGCGCCAAAAGTGCTGTTGGGACGTCGGCGGATGCTCAGAGTCGCATCTGGTTCACGATCAGCCACGGGATTCTCAACGAAGTCTATGCGCCGCGGCTCGATGCGGCATGTATCCGTGATTGTGGGCTTATCGTCACGGCAACAGACTATTTTTCAGAAGAGAAGCGCGACGCGGACCATACCGTCGAGTTGATCGAAGACGGCGTTCCAGCTTTTCGTCTCGTTAATACCTCAAGGGATGGCCGCTATCGCATCACAAAATCGGTTCTGTCAGATCCTGATCGTGAAGTGGTTCTTCAGGACATCCATTTCGAGGCACTGGTTGGCAAGCGGTCTGATTATCAGGTCCACGCGATAATCGCGCCTCATCTCGTCAATGCGGGTGCCGGGAACACCGCCTGGAGTGGCGACTTCAAGGGACGCCCGATGTTGTTTGCGGAAGGGCGAGGCACGTCGCTCGCGTTTGCATCTTCGGTGCCCTGGATCGCACGATCGGTCGGTTATGTCGGGACGTCCGACGGGTGGCAGACATTGTCACGCGGCGAGGGCTTGAAGTCTGAATTCCAGCGCGCCGAGAATGGCAACGTTGCCATGTCTGGCACCCTCGACCTGGCCAGTACCGACGGGCGTGCCTTGCTGGGGTTGGGATTTGGGGCCCAGCCGGAAGAAGCTGCGTTCCGGGTCCTTCTCAGTCTGCAACAAGGTGCGGTATCGGCTCTGAAGCGGTATTCGGCGGGGTGGAAGGAATTGCAAGGCGGATTCCTGCCGCTCGACGAGCCGCACGATCCGAAGCAACTAAATCGATATCGCGTCAGCACTGCGGTATTAGCTACCCATCGCGACGATGCATCGGGCGCGATGATTGCCAGCCTTTCAATCCCTTGGGGGTTTGCAAAAGGGGACGATGATCTCGGTGGCTATCACCTGGTCTGGCCGCGGGACCTGGTCGAGACAGCGGGTGGATTTCTGGCGGCCGGGGCCAACGCTCCCGCGAAATCGGTGCTCGATTATCTCATGGCGACTCAGGAGGCCGATGGACACTGGGTGCAGAACTCATGGCTTGATGGACGGCCGTACTGGCATGGCGTCCAAATGGACGAGACCTCATTTCCGATTCTGCTCTACGACATGCTGTTGAGCGCCGATGCGATTGGACCATCCGAGGCCAAGCATTATCAACAGATGATTGACGCCGCCGCTGGCTACATTGTCCGCAACGGTCCGGCCACCCAGCAAGATCGCTGGGAGGAGGACGGCGGCTTTTCCCCGTTTACGCTTGCGGTCGAGATCGCGGCGCTGTTGGCGGCGGCCGATGCGATGGAAGCAGCCGGCAAGAGCTCCCTGGCACACTATCTCCGGGAGGTCGCCGACGGCTGGAATGAGCAGATCGATATCTGGACCTACGCAACCAACACCGAACTTTCCCGCAAACTTGGGATCGATGGTTATTATATGCGGATCGGAGTTGCGGGCGGCGATCGCGCTTCGAGCGCGCGGAGTCTGATCCCGATTCGCAACAGAGCAGATAGTGGCGCTACGCTTGAAGCGGACCTTCTGGTGAGCCCGGACGCTCTCGCCTATGTTCGTTTCGGCCTTCGCGCTGCCGATGACCCGCGTATTCTCAATACGGTCGCAGCCATCGATGCACTCCTGAAACGCTTGCTACCCGCCGGTCCCTATTGGTATCGATACAACGACGACGGTTATGGTGAGCGCGCAGACGGCGCGCCATTCGATGGCGTCGGCATCGGCCGGCTCTGGCCGTTGCTGACGGGCGAGCGCGCGCATTACGAACTCGCCGCCGGACGCCCCGAGGAAGCAAAACGCCTTTTGGCCGCGTTCGAGGCTTCCGCAAGCCCAGGCGGGCTCTTGCCCGAGCAGATCTGGGATAGCGAAGATATCCCGCAACGCGAACTGTTCCTCGGTCGCCCTTCTGGAAGTGCGATGCCGCTGGTCTGGGCTCACGCTGAACACATCAAATTGTTGAGGTCGTTAAGGGACGGCGTCGTGTTCGACATGCCGCCACAAACGCACGAACGGTATGTGAAGAATAAGCCGAACTCAGCACCAATTGTTTGGCGTACGACCTCGAAGATCAGTCGGATGGCCGTGGGT
>Ga0307312_10002195_pt1 | contig 10233 bp, 10 predicted proteins | sample ER_DNA_202_FD_194489 | JGI IMG/M metagenome (GOLD analysis project Ga0307312, IMG submission 194489) | Bulk soil microbial communities from the East River watershed near Crested Butte, Colorado, United States - ER_DNA_202 | ecosystem: Environmental > Terrestrial > Soil > Floodplain | place...
GTACACATCGTCGCTCCGGGCGACGAAGGGGCCTTCCTGCGCACATGCACGCTCGCCGAGATCCCGCTCGTCGGCCCGAAATTCCAGGAGCGGCTTGCCGCGCTCGGGATGACGACGGTGCCCGACGTCCTTCAGCACGATCTGCCGACGCTCCGCCAGTGGCTGAGCGATCGGGAAGCCGAATGGCTGTGGAACCGCGTGCACGGCATTGCGGATTCAGTCGTCGAGAGGGGCGGCACCGCGCGAAGCATCAGCCGCGACGAGACCTTTCCGGCGGACCTTCGTGACGACAGAGACCTCGACCTCGAGCTGCTGGCGCTGGTCACGCGCGCCGCGTTCGATCTGCGCGGCGACGGACTCGCCGCACGCACGATCACGGTGCGCATTCGCGACATGGATTTCCGCACGCGCTCGGCACGGCGGACGCTGTTCGAGGCAGTAGTGTCCGACCGCGTAATCCTGCATGTCGCGCGTGAGCTCCTCGCCAAGCTGCGCGCGGCGCGCCGCGTGCCCGCGCGGCTACTTGGCGTCGCGCTGTCGTCGCTCGCGCAAGATCCGAAAGCCGACCAACTCACACTCTTCGCTCGTGACGACGGTCCGGCCACGGAAACTGACCGCGATCGCACGCTAGCTCAAACTGTCGATAAGGTGAGGGCGAAGTTCGGTGCGAAAGGAATTCTGCCTGCTTCTCTGACTCGAAAGTGAGTCGCACCGCACGCGTGGCCCACCGTCAATAGTCTTTCGTCCCCCGGTTACATCACGCCCCGTAGTTAAGCCGTTAGCAGTTCAGCCCTTTGGCGTCGAAGCCTAACGTCCCCCGCGCCCAGACGTCCAAATCATCACTGCAACGGCCAGCGTCAGCGCGAGTACGCTGACGCTCCAACCGATGACAATGAGTCGCACGAGTCTGCCGATCCGCCACTGCACTTCGCGAAGCGAGCGAGCGGCGACAATAAAGCCGGGATGAACTCCTCCCACGCGTCGCACGACAGCCGCGAGGCGCAACCCAGGACGCGGCGCCCACGTGACATGCTCCTCGCCATTGTTCCGCACGAATGCGAGCACACCCGGTGGTGGAATCGGGATCCGGCCGTCGAGCTGCCCAGACGACGCGAGCGGTTTTCCGGCGTCGTCGAGTACGATGACGAAGGGTGCGAGACTCTGCGCGACATCGATCGTGTCCGCGGGCATGACCTGAGTTAGCGGCCGGCCCTTCTCGAGCGCGGCGGCGCCGTCCTCGGCCAGCTGGATCTGCGGATCATTGGCGGCTTGCCGCTGGATCTGCAGCATCACGATGTAGGCGCCGATCGCGCCAGCGGTCAGCGCGGCCGCGATGAATAGCCAGAGCGGCAGCGGGGTCACCCGAATCTCTCGCATTCTCCACCTCGACCAGGCCTAAAATGTAAAGCACTTTGCCGGACGAAGTAAACGATATCACCGCCGCGAATGCGCCGCAAGCGCCCGCTATAGGCCGCGGTGCTGGCGAGATTCAGCCAACGAACTAGAAGTGCAACACACCCTGCTTCACCCCCACCGCGACGGCTTCCGCACGCGACGAAACGCCGAGCTTCTCGAACAACAGCTCGAGGTGCGTCTTGACCGTGTTCGTCGAGATTCCGAGCCGCGCGGCAATCTGCTTGTTTCCCAGTCCGTCGGCGAGCAACGCGAGAATCTCGCGCTCGCGATTACTGAGGGCCGTCCCGCCGATCGTGTCGCCCCGCGCAGGATGAACGACCGCTGGCGACGTGCCGCCTGTGCGAGCGACGAGAATGACGTCGGCAGAGGGAACAACGTCGTCCACCGACGCGCTGACCGCGACGACCTCGAAGGCAGGGCTTGCGGCGAGTGCCGCCGCGAGCGCGACGCGAAGTTCCTCAGACGCAGCCACGATCGCGATACGCGTCATGGCCGGTGGTCGTGCGCAGGCAGCGGGAAGCGCGAGCTCATGCTCGGATGGTACGCGATCACTCGCGCGCCGCGCCACCTGCCGTCGCCGTCATTTTGCGTGCGCCTCAGGCTCCCCGGTAGGCGGGGATGACCGTGACTGTTTGCAGTTCGGCGCCACGCAGGCGCCTGAGCTCGAGCGGCGCGCCAACCTTTGCTCTCGAAAGCGCATCGAGAAGATCGGTTGTCCGGCGCAGCGATTCCCCGTTGGCTGCCACTAGTACGTCGCCGACCATCACGCCGGCCGTCTCCGCCGGAGCGCCTTCGGCGACCGACATGACGACGAGCGCGGTCTCGTGTGGAAGCTGATGCTGCTTCACGACGGAAGCGCCGAGCGTGACTGGATGCACCGCGACGCCGACGAAGGCGCGTCGTACGTGCCCGTGCTCCAACAGCTCGTCGAGCACACGGTCGACCGCCGCGGCAGGGAGCGCCAGCGCCGCTCCGCGCGCGAGTGCGGAGTTGTTGACGCCGATCACCCCCCCCAACGAATTCACCAGCGCGCCGCCGGAGAAGCCGTCCTGGATCGCGAGATCGAGGCGCAGAACCTGATCGATGCGCGCTCCCTGCCAGGTTCGCCAGCCTTCGCCGACCGCGCTGATGACGCCGAAGCTCGCCGTGGCGCCGCGACCCGGTCTCCCGACCGCGAGCACCAGCGACCCGACGCGGCCGCTCTCCGTGTCCGCCTTGGTGGCGACGTGCGACTTCGCGCCCGGCACTTTCAGCGCGACGAGGTCAGTGGCGGGATCGCGGCCCGCGATTGTCGCAGTCGTCGATTCTCCCGTCGGCAGCGTGACCACCACCTCGCCGTCGCGCCGAACCGTATGACTGGCACTGACGATCACGCCCTCGCGCCATACAATGCCGCTCGACGGAATGCGACGGCGGGCGTGAATTGCGACGACAGATTTCGCGGCGGCTTCAACAGCGCCTGCCAGCTGCGATGACAGCTCGCCAAGCGCGCCGACGGACTTCGTTGGTGACATGCGATCCCCTGCTGGGGTTAGAGTTACTAGCAGGGTAGACACTGGGGCGGTCAGGTCACCATCGGCCAAACGGGGGAGAAGACGCCATGCGTCGTCGAATCGAGGTCTGCACTCTGATGGGAGTGTTCGCTCTGGTGCTGAGCTGCACCGGTGCGATCGCCACTCCGCGCGATGGCGCACCCGTCGTCGGCGAGTGGAATGGTCTGCACGCGTCCCTCACTCTTACCGAGTCTGGCGGGTCGATCGAGTATGACTGCGCTCACGGAGGGCTCCGTGCTCCAGTCGAGCCGGATAACGCCGGACAGTTCACGGTCGCGGGCGTGCACTTCCGTGACCACGGAGGGCCGGTGCGCATCGGGGAAGTGCCCGACTCGATGCCGGCGCAGTACGTCGGCAAGGTCCAGGGTGATCAGCTGACGCTGCGCGTGATTGTCGGCACGGAGACGCTCGGGCCGTTCACGCTGAAGCGAGGCGGGGAGTCGCGGCTGCTGAAGTGCCTTTAGTTGCGACGGGGACGAGGAACGGTTAACGCGCCACACGGGCTATGACACTGCGACGAGGGACGAGGAACGGCGCACTGCCAGTCTCTCGTCCCTCGTCTCTTGTCGATAGTTGGGCGGTTCCCTCGTCCCTCGTTCTTCCCTCGTCCCTCGTCCGATGTGATGCGACCCGAGCTTCCTCGTTCCTCGTTCGAGCATCGGGTCCTCCCACGTCCCACGTCCCACGTTGAGCTCGACGCCTTAGGCGTCGGCGGGTTCCTCGTCCCTCGTTATAGTTTCAAGGCAACACTGGTACTGCAGATCAATCCACCCCCTATCGCAATACCTAACGATGCCAAGCGCGAACAAAGGTGGTTGGAAAACCTGCTCCCGTGGTCACAAGTATCGCGGCCCCGGCGGCTGTCCGATCTGCTGGAAGATGAATCACGGGTCCGCGGCTCGTCCGAAGAAGGCGAAGAGCGCGCGCACCGCAACGACCGGTGCGCGGACGCGCGCACGATGAGGATTCGCGCGCGCGCCGTCACTATTGCTGTTCTGGCGATGATTGCCCGGCCCGCGCTCGCGCAGCGACCCGATACAAAGCCGCAATGCGGCGTGCTGCCGCTCTACGGGCTTCACGTTGGCGCTCCTCAGAAAGTAGCGCTCGCCGCAGGCTTCGCGCTGCCGCACGTTTGCACGGCCGACGAGTATACCGGGCCGGAGTTCTTCGCCGAAGCGGGGCTCGGCGGGGCGAAAGCAGGCACGGGACTCGTCAACTTCGGGGCCGCTGGTGCCGCGGCACAGACCCGCGTCGCGGTGCTCCGTACATGGCGTCACCCGTGGCGTGTCGCCGCTGCCCAGACATTCGTCGGGCCCGAAGTGCGAGTGACCTACCTTCTGCTGACGTTCGGCGCGGGATTCTACTGGCGCACCGCGGGACACGCGCCGGGCGACGTGCGCTTTCCCGCCTTCAGCGGGGGCATCGGTTTCTAGTGGCAGGCGAGCGCCGCCGTCGACGGGGATAGCGGTTCGGCATGGTGAGAGCCATTATCTGACGCCAAGCACCGAACATCTCACTGAGGCCGCACGATGACGCTCGTCAAGATTGCTCCGCCGATCCCGCAGGACGTCGATCTCCAACGCACGTACGATGCAATCGTCGTCGGATCCGGCGCAGCGGGCGGCATGGCCGCTCACGTCCTCACTTCGAAAGGACTTCACGTGCTCCTGCTCGAGGCGGGGAAGAAGTTGCCGATCGAGAAGGAGCTGCGCTCGATGCAGTGGCCGTATGACCACCCGCGCCGCGGTGACGCTCCTCCCGGATCGCACTCGATCTCGTTCAACGAGTACACCATCCGCAAGCCGCCATACGCCGTCAACAGCGCGTATAAGCACGTGTACTCGTACGTCGGCACATGGGGAGGCACGGACTACGTCAAGAACATCCTCGTCGACGAGAAGAATCATCCCTACACCGGCACACCGTACGCGTGGGTGCGGGCTCGCGCACTCGGCGGCAAGACGAACATCTGGGGACGTCTCGCGCTCCGCCTGTCCGACTACGACTTCAAGGCGAAGTCTCGCGACGGTTACGGCGAAGACTGGCCGATCGAATACAAGGACATTCAACCCTACTACGACAGGGTTGACCGCTACCTCGGCATCTCCGGCCACAAGGAGAACCTTCCGCACCTGCCGGACAGCCTCTTCCAGCGGCCGGTGAAGCTCAACAAAGCCGAGGTAATGCTGCGGCAGAAGCTGAAGCCGATGGGACGGGTGTTGACGCCCTACCGTGCGGGCGTGACCACGGATGGCGTCAAGCACAATAAGTATCGAAGCAAGTGCTTCGGACGCGGCGCGTGCAATCGGCGTCCGGGTGGTTGCGACATCCACGCCGCGTTCGACTCGCCGACGGGACTCATCTACCCCGCGATGGATACCGGCAACCTGACGCTGCGCACGAACTCGATCGCCCGCGAGGTGCTGATCGACAAGAACAGCGGGCGCGCGCGGGGCGTCGCGTTCGTGGACAGTGAGACGCAGAAGTCCTACGAGGTGAACGCGAAGGTCGTGGTCCTCGCCGCTTCGACGCTCGAATCGGCGCGGCTGATGCTTCTCTCGAAGTCGGATCAGCACCCTAACGGTATCGGCAATACGAGCGGCCATGTCGGCCACAACTTCTGCGAGCACGTGATGGGACCCGGCGTCACGGGACTCGTCAAGGAGCTCGTCGGCAAGCCGCACACGATCGAGGACGGCCGTCCCGGCGGGTTTTACGTTCCGCGGTTCCGCAATCTGAGCGACCGGCAGCCCGGCTTCATCCGCGGTTACGGCTTCGAGGGCTCCAGCGGCCAGTCGATCTTTCCCTCGCACACGGACAGACCCGGCTTTGGCGCGCAGTACAAGAAAGACCTGCGTGATCACACCGGCGCGTTCATCAGCATGGGCGCGTTTGGCGAGGTCCTGCCGCGATACGAGAGCTACGTCGACATCGATCCGGAGACGAAGGACAAGTGGGGCATTCCCGTGCTCCGCTTCCATTACGAGTTCGGCGACAACGAGCACAAGATGGCCGAGGACATGTTCACGAGCGCGCGCGAGATGTTCGAGGCCGCGGGAATCGAAGTGATCGGAACCGACCGCGAGGTCCTCACGCCTGGATGGTCGATTCACGAGCTGGGCACGGCGCGCATGGGCAGCGATCCGAAGACATCGGTGCTGAACCAATTCCAGCAATCGCACGACGTGCGCAACCTGTTCGTCGTCGATGGCAGCAGCCATGTGAACGCATCGTGTCAGAACCCGACATGGACGATCATGGCGCTGGCGTGGCGCTCATGTGATTATCTCACCGATGAATTCAGGAAGGGATCGTTATGACGGACATGTCCTCACCGGAGTCGCTGTCGCGTCGCGAGATGATCGGTGCAACCGCGGCGGCACTCGTGACACCACTGCTGGTGCCGCGCGTACAGGCGGTTCTGAACGCGGTTCCGCTTCCGCCGAAGTTCCTGACGGTCGCCGAGTTCACGCTGCTCGACGAGCTCACCGAGATGATCATTCCGACCGATAATCATTCCCCTGGCGCGCGCGCAGCCGGCGTTGCGCGGTACATCGACAATCGCTTGGCGGAATCGCTCGAACCTGACTGGCAAGCGCTCTGGCGTTCGGGTCTTGCGTCCGTCGACGGTCTGTCCCGCGAGCTCAACGGCATCGCCTTCATGCAGTCGACGCCCGAGCAACGGCTCGCCGTGGTGACGCGGATGGCTGCGTTCGAGTTGCGACCGGCGACTCCGGAAACGGAAGTACGACCGGGGAAGGCGGCAGTCGAGGCACCCGCCATGACACCGGCCGAGCAGTTCTTCGCGGAGCTCAAGCGCACGACTGTCTACGCGTACTACACGTCGAAGATCGGTATCCACACCGATCAGAACTACAAGGGCAACGTGTACCAGCTGCAGGAGTACGCCGGGTACGACGCGACGTAACTGGAGCACTGCAGGCGCGATCCAGAGCGCACGATGAATGTGTGCCCGCTCACATGCGAGTTAATCGCATGACCGAGCAGCGCACGCACTCGTCTATCGGGGAACGGAACGACATGTCTCACCTTCGTCTTCCTCCCGCCGATGTTGAAGTTGCCCACCCTCGCGCTGTTCACCTGCGCAACGCTCACTGCCTGCACTAGCGCCAGCACCATCGCTCCGGGCAGCGCAGCAACCAGTCTCCCATCCGTCCACCGTGTCGTCGTGATCAGTATCGACGGCCTGCGTGGTGATGCTTTGCAATACATGCCGGCGACGAACGCTCTGCGCGCGCGCGCGTTGTGGACGGACAGCATGCAGACCGTCGTGCCGTCGCTGACCGTCCCCGGACATCTCTCGATGTTCACGGGTCGCGACGTGACGGAGTTCGGCATCACCACCAACACGCTCGATCAGGCGGCCGGCCTCGCGCTCGTCATCAATGGCGCAACGACGATGTTTCAGTGGGTGAAATCGAACGGCGGCACGTCGGCGGCGCTCGTCGGCAAGTCGCTCGTCCCGCCGTCAGATCTCGAGCAGGCGCGCGCTTTCTTCGGCATCGACGAAGTGCTGAGCGTGACGGCGAATCTCGACACCCTGCGCGACGAGGCGATCGCGCTCGCCACTCGGCCTAACGCTCCAACGCTGCTGCTCGTCCATATTCCGACGGTGGATTTCGCCGGTCACGACTTCGGCTGGATCCGCCCCGATGCCACGACGGCGGCCGGCGGTGACGTGCTCGGCGCCGAGTACCTCAGTGCAGTGCGTGGCGCGGACGTCGTCGTCGACGCCATCTGGAAGGCGCTCGAGCAGTCGGTGGACGCGGGTGACGTGGCGCTCGTCGTCACCGCGGATCATGGCGGAGGGCACGGTGAGGGTTGCGTGGCGGGAATGCCGGCGAGACGCGAGCACTGCACCGCGCAGCTGGCGGATCGGACGATACCCTTCCTGCTCCTCGCCAAGGGCGTCACGGGAAGAAGGCTCGCCGACCGGCCGACGATCATGCAGATCGCGCCGTCGGTCGCGAAGATGCTCGGCGCGTCGCTGGCGACTGGTGCAGGAGCACCCCTGCGCCCATAGTACACCAAGCCAGGCCTGGGGCGCGGGTCACCTGCGGATTGCGAACGCAGCGGAACCATTCTTGATGGCCCGACGGCAATGGCTCGTCGTCAGCGCGACGCACGACACCTCTCCACTCCACGCGAGGTCAGCGCAAATGGCCGGCAAGGACTACTCTCGCCGCGACTTCATCACCGACGGCGGCAAAGCCGCACTCGGCGCGATGATCGTCCCCCGCTTCATCCTCGGCGGCAAAGGATTTCGGGCGCCGAGCTCGAAGCTCAACCTCGCCTTCGTTGGCATCGGCGGCATGGGGATGAGCAACATGTCGGAGTTCCTCGACGAGAACATCGTCGCGGTGTGCGATGTCGACTACGGCTATGTCGAGCGACAGCTCGAGGGCCGGATGCGTCCACCGCAGGGCGCAGCCGGCCCCAGTGCCCAGGCGCTGAGGCTCAAGGACGCCTACACGAAAGCGAAGAAGTACACCGACTACCGGAAGATGCTCGAGAAGGAGAAGGGCATCGACGCGGTGGTCATCGCGACACCCGACCACACGCATGCCGTCGTCGCCGTCGCCGCGATGAAGGCGGGCAAGCATGTCTACGTGCAGAAGCCGCTCACCTATTCCGTGTACGAAGCCCGACTCCTCGCCCGCACGGCGCGCGAGACGAAGCGCGTGACGCAGATGGGAAATCAGGGCCACTCGATGGAAGGGACGCGCCGCATCGTCGAGCTGATCGGCGCCGGCGTCATCGGTCCGGTGCGTGATGTGCACATCTGGACCGACCGGCCGCAGCGCTACTGGGCGCAGGGCATACCGCGCCCGGGACAGGACGTCGCGCAGCGTGCCGCGGAGGAGGCAGCCCGTCAGAAGGCGGCGGCACAGCAGGGCACGTCGCAGACGCCCGCACCTCCACCTCCCACGCGTGTGCGGGGAGGCTGGAACATGCGCACCGTGGACAACGCGATCCTGAAGGTGATGGCCGAAGATCCACAGACGCCGCCGGCCGGTCTCGACTGGGATCTCTACCTCGGACCGGCGCCGGCGATTCCGTATCACCCGGCCTACCATCCGTTCAGCTGGCGCGGCTGGATTGACTTCGGGACGAGCGCGTTAGGCGACATGGGCGCGCATCTCGTCGACCAGCCATACTGGGCGCTCGGCCTTACGCAGCCGACGAGCATCACGGCATCGTCGACACCGTGGGGCGGGCAGCCGCCCGCGTCGTACCCGCTCGCGACGAGCGTGCACTACGAGTTCGCGGCGCGCGGATCGCAGCCGCCTGTGAGGCTCCACTGGTATGACGGCGGCCTCGTTCCACCTCGGCCACCTTTCTTCCCCGACGAAATGCAGTTCGACCCGGGCGGCGGCGGCATCTTCGTCGGCGACAAGGGCATCCTCGTCTACGAGACGTACGGCAACAATCCGCGCGTCTTTCCGGAATCACTCGCCGGCGAGGTGGCGGCCGTACCGAAGACCGTGCCGCGCATAACCGTCTCGCACGAAGTGAACTTCGCCCAGGCGTGCAGGGGCGAGGCGACGCCGAGCGCGCCGTTGGAGTATGCGTCGGCGCTAACGGAGACGATGCTGCTCGGAATTGTCGCGCTGCGCTCGGGGCAGGGGCGCAAGATCACGTACGACGCGGCGGCGATGCGCGTCGTCAACGCGCCGGAGGCGAACGCGTTCCTGACGCGCGAGTACCGCGCAGGCTGGGCATTGTAGCGGAGGGGAGGTGCCAGATGGTGCTGCGCCAAGGGGACGCCGTACGAGTCGTCCAGCTCCACGAGCCGGCGGTGCAGCACCTTGCCGTACCCAACGCGCAGCGCGTGCCACGGCTCGGCGACGTGGGGACGATCGTCGAGCTGCAGCCGTTGGACGGCAAAACGCGCTATCTCGTCGAGTCGGACGATGGTGATGGCGAAATCATCTGGCTCGCGGCATTCGATGAAGAGGAGATAAGACTCGAAGCCGAATTCGAGACGGGACGATAGACCGCCGCGCCCTGTTAGCTTGCGACACTGCGACGAGGGACGTGGGACTGGCGCACTGCCGGTCTCTCGTCCCTCGTCTCTTGTCGGTGGTTAGCTCGTTCCCACGTCCCTTGTTCTTCCCACGTCCCTTGTCCGATGTGATGCGAGAGATGCTCCCTCGTCCCTCGTTCTAGCATCGGGTCCTTCCACGTTCCACGTCCCACGTTGAGCTCGACGCCAGAGGCGTCAGCGGGTCCCTCGTTCCTC
>Ga0307312_10002197_pt1 | contig 10228 bp, 9 predicted proteins | sample ER_DNA_202_FD_194489 | JGI IMG/M metagenome (GOLD analysis project Ga0307312, IMG submission 194489) | Bulk soil microbial communities from the East River watershed near Crested Butte, Colorado, United States - ER_DNA_202 | ecosystem: Environmental > Terrestrial > Soil > Floodplain | place: USA...
GCGCTCTGCGACCGGATCGCCGTGATCACGCAGGGCGCGATCGTTGCGGAGGGCACGCCGGAGCAGCTCAAGCGCGGCGTGGCCGAGGGAACCGTGGTGGAGGTCGAGGTCTACGGCGCCGGCGACGAGGCCGTCGCGCGCGTGCGTGGGCTCGGCGGGGTGACGGCCGTCGCGGTCGAGGAGCGCGAGCAGGCCCAGGTGCTCGTCGTGCAGACGGGGCCGGGTGCACAGCTCACACAGGCCATCCTCGGCTGCCTGAACGGCTCGGAGATCGGCCGGATCTCACACCGCGAGCCCACGCTCGAGGATGCCTACGTCGCGCTGGTGTCCGAATGAGCTCGCTCCGGTTTGTAATCGTCAGCTGGAAGCTCCAGTTCAAGATGATCATGCGCTCGCCGTTCGACGGGTTCGGGAACGTGCTCTACCCCTTGTTCTTCGCCACCACTGCGTTCCTCGTCTTCCGCGCGGGAACCAGTCCGAGGACGCTGATCTACGCGTCGCTCGGAGCCGCGGTGATGGGGATGTGGTCGTCCGTCAGCACGTCGGCCGGCTCGGCCATGCAGCGGGAGCGCTGGTGGGGGACGCTCGAGCTCCTCGTCGCGGCGCCACGGCACTTCTCGCTGATCATGTTCCCGGCCACGCTCGGCCTGGCGACAGTGGGCATCTACAACTTGGTCGCGACGCTCCTCTGGGGTCACTTCGTGTTCGGGATCCCGCTCATCGTGGAGCATCCGCTGCTGTTCGGGCTGTCGGTCGTCGGCACCGTGCTGGCCTTCGGAGGGCTGGGGCTCCTCTTCGCAGTGTCGTTCGTCCGCTTCCGGGCGGCGTGGGTGCTCGGGAACTTCTTCGAGTACCCCGTCTGGCTGATCTGCGGCTTCCTCGTGCCGCTCGCGCTCCTGCCCGAGTGGGTTCGCCCCTTCTCCTGGGTGCTCGCGCCGACCTGGGGGATGAACGCGATCCGCGAGTCCGCGCTCGGCGGCTCGCCCTTGCCCGACCTGCTCGTCTGCCTCGGGCTCGGCGCCGCCTACGTCGCTTTCGGCGTCCTCGTGACCGACCGCGTCCTCCGCGACGCGCGGGCCCGCGGCTCGCTCTCGCTGACGTGATCGTCGCCGCGCGCATCTTCGTCATCGGCGGGGTGACGAGCTTCCGCGGGCTCTGGTACTGGCTGACGCCGTGGATCTACGTGCCGACGATGCTGATCGCGCCGATCTTCCAGATCCTGCTCTTCGCCTACATCGGCCGGTCGGCGGGGCTCGAGTCGGACAAGTTCTACTTGATCGGGAACGCGCTCCAGTACGCCTCGATCCCCTGCCTGTTCGCGATGGCGCAGATGATCGGCGGCGAGCGGTACCAGAACACGCTCAGCGCGATCCTCGTCAGCCCGGCGCCGAGGATCCCGCTCTTCTTCGGCCGGTCGTTGCCGGTCGTCCTGAACGGCGCGTTCGTGGCGGCCTTCTCGCTGTGCGTGGGCGCGCTGATCCTCAACGTCCATCTCCCGGCGAGCTCGTTCGCGCCGCTGGCGCTCGTCATCCTCGTGGCCGCCTTTTCGTGCACGGGTCTCGGCCTCGTCAACGCGGCCGCGAGCCTGCGGATCCGGGAGAACGCCGTCCTCTCGAACGTCATCTTCGGCTTCCTGCTCATCTTCACGGGCGCGAACGTGCCCCTGGACGACCTCCCGGACTGGATGAGCACGGCCGCGCAGGGAATGCCGTTCACGCACGCGATCGAGGCCGCGCGCCAGCTCGCGGACGGTGCGAGCCTCGCCGACGTTCGCGGGTTGATCGGGGCCGAGCTGCTCGTCGGGGCGATCTACGGGATCGCGGGGTATGCCCTCCTGCGCTGGTTCGAGATCTTGAGTCGCCGTAACGCCTCGCTGGAGCGCTCCTGATGCCGCGCGCCCGCGACCTGAACTGGATGCAGGTCGAGGAGTACCTGCGCGCCGACGACCGTGTCGTGCTGCCGCTCGGGTCGACCGAGCAGCACGGCTTCCTCTCGCTCGAGACCGACAACATCCTCGCCGAGGGGGTCTCGGCCGAGGCCGCGGAGCCGCTGGGAGTGCTCGTGCTGCCCGTGCTCGCCTACGGGCTGACGCCGTCGTTCGCCGCCTACCCCGGGAGCCCGACGCTGCGCCTGGAGACCTTCGCCGCGGTGCTGCGGGACCTGCTCGACTCGCTGCACGGACAGGGCTTCCGCCGCTTCCTGCTCGTGAACGGGCACGGCGGCAACATCGCGGGCGGCTCGCTTGCGCGGGAGTGGGTCGCCGCCCACTCGGACGCGCAGGCGATCTTCCACAGCTGGTGGTCGAGCGAGCGGGTGCTCGCGGCGGCGCGCGAGCTCGACCCCGAGCCGAGCCATGCGAACTGGTTCGAGAACTTCCCCTGGACGCGCGTTGCAGGGGTCGAGCTCCCCAAGGGGCGCAAGCCGGCCCTCGACCAGGCGGCGTACCGCGCCGCGGGGCCGGCGCAGGTGCGCGAGCTCATCGGCGACGGGGTCTTCGAGGGCGGCTACGAGCTCCCCGACGACCAGGTCGAGCGCGTCTGGCGGGCGGGCGTCGACGAGGTGCGCGAGCTGCTCGAGCAGGGCTGGCGATGACCGACCCGCTCGCGACCTTCCACCAGTGGTTCGAGGAGGCGCGGGCCGCCGGGGTCGAGGTGCCCGAGGCGATGACGCTCGCGACCGCCGACTCGGAGGGCCGTCCGTCGGCGCGCATGCTGCTGCTGAAGAGCGCCGACGAGAACGGCTTCTCGTTCTTCACCGGCTACGAGAGCCGAAAGGGCCAAGAGCTGGCCGCGAATCCCCGCGCGGCGCTCGTCTTCTACTGGCGTCCGCTCGGACGGCAGGTGCGGGTCGAGGGCCCGGTGCGGAGGCTCTCGCCGGAGGAGTCGGACGCGTACTGGGAGACACGGCCCTTGCGCTCGCGCGCAGCGGCGGCCGCCTCGAAGCAGGGCGAGCCGATCGAGAGCCGCGACGCGCTGGAGGCCGAGTTCGAACGGCAGCTCGCGCTCGGCGAGCCGCCGCGACCCGAGCGCTGGGGCGGCTACCTCCTGGAGCCCGACGCGATCGAGCTCTGGCAGCACCACGACGACCGGCTGCACCACCGCGTCAGGTTCACGCGCGCGCGCGAGGGCTGGCGTGCTCAGCGGCTCGCGCCCTAGGGCAGGGCGGTGCCGTTCGTGAGCCCCATCCCGGGAATCGTGCAGATTCGCTGAACCCGTCCCCCGGCAAGTGGCAGGACGCCGAGCGAGTTGCCGCTCTTCACGGCGAGCGCGGAGGGCCCGAGCCAGGAGACCGCCGTAGTCCCGCTCTCGTCGAACGGTGGATGGAGACGCCTGCTGTGCGAGAGCCTGCTGGGCCCGCCGCCGCTCGTCGGAACGGAATAGACGTCGCGGACCCGGTTCCGGGTCGCTGCGTAGAGGATCCTGCGGCCGTCACGAGACCAGAGCAGCGGGCCTGACTTGGCAACCGTCGGCGTATGGGTCAGCCGCCGCGCGTCGCTTCCGTCGGGAGCCATCGTCCAGAGATCCCCGTCCTCGAAGAACGCGATCCGCGAGCCATCGGGCGACCAGATCGGGTCGGCGCCGGAGACGCCGCCGTACGGCGTTGGGCTCGTGCGCACCGTGTTCGTCCGCCCGCCGGAGTAGACGAACGTCGCGGCGTGCAGGTCGCCCGCGGGCCCGTTGCCCCACGAGGCGTCGAAGAGGAGGCGGCCGCGCGAGGCCGCGATGCTGCTGATCTGTGCGTGGGGTGCGATCCCGAAGGCGATCGTGCGGCCGCCGAGATGCAGCCTCGGCGCTCGCAGCTCGACCAGCCCGAGCTGCTTGCCGAGCCAGAATGGCTGGGCCCAGTAGCCGAGCCCGAGCCTCTGCGGCCTTCCTCCGCCGACGGTCCCCTCCCAAGCCACCTGCCTGCCGCTGCTGTACGCACACCGGTTCCCGGAGAAGAGCAGGTATCCCGGATAGGAGTGCGGCAGCGGAACCTTCCTGCAGCTGCCGGAGGCAGGGCTCGCGATCACGAGCCCGCTGAAGGGAGGGCCGTGCCAGGATGCCGCGCCGACCGCGAAGTGGGTCGTGACAGGCGCCGCCGCGCGATGCCGCTCTTTCCTTGCGCCGCCGCTCGAGGAGCCATGGCCAGCCGAGACCGAGTAGGCGACGATCACGGCGGCCGCGGCAGCGGCGACCGCCGCCGCCCCGAGCGCCTGGCGCCTGCGCTGACGACGCCGGGCCTCCTTGATCAGCGCCTCGAGCTCCTCGGGCCGCACCGGCGGCCGCGGCGGGCTCGTGACGCTCATCGCTACGCCAGCCCTTCGATCATTCGGATCAGCTCCTCTTGCCGGTAGCCGTGCTTGCGGGCGAACTGGAGTAGCTCGCGCGCGCGCGCGAGGACTGCGCCGTCCTCCGGCGTGCCCGCGACGGTCACGCCCCGGCCGCGGCGGAACTCCAAGAGGCCTTCGTCGCGCAGGATCCGCAGCGCGCGCAGGACGGTGTTCGCGTTGACCTCGAGCACCGCGGCCAGATCGCGTGCCGGCGGAAGCCTGTCCCCCGGCCCCGCCTCGCCGTCCGCGATCGCGCGCCGGATCTCGGCCGCGACCTGCTCGTGCAGCGGAAGAGCGTCGTCGCGGTCGATCGTGCCGAGCATGGTGCTATGAACCGTAGCACCATCTTGTACTCGTCACCGCTCAAGCTTCGGGGAGGGTGGCACCCACGCTTCCTGCAACTAGCGCCGCGGGCCGCGTAACCAAGCGGTCTCTCGGGCGAGCTCGCCACCCAGCCTGGCGACGGCTCTGGGGCGCCGGCTTTGGGCTAGTGCGGGTACCGCTCCGGGTGCTGGGCAAAGGCTGCCGCACAAGTAAGCGAACAGAAGTGGTACGCCTTCTCGTCGAGCAGCAAGCGACCTACCGCACGATCTGGATCGACCGCCATCTGGCAGACGGGGTCAATCGCCAGGTGATTGGCATTCTCGTCCACGCGAACGACGGCGAAAATCTCAACTGGCTCAGCGACGTTGCGTAGGACTTGCCGCCCACGAGATTCGTAGAGCACACCCTCGAGGTCAGGCGCGAGCGCTGCCGTCTGCCCGGTGACAAGTACCTCGCCACCGGCGGCGAGCGCCGAAACCCGCGCCGCGACATTGATCGTCGTCCCGAAGTAGTCCCCCTTGCGCTCGACAGCCGAGCCGTAGTTGCCGCCGACGCGGACCGATGGCGCGTGGTGGCCGCTCATCGCATTGCGCGTGATCCACAAGCCGAGACGAACTGCATCGGCCGGATCGGGCACTCGGAGCATGAGCGCGTCGCCGACCGTCTTCACGTACTCGCCATCGACGTGTGGAAGCTCCGCCTGAACGGCATTCGCGAACTCCTCCACGAGCTGCACGGCCTGCTCGTCTCCATGCGCCTCTGTGAGCGCCGTAAAGCCCGCGATGTCCGCGAACAAGAAGGTGGCTTCAGCGTCCCTTGACACGGTTAGAACCTAGTCGTTTATTCCCGCCCGAAACGCGACCTGAGTCACAAGGGGGTGCGTGAACTCGGATTCGAGCCATTCCAACGACGGCAGCGCGCAGCACCTCGATGTGGCAGTCATCGGCGGCGGCCAGGCCGGGCTGGCCATCGGCTATTACCTGAGAGAGCAGGGTTGCCGCTTCGTGATCTTCGAGCGCGCGAGCGAACTTGCGCCGGCATGGCGCGAGCGCTGGGACTCTCTAACGCTCTTCACCCCCCGTCGCTACAGCGCGCTCCCAGGCCTTCCGTTTCCCGGTGACCCGGACGGCTACCCGACCCGGGACGAGGTGATCGCCTACCTCGAGCGCTACGCCGAGACCTTCGAGTTGCCGATCGAGCCGAACAGCCAGGTCGAGCAACTCGACCAGGGTGACGACGGCCGGTTCCGGCTTGCTCTCGGGGCACGGACGATCATCGCCGACCAGGTCGTCGTCGCGACGGGTCCGTTCCAAACCCCATACGTGCCGAAGCTCAGCGAGAAGCTCTCCGCCGATCTCTTCCAGACCCATGCCGTCGGCTACCGCAAACCGGGTGACGTGCCAAACGGGACAGTGCTCGTGGCCGGCGGCGGCAACACCGGCTTCCAAATTGCGAAGGAGCTCTCGGCGTCGCACGAAGTCGTGCTCTCGATCGGGTCGCAGCAGAAGCCGCTGCCCCAGCGCGTGCTCAGGCGAGACGTCTTCTGGTGGCTGACCAAGACCCGCCTCCTCAACAAGACGGTCGAGTCACGCCTTGGTCGCAAGCTGAGCACACGCGACACGCTGATCGGCTCGAGCCCGCGCGCGATGACCGAGCGCTACGGCGTCCAGCTCAAGCCACGGCTTGTGGACGCCGAGGGCCGGCGGGTGCGCTTCGAAGACGGGAGTGACCTCGAAGTCGACGCGGTACTCTGGGCGACCGGCTACCGATCCGACTACTCCTGGATCAAGCTGCCGATCCTCGACGAGGACGGTCAGCTAGGCCATCGCCGCGGCGTCACCGATGTCCTCCGCCTCTACTTCCTCGGCCTCCCTTGGCAGCATACGCGTGGCTCGGCGCTGATCGGCTTCATCAAGGACGACGCCGAGTTCATTGCTGAGAAGATCGCGGAGTACCAGCAATCGAAGAGACCAGCACAGGCTGGCACACCGGGCGAGGCCCGCGCAACCAGCGAAGCCGGTTCGAGCGAAAGGAGCTAGCGGTGCATGGCCACGAGTCTCATGAGCACGATCACGGCTCCCATCACCACGGCCATGTCGCCGTACTGCCGCGCGAGACCGAAGGACTGCCTGAAGCAGGCAAGACCGAACTGATCGAGCTCGCCGATGGAGACGAGCTCAAGCTCGAGATCGTCCCGGTCAAGAAGAAGATCGGCGACGCGACTGTGCGGATGCTCGCCTACAACGGCTCCGTGCCGGGGCCGACGCTGAAGGTCCCGCAGCGCGCGACGATCGCCATTCCGGTCACCAACCACGGCGACATCGAAGCGACCGTGCACTGGCATGGCCTACGGCTCGAGAACCGCTACGACGGCACGCACGACACACAGGCGCCGGTCCCGGTCGGCGAGAGCTTCACGTACCAGGTGCACGTGCCCGACCCCGGCGCGTTCTGGTACCACCCGCACATCCGAGAGGACTACGGCCAGGAGCTAGGCCTCTACGGGAACATCCTCGTCACCCCGAGCGAGGCCGACTACTGGCCGCCAGCCAACCGCGAGCTCTTGGTGACGCTCGACGACATCCTGATCGAGGAAGGGCAGATCGCAGCATTTCGGGAGTCGGAGACGACGCACGTGGCGATGGGCCGGTTCGGCAACGTGATGCTCGTTGCGGGTGAAGCTGACCTTTCGCTCGAGGCCAGGCGCGGCGAGGTCGTGCGCTTCTACTTCACGAACACCGCCAACACGCGCGTCTTCAATGTCGCGATGCCCGGCGCAGAGATGAAGCTGGTCGGCGCCGACGCCGGTCACTACGAACGGGAGGAGCTCGTCGAGGAGGTCTTGCTCGCTCCCTCCGAGCGTGTCGTCGTCGACGTCCTCTTTTCCGCTCCCGGCGAGCTCGAGCACCGAACGCCCGAGCGCACCTACCGGCTTGCGAGCGTCAACGTCTCGGACGAGCTCCCGGAGCAGTCGTTCGCTGATCAGTTCGGGCAGCTGCGGACAAACCGTGACATGGCCGAGCAACGCGAGCGGATCGAGCCGTACCTGAAGGCGCCGCCCGACAAGACGCTTTCGTTCGTCGCGGAGATGGACATGGGCGTGCCCGAGGGCGTCGAGGTCGTGTACGTCTGCCCGATGCACCCTGAGGTGGTGAGCGAGGAGCCCGGCAGCTGCCCCAAGTGCGGCATGAAGCTGCTCGCCCAGGCGGCAGAGGAGACCACCTACGTCTGCCCGATGCATCCCGATGTGACGAGCGACAAGCCTGACCGCTGCCCGAAGTGCGGCATGAAGCTTGTGCCCGAGAGCATGGTCGCGGCTGGCGCAGGGCACAGCCACCACGGGCATGAGCACGAACGGCACAAAGACCACGAAGGCGACGCAGGCCACGAGCATCACGGTGAGCACGGGCATCACGGGCACGGCCACCATCAGCACGGCGAGTCCGACCACGGTCACGACACCGCACAGGGCATCGAGTGGGAAGACGACATGATCGAGGTCAATCGGATGACGACGCCGGCGAATATGCGCTGGAAGCTCGTCGACCAGGAGACCGGGGCCGAGAACGCGCAGATCGACTGGACGTTCCACGTCGGCGACCAGGTGAAGCTGCGCCTGGTGAACGAGATGGACTCAGATCACCCGATGCCGCACCCGTTCCACGTCCACGGCGCCGGCCGATTCCTGATCCTCGCGCGCAACGACGTCGTCGAGCCGAACCTCGTCTGGAAAGACACGGTGCTGGTACGCACCGGCGAGATCGTGGACATCCTGCTGGACGTCACGAACCCGGGCCGCTGGATGGCGCACTGCCACATCGCCGAGCACCACGAGAGCGGGATGATGTTCAGCTTCAACGTCGAGCCGTAGCAAAGGCCCGCACTCTCCGGCCGTAACGAAGAAAGACCCTGACTTACAGGGCCTCTCTGAATAGCGGGGGCAATTTGAACCTGCGACCTCCGGGTCATGAGCCGCCTCGATGGTGTATTCGTGTGCCGCCGTATTCACCGTCGCGCATGTTCCTAGCCAGATTGGCTCTCAGCGTTGCATTTCGGCGGAACAGAGTGGCATCGCCGCGGAAGCGCGATGCTTGCAGAACGCTTGCAGCTGGAGACGGCGGCGAAGGGTGCGGCCTCCTCGCCTTGGGCTAGGCGATCGCGTGGCAGGATCTGCGTCCAATGGCGCAGAGCTCAACCCGTTACGACGCCGTCTTGGTCGGAGCCGGGCACAACGGGCTCGTGACTGCCTGCTACCTCGCACGGGCCGGTTTGCGCGTGCTGGTGCTTGAGCGGCGCTACATCGTCGGTGGCGCCTGCGTCACCGAGGAGACCTTCCCGGGCTACAAGGTCTCGACTGCCTCTTACGTCAATAGCCTCTTCCACACGGCGATCGTCCGCGACCTGAACCTCACGTCATACGGCTACGAAGCGCTCCCGCGCAACCCGTCGTCGTTCACGCCGTTCCCAGACGGACGCTCGCTGATGATGGGCCCGGACGCCGAGTTGACGCGAAAGCAGATCGCGAAGTTCAGCAAGCGCGATGCCGAGCGATACCCGCAATACGAGGCGATGCTCGAGCGGGTGGCTGCCGTAGTCGAGCCCACGCTCACCATGGCGCCACCCGACCTGCGAAGACCCCGACTCGGCGATCTCCGGACGCTCCTCACGCTGGGGCGATCCTTCCGGCACCTCCCACACGCAACCGGGGAGGCAGTGGAGATCCTCACCGGAGCGGCGCGCCCGATCCTTGACCGCTGGTTCGAGTCCGAGGAGCTGAAGGGAACGCTGGCGACCGACGCGATTATCGGAGCAATGGCGAGCCCGTCGGTGCCTGGGACCGCCTACGTGCTCTTCCACCATGTCATGGGCGAAGCCGGGGGAACCCGAGGCGTATGGGCATATATGCGCGGAGGGATGGGCGGGATCACCCAGGCGCTCGCCGCTGCCGCGCGCGACCTCGGCGTCGACATCCGCTGCGAGGCTGAGGTGGTCCGCATTCTCGTACGCGACGGCCGGGTCACCGGCGTCGCTCTCGCCTCAGGCGACGAGTTCCACGCCCCGATCGTGGCAAGCAACGCCGACGCGAATGTGACGTTCTTGCAGCTGCTCGACCGGAATGTGCTGCCGGAGGCGTTCGTGGCCGACGTCGAGCGGATCAGCTACGCGAGCGCCTCGTTGAAGATCAACGTGGCCCTGGAGGAGCTACCGAGCTTCAGCGCGCTGCCCGGGACGGAGCCTGGGCCCCAGCATCGGGGCACCATCCACGTCTGCCCCGACCAGGATTACATCGAGCGCGCGTTCGACGATGCCAAGTACGGGCGGCCTTCCGCGGACCCGGTGATCGAATGCCAGCTTCCCTCGGTGGTGGATCCGACGGTGGCGCCACCCGGGAAGCACCTGATGTCGATGTTCATCCAGTACGCGCCATACGAGCTTCGCGACAGCTCCTGGGATGACCAGCGCGACGCTTTCGCCGATCGATGCTTCGACGTGCTGAACGAGTACGCGCCGAACTTCAAGAGCGCAGTCATCGACCGCCAGGTGCTCGCGCCGCCCGACCTCGAGCGCGTCTTCAACCTCACCGGCGGAAAT
>Ga0307312_10002198_pt1 | contig 10225 bp, 11 predicted proteins | sample ER_DNA_202_FD_194489 | JGI IMG/M metagenome (GOLD analysis project Ga0307312, IMG submission 194489) | Bulk soil microbial communities from the East River watershed near Crested Butte, Colorado, United States - ER_DNA_202 | ecosystem: Environmental > Terrestrial > Soil > Floodplain | place...
AGGGCGACTTGCCGTTTTTCTGCCGACGCTCCGCTGTCCGAATAGTGTCCCGGGCGGCGAGCCATTCGAGCGAGATCTTATAGTCTGGATCGGCAAACCCGGGACCAGCTTTCGTTACACGTGGGGACTTATGATATTCATCATAGGTGGCCCACGCCGTCTCGGCGATCTTTTCGATTTCGCCATGGAGTGGCTCAAAATCCGGGTCGTAAAACCTCTCCAGAAATCGCCGCTTGAACTCGGCTTTGTTGAGGTGGACGTTCGGCATGCCGGTGCGCACTTTGGCCTTGGCCATGGATAGTCCCCGTTAAGTGGGCCACGGCCTTCATTGAAGCCTTTTCGGTGCGAAATGACGAGAGTGGCGGCATGGTCTCTTGGGCTATTTGGTCTTTGCGACTTCGGCGATCACGTCGGCGGCCTCCTTGAACGCGTGGTTGGCGGCCGGGACCCCGCAATAGATTGCCTGCTGCAGAATGATTTCCTTGACGTCATCGGGGGTGAACCCGCCCTCCGTGATTGCCGCGCGCACATGCATCCGGAACTCCTCCCACTTGTCGAGCGCGAGCATCGTGCCGATCACCAGGATGCGACGCGTTCGCTCGTCATAGTGCGGCCGCGTCCAGATTTCGCCCCAAGCGGTGCGAGTAATGAAATCCTGAAATTCCTCATTGAATGACGTCTTCTTGGCATTTGCGCGCTCGACCCACGCATTGCCAAGCACCTTGCGGCGCTTGGCCATTCCGCGTTCGTAGCGTCCCTTGTCATCCATGAAATTGCCTCAGCGCAGGAAATTGAGCACCGCTTCAGCATAGGCTTTCGGCTGCTCGATATTCGCGATGTGAGCCGCGTCGAGACTCACGAGCTCGGCGCTCTTGATCTGACTTTGGATCGCTTCGCCCGCTGAGGGCGGGGCGGCGGGATCATGCTTTCCAACGATGACCAAAGTCGGGAGGTTGATACTGGGGTTCGATGCTGTGAAATTCATGTCGCGAATGGCTTCGCAACATGCGATGTAGCCCGCCGGATCAGTCGTAAGAAAGATTTCTTTCATGCGGGCGATCGCCTTCGGCGCCCGGCTTCGGAAATCCTTTGTGAACCACCGCTCCATGTTTGGTTCGACGAGCTCACTGAGACCCTTCTCATTCACGAACTTTATCCGGTCATTCCAAGGCGTCTTGTCCGCGTAATGAAAGTTCGTATTGGAGAGCACCAGCTTTTCGATCCGGTCGGGAGCATTTGCTCCCAGCCACTGTCCGACCATGCCGCCCATCGACAAGCCGCACCAGTTGGTCTTCTTGATCTTGAGCGCATCAAGCACCGACAGGACGTCGCGGCCGAACCGCTCCATGGAGTAGGGCCCTTTCGGTACCCCTGATTGACCGTGCCCGCGGCGGTCGTAGCGAACCAGCCGGAAGTGCTTGGCGAATTCCGGAGCCTGGTCGTCCCACATCCGCAGTGTCGTTCCGAGAGAGTTCGACAGCATCAATACCGGCGCACCCTCGCGACCTTCGACCTCGACATGGATCGGGCAGCCGTCGTCGGCGTTGATCGTTGGCATTAAAGTTCTCCCCTAAGATTCTGATTGTTCGGCTATAGCCTCGCTGACACCCTTAATGCGCCGCGCGCTCCCTGCAAAGGTCTTTTCATGGCCCTCGTGAGGGCTTAAGCCGGGACCCGCCGCGGGATTGATCGATTGTAAAGGAGACGCGTGATGGCAATGACCATGACAGGCGAAATCCAGCTGCCGGCCAGCCGCGAAGTGGTGTGGGCAAAGCTCAACGACCCCGAGGTTCTGAAAGCCTGTATTCCGGGTTGTGAAGAGCTCAACAAGACTTCAGACACAGAATTCCAAGCGGTAGCGACCACCAAAATTGGGCCGGTGAAAGCGCGCTTTAAAGGTAAGGTTCATCTGACGGACCTTAGCCCGCCTAACGGCTACAAAATTTCAGGTGAAGGCGACGGTGGCGTCGCGGGGTTCGCAAAAGGCGGGGCGACAGTGGCGCTGACCGAAAAAGATGGCGGCACGCTGCTCACCTACAACGTCGAAGCACAGATCGGCGGCAAGCTCGCGCAACTCGGTCAACGTCTCATCAATGGTGCGGCTAAAAAGGTGGCCGATGATTTTTTCCAGAAATTTGCCGCAACCGTTGCAGCCACCTGATGAAGTTTCACTAGAGGTTGAAGCTGCCATCCTCGAATCCCTTGACCCAAGCCCTGATCGGGGTTCAGACTAAAAAGGTCGAAATCGGCTCGATTTCGTGCCTGAACTACCGCCGTCCCGAGCGCGGGGGCGAAAAGAGGGCGTTTGGGCCCCCAAATTGGGAGGAAGGTCATGCCTGCCGTATCCATGACGGTGAACGGAAAAGCCGTCGCCGGGGATGTAGAAGCGCGCACCTTGCTGGTGCAATTCCTGCGCGAAAATTTGCGCCTGACCGGCACCCATGTCGGGTGTGATACCTCCCAATGTGGTGCTTGCGTCGTTCATATCGACGGTATTGCTGCTAAATCCTGCACCACTCTCGCTTTGCAATGCGAAGGCGCGAAGGTTACCACGATCGAAGGATTGGCTGAGGCGAACGGGCCGCTGCATCCGATGCAGGAGGCGTTCCGTGAGCATCACGCACTACAGTGCGGTTTTTGTACGCCAGGTATGATCATGGCGGCCCTCGATATCGTGCGGCGGCGCGGCAACGATCTCGACGAACACACAATCCGTGAGCAACTCGACGGGAATATTTGCCGGTGTACCGGCTACCACAACATCGTCAAAGCCATTGCAGCGGGAGCGAAAGCAATGGCCAAAGGTGGCGCACGGCAAGCCGCTGAATAACGTCAGGAATAGTGGGAGAGACCGCCATGAGCACGACGGGTATCGGCGCGGCGGTGCGCCGAAAAGAAGATCTCCGCTTCATCACCGGCAAGGGGCAATACACGGATGACGTGATCCGGCCGGGCGAAACCCGCGCGATGTTCGTACGCTCACCCCATGCCCATGCCAAAATTGGCGGCATCGACGTTTCTGAAGCTAGGAAAATGCCAGGCGTTGTCGATGTGCTGACCGGCAAAGACTTTGCGAATGACAAGATAGGCAATCTGATCTGCGGCTGGATGATACACTCGAAGGATGGATCACCGATGAAAATGGCGCCACATCCGGCGCTCGCTGCCGAAAAGATCTGTCACGTCGGCGACGTCGTCGCCGTGGTCATTGCGGCGACCCAGGCGCAGGGACGTGACGCAGCCGAGAAAGTTAAAGTCGACTATGAGCTACTTCCCGCTGTTGTTGATCCGGCCGAAGCCAAATCGGGGCCGCAAATTCACGACGTTGCGCCAAAGAATACGATTTACGAATGGTCGCTTGGCGATGCCAAGGCGGTGGATGCAGCCTTTGCGGCCGCCAAACACGTTACCAGGCTCCATATCGTCAACAATCGCCTGATAGCGAATGCTGTGGAACCGCGCGTGGCGCTTGCGGAATACGATGCGGGCACCGATCAGCTCACCCTGTGGAACACCACGCAAAATCCGCACGTGTCTCGCTTGGTGATTTCAGCCTTTGTTGGCATGGCGCCGGAACATAAACTGCGCGTCATCGCGCCAGATGTCGGCGGCGGGTTCGGCTCGAAGATTTTCATTTATCCCGAGGAGGTCGTTTGCCTGTGGGCGGCACGAAAAGTTGGCCGGCCGGTCAAATGGACTGCCGATCGATCGGAGTCATTCATTACCGATGCGCATGGGCGCGACCATGTCACTCATGCCGAGCTGGCACTTGATGCCAATGGCAAGTTCCTCGCGATGCGCGTCAAGACGATCGCGAACCTCGGCGCCTACATGTCGACGTTCTCCTCGTCGGTGCCGACTTACCTGTACGCGACGCTGCTGTCAGGGCAGTACGATATTCCTCAGATCTATTGCGAAGTCGACGCAGTCTACACGAACACCGTGCCTGTAGATGCATATCGCGGTGCTGGTCGCCCCGAGGCGACTTTCGTGGTTGAGCGTCTTGTTGAGGTGGCGGCCCGGCAACTGGAGATTGATCCGGCCGATCTGCGCAGGCGCAATTTCATCAAGACATTCCCGCATCAGACGCCGGTAATCATGGCTTACGACGCTGGCGACTATAATGCCTCGCTAAAAAAGGCGCTGGAGACCGCCGATGTGAAGGGCTTCAACAAGCGCAAGCGCGACGCGGCACGTAACGGCAAGCTGCGGGGTCTTGGATATTCAACTTATATCGAGGCTTGCGGGATTGCGCCCTCACAGGCGGTCGGCTCGCTCGGCTGCGGGGTTGGACTTTGGGAGAGCGCAGAAGTGCGCGTGAATCCGACTGGGAGCGTGGAGGTTCTGACCGGCACTCACGCGCACGGCCAGGGGCACGAGACGACATTCGCCCAGTTGGTTTCGGAGCGTCTGGGCATTCCGTTTGAAAATATCTCGGTTGTGCACGGCGATACCGACAAAGTGCAATTCGGCATGGGCACATATGGCTCGCGGTCAGGTGCGGTGGGGATGTCGGCAATCGTCAAGGCGCTCGACAAAATCGAAGCGAAAGCGAAGAAGGTTGCCGCCCATATGCTCGAAGCGGCCGAGGGCGACATCGTGTTCAAAGACGGCAAGTTCACCGTCGCAGGTACAGATAAATCGGCAGCTTGGGGCGATGTGGCGCTCAATGCCTATATCGCGCACAAGTTTGCGGGCCAGGAGCTCGAACCCGGGTTAAAGGAGACGAGCTTCTACGATCCGACCAACTTCACGTTCCCGGCTGGCTGCCATATCTGCGAAGTCGAGGTTGACCGCGATACCGGCAAAACAGAGATCGTCAGTTGGACCGCCGTGGACGATTTCGGCACGATTATCAATCCCATGATCGTGGAGGGTCAGGTACACGGCGGCATTGCGCAGGGAATTGGGCAGGCGCTGCTGGAAAGCGCCATCTACGACAAAGACGGCCAGTTGGTGACCGGATCACTCATGGATTATTCCATGCCGCACGCTCATGACCTTCCATCCTTTAAAGTAGGCCTGACAGAAACTAAGGCGCCATCGAATCCGCTGGGCATTAAAGGGTGTGGTGAAGCCGGTGCGATTGCTTCGCCTGCAGCAGTCATCAACGCCATAACCGACGCAATCGGCACGGAAGACCTGTCAATGCCGGCGACGGCGCAAGCCGTGTGGTCGGCGCTTATGCGGGCGCAACCGAGTCATGCCGCCTAGTAACGGGAGATAGCGATGTACAATTTCACCTTCCATCGTCCGACAACGGTTCGCCAGGCGGCGGGCCTCCTGGCACGAAACCCGGAAGCCAAGCTGCTCGCTGGGGGGCATTCGCTTTTGCCGGTGATGAAGTTGCGCCTGGCGAACCCGTCGGCGCTCATTGATCTCTCGTTGGTAGAAGGCTTGAGCGGTGTCGAGCAGAAAGGGCGTTCGATTGTGATCGGCGCCATGACTCGTCATGCGGATGCGGCCAATTCGCCGGTGCTTCAACATGTCTTGCCCGGACTGGCCTCCGTGCCGGCCTCTGTCGGTGATCCTCAGGTTCGCAATCGCGGGACCATCGGTGGTTCGATCGCCAATAACGATCCGAATGCCGATTATCCTGCGGCGTGTCTCGGGCTTGGTGCCACCATCATTACCAACAAGCGACGCATTGCGGCCGACGACTTTTTTACCGGGATGTTTTCAACTGCGCTCGAAGATGGCGAGATCATTACCAAGATCAGTTTCCCGATTGCGAAAAAAGCAGCCTATGAAAAATTCAAGCATCCGGCATCGGGCTTCGCGTTGGTTGGAGTCTTCGTGTCAAAGCGCGGTTCTGACATCCGCGTCGCGGTGACAGGTGCGGGCGCCAACGGCGTTTTCCGCGTCAAATCATTTGAAGAGGCGCTGAAGAAACGCTTTGCGGCGAAGTCGCTCGAGGGCATGACCATTCCGGCGACCGGCATGAACAGCGATATTCACGCCAGTCCCGAATATCGCGCGCACCTCGTCGGAGTACTCGCCCGTCGCGCCCTGGCGAAGGCAACGGCCTGACGTCGGCGTGATTGTGGAACAATTGAAGTGGGAACTGCGTTTCCGGGCGGAGCCAACAATTCGCTCGGAAGGTTCCTGTTATGCAAGAATTGCCACTACTCATTATCGTATTGATCGCGGCGTCCTTGGCCTATGTGCGCCTGACGGTCTAGTCGGTTCGCAACGCACGCACGCATCTATCAGGCTGGCGTGCGATCGAGCTCGCCAAGCAGGTCGTGCAGATCAAGGGGATTCGTGTACATCTGCAGAGACCCGTCCGCCTTCTCCGGCCACTTCTCCTTCGGGCGGTCCCAGTAGAGCTCAACCCCGTTGTCATCCGGATCGCGCAAGTAAAGCGCTTCGCTGACCCCATGATCGCTCGCACCTTCAAGCGGGATCTTGGCGACGATGAGACGTCGCAAGGCATCAGCGAGGAGGCGCCGGGTCGGATAAAGAATTGCAGTATGGTAAAGACCGGTGGTGCCTGGGGGCGGCGGTGAGCCACCAAGGCTCTCCCAAGTATTGAGCCCAAGGTGGTGATGATAACCGCCGGCGGATATGAAGGCCGCGCCAGGCCGGCTCGTAGTGAGCGTAAAACCCAGCACCCCGCAATAGAAATCCAGCGCCCGCTGGAGATTTGCGACCTTCAGATGGACGTGACCAATCCGCACCCATGGATCGATCGTGGGCATTTGTAAGGCAGGCTGTTCGATGGTTTCGGCCTTGGTCATGGTTCATCCTGGCTCTCGGGTCCTTCGATCACCACATGTAAGACACGCACGTGGTAGGATAAAGTCCCCGCATGACAGATAAGACCCTGCCGAATTCAATCGATTCAACCCTCGATCTGTTGGCCAAGGCCGACTACATCGCGGATCGCTCGCTCGCGACGGTTTTGTACCTGGCGCTGCGTATGGGCCGCCCCTTATTCGTCGAGGGCGAGGCAGGGGTCGGCAAGACCGAGATTGCCAAGGTCCTGGCAACGACCCTTGGACGCCGTCTGATCCGATTGCAATGTTATGAGGGATTGGACGTTTCCGCAGCAGTCTACGAATGGAATTACGGCGCCCAAATGATCGCTATTCGGTTGGCGGAAGCGGAAGGCGAGGGCGACCGGACGCGCATCGAGCACGATGTATTTTCCGACCGTTTCCTGATCAAACGACCGCTCCTGCAGGCGCTTGAACCCGATCCATCCGGCGCGCCTGTCTTGTTGATCGACGAAATCGACCGCACCGACGAGGCGTTCGAAGCATTTCTTTTGGAGGTGCTCGCCGACTTCCAGGTGACCGTACCTGAGCTCGGCACCGTGAAGGCGGCTCACCCGCCGATTGTTGTTGTGACCTCCAATCGCACCCGCGAAGTGCACGATGCTCTCAAACGACGCTGCCTCTATCATTGGGTCGGCTATCCCACCGCCGAGCGCGAGCTGAAAATTTTGCGTGCCAAGGTTCCTGGTATCGCCAAGAAACTGTCTGAACAGGTCGTCGCTTTTGTTCAAGCGCTGCGCAAAGAGGATCTCTTCAAATCGCCGGGCGTCGCCGAGACGCTGGATTGGGCCGGCGCTCTCACCGAGTTGGATGTCGTTGCGCTCGATCCCGCGACGGTGTCGGACACTCTCGGTGTCTTGCTTAAATATCAGGACGATATTGCCAGGCTCGATGGCACCAAGGTGAAAGCGTTGCTCGACGAAGTGAAGTCGGAGCTGAGGGCGGCGGAGTAACTTCATGGCCGCGTCCCAAGGCCGCCTGCCCGAAAATATCCTCTACTTCGCCCGTGCGCTGCGCGCTGCGGGGATTCCCGTGGGGTCCGGCGCAGTCCTCGATGCGCTGGAAGCTCTCAGTGTCGCCAATGTCGGTACGCGCGACGATTTTTACTGGACGCTTCACGCAGTGTTCGTAAAGCGACATGAGCACTCAATTCTCTTCGACCAGGCGTTCCGGATTTTCTTTCGCAAACGCGGCTATATTGAAAAAATGATCGCTTCAATGCTGCCGGAAATTGCGCCGGGCACGCCGAAACCGCCGCCACCGGGTGCGCAGCGTATTCAGGAGGCGCTATTCTCCGGCCTCAAGGAGAGAGAACAAAACAAATCCGAAGTCGAGGTCGACGCAAGATTGACTGTGTCGGATCGGGAAGTTCTGCAGAAAAAAGATTTTGCGCAAATGACCGCGGCGGAAATTGCCGCGGCGAAGGAAGCGATCGGGCGTTTGGCGCTGCCGCTGGATCAAATACGCACCCGGCGGCTTGCTCCCAATCGGCATGGTCACATCATCGATATTCGGCGTACCCTGCGCGCCAGCATGAAAGCCGGTGGCGCGCTCATCGATTTGAGATATCGCGGTCCGCGGGTGAAAGAGCCGCCTATTGTCGCGCTGCTCGATATTTCCGGTTCGATGAGCGAGTACACCCGCCTGTTTTTGCATTTCCTGCACGCTGTAACCGATGCCCGTAAACGCGTCACCACCTTCCTTTTCGGCACGCGATTGACGAACGTGACCCGCGCGGTGCGCCAACGCGACCCGGATGAAGCTCTGGCGGCGTGTTCGGCGAACGTAGCGGATTGGTCCGGAGGTACACGTATCGCCACTTCGTTGCACACATTCAACAAGCACTGGGCGCGCCGCGTCCTCACGCAGGGCGCGATGGTGCTGTTGATTACTGACGGACTTGAGCGGGATGCCGACGATACGCTTGCGTTCGAAATCGATCGGCTCCATCGATCATGCCGGCGGCTGATCTGGCTTAATCATTTGCTTCGGTTTCACGGTTTCGAAGCCCGCGCCAAGGGCGTGCAAACCATGCTGCCGCATGTTGACGAATTGCGGCCGATCCACAATCTGGAGTCGATGGCCGATCTGGTTCGCGGCCTATCGGGTGCACCAACAAAGGCCTACGACCCGAAGCAAATGCTCAGACAAGTAGCCTGACGGAGAATTCTCATGCTGGCTCGCGATGAAGACATCCTCAAAGCTGCCGAAGAATGGCGCAAATCCGGTCGCGATGTTGCACTCGCAACGGTCGTCGAGACATGGGGCTCTGCGCCTCGTCCGGTTGGCTCTAATCTCGTGATCGACAATGAAGGTAACTTTCTCGGGTCAGTTTCCGGTGGTTGTGTCGAGGGTGCGGTCATCGCCGAAGCGATAGATGTGATCGACAGCGGCAAACCGAAATTGCTCGAATTCGGCGTCGCCGATGAAACCGCTTGGCAAGTTGGCTTGTCTTGTGGCGGAACGATCCGGGTGTATGTCGAGAAGGTAACCTGAGTGAAAATCGACCTCCTGCACGAGCTCAATGCCGAGCGTGCCGCGCGCCGCGCCGCAGTGCTTGTCACCGATATGGCGAGCGGTGCGCAGCGGTTGGTGAAAGCCGCGAACGTGAATGGCGATGCTCTCAAAGATGTACTTGAAAAGCGGTTGCGGATGGCCAAAAGCGGCATGGAGGAGACCCCGCAGGGCCGAGCTTTTCTGACTGTTTATGTTCCGTCGCCAAGGCTTGTCATTACTGGTGCCGTACATATTAGCCAGACACTGGCACCGATCGGCCAATTGCTTGGCTATGACGTCACGATTGTGGACCCGCGGACGGCTTTTGCATCGATCGAACGCTTTCCCGACGTGAAGGTGGTCGCGGAGTGGCCGGATGCCGCGTTGCCGCCGCTTGGTATCGACCACTACACGGCTTTCGTTGCCCTCACGCATGACCCGAAAATAGACGATCCCGCGCTGAAATATGCGCTGGCGCAAGACTGTTTCTACATTGGTGCATTGGGCTCCAAAAAAACCCATGCCAAACGCGTGGAGCGTCTCAACCAGGCCGGTGTTTCCGAGGCCGACATCGCGCGCATACACGCGCCTATCGGGCTCGATATCGAAGCCGTATCGCCGGCAGAGATCGCGGTTGCAATAATGGGCGAAATTACTCAGGTGCTTCGGCAAAAGGTGGAAGCGGCATGAAGTTCGGAGCGGTCCCTGTCGCTGATGCGCTCGGCGCAATCGCCGTGCATTCAATCCGGCAAGGTGATTTTGTACTCAAGAAAGGCACGAAAATAGGACCAGCCGAGATTGCAGCGCTCATCGCTGCCGGGGTGAAGGAAATCACCGTAGCTCGCTTGGATCCCGGTGACGTCTCGGAAGATCAGGCCGCCGCCGATATCGCTGCGGCGATCAAAGACGGGGGCGTGCACGTCGACCGTGCATTCACCGGTCGTTGTAAT
>Ga0307312_10002199_pt1 | contig 10225 bp, 8 predicted proteins | sample ER_DNA_202_FD_194489 | JGI IMG/M metagenome (GOLD analysis project Ga0307312, IMG submission 194489) | Bulk soil microbial communities from the East River watershed near Crested Butte, Colorado, United States - ER_DNA_202 | ecosystem: Environmental > Terrestrial > Soil > Floodplain | place: USA...
CCCCGAAGCAGCCGAAAGAGCGAGAAGAAGATCGGCAGCTGGAGGAGCAGCGGCAGGCAGGACGCCAGCGGATTGACTTTGTTCTCCTGCATGAAGCGCATCGTCTCCTGCTGCATGCGCTGTTTGTCGTTCTTGTATTTCTCCTGGATCTGTTTGAACTGGGGCTGCAGCGCCTGCCAGGTGCGCATTCCTTTGATCTGTTTGTAGGTGAGGGGGATCAGCAGCGCCCTCACGCAGACGGTGAGCGCGATGATCGAAGTCCCCCAGCTGAGCCCGACGTTGTCGTGGAAGAAGTTGAGCACCGATTCCGCGGCGTCCTCGATCGGCTGCAGGATGTCCGCCGTCGGGATCATGTCTTCACCTCCCCGTGGTACTCGGCGGGATCGATCGGGCCGACCCGCAGCGTGAATCGCTCCGGGACCGGGTCGAAGCCTCCGTCGGTGAGCGGATTGCAGCGCAGCAGCCGCCAGACTGCGAGGACCGTGCCCCGCAAGGCGCCGAAGCGGCGAATCGACTGGGCGGCGTAGGCGGAGCAGGTCGGCTCATAGCGGCAGCGGCGAGGCAGGAGCGGGGATACCCAGCGGCTGTAGGCGCCGATCAGGGCGAGGAAGGCCCGTTTCACGTGGAACGCCCCCCGATCGCGGAGTCCGCGAGGGCCTCTTCGATGCTCCCGGTCACTCCCGCCTTGCCCTCCCGCTCGAGCAGCTCGGCGAGGTCGGGCCGTGCGACGATGACGAAGTCGTAGCGCTCCGGAAGTCGGTCGGCGAGGCCCCAGAAAGCCTCTCGCAGGGCCCGTTTGACCCGGTTGCGGTCGACGGCGCCGCCCAGCTTGCGGCTCGCCGAGACCCCCAACCTCACCTCGCGGTCATCGTCCTCCTCGCGCGGGAACGCGTAGAGCACGAGGTAGCGCGTCGCGTTCGACGAGCCGTCGCGATAGACACGGTCGAACTCACCGCTGCGCGACAGGCGCCGACGTCGCTGCCCTGCCACTAGACCGTCAGGCGCTTCCGGCCTTTGCGGCGGCGGCGCTTCAGGATCGCGCGCCCGGCACGGGTGCTCATCCGCGCCCGAAATCCGTGGGTCTTGGCCCGCTTCCGCTTCTTCGGCTGGTAGGTGCGCTTCATTGGGCGTCGCAGTATACGGCCGGCACCGAAAACTTTTGTTCGGGATTTGCGACCGGCCTCGGTTCAGGGCGACAGCACGCCGCTATGGTCGCGGCGGGTGCAAGAAGACTCCGGCCGACAGCAACTCGACTCCCTCTGGCGGGATGTGCAGCGCCGTCTCAGGGCATCGGTTCCGGACTCGACTTTCAATCTCTGGCTGAGCCCCCTGCGAGTGCTCGGGGCGCGGGGGTCGACCCTCCACCTGTCGGCGCCGGACAGCATCCGCTCATGGGTCGAGCGCCGCTACACGACCCTGATCGGCGAAGCCCTCGAGGCGGCGGGCGCGGCGCTCTCGGACGTCAGCTTCGCGCCGCTGGAGGCACCGGCCGCGGGCGACGGCCTCAATCCGAGCTACACCTTCGAGCGATTCGTGATCGGCGAGGGAAACCGCTTTGCCCATGCCGCCGCCCTCGCCGCCGCCGAGGCGCCCTCGGAGGCCTACAACCCGCTTTTCCTCCACGGTCCGCCCGGCCTCGGCAAGACCCACCTCCTCGTCGCGATCGCCAACTACCTTGCGGCCAATGCGCCGGGGCTCAGCGTCCGCTACACGACCGCCGAGTCCTTCACCAACGAGTTCGTCGACGCGCTGCGGACGAAGGGCGGCGAGGGCTTCAAGCATCGCTACCGGGACCTCGACGTGCTGCTCGTCGACGACGTGCAGTTCCTGGAGGGGAAGCCGAACACCGAAGAGGAGTTCTTCCACACGTTCAACGCCCTCTTCGAGGGGGGCAGCCAGCTCGTCCTCTCATCGGATCGGACACCGAGCCAGCTCTCGACCCTGGCCGAGCGACTCCGCGATCGCTTCGAGTGGGGCCTGACGGTGGCCGTGGAGCCGCCCAACCTGGCAACCCGGCTGACCGTGCTGCGCCGCCTGGTCCGCGAGGCCGGCCTCTCCGGGAGCGAGGCCGACGGCGACGCGCTGGCCGAGCTGGCCGACCGCATCAACGCCAACGTGCGCCAGCTGCACGGGGCGCTGACCCGGGTGATCGCCCACGCGTCGCTCACCTCCCGGCCCCTCGACTCGGAGCTGATCGCCGAGGTCATCCCTCCCGCGGGCCCGGCCCGGAGAGAGACCCCGGTCGAGGAGATCCAGCAACACGTCGCCTCGGCCTTCGGCATCTCCCGAGCCGAGCTGGTCGGCTCCAGCCGTGCCGCCACCCCCCTGCGTGCCCGCCAGGTGGCCATCCTCCTCACCCGCGAGTCGACCGGCCTCTCCCTCCCTCAGATCGGCCGCCTCTACGGAGGTCGCGATCACTCGACCGTCCTCAACGCCCTGCGCCGCATAGAAATAAACATCAGCGAGGACCCCGTGATCGCCGAGCGAGTCGACAGGCTGAGAAGAGAGGTCCACAACCTCGGTGGAGCCCGGCCCTGACGGCCGACGCCGCTGCAAGAATCAATGCTCTTCCCACAGCTCATTCCACAACCCAATTTGCCCATTCCAGCGCCCTATTCGCGGCGGCACGCGCCGTTTCGACAAGCGCTAATCCAACTCAAGAAAGCACTGATCAGTTGAAGCTGAGCACAAAACGCGACGAGCTTGTCTCGAAACTCTCGGTCGTCTCCCGAGCCGTGTCGACCCGCGCGGCAACCCAGTCGCTGTCCGGGATCCTGATTGCCGTCGACGAGAGCGGCGCGGTCACCCTCTCCGCCACCGATCTGGAGCTGGGCCTTCGAACCGCACTCGACGCGGAGGCCGAGGGCCCGGGCTCCATCCTCCTCCCCGGCCGCCTCCTCTCTGAGCTCGCCCGCTCGCTCGGCGACGAGTCGGTTCAGCTCGAGCTTCGCGAGTCGGAGAATGACGTCGAGATTCGCAGCGGCGGCTCCAGCATCCATCTACGCGTGCTGCCCGCCGAGGATTTCCCCAAGTTCCCGGCAGAGGGTGAGCAGCCGCTGAAGATCCCGGCCACGGCGCTGGCCGAGACGGTCGACGTGGTCGCGCGGGCCGCCTCCCGCGACGACATGCGCCCGGTGCTGACCGGCGTCCTGGTCAACGCTGGCGCCCAGGAGATGACGATGGTCGCCACCGACTCCTACCGGCTCGCGGTGAAGCGGACCGAGCTGGACCCCGGCATCGAGGGAGAGCTGGAAGCGAACATCCCGGCACGCGCCCTCCGCGAGCTGGGCAGGATCGTCACCGCCGACGGGGTCGAGGAGGTCGAGGTCAGCCTGCTGCCCAACCAGGCCGTTTTCAAGGCAGGGGACGTCGTCCTCAATACGAGGCTGATCGACGGGCAATTCCCCAACTTTCGACAACTCCTGCCGGAGTCCTACGAGCACGACGTCCGTTTGCCTCGGGACGAGTTCCTGGAAGTGACCCGGCGCGTCAGCCAGCTCGCCCAGCGCAACGCGCCGCTGCGCCTCTCGTTCGCCTCGAGCGAGCTGACCGTGGCCGCCTCGACGCCGGACGTCGGCGACGCCGAGGAGTCGATGCCGGCCGCGTTCGAGGGGGAGCCGCTGGAGATCGGCTTCAACCCCGAGTTCCTCAAGGAGGGGATCGAGAGCGTCGAGGGAGACGAGGTGATGCTGCGGCTGATCTCTCCTCTGCGGCCGGGCCTGCTGCAGCCCGTCGACAACGAAGACTTCCGCTATCTGGTGATGCCGATTCGCCTCAACGTGTGAGGCGCCGGTGCTCGTCACCGCCGTCGAGGCAGCCCCACTGAGAAGCCTGAACGGCCACCGACTCGAGCTGGGGCCCGGGATCGTCAGCCTGATCGGTCCCAACGGCGCCGGCAAGACCAATGTCCTCGAGGCCCTCTACTTCGCTCTGACGGGCCGTTCCTTTCGCACCGCGGACCGCCGCGAGATGATCCCCTTCGGCGGCTCGCTGGCGCGCGCCGAAGCCCAGGTGAGGGGCGAGGACGGGATCGAGCGGACGCTGCTCGCGTCGGTCAGCCGCGCCGAGGGCCGCCGCCACCTGCTCGACGGGAACCCGGCCGATCCGGCGACCATTGCGCGCCAACGGCCGCCGGTCGCGGTCTTCTCACCCGATCGGTTGGCGCTGATCAAGGGGCCTCCGGCCGAGCGCCGAGCTCACCTCGACGGCTTCGTCGCGGCGCGCTGGCGCTCGCGCTCGGAGCTGCGGAAACGCTATGGCCAGGCGCTGGCGCAGCGGAACGCCCTGGTCGCCCGGCTGGCGGCAGGCGGCGGCAATCCCTCCGACCTCGATCCGTGGGACGCCTCGCTGGCCGAGGCCGCCGAGCTGCTGACGGCGGCCCGCGCCGATGCGGTGGCGGAGCTTGCCCCTTTCTTCGAGCAGGCGGCGACGGAGCTCGGCCTCGATCGCGACACCTCGATCGAGTACGCGCCGCGGGCCGCCGGCTCGGCGGCGGAGGTCCGTTCCGGGCTCGCCGAGCGGCGCGAGGCCGACCTCAAGCTCGGGCGCAGCAGCTGGGGCCCGCATCTGGACGAGCTGAAGATCACCGCGGGCAAGAGGTCGTTGCGGCGTTTCGGCTCCCAGGGGGAACAGCGCGCCGGCCTGCTCGCCCTGATCTTCGCGGAGCGCGAGGCGCTGATGAGCGCCGGCCGGGTGACACCGCTCCTGCTCCTCGACGACGTGATGAGCGAGCTGGACCCCGGCCGGCGCGAGCGGGTGGTCGAGCGCCTGGCGCGAGGCGGGCAGACCCTGATCACGGCGGCCGCGGTCGACTCGGTGCCGGCGGGCGCAAGGGAGGCCGTGGTGCCGATGCCCCCGCGAGAGGCCCGCGACCTCGCCGACGCGGCATGAGGCGAGACATCCACTGCGGCCGACGATGAGCAGGCGGCGATCGCCACGTCCCGCAGGCGACGCCCTGCGCGCGGCACTCGAGCGAGCTGCACCCAAGACGCGTCTCGGCGCGGTCCAGGCGGGCTGGGCGGACGCAGTCGGCGCCCGTGTCTCGGCGGTGGCGGAGCCGGTCTCAGAGCGCTCGGGAACCGTCACCGTGCGCTGCCTGGACCCGGTCTGGGCGGAGGAGCTGGAGATGATGCAGGAGCAGCTCTTGGAGCGGCTGAGGGACCGCCTCGGCGAGCAGGCGCCCCAAAGTTTGCGCTTTCGCGTGGAAGACGGCTCTCCTTGACGACGTTTTTACGCGATTTGCAGGGATTTTGTAGCGCCGCCACCAGCTTTCGAACGGATGAAACTGGTATCCTTTATGTCAACTCGCATTCACCCCGACCCCGGTTCTCAGCGGCTCCCGGTGTTGGGGTTTTCTATGAGATACGGAAGGGACTAATTGGCTGAGAAGACCAAGACCGGCGACGCCAGGAAAAAAGGTCAATCGGGCTCCTATCGGGCCAAGGACATCACCGTCCTCGAAGGCCTCGAGGCGGTACGCAAGCGCCCCGGCATGTACATCGGCTCGACCGGCCCTCGCGGCCTCCACCACCTCGTCTATGAGGTCGTCGACAACTCGGTCGACGAGGCGATCGCGGGCCACTGCGACAGCGTCCGCGTCGTCCTGCATCCCGACAACAGCTGCACCGTCGCCGACGACGGCCGCGGCATCCCGGTCGAAGAACTGAAGAAAGAGAAAAGGCCGGCCGCCGAGGTGGTTCTCACCACCCTGCATGCGGGCGGCAAGTTCGGCGACGGCGGCGGCTACAAAGTCTCCGGCGGCCTGCACGGGGTCGGCGTCTCGGTGGTCAACGCGCTCTCGGAGCGGCTGCACCTCGAGATCAGCCGGGACGGCAACGTCTGGACGCAGGACTACGAGCGAGGCAAACCTCTCGGCGATCTGGCCAAGGGAGAGGCGAGCAAGTCGACCGGCACCACGATCACCTTCTTCCCCGACGACGAGATCTTCGACGAGCTCGAATTCGACTACGCGACGCTCGCCGAGCGCCTGCGCGAGACCGCCTTCCTCACCCGCGGCCTGAAGATCGAGCTGGTCGATGAGCGGGGCGCGGGGCAGGAGGACACCTTCCACTACGAGGGCGGCCTGATCGACTTCGTCGCCCACCTGAACGAGAACAAGGACCCCCTGCACCGCAAGACGGTCTTCTTCGAGAGCGAGACCGACGAAGGCCAGGTCGAGGTGGCGATGCAGTGGAACTCCTCCTATCAGGAATCCGTGTTCAGCTTCGCCAACAACATCAACACGCACGAGGGCGGCTCCCACCTCTCGGGATTCCGCTCGGCGCTGACCCGGACGCTGAACGCCTACGCGCGCGGCAAGGGGGTGCTCAAAGAGAAAGACGAGAACCTGACCGGCGACGACGTCCGCGAGGGCCTCACCGCCGTGATCTCGGTGAAGCTCCAGGACCCGCAGTTCGAGGGCCAGACCAAGACCAAACTCGGCAACCCCCAGATCGAGGGCCTGGTCAAAGAGACGGTCAACCGCAAGCTCGGCGAGTTCTTCGAGGAGAACCCGAGCGAGGGCCGGCGGATAGTCGGCAAGGCGGTCGACGCGGCGCGCGCCCGCCAGGCCGCCCGCAAAGCCCGCGACCTGACCCGGCGCAAGTCGGCGCTCGAGAACTCGACCCTGCCGGGGAAGCTCGCCGACTGCACGGTGCGCGACCCTGCCCTGACGGAGCTGTTCATCGTCGAGGGGGACTCGGCGGGAGGGTCGGCCAAGCAGGGCCGCGACCGCAACACCCAGGCTGTGCTTCCACTGCGCGGCAAGATCATCAACGTCGAGAAGGCGCGGATCGACAAGGTCCTCTCCAACCAGGAGATCCAGGCGCTGATCACCGCCGTGGGCACCGGCGTCAGGGAGGAGTTCAACATCGGCGAGGCCCGCTACCACAAAGTAGTGCTGATGACCGACGCCGACGTCGACGGAGCGCATATCCGCACCCTCGTCCTCACCTTCCTCTATCGCGAGATGCGGGAGCTGATCGAGGCCGGATACGTCTACATCGCCAAGCCACCCCTCTACAGGGTGAAGAACGGCAAACAAGAGACCTATGTCGAGCGCGAGTCGGAGCTCGAAGAGCTTCTGCTGCGGGACAAGCTCGAGCAGCTGGAGCTGGTTGACGGGGCCGGCAAGTCGCACAAGCTGACCGCCGCCAGGTGGCAGCGCTTCAACCGGCGGCTCAAGGAGCACGAGGGATGGGCCGACTCGCTGCGGGCCGACTTCGGCCACGAACTGGTCCGCTTCCTGGCCGAGTCGCAGATCCTCGACCAGGGAGTCGCGACGATCGCGGGGCTGAAGAAGCTGCTGGCCGATGGGTCCCTGCCTGACCGATCGTTCGAGGTCGAGACCCTCGAGGAGTCCGCCGACGGTATCCGGGTCAAGGCGGTCCATCGCAGGGACGGCCTTGCCCGGACCTTCGACCTCGCGACCGCCCTATTCGAGTCCCACGACTACCGCCGCCTGGTCGAGTCGCACGCCGAGCTGCTCAAGCAGGTCGGCCCGCCGCCCTTCCAGATCTCCCTGGCGCAGAAACGCCGCGAGGCCGACTCGTTCACCGCCCTGCGCGGATCGGTCCTCGAGCTGGCCCGCCAGGGGGTCACCATGCAGCGCTTCAAGGGGCTCGGCGAGATGAACGCGGACCAGCTGCGCGAGACGACCATGGACCCCGCCAGCCGCACCCTGGAGCGGGTGCGGGTCGATGACGCCGCCCTCGCCGAGCGGGTCTTCACCGACCTGATGGGCGACAAGGTGGAGCCGCGCAAGGACTTCATCGAAAAGCACGCCAAGGAAGTCAGGTTCCTCGATGTTTGACCGTCCCATGCTGTTGACTCCGAGGGCGAGTTAGATGGAGGGCGGGCTCGAGGCCCTGACCGGGCGGATCGAGGAACGAGACCTGACCAACGAGATGCGCTCGTCGTATCTCGACTACGCAATGAGCGTGATCGTCGGTCGGGCGCTGCCGGACGTGCGCGACGGCCTCAAGCCGGTCCATCGCCGGGTGCTCTACGCGATGCACGACCTCGGTCTGCAGCCCAACCGCCCGTACCGCAAGTCGGCCTTCATCGTCGGCGAGGTGATGGGCAAGTACCACCCCCACGGCGACTCGGCGATCTACGACACCCTGGCGCGGATGGCGCAGGATTTCTCGCTGCGCTACCCGCTGGTCGACGGGCAGGGCAACTTCGGCTCGATCGACGACGACCCGCCGGCCGCGATGCGCTACACCGAGGCGCGCCTCGCCCGCCTCTCCACCGAGCTGCTGCGCGACATCGACGCGGACACGGTCGAGTGGGGCCCAAACTACGACGAATCCCAGCGCGAGCCGCTGGTGCTGCCGGCGCGCTTCCCCAACCTGCTCGTCAACGGCGCCTCCGGGATCGCCGTGGGGATGGCGACCAACATCCCCCCCCACAACCTGCGGGAGACGGTCGGCGCGGTCAAGGCCTACATGGAGAACTCCGAGATCGACCTGGTCGGCCTGATGGAGCACATCAAGGGACCCGACTTCCCCGGCGGCGGAATGATGAGCGCCGAGGGCATCCGCGACGCCTACGCGTCGGGACGGGCCTCGGTCCGGGTCCGCGCCAGGGCCCACGTCGAGCCGCTCAAGGGAGGCCGCGACGCGATCATCGTCACCGAGCTTCCCTTCATGGTCAAGAAGGGCGGCGACGGCGGCCTGATAACCAAGATCGCCGACCTCGTCCGGGAGAAAAAGATCACCGGCGTCTCCGATCTGCGCGACGAGTCGGACCGCTCGGGGATGCGGCTGGTGATCGAGACCAAGCGCGGGGGCGACCCGCCCGAGGTGGTGCTCAACCAGCTCTACAAACGCACCCCGATGCAGGCCACCTTCGGGGTAAACATGGTCGCCCTGGTCGACGGGGTGCCGCGCACTCTGAGCCTCAAGGAGCTGATCGAGCACTACGTCTACCACCAGCGCGAGGTGGTGACCAGGCGCACCCAGCACGAGCTGCGCCAGGCCGAGGCCCGTGCCCACATCCTCGAGGGCCTGCTGATCGCCCTCGACAACCTCGACGCGGTGATCGATCTGATTCGCGGGTCGAAGGACACGGAGTCCGCCCGCGAGGGCCTGATAGACCGCTTCGAGCTCTCCGAGTTGCAGGCGCAGGCGATCCTCGACATGCGCCTCGCCCGCCTCACCGCGCTCGAGTCCGACAAAGTGCGCGAGGAGCACAAGGTGCTGGCGGAGTTGATCGGGGAGCTGCGCGCGATCCTGGGGGAGCCGGCCCGGATCGATGCGATAGTCGTCGAAGAGCTCGACGCGCTCGTCGACCGCTACGGGGACGAGCGCCGCACCGAGGTCACCCACTTCGAGGGCGACATGAACATCGAGGACATGATCGCCGACCAGCAGATGGTGATCTCGATCACCCACTCCGGATATGCGAAGCGCCTGCCGCTGGCGACCTACCGCCAGCAGAACCGGGGCGGCCGGGGGGTGATGGGCATGGACCTCAAAGAGGACGACTACATCGAGCACCTGCACATCTGCTCGACGCACGACTTCCTGCTCTTCTTCACCAACCGAGGCAAGGTCTACCGGCTCAAGGTCTACGAGCTGCCCGAGGGCTCGCGGACCTCGAAAGGCCGGGCACTGATCAACGTCCTCCCCCTCCGCGACGGCGAGAAGGTGACAGCGGTGATCCCCACCCGCGACTTCAGCGAGAACAGGTACCTGGTGTTCGCGACGGCGAAGGGGCTGGTCAAGAAAACCGAGTTCAAGGCCTACAACACCCCGATCCGTGCCGACGGGATCATCGCGATCAAGATTCGCGACACCGACGAGCTCGTCCAGGTGCGGCTGACCTCGGGTGAGGACGACATCCTGCTCGTCTCCAAGTCCGGCCACGCCTCCCGTTTCTCGGAGTCCAAAGTGCGGGCGATGGGCCGTGACACGAGCGGAGTGAAGGGGATGAACGTCTCGGACAAGGTCAACGGTGTCGCCAACCGGGTGCTGGCCATGGACATCGCCCGCGACGACTCCGAGCTGTTCGTGGTCACCGAGAACGGCTACGGCAAGCGGACCTCGGTCGCCGAGTATCCGGTCAAGGGTCGCGGGACCAAAGGCGTGCTGACCGCGAAGCTGACCGCCAAGAGGGGCGGCCTGGCGGGGGCGCTGATCGTCCGCGAGCACCAGGACCTGCTCTTCATCTCCCAGAACGGGATGGTCCAGCGCACCCGCGCCGGAGGCATCTCGCAGATGGG
>Ga0307312_10002202_pt1 | contig 10218 bp, 7 predicted proteins | sample ER_DNA_202_FD_194489 | JGI IMG/M metagenome (GOLD analysis project Ga0307312, IMG submission 194489) | Bulk soil microbial communities from the East River watershed near Crested Butte, Colorado, United States - ER_DNA_202 | ecosystem: Environmental > Terrestrial > Soil > Floodplain | place: USA...
GTGATCGACCGCGGTATCAAAAAATCCGCCCGCCGGATCCTCGAACCGCTCGATGATCCGGTCCCCCAGGCCGCGGGCGATCGTGAACCAGCGCTCGTCGAACGTCGTCTCGTACAAGGCAAGCAGGCCCTCGGCGAGATCCGCGTAGTCCTCGAGCACGCCGGCTCCCACCGCTCGCCCATCCTTCCACGACCGACCCAGCGACCCGTCGGCGGCGAGCAACCCGCCGACGATCGTCTCGGCGGCCTGCACGGCCGCGGCCGTGTACCGGTCCTCCCCGAGCAGGCGCCCGGCCTCGGCAAACGCGGCGATCGCCAGCCCGTTCCAGGCCGCCAGCGCCTTGTCGTCACGCGCCGGTTGCGATCGCATCGCACGGCGCGCGAGGAGCGACGCTCGGGACGCCGCGAGCTCCGTCTCGAGGGCCGCGTCGCTCCGGGAGGGCGGCGCATCGGGCGCGGGCCAGACCCTCGAGAGGATCGTGACGCCCTCCCAGTTGCCCTCCTCAGTGACGCCGTAGGCTTGGGCGAAATGGGCGGCGGCGGCGTCGTCGAGCACCTCGCGGATCTCGGCCGCCCGCCAGGTGAAGGTCAGGCCTTCGATGCCCTCGGTGTCGGCGTCCTGGCTCGCGGCGAACGCGCCGTCGGCGGTCGTCAGTTCGCGGATCATGTAGTCGAGCACCCCGGTCGCGACGTCGCGATCGCGCATGTCGCCGAACGTCGCCCACGCGTGCAGGTACGCGCGCGCGAGCTGGGCATTGTCGTAGAGCATCTGCTCGAAATGCGGCACGAGCCAATGGGCGTCCGTCGCGTAGCGGTGGAACCCGCCGCCGAGCTGGTCGCGGATCCCGCCGTCGGCCATCTTGTCGAGGGTGAAGCGGACGATCGATGCCAGGTCGGTCCGGCCCGCGGCGATCCGCCGCAGGAGGTACTCGATCGTCATCGACTGGGGGAACTTGGGCGCGGCGCCCCACGAGCCGTTGCGCGCGTCGAACGAGGCGGAGAGCGCCGCGTCCGCCGCCTGCAGGAGGCCCTCGTCCAGGGCGGCGCCGCCGGGCGCAGCGGCGCGACTCCCTTCGACCAGGGCCCCCACCAGGCGCTGTCCCGCGGCGAGCACCTCGGCGCGTTGGGTCGTCCAGGCCGTCGAGACCCCCTCGAGGACCTGGCGGAACGACGGCATGCCGTGGCGGGGTCGATCCGGGTAATAGGTTCCGCCGTAGAACGGCGCGCCATCGGGCGACAGGAACACCGACATCGGCCAGCCACCACCGCCGGTCATCGCCTGGACGGCGGACATGTAGATGCTGTCGAGGTCGGGGCGCTCCTCACGATCGACCTTGATCGCGACGAAGCGGTCGTTGAGCAGCCGGGCGGTCGCGTCATCCTCGAACGATTCGCGCTCCATGACGTGGCACCAGTGGCACGCCGCGTAGCCGATGCTGAGAAAGATCGGCCGATCGAGGAGCTTCGCGCGGGCGAGGGCGTCGGGCCCCCAGGGGAACCAGTCGACTGGGTTGTTGGCGTGCTGGAGCAGGTACGGACTGGTCTCGCCGGCGAGGCGGTTGGGCATCCATCGATGGTAGCCCGGGTGGCGGTGCCACGGCCGACGGCGCCGGGGCGGTGCGCGCCCGCACCGCGAATCGCAGACCGGGGGGCGATAACTGATGGATAACGCCCCAAAGGTATGGTCTGCTCCGCTGAGGCGGGGTCTGGCCCCTCCTGGACAGCCATGGGTGGAATCGCGCAGGAGTACTGCCTGTCGTGAGGCGCTGGTTCATCGAGGTGGTCACGTCATTGGTGATGGCCGGATTGGCCATACCTGCGCTGGCGCCTGCCACGGTCGCCGCCGCCTCCCCCGCCGGCCGAGGCACCGTTCCGAAGGTCGTCGTCATCGTCGGTCCGGCCGGCGCCGCGACATCGCACTATCGCGTGGAGGCAAGGGCCGCCGCGGACGTCGCTCGCACGTACACGCCGGACGTTACCGAGATCTACTCACCAAACGCGACCTGGCCCGCGGTTCGATCCGCCCTCCAGGGCGCCAGCCTCGTCATCTATCTGGGCCACGGCAACGGCTGGCCAAGCCCGTACCGCAATGGGCCGTACCCGCCGACCCAGAACGGTTTCGGGCTCAATCCCAGCCCGAACGGCGACGACCACACCCATCAGTACTTCGGCGAAGCGAAGATCGAAGCCGAGGTCCACCTGGCGCCGAACGCCGTCGTGCTGCTCAACCACCTGTGCTACGCGTCGGGCAACAGCGAGCCGGGCGTCCCCGAGGGCACGCTCTCGATGGCGCGCCAACGGGTCGACAACTTTGCGGCCGGCTTCATCGCCGCCGGCGCAGCCGCCGTGGTCGCCGAGGCATGGACGTCACCCGACTACATGATCAGGAACGTCCTTGCGGGTCGCCGCTCGATCGATGCCGCCTGGCATGGCGCGCCGTCCGCCAACGGTCACGCGTTCGCCTTCGCGAGCCGGCGAAGTCCCGGATACATCGCCCAGATGGATCCTGAGCGTCGCAACTCCGGCTTCACGCGCTCGATCGTGCTCAAGGCCGGCCTCGCCTCCGCCGACGTCCTGCGTGGCGCCACCGGCCGACGCACCCCCCGAACCGACGGGCAGGCGCTGGCGGTGCCGCTCACGCCGAGCCTCGTCACGACGGGGATCGCCCTTACGTCGCCCCGGCTCCTGGGCCGGACCTCGATGGGAACCCGGATCCAGTATCGGTTCACCTTCTCCATCGCCGATCGTACGCGGCTCCCCAAGGCGATCCAGGCGAGCGTTCGCTGGGATCCCATCGAGGTCGTGGCGCCGAACCTGCCGGCGGATGCCGCCGCGCCGGCCACCGCGCCCTCAGCGGCGCCGACTTCCGCTCCATCACCGGCGTCGTCGACCGCTCCGGCGTCCGCGTCGTCGGCCGGTCCGGCCGCTTCCGGCGGCCCGACGCCGGCGGCCACGCCCGCCGTCCCGACGCCACCGAAGCTCGATCTCGTCGTCCCCGAGCGGATCGGTGACGTGGTCGCGCCGGTCAAGGGCAAGATCACCAAGACCGTCATGACCTTCCCGCTCACCCTGCCCAAGGTCGCCGGCCGCTACCGCCTGACGGTCACGCTGCACGACGCCGACGGCGTCGCGTACGACGCGGCCACGCAGGCCATGCTTCCGTCGTTGCTCGTCCGGGTCACGGCGGCGTTGGATGCCCAGATCGTCGCACCCGCGCGCGTACAGCTGACCACCGGCGCCACGACCGACGTCGCGCTGTGGGTGGCGAACCTGGGCACCGGGGCCTGGGGCCGACAGGCGGTGGTGGGTCGGAAGAACAGCACGCCGGGGACCTCGGCGCGGGTCGTCGCCCGGTGGATCGCGCTCGGTGCCGATGATCCAGTCACCACCCAGGCCATCCAATCGGCGGCGGCCACGCCCGCGGAACTGCCACCGGGGCTCGTACCGGGCAAGCTCGTCTCGGCCGATCTCCCGGTGTTTGCGCCCTGGGCGCCGGGCGACTACCTGCTGGTCCTCGACATCGAGACCCCGGACGATGGTTCGATCGTCGCAGCCGGGGTCGCTCCGACGGTGATCCGGGTCAAGGTCGTGCCCGAGCCCGTCGCGACGCCATCCCCGGCGGAGGTCGTCCCGGCGGGGCCCGGGCAGTGAGGATCGCGGCGTAGCCCGCGCGACGCGGGAGCCGCGCTACGATGCGGCCCGAGATGACCGCGTCGAACGCCGTGCCGGGCTTCCTCCCAAGCGTAGCCGGGCTCCATTTCGCGAACCGCTACGCACCCGGACCGACCGTGCGCTTCGGGATCATCGATCCGCGCTGGATCGGGGCCGGCGACGCCGCCTCCGGCCTGTGCGGCGGGATGAGCTGGCTCGTGCGCGAGCGGTTCCAGGCCGGGCAACCGATCGCGGCGGACAGGGTGGCGCCGGCCAACGGATCGCCCCTGTTCCGCTCGATCGTGCGCCGCCAGGTCCTCTCGCTCGATTGGTTCCGCGGCCCGCTGCGCTTCTGGTGGATGGGCCTGCGTGGGCCAGACGCGGCGCTGCGCCGGACCCGTGATGCGGAGGTTCCCCAGATCCGGGCGACGATCGACGCCGGCCGCCTGGCGATGGTCGGGCTGGTCCGTCACGACGGCTGGAATCCGTGGCACTTGACCGACAGCCACGTGGTGCTGGCCTACGCCTACAACGCCGAGGACCCGACGGGATCGATCACCCTCCGCCTCTACGACCCGAATTGGCCCGATCGCGACGACGTGACGGTCACGCTCGACGGCGCAGGCCTGCGGCAATCCACGGGCGAGCCCCTCGAGGGTGTCCTGGCCCTGGGTTGATCCGCCGATGGGGGTATGAGGTTTCCAGGATGCCATCACGAGCTGTGCGACCCGACGACACAGGCCCGACCCGATGACCGCCCGCATCTCGATCGGCGTCGTCGGAGCCGGGCGGATGGGGTCCACGCACGCGCGCCTCATCGCGAGTGGCGTGCCGGAGGCGCACCTGGCCGGGATCGCGGACGTGAACCTCGATGCGGCCCGGCGACTGGCGGCCCAGCTCGGGGATCCTCCGGTCTTCGCCTCGATCGACGACCTGCTCGATGCACCCGGCCTGGATGCGGTCTTGATCGCAACGTCGTCAAACCGGCACCTCGAGGCGATCCGCGCGGCGGCGACCGCCGGCAAGGACATCCTCTGCGAAAAGCCGATCGCCCTGACCCTGGCCGACACGGACGCGGCGATCGACGCCGCCGCGGCTGCCGGCGTCCGCCTGCAGGTCGGCTTCATGCGGCGCTGGGACGCCGACTACGCCCGCGCCAGGGCCCGACTCGCGTCGGGCTCCCTTGGGCGGCCCGTGCTCTTCAAGTCGCTCCAGTTCGATGCCGAGCCGCCGCCCCCCGCGTTCGCCGATCCGACGGTGAGCGGCGGGATCATCGTCGACATGGGCATCCACGAATTCGACCTCGCCCGTTGGCTCATGGAGGACGAGGTAGCCGAGGTCCACGCCTACGGATCGAGCGTGGCCCACCCGGCGCTCGCCGAGGTCGGCGACGTCGACAGCGCGGTCGTCAACCTTCGGTTCGTTGCGGGCGCGACGGGCACGATCGAGCTGGCCAGGAACACGACCTACGGCGAGGACGTGCGGACCGAGGTCCTCGCCACCGCCGGCTCCATCTGGGTGGGCCACCTGCCGCTCACCCACGGCTCGTGGAGTGCCGGTACTGCCCATGGAAGCGTCTCGACGGACAGTGCGGATCCAGCGGTTCCGCGCTTCGAAGCGGCCTACGCCGCGCAGACCCGCGGGTTCGTGCGAGCCATGGTCGAGGACCGTCCGGTCGACGTCCCCGCCGCGGCCGGGAGGGCCGCGCTGGCGATCGCCCTGGCGGCCGATCGGTCGAGGCGGGAGGGTCGTCCGGTGGCCGTGGATCCGCCCGACGGGTCGCCGTTGACAGGGTGATGGAAACGTTTACACTCGCCCCTCGTACGGGCCCCACATCCGCCCCGGTGGAGGGTGCGACGCATGGCGGCGACCCAGTCGCAGGGTTCTACTGACAGCACGGCGACCCGCCTTCGTGTGGCGTTGTTCGGCGCCGGCCTGGTCGGCCAGGCGGCCCACGCACCCACGCTCTGGGACGAGCAGGAACGGTTCGAGTTCGTCGCGGTCGCCGATCCGTCCAGAACGGTCCGCGACGCGGTGACCGCACGCTACGGGGTGCCGAATGCCTGCGCCACGCTCGAGGACGCGATCGCGCTCGGCCTGGATGCGGTCGTCATCGCCGTTCCTGATCCGGCCCATCGCGACGCGGTGCTGGTCGCCCTCGGCGCAGGGCTCCACGTGTTCTGCGAGAAGCCGCTCGCGGTCAGCCTCGCGGAGTGCGACGAGATCCTGGCCGCCCGCGGCGATCGCGTCGTCCAGTGCGGGTACATGAAGCTGTACGACCCCGCCGTCGAGCGGATGGTCGAGCGCCTGGCCGACGGTCCGGGCGAGCTCCGCTACCTGTCGGTCGAGGTCAACGATCCCGACCAGGCACCGTTCGTCGACCACCTGGGACTCGTCATCGGTCGCGACGTACCGCGGGCCCTGATCGATGAGACGAAACGCCGCGGCCGGGATGCCGTCCGCGATGCCCTGGGCGCCGAACCGGATCCGACGCAGGCCCGCGCCTTCGAGGCCTACCTCTCGTCGCTCGTCCACGACGTGAGCCTGGCCCATCACCTCTTGCGCTCGCTGGGGATCGAGGCACCCCTCCCGATCGCCGATGCCGCGTACTTCGACGGGGGCCGTGGGGTGAGCCTTGCGTGGACGCTACCCAACGGCGGACGCGCTCACCTGGAACACCTGAACCTGCCCGGCGTCGCCGACTACCGCGAGCGCGTCACTGCGTACTGTCGTGATCGGATCCTCGAGCTGACCTTCCCGTCGCCCTATCTGCGCCATCACCCGACCCGGCTGGTCGAACGCCGCTCGGATGGATCGGTCGCCGGCCTCGAGACGATCGACGTTCGGGTGTCGTACGAGGAGGCGTTCCGGAACGAGCTGCGCGCATTCCACGCCGCGATCACCGCCGGGGTCCCGGTCCGGGCCACGGTGGAGGCCGCGCGCGACGACCTGGCCGCCCTGTTGGGCGCGTTCCAGATCGCGGCGAGCCGGCATCAGGGCCCCGCATGAAGAACGCGGATTAGCGCAAGGAGTCGTTCGTGCGGATCGGACTCTTCACCGATGGTCTCAAGGAGCTCTCGCGCCGCGAGGCGCTGGCCTGGTGCGCCGGGCACGACATCACCGACGTGGAGATGAGCGTCGGGACGTGGGGCGCGCTGACCCACCTTGACCTCGCGTCCCTCCTGCGCGACGAACGCGCACGCGATGAGCTGCGACGCGATCTGGACGAGTCCGGCATCCGCTTCAGCGCGGTGAATGCCGCTGGCAATCCCCTCCACCCCGACCCAGCCGCTCGAGCGGAGGCGCAGGGCGCGCTCAAGGGTGCGATCGAGCTCGCCGCCCTGCTCGGCATCGACCGGGTCGTCACGATGGCCGGCAGCCCGGGCGGCCGGACCGGTGGACCGATCGGCGTGTTCGGCCTGTGGTCCATCTCGAACGACGACGAGCCCATCTGGCAGTGGCAGATGGAGGCGCAGGTGGGGCCGTACTGGCGGGCGATGTCCGACTGGATGTCGACCGCTGCTCCGGACGTCCGGGTCTGTCTCGAACTGCATCCGGGCGTGTCCGTCTGGACGCTGGAGTCCTACCGGGCCCTTCGGGCGTACTGCGGCGACAACATCGGCGTGAACATGGACCCGAGTCACTTCTGGTGGCAGGGCGCGGACCCGATCCGGGTCATTGGCGCGCTGGGCCCGGTCGTGGGCTGGTGTCACGGCAAGGACACGACGCTGTACCCGGACCGGATCGCGCTCAACGGGGTGATGGACCACCGCTATCCGGTCGACGCCAGCTGGGCGCCGTGGCACTTCTCGGCCATCGGCGATGGGCACGACGCGGCAACCTGGTCGCTGCTGGTCAAGGCGCTCCAGGCGGTCGGTCACGACTCGGTCGTCTCGATCGAGCACGAGGACCCGTCGCTCACGCCCGAGGAATGCATCCGCCGCTCGGTCTCGACCCTCAAGGAAGCCCTGGCATCGTGATCGGCCATGGCTGAGGTCCAGCTCTCCGGCATCGAAAAGCGCTTCGATGGAGTGCTCGTCCTCGATTCGCTCGAGCTCACGGTACCGGACGGCGACTTCGTCGTGCTCCTCGGTCCATCGGGCTGCGGCAAGACGACCGCGCTGCGGATCATCGCCGGACTCGAGCGTCCCACGTCGGGCCACGTCCGCATCGGCGGTCGAGACGTGACGGCGCTCTCTCCTCGCGAGCGCGACGTCGCGATGGTGTTCCAGAGCTATGCGCTCTATCCGCACATGTCGGTCGCGGACAACATCGGCTACCCCCTGCGGATCCGCGGTATCCCGCCGCGCGAGCGGGCGGCGGCCGTGGCCGCGGTCGCAGAGTCGCTCGAGGTCGCCCATCTCCTCTTGCGAAAGCCGCGCCAGCTGTCCGGTGGCCAGCGCCAACGGATCGCGCTCGCCCGGGCCATCATCCGCGAGCCGGCCGCGTTCCTGATGGACGAGCCGCTGTCCAATCTCGATGCGAAGCTGCGGATCAGCATGCGCGGCGAGATCCGGCGCCTGCAGCAGCGCCTGGGTGCGACGACCGTCTACGTGACCCACGACCAGGCCGAGGCGCTCACCATGGCCGACCGGGTCTGCCTGATCAGCGACGGCGTCGTCCAGCAGTACGCACCGCCCCAGGAGATCTTCGACCGGCCGGCGAACCTGTTCGTTGCCCGCTTCGTGGGCAACCCGCCGATGAATACGCTGGGCATCGCGCTCGACGCGGAGCGCCGCGCGATGGTCGTGGAGGGCGTGGCCATCCCCCTCGGCGACCGGTACGAGGCCTGCGCGGACGCCGCCGTCACGCGGTTCGGGATGCGGGCGCGCGATCTCGAGATCACGCGTCCGGGGGAGCCCGGAGTGGTGCCGGCGTCGGTCTATGTCGTGGAACCGATGGGTGACGAGGTGTATGTGGAGGTGCTTATCGGCGAGTCCCGTGTCACGGTCCGCGCGGACCGAGGTTGGAGGGCGCCGCTGGGCGCTCCGGTCGGCGTGCGCGTCGATCCGGCAAAGGCCTGCTTCTTCGACGTGAGCGGCAAGACGGCCGTGCATCGGGTCGGCGACGTGCCGACGAACCAGCCAGGAGGAGTGCTGCAATGAGCGACGATGACATCCTGTCCCGCCACCTGACGCGTCGGGACGTCCTGCGACTCGGCCTTGCCGCCGGCGGGGTGGCCGCGGCAGGCGCCGTGCTGGCTGCCTGTGGCGCAAGCACGTCGTCGTCGGCCGCGCCGGCCTCCGCCGCGGCCTCGGTCCCGGCCTCGGCCGCCGCCTCCGAGGCAGCCGCGAGCGCCAGCGCCGCGTTGGGCGGGAAGCTCGTGATCGGGGCCTTCGAGGACGGGGCGCTTACCCCGTTCAAGGGGACCATCCTGCCGATGTTCGAGGCGGCCACCGGCGTCAAGGTGGAGTTCCTGACCGAGCCGTACGACTCGTTCTTCGCGAAGGCGTTCCAGGACGGTACGTCGAAGGCGGGCCAGTACGACATCTACATCATGGATGACCCCTGGATCCCGCAGTACGCCGCCGCCGGGATCCTGGAGGACCTCGGCCCGCACGGCATCGAGATGGATGCGGACTACCCGTTACCGTTCGCGGACCTCGGGTTCTGGCCGCCGCGCGAAGGGCCGCGCGTGAAAGGGTTCGAGACCGAGGAACCCAAGCTGATCGCGCTCCCCACGATCGGGGACCTGCAGACCCTGACCTATCGGAACGACGTGTTCACGTCCGGGGCACCGGCCACCTGGGCCGATCTCGTCAGTACGGGCCAGGGCGCCATGGCCACCGGCAAAGTGAAATACGGCTTCGTGTTTCGCGGCGTGAAGGGCAATCCGATCGTCACCTCGTTCTACCCGATCTTCCGGTCGTTCGGGGCGGAGTTCTTCGACGGGAAGTGGAACCCGATCTTCAACTCCGACAAGGGCAAGGCGGCCGCCGACTTCTTCGTCACGAAGCTGAAGGCGATCGCACCCAAGGGCGTCGCTGAGTTCGACTCCGACCAGGAGGGCGCGGCGATCCTCGGCGGCGACGCGGCCGCGATCATCCAGTACTCCGGCAATGCCATCAAATCGGATGATCCGGCGCAATCGAAAGTCGTCGGCAAGCTCGATTTCGGCGTGGTCCCGAAGCAGGAGTCGGCCATCGCCCAGATCGGGATCTTCATCCATGGCGTCAGCGCGTCGGCCCCCAACAAGGACAACGCGATCGCGTTCATGAAGTGGTTCGCCACCAACGACGTGCAGACCGCGCTGGCCCGCTCAGGCGATCTGCCGGTCAAGACGCCGGCCTTCTCCGACGCCCAGGCGGTCAAGGACCACCGCCTGCTACCCGTTGCGCTCGCGCAGCTCAACGCGGGTGCCCAGGCGCGCCCGAGGACCCCGGACTGGTCCAAGGTCGAGTCGATCATCGGAACCGAGCTCAACATCGCGCTGGCCGCGGGTAGCGGCGGCGGCGCGGCCTTGGACAAGGCAGCCACGCAGGTCAAGGACTACCTGACGCAGCAGGGCTACTACTGATCCATGGCGACGGCGATGACGCCGGGTGCCCCGGCGCGGACCCTTCGCGGC
>Ga0307312_10002203_pt1 | contig 10216 bp, 9 predicted proteins | sample ER_DNA_202_FD_194489 | JGI IMG/M metagenome (GOLD analysis project Ga0307312, IMG submission 194489) | Bulk soil microbial communities from the East River watershed near Crested Butte, Colorado, United States - ER_DNA_202 | ecosystem: Environmental > Terrestrial > Soil > Floodplain | place: USA...
GGGTACTCCCGTGGTCGTCGTCAAGGCGCAAGTCAAGACGGGAGGGCGCGGCAAGGCGGGCGGCGTCAAGATCGCGAAGAGCCCTGAGGAGGCGGAGGCTCGGGCGGAAGAAATTCTCGGTCTCGACATCAAGGGCCACACCGTTGGCACCGTGATGTTGGCCGAAGGCGCCGACATTGCGGAGGAGTACTACTTCTCCCTTCTGCTCGATAGGGCGGAACGCCGCTACCTGGCCATGTGCTCCAAAGAGGGCGGCATGGATATCGAAACCCTCGCATCGGAGCGTCCAGAAGCCCTGGCCCGGATACCGGTTGATCCAAGAGTCGGAATTGATCAGGCCAAGGCCGCTGAGATAGTGGCCGCTGCTGGGTTTGCCGAACCTGACGCCAGCGAGATTGCCCGAGTTATCCAGCTGCTTAGCACGGTGTATGAGAAGGAGGACGCGACGCTTGTTGAGGTCAATCCGCTCATCAAAACCGCTGACGGCAGGATCATCGCGCTGGACGCCAAGGTCTCGCTCGACGAGAACGCCGCCTTCCGACACCCAGATCACACAGCCCTGGCCGACAAGTCGGCTGAGGACCCGCTCGAGGCAGCGGCGAAGGAGAAGGGCCTCAACTACGTCAAGCTCGACGGGTCGGTTGGGGTCATCGGCAATGGGGCCGGGCTGGTGATGAGCACTCTGGACGTGGTCGCGTACGCCGGCGAAGAGTTCAGCGGATCGCCCAAACCGGCGAACTTCCTCGACATCGGTGGCGGTGCCAGTGCCGAGATCATGGCGAACGGCCTGGAGATCATCATGAGCGATGATCAAGTGAAGAGCGTCTTCGTGAATGTCTTCGGCGGTATCACCGCTTGTGATGCCGTGGCGAACGGAATTGTGCAGGCCTTTCAGCTGCTGGCCAGCCGTGACGAGCACATCGAGGTGCCGATGGTCGTACGGCTGGACGGCAACAACGCGGAGTTGGGCCGGCAGATCCTTGCGACCGCAGACCTGCCGAAGCTGGAGCAGGTCGACACGATGGACGGTGCGGCCCGCAGGGCCGCCGAGCTGGCGGCGAGCTGAAGGGCGGGAGCATGGCAATCTTTCTCAACTCCGACTCCAAGGTCATTGTCCAGGGCATGACCGGCTCGGAGGGCCGCAAACACACTCATCGAATGCTCAGTGCCGGGACCAGAATCGTCGGCGGCGTAACACCGGGCAAGGGTGGGCAGGTCGTCGAATTCGATAGAGCCGGCGTTCCGGTCTTCAATTCGGTTGGCGATGCGATGGGGACCACCGGAGCTGACGTCACGGTGATATTCGTGCCGGCCAAGTTCACGCTGGCGGCGGTTGTGGAGGCCATCGAGGCCGGCATCCCGCTAGCGGTGGTGATCACCGAAGGCGTACCGGTGAAGGACACCGCTGAATTCTTTGCACTGTCGCAGTCGAGTTCAACGCGACTGATCGGTCCCAACTGCCCGGGGGTGATCTCACCGGGGCAATCGAATGCCGGAATCATTCCGGCCGACATCACCAAAGCCGGCCGTATCGGCCTGGTCTCCAAGTCCGGCACGTTGACGTACCAGATGATGTATGAGCTGCGCGACTTCGGCTTCTCCTCCGCGGTTGGCATTGGCGGCGATCCGATCATCGGAACCACACACATCGATGCCCTCCAGGCGTTCGAGCAGGACCCGGAGACCGACGCCGTGGTGATGATCGGCGAGATCGGTGGGGACGCGGAGGAGCGGGCTGCCGACTACATCGCGGCCCATGTCACCAAGCCGGTGGTCGGTTACGTCGCTGGCTTCACCGCGCCGGAGGGCAAGACCATGGGCCACGCTGGCGCCATTGTGTCTGGCTCGTCGGGGACCGCCGCCGCCAAGAAGGAGGCCTTGGAGGCCGCAGGGGTCAAGGTCGGCAAGACACCTAGCGAGACTGCCGAGCTGATGCGCGGGATCATGTCCAACCTGTGACGCCATCGCTGGACGTGATCAGGGATCACGCTTCCGCGCACAGGCGGCGAAACGACCGCTCGAACCACCGATTGAGGGCGCGTTTCCGCGCATAGACGGCAAAACGATCAACGAGTGGACCGACGGCTCACTCGTTGACTTGAGTCGCTCGCTCCCCAGCGCGTACGGCGACGGTGTTCCACTGATGATTGCTGAAGTCGTATTCACCTCGCGGGTTCAGGAAGGTGTAGGCGACCTTGGATCCCGCGGAGACGATTCCGACGCGATACTTGGCCGTACCTTGGGTCGACTTCTGAGAGACGACCGCAGTCCAGCCCTTTACCCGGGTCTTCTGGGCACCGATGCTGGTCACCTTCTTGATGTTGGTCACGCTCGCTGTGAGCTTTCGCGACTTGCACCCCGACAGATTGGACTTGATCTTGCCCGCCAACTTGCCGGCGGAATTGGCGTTCTTCATGGTCAGTACGATCTCGTTCAGGCCAAAGAAATTCTTGCCACTCTCGGGGAGGAGGTAGACCCGGGAGCTTCTCGACTTGGCCGTTTCGGTTGTCCAGGTCACACCCTCACATTGCGAGCCCAGGAATTCCTCCTTCGGCGACTCAACCTGGGTGGCAACCCACAGCTCCACCTTGGGTCCGGCTGGCGGGAGGTCGCCAACGGTCAAAAAGCCTGGCTGGTCGCCGCCGAGCGGGGGAGGCGCCTCTTTTGCGGCCGGGCGGCCGTCACACGTTCCGCCAGCTGGGCCACATTGGATGCTGTTCACCTGTCCGAGGGCCTTGGCCACTGCGTTGATGGCCAGGACACGCGTTGGCTGAACAGCGTCGACGACGTTCATCACACGGCCGGTGCGGTTCAAAACGACACTGTGGGCCTGGGTCTTCTTGCCTTCGACCTCCATGATCACGGCACCGACCGCCTGGTTACCGATGCCACTGACCGAGCTGCCTGATTCGATGTAGAAGCCAGCGACCGCACAGCTACCAAGTGTTTTTGAAGCGACGGCGTACGCCGCAGTGGCCTCGTCGGGGGAGGTGTACGCCGTGGCATCGTGCAGCGCCTTCGGTGCCGTCTTGCCGCCGCTGCCCTCCAGCACCCGAACGACCTCTTGCTGCGGTGGGGGCTGGCCCTCCACCGGGTCGCCGCCGAAGCAGGCGGCGGTCGGGCCATCCGTCTTCGCGCCACGCTGAGTGGTGACGACCTTCCACTTTTGATCCGGGACTATTGCCTTGGCCTGGTCCGGGCTGAGCATGAAACCATCGGTCAACAAGGCGCCCCCAGTCTGGCCCGCCGGCTGGTTCGAGCCGCCGGAGGGTCCGCCACCGGGGGGCGGTGAGACGCTGGGTTGGCTCTGGGGCTGGTTGCCGACGCCGAGAACCGCGTAGCCGATCACAAGGCCGATCACGACTACGGCCGCCACAGCACCGATGATCAGGGCGAGTTTGGCGCGCCCTCCGAGCGCGGTCCGCTCGTCGTCGTAATCATCGATCGCGTCGAGTGCTTGGGTGCGGTGCTTGGTGGGCCGGCTACGTGGCAGAATCGTGGTGTTTTCGTCCTTTTGGACGCGCGGTCGGCTCGGCGCGAACGCGATGGGACTCATGGTCTCTTCAGTGGGTGGATCAGACTCCGGAAGTGGAGTCGCGCGCGAGGCCACCGCCGGCCGTGACCACCCATTCTGCTGCGTGTCATCTCGATACAGCGGCTTCGGAAAATCCTCATCGAGAACGGCGGGCCTGGTCGGCGCCGTTCCGTTACGATGACCCCCCGTTCCGTTGCGATCGGGCCCCATTCCATTCCGATCGCGCCCGATTCCATTTCGATCGGGCTGGTTTCGATCGGGCTGGTGTCGATCAGGCTGGTTTCGATCAGGCTGGGCCGGTCGTACCGTCTGGGCCGGTCGTTGCGGCTGGGCCGGTCGCACCGGCTGGGCCGGCTGTTCCGGATCGGCGGGCTCGACATCGGGTTCGATGAAGGCTCGCCGGGGTCGATAGGTCGCACGCTCCTGGTCGACCATGCTGATTTGCTCCCCCCGAGTCTCGGAGTCCATCGCAGGCTTCCTGGGCCGGCCGCTCGAATCGATCGGTGGCCGACAATCACGGGAGACTTTACCCGCGCCTGGCGTGTCTCGCCCATTCGCGTCCGCCCGCTGAGTGAGCATGGAGACGCTATGCCTTCTCTGCTGTCGTCTCGACGAACTGCCGCTGAGGTCATACTTCGGGTGACTCCCGCTCGAAAAAAGGATGCTCAGCCAACCCGGTTGCGGCGAGTCTCGGCCCCCATCGGCTGGACCGCCGTCGCCTTCATGGGGGGCGCGGCGACGGCTCTGGCGAGCTGGATTTTGTGCGCTGGCGTGACAATTTTCGCCTGGCTTGCAGCTGATTCGGGCAGTATCGGCGACGCTGCACGCCTCGGGACCCGGCTTTGGTTGCTGAGTAACGGTGTCGGTGTACATATCGGCACCATCCCGGTCACCCTCGTGCCGTGGGGCGTGACCGCGGCCATTGCGTTTGTGATCTCGCGATTCGCGGCGGCAAGCAGTCGTCGGGTTCGGAGCAACCAGGCGACGAGCCCAGTGCTGATCAGTGTCGTGATGGTTGCGATCTACCTGCTGCCCGTTCTTGTCGTGGCGGTGTGGCTGGGGGAGCCGTGGCAGGTTCCGGCACGCTGGGCAGCGGTGATCGCGGTACTTCTGTTGGCTGGAGCATGGGGCAGTAGCCATGCTTTGGGCGTCGGACGGACGGCTAACAGGGGAGGGGTTGTCTTCCGTGCTGTGGTCGCGGCTCAACTCGCCATGTTGGTCGCTGGAGCAGCTGTGCTCGTCACCGGACTTGGAACGCACCTGAGCCGAGTAGCGGCGCTGCATGATGCGCTGCAGCCAGGCGTCGCCGGAGGGATCGCCTTGCTGCTCGTCCAGCTGGCATTCGCACCGAATGCGCTGGTGTGGTCCGCCTCGTACGCGCTGGGCTCGGGATTCTCGGTGGGGACCGGCTCGGTCGTGGCGCCGGCGGGTACCGAACTCGGCATCCTCCCCGACATCCCGCTGCTCGGTGCGCTGCCATCATCCGGTCCGGGCGACTTCATGGACCTCTGGTGGCTTGCTGCCGGTGCAGCTGCCGGGGCGATCGCGTGCTGGGTGGTACTCGCAGCGCGGCCGGCGGTCCGATTCGATCAGGCCAGCCTGAAAGGCGGCGCGTGCGGCCTGCTGGCTGGTGTTGCCTTCGCGGGGGTGGCTTGGGCGGCCAGCGGAGATCTCGGAACCCTCCGACTCACTGGCCTTGGCCCACGGCTCTTTCCGTTGCTGGTGATGTCAGCTACGACCATGGGCCTCTCCGGCATGATCACCGGGCTCGCGCTTGGCCTGATTCCGCGCCGCGGTCGGTAGCGAGCAGCCCTCCGCGCCGCCGGCGGCCTGATCTTTGATGGGGCAAGCGAGCGGTCCCGCCCGGTCTGACCAGCCGGGCCCAGGCTGGTCGCTAGGCTGTGCGTCGTGCCCGAGCCCCTCGCCACTACGCGGCTGGGCCGGGCGGCCCGCCTCGTGATACTCATTTCGGGCAGCGGAACCCTGCTGCAGGCATTGATCGATGCCTGCGAAGACCCGGCGTACGGCGCCCAGATCGTGGCGGTCGGGTCGGATCGGCCTGAGATCGCTGGACTGGGGCGTGCGGAACGGGCGAGGATCCCCACCTTCGTTCTGGCCCTCTCCGACTACGCCACGAGGTCTGAGTGGGACCGAGCCCTCACCGCAGAGGTTGCCAGGTACGAGCCGGATCTGGTGATCAGCGCCGGTTTCATGAAGCTCCTGGGACCAGAGTTCCTCGGCCGCTTCGAAGGACGCATTCTCAACACCCACCCGGCGTTGCTCCCGTCGTTCCCGGGCATGCACGGTCCGCGGGATGCATTGGCCTACGGCGTCAAGATCACCGGCGCCACCGTGTTTCTGGTGGATGCTGGGGTGGACAGCGGCGTGATCTTGGATCAGCAAGCGGTGCCGATTGCCGACGACGACACGGTGGAGTCGTTGCACGAGAGGATCAAGGTCGTGGAACGCGAGCTGCTCGTCGCCATCACCCATCAACTCGCCACTCGAACGTGGCGAGTCGCCGACCGGAAAGTGCTGTGGACATGACGATCTCACCAGACAGCGGTGACACGACTCGCCGACCGATCAAGCGGGCCTTGGTCTCGGTCTATGACAAGACGGACCTTCTCATCGTTGCTCAGGCATTGGCCGAGGCGGGTGCCGAGATCGTGTCCACCGGTTCAACGGCAGCGACGATCGCGGGGGCTGGCCTCCGAGTGACCGCCATCGAGCAGGTGACTGGGTTCCCGGAGTGCCTCGACGGTCGGGTCAAAACCCTGCACCCGAAAGTCCATGCCGGGCTGCTTGCCGATCTTCGGCTGGAGGCTCATCGTGCCCAGCTCGCCGAGCTTGGCATCGAGCCATTTGATCTCTTGATCAGCAACCTTTACCCGTTTACGGCGACCGTGGCCTCCGGCGCGAGCCCATCGGAGTGCATCGAGCAGATCGATATCGGCGGTCCGGCCATGGTGCGCAGCTCGGCGAAGAATCATGCCTCAGTGGCCGTGATCACCTCGCCGCTTCAGTATCCGCAGCTCACGGATGCCCTCATAGCCGGCGGCTTCACGCTGGCACAGCGGGAGGCGCTTGCTGCAGCTGCCTTCGTCCATACCGCCACCTACGACGTAGCGGTGGCGAGCTGGATGGGCAGCGTCGTCACCGACCTCAGTGACGGTACGGGCTTCCCGCGTTGGATGGGAGGGACCTGGGAGAAGGTCACCGGTCTGCGGTACGGGGAGAACCCGCACCAGCCGGCCGCCCTCTACCGCACCAGCGGGGGCGACAGTGGCCTGGCGAACGCCCAGCAGTTGCATGGCAAGGACATGTCGTACAACAACTATGTCGATGCGGACGCCGCGCGCCGATCCGCGGCCGACTTCGACGAGCCCGCGGTCGCGATCATCAAACATGCCAACCCGTGCGGCATTGCCATCGGATCGGACGTCGCGGAAGCCCATCGCAAGGCCCATGCCTGCGATCCGATCTCGGCGTACGGCGGTGTGATCGCGGCCAATCGGCCAGTCAATGTGGAGATGGCGCGTCAGGTTGCCGGCATCTTCACCGAAGTGATCATCGCGCCCGAGTACGAGGAGGGTGCGCTGGAGGTGCTGGCCAGCAAGAAAAACCTCCGAATCCTGGTGGTCGAGCCGCCCCATCGCGGCGGCGCCGAGAGTCGCCGCATCGATGGTGGACTGCTCGTCCAGCTCAGCGACCGCGTTGATTCTGATCATGACCGGGCCGTCAACTGGAAGCTGGTCGCGGGTCAGCCGGCCTCGGATGACACGCTGGCTGATCTTGAGTTTGCCTGGCGGGCAGCACGCTCCGTCAAGTCGAACGCGATCTTGCTTGCACGGGACGGTGCGTCGGTCGGCATCGGGATGGGTCAGGTGAATCGGGTCGATTCGTGCCGGCTCGCGGTCCAACGGGCTGGGGAGCGCGCCAGCGGTTCCGTCGCCGCTTCGGACGCATTCTTTCCGTTCGCGGACGGGCCGGAGATCCTGCTGGCGGCGGGAGTGTCCACTATCGTGCAGCCCGGCGGCTCGGTGCATGACGAGGACGTCATCGCGGCGATCCAGGCCGCCGGAGCGACCATGTACTTCTCTGGCGCGCGACACTTCTTTCATTAACTCTGATCAAGGGCTGGTGTGCAGATGACGGCACGGATTCTCGACGGCAAGGCTCTGGCGGCAACGATCAAGGCCGAGCTGAGGGATCGAGTTGCAACGCTCGCCAACGCCGACCGAGGTTTCGTACCCGGTCTCGGTACGGTGCTCGTCGGTGATGATCCGGGCAGCCGCGCGTACGTCCGGGGCAAGCATCGTGATTGCGCGGAAGTGTGAATCGCCTCCATCCAGGTGGAGCTGCCGGATTCCACCACCCAAGATGAGCTGGATGCAGTAATCGCAGACCTGAACGCCGACCCCGCGTGCACCGGCTACATCGTCCAGCTGCCGTTGCCACCGCATCTCGACGACTACGCCGCACTCGGCATGGTCGATCCCGATAAGGATGCGGACGGGCTTCATCCTGTCAACCTGGGCAAGCTGGTGCTTGGCGCGCCCGGGCCCTTGCCGGGTACGCCGCGTGGCATCGTCGAGCTGCTCCGGCGGAATGGCGTTGGCCTCGACGGGGCAGAGGTGTGTGTGATCGGCCGGGGTACCACCGTCGGCCGGCCTCTTGGGCTGCTGCTGACCCGCAAGAGCGAGAACGCGACGGTCACGTTGTGTCACACCGGAACCGTCGACCTCGCACGCCACACCAGTGCCGCCGACATCGTCGTTGCCGCGGCAGGCCGGCCGCGACTGGTCACTGCGGAAATGATCAAATCAGGTGCGGTCTGCGTAGACGTCGGCATCACCCGGACGGAGGCCGGGCTGGTCGGTGACCTTGATCCGGGCGTGCACGAAGTCGCGAGCTGGGTGGCACCGATTCCGGGCGGTATCGGGCCGATGACTCGTGCCATGCTGCTGAGCACTGTCGTCGAACGCGCCGAACAACTGGTGGCTCGTGCCGCGCCGGTCTGAAGCGAGCGCGGCAGCCCGATCACTGCGCCAGTGGCCGCTCTTGATCGTGGTGATCGGCGTAGTCGCGGGCTTGGTGGTGAGCTTCCTCGGTGAGTCTTCGTGGCGCCTGGGCTGCCTGCTCATCGGCGCCTCCCTGGGAGTGGGAGCCGTGGAACGCGTCGCGTTGCCCAGTCGGGACGCCGGGCTGCTTCAAGTGCGTACGAAAGCGTTCGACGTCACCGTCCTCACGGTCGGCGCGGTAGCGATCATCGCACTTGCGATTGTGGTTCCGGAGGGCCGGTAGGAGCCAGCTGCGAGCGTCGGAAATCGCGCGCCCGCCGTGCTGAGGAGGAGAGAGCAGAGGCGCTTTTTCTCTGCGAACGACAACGAAGCAGGCGGATCCATGCGCGCGATGCGCGAGCAGCTCTCAAAGAAAGGGCGTCTTAGCCGCCGCTTTGGCTTACCCCGGCGATGACCACGATGATGGTGATGATGATCGTGAGGGCAATCGAGATCAAAGCGATGATCGTGAAGACCTTGCCCAGGATGCGGCCAACACTGATGTTCTGCTCATTCGAGTACTGCATGCCGGAGGCCTGAATCTCCCGCTTGGCCTTGTTTCCCATATACCAGGCAATGGGCGCGAAGATCGTGATGAAGATGCCGAGAATTCCGAAGACCAAGATCAGGGTTCCCTGTGGGTGCTCCTGCGGAGGTGCCCCGTACGGCTGGCCGTAGGGCATCGGCTGCCCGCCGGGCTGATATTGCCCCGACGGCTGCTGATAAGGAGATTGGGGGCTCGGCTCGGCCTGGGGTTGTTCGTCGTACGGATTGCTCATGTGCTCCATTGTTACCTACGCGGTTGAACCCTGCAGCAGAACACTGTGCTGACATTCAGAGCGCAGAACCAAAGGAATCCAGCTTCGGCAAATAACACTCCGACGAGCTGCTGACTGCGCGTAGAGAGTCGCGAAAGTTCACACCCTCATTAATTCGAGCCCGCAATTCCGGCGACGATCGCGAGCACAATGAATACCGTCGCCAGAACGGTGATCGATACACCGATAATGCCGGTGATCAAACCTGCTACCGCCTGGGAGCGGCCGGTGTAGCGGCCCGGCTCCGCATCGATCTCGTTCTTGACCCGGCGGCCGACGACGATGCCGCCTATCCCGACCAGTCCGCCGACGATGCAACCCATGCCCAAGACCGTGCCGAGGATCCCGAGGACGAGAGCCAGTCCCGCCTGTGGGTGCGGCGTCGGCACCTGCGTCGGCCCGACGCCGTACGGCGTTACGCCGCCAAAGCTGGGCTGATAAGGATTGGATTCGTAGGGATTGCGGTAGCTGGGCGACTCGCCATAACTCTGGACGGGGTCATAGCGTGGAGGTGCTTGAGGGTCGAAAGCAGGCCCTGGTACGGGGTAGGTCGACTCGACACTCGGGCCGCCGTACGGGCCGACCGGTCGGCCATATGGATCGACTGATGGGTTCGCGTACGGGTCCGCAGCCGGATACTCAGCAGGATAAGAGGGCCAGTCGCTGGCGTATCGGTCGTTTGATCCGATGCCGAGCGGCGGGTACGGCGTGGTTTGCTCGGGGCTGCTATCGGGGTCGAGTCCGTCGGATGAACTCCCCTCCCGGCTGAACGGGTTCGGCTGCTGGCTTTCAGTCATGGA
>Ga0307312_10002204_pt1 | contig 10216 bp, 10 predicted proteins | sample ER_DNA_202_FD_194489 | JGI IMG/M metagenome (GOLD analysis project Ga0307312, IMG submission 194489) | Bulk soil microbial communities from the East River watershed near Crested Butte, Colorado, United States - ER_DNA_202 | ecosystem: Environmental > Terrestrial > Soil > Floodplain | place...
CAAGGGCGCAGAGCGCAACGAGCTGCTCGGCTCATACGGATTGACCGACGGCTCGCTCTCGTTGCACGTGAAGGTCGCACGGGGCGGCAGCGTGCACATGAACGACGGCTATGCGTTTCTCGACGTCGACGATCCAGGGGCGATGAAGGAGCAGCTCGATCAGACGAGCCTCAGGCAGTTCGTCCGCGTGGCGGAAGGCGCACTCGAGCGGTCCGGCCTCAGGCTCGGCGACGTCTCCTTTCTCTGCCCGCTCCATATGAAGCGGTCGATGCACGTTGCTTTGTGCGAATCGCTCGGAATCGAGCTTCCTCGGTCAGAGGTACTCGACGACACGGGCCACATGAGCGGCGTCGACACGCTGTTCTCGCTCGACCGGGCCGCGCGCGCAGGGAGGGTGGGAGACGGCGACGTCGTCCTGCTGCTCGCGGCGGGAACGGGCTACACCTGGGCGGCGAGTGTGGTTCGCTGGGGACCGGTCGCGTGATCGCGTCTCTTCGATGAAGGTCGCGCTCGTCACCGGCGCGGCCGGTGGCATCGGTGCAGCAATCGTCGAACGGCTGGAAAAGGACGGCTGGTCTGTCCACGGTGTCGACCTCGACGACGCTGATCTGACGACGCGCGAAGGGAATCGCGAGGTCGTCGAAGGGGCAATCGAACGGTTCGGTCGGCTCGACGGTGTGGTTGCCGGCGCGGGCTTGCAGCACGTCGCGCCCATCGAGGAGTTCCCGGAGGATCAGTGGGACGAGCTCATCGCGCTCCTCTTGACGAGCCCGTTTCTGCTCGCGAAGTACGCCTGGCCTGCGCTGCGCGAGCACGGAGACGGTCGCTTCGTTGCGATCGCGTCGGCGCACTCCTTGACTGCGTCGCCGTTCAAGGCGGGTTACGTCTCGGCGAAGCACGGCGTGCTCGGTCTGGTGAGGACTCTTGCACTCGAAGGCGCAGAGCACGGCATCAGCGCCAGCGCCGTCTGTCCGTGCTACGTGCGGACGCCGCTCGTCGAGGCTCAGATTGCCGACCAGGCGCGTGCGCACGGCCTGCCGGAGGAGCGCGTGCTCGCGGACGTCATCCTCGAGCGGCAGGCTGTGAAGCGACTGCTCGAGCCGGAGGAAGTGGCGGACGTCGTCGGCCTACTGCTCGGGCCGAGCGGACGAGCGTTCACCGGCTCACCCGTCGTGATCGACCTGGGCTGGACCGCCCGCTGACCTACACGTCGCGCGTCGCGGTCCGCCACGCGCCGAGAGCGGTCGCGATCGCGACCCAGAGCACGAGCACGAGGACTGCGGCGGCGAGAGAGATGCTCACGCGAGGTACGTCCCGCACGAATTCCTCGACGGCGCCCGGAGCCAGCCGGTCGAAGGGCACGTCCGGGAACATGTCGCGGTAGACGCCGAGTGCGGAAATCGAGACGAGGATGTGTGAGACCGCGGTCCGCCAGGCGAGCAGGATTCCGATCGTGTAGGCCTTCGATCCAATGAGCGAGGCGACGCCGAGGCCGAGTAGGAAGTAGAACGCGAGCTCCGCGAACACCCAGAGTCCGGACTCGAGCACGAGCGTCAACGACGGCGCGGGAAGCTCGCCGTTCGCGGTCATCGAGACGACGGCCGCGATCGCGTACGCGACGAACGCGAACGAGAGAACGAAGGCGAGCCCGCCCGGAACTCGTGACCCGAAGAGCGCGAGGCGCGAACGGCCGGTGACGACGAGCTCCCGGAACACGCCCGAGCTGAGATCGTCCGCACCTGCGCTCGCGCCGGCGATGATCGCCCCGATGCTGCCGACGAGCGCGAGGACGGACAATCCGTGTCCGAGATTTTCGATTCCTCCGGCCGGTCCGTGATGCCCTGGGTTGGCCGCATGGAGGATCGCCAGGATGCCGTACGCGACCACCTGCGGTCCCACGATCAGCACGGTGGTCGTCCAGAACAGGCCGCGGCGCTTGCGCAGCTTGAGGAAGTCGGCGCGCGCCAGGCCGAAAGGGCGGACGCCCGGGACCGTCGGCGCAGCGGCCGTCACTCCGTGTCCTCCAGCCTCGACGTGATCGCGAGGAAGCGCTCCTCGAGAGATGCGCGCATCGGCTCGAGTCGACGGACCGGGATGCCGGCTTCGACGAGTCTGCGATTCAACTCAGGGACGACGTCGATGTCGGCGAGCGTTGCCTGAATGACGCCGTTCTCGCTGCTGACGTCGGTCACACCCGGGGCGCCGCTGAGTATCTCGAGTGCCTTGGCCGTCTCATCGACGCCGACCAGCACGCGCGGCTGTCCTTCGCCTTGTAGCTCGGCGATGGGGCCCATCGCGACGATCTCGCCGCGATCGACGATCGCGACGTAGTCACAAGTCTTCTCGACCTCGTCGAGGATGTGCGAGGACAGCATGACGGTGCGGCCCTCGTCGACGAGCGCGCGGACGAGCTGGCGGAACTCGAGGATGCCGGCGGGATCGAGCCCGTTCATCGGCTCGTCGAGGATCAGCAGCTCGGGATCGGCCATCAGGCAACGCGCGATGCCGAGCCGCTGGCGCATTCCCATCGAGTACGTACGCACGCGGTCGTCCGAGCGGTGCACCAGGCCGACGCGCTCGAGCGCAGCCGGAATGCGTGTGAAGGTTTCCCGTTCGCGGGCGGCGGCGACGATGGCGAGGTTCTCGCGGCCGGTCAGATGTCCGTGAAAGCGCGGTTCCTCGACGATTGCGCCCACCCGCGAGAGCGCCTCGGCGCGACGCTTTGGCACGGGGAGCCCGCGGAGACTCATCGTCCCCGCGTTCGGGCGCGTCAGACCGAGCAGCATCCTGATCAGGGTGGTTTTGCCTGCGCCGTTCGGCCCGAGATAGCCGAACGCCACGCCGCGCGGCACCTGGAGCTCGACGCCGCGAACCACTGTCCGCTTGCCGAAACGCTTGGTCAGGCCCTGCGTCTCAACGACGTAATCGCCCTCGGCCATTGTTCGAGCCTAGCGTCGATTCAGGGGCCCAGCTCGAGCTGGGGTTCGGCCGCGGGCGACTGTAAGATGGAGCCATAGTCGCTGCATGACTTGATCCGGCGGCCTCCGCGGCCGCGACTTCCCGATTCGCGGAAGGTCTGCTGATGGACTCTCTCTACAAGCCCGAAGGCGTCGAAGAGCGCTGGCAGCGGACGTGGGAGGAGGAGGGTCACTACAACGCCGACCCGGACCCGACGCGCGAGAGCTTCGCAATCGCGCACCCGCCGCCGAACGTGACCGGCGACCTGCACCTGGGACACGCGCTGCAGCTCTCGCTGGCGGACACGATCGTGCGGACGCGCAGGATGCAGGGCTACAACGTCCTCTTCCAGCCCGGCTATGACCACGCGGGGATCGCGACACAGAACGCCGTCGAGAAGCACCTCGCGGCCCAGGGAAAGACCCGACAGGACCTCGGCCGGGAGGCGTTCGTAGACCTCGTCTGGGAGTGGCTCCGCGAGTACGGCGGCAAGATCATGCTCCAGTTCAGGCGGATCGGCGCGTCGCTCGACTACCGGCGCGAACGCTTCACGATGGACGAAGCGTACGTCCGCGCGGTGATGCGCTTCTTCGTCCACCTGTACCGCAAGGGCTGGATCTACCAGGCGAATCGGATCATCAACTGGTGCCCGTTCCACGAGACCGCGCTCTCCGACCTCGAGGTCGCGCACGAAGACGTCGACGACGTGCTCACGTACGTTCGCTATCCGTTCGCCGACGGCGACGGACACATCACGATCGCCACCGTGCGGCCGGCGACGATCCTCGCCGACGTCGCGGTCGCCGTGCATCCGGACGACGACCGCTATCGCGACGTCGTCGGACGCGAAGTCGTCGTGCCCTACGTCGAACGGCGTGTGCCCCTCATCGCGGACGAGCGGGTCGAGCGCGATTTCGGAACGGGGGCGCTCAAGGTCACCCCCGGACACGATCCGCTCGACTACGAAATCGGGCGCGACCACGGGCTGCCCGAGGTCACCGTGATCGGCCCGGACGGGCGCATGAACGAACACGCAGGTGACCTCGCCGGGCTGACGCAGGAGGAGGCCGACGAGCGCATCCTCGCCTGGCTGAAGGAGCACGGGCAGCTGGAGAAGCGCGAGTCGTACCGCCACTCGATCGCACTCTGCGACCGGTGCAAGACCCGAATCGAGCCGCGGATCTCGTTGCAGTGGTGGTGCGCGATGGAAGAGCTGAAGAAGCCCGCGCTCGAGGCGCTGCGCACGGGTTGCGTGCGCTACCACCCGGAGTCGCAGCACAGGTTCGCCGTCGCGTCGCTCGAGGAGGCGCCGGACTGGAACATCTCGCGCCAGATCTGGTGGGGCCATCAGCTGCCGTTGTGGGAGTGCCCGGACGGGCACTTCACCGTTGAGGAGACGGAGCCGGACGCCTGCTCTGAATGTGGTTCACGCGAGCTGACGCGGTCGACCGACGTGCTGGACACGTGGTTCTCGTCCGCGCTCTGGCCGTTCGCGACGCTGGGTTGGCCCGACGACACCGAGGATCTGCGGACGTTCTATCCAGGCGATCTGAACACGACGGCTCGCGACATCATCCGGCTGTGGGAGAACCGGATGATCTTCAGCGGCCTCGAGCTGATGGGCGACGTTCCGTTCCGCGACGTCGTCATTCACTCGCTGATCCACGCACCTGCGGGCGGCCGGATGTCGAAGAGCCTCGGCACGGGGATGAACCCGCTGGCTGCGATCGAGACGTACGGGGCGGATGCAACGCGTTACGGCCTGATGAAGATGGCGTCGTCGCAGGACGTTCGCTTCTCCGAAGGTGCGATCGAGGAAGGGCGCAAGCTTGCGAACAAGCTCTGGAACGTCGCGCGGCTCATTCTCCAGACCTCCGAAGGAGCTGAGCCCGCGGCACAGCCGCGCATGCTTGAAGAGCGCTGGATTCTCGCGCGCCTGTCACAGGCGCAGCGTGAGCTCGAGCGTCTGCTCGGAGAGTTCGACTTCTCGCACGTCGCGGGCGAGCTCTACCACCTGACGTTCGACGACTTCTGCGACTGGTACGCAGAGGCGATCAAGCCCCGCCTCTACGAAGGCGACGCCGACGCGCGCACCACCGCGCTCGCGGCGCTCGAGCGGTTGCTGAAGCTGCTGCATCCCGTGATGCCGCATGTCACGGAGGAGATCTGGTCGCAACTGCCCGCGCGTGGGACACGCCTGATCGTGGCGCCATGGCCGGAGGCCGGCGACGAGACCGATGCCGGCGCACTCGAGCCCGTGCAGGAGGCGGCGAGGGTGTTCCGTCGCAGCGGCGTGCTGCCGACGAAGCTCGAAGGGGAGGAGCGGCGGATCTTCGACGCGGTCGTCAAGCCGGAACGGCAGAAGTCGAACGGCAATGTCGAAGCGGAGCAGGCGCGCCTGCGCAAGGAGATCGAGCGCGGCGAGAAGATGCTCGCCAACGAGCGCTTCGTCGCGAGTGCGCCGCCCGAGGTCGTGGAGGCCGAGCGCCAGAAGCTCGAGCGGTACCGCCGTGAGCTCGACGCGATCTCCGACTGACGTGACCGCGACCGAGTGGGTTGCGTTGCTCTCGCCGTGGCCCGAGGAGTTCGGGCTCGAGCGCATGCAGGCGCTGCTCGACGCGCTTGGCAACCCACAGCGTGCTTTTCCCTCCGTTCACGTTGTGGGCACGAACGGCAAGTCGACGGCCACACGCACGATCGCCGCGCTGTTGCGGGCCGACGGCCTCGAAGTCGGTGCGTACACGTCTCCGCACGTGAGCGGCTGGCATGAACGCCTCGACACGGATCCGGAGACGTTCGAGCGCGCGGTCGCGGGGATCCGAGCCGCGGCCGAAGCGGCGAACGCAACGCAATTCGAGGCGCTGACCGCGGCCGCCCTCGCGCACTTCGCCGAGCGCGGTGTCGGCGCGGCCGTTGTCGAAGCGGGGCTCGGCGGTAGGCTCGACGCGACGAACGTTGTCGACGCGCCGGTCGTCCTGTTGACGAACGTCGGGCTCGAGCACACCGACGTCCTCGGTGACACGCGCGAGCAGATCGCGCGCGAGAAGCTCGCCGTCGCCCGACCGGGAGCGACCGTGGTCTTGCCCGACGACGAGTGGCGCGGACTCGTCCCGGACGCCTCCGTCCGCTTCGGGGGCGCGCGCGAGGCTGTCGAGGCGTTCGTCGGCCATCCAGTCGCTGCCGAGGTCGGGATTTCGCTGCCCGGCCGCCTCGAGCGCCGTGGCCCTGACGAGGTCCGCGACGGCGCCCACACGCCCGAGGGGGTGGCGTGGCTGCTCGACCACCTCGAGCCGCGCAACCACGTCATCGTCGCCTCGATCCTCCGCGACAAGGACGCCGACGCGATGCTCGCAGGCCTCTCGGGCGCAGGCCACACACTGATCGCGACCCGCAGCAGTAATCCGCGGGCACTCGACGAGGCGGACCTCGCGGCCCGTGCGAAGCCGTATTTCGAGCATGTGGAGGCGGTCGCCGACCCGGCCCGGGCCCTCGAGCGCGCCCGCGCGCTGGGCCCAGTCCTCGTCACGGGCTCGCTCTACCTGCTTGCCGATCTCCACGGCGCGGAGTAGAACCAGTCAGTGCGCCAGACCTGGGGTCAGCGCCTCGCCGTCTTTGCCTTCGCCCTCGCGCTCATCGCGGGGATCGTTGGCGTGTCGTTCGCCGCGGGCTACATAATCGGGAGGTTGATCTTATGATCCCGCTCGCTGCCAACTCGACTTTCGGCGGAGTCCACGACTTCTTCCAGTCGGGAACCTGGTTCGTCATCCGCAATCTCGCGATCCTTTTTGCGATCGTCTTCTGGCTCGGGGTCGCGTTCTGGGTCTACAAGGACGCACGGCGGCGGATCCAGGATCGCTGGCTCGTCGCGATGGCCACCGTCCTGGGTCTCGTCCCGCCGTTCCTCGGTGCCCTCGTCTACATGCTCTTCCGCCCGCCCGAATACCTCGAGGACGTGCGCGAGCGCGACCTCGAGATCAAGGCCATGGAGGAGCGGCTCAGCCTGCGCAGCAGCCAGTGTCCCGTTTGCCGCGCGAGCATCGAGCCGTCGTTCCTCGTTTGTCCTGTGTGCACGACGCGGCTCAAACAGGCGTGCGTCAACTGCAACGCGCCCCTCGAAGCGCTCTGGCAGGTGTGCCCGCACTGCGAGGCGCCGGTCGAGTCAACCGGCCTGGACCTTCCGGTTGTCGAGGCGCGGCCGCGTCGACGCCGACGTTCGTCTTCGTCGCAGTAGACTGCGCCGCCCATGGCAGCCGAGCAAACGCTGATCCTCGCGAAGCCTGACGCCGTTCACCGCTCGCTGGCGGGCGAGATCGTCGCGCGCTTCGAACGCCGAGGCTTCAGTCTGCGCGCGGCACGCCTGCTGACCGTCGACCGTGCGCTAGCCGAGGAGCACTATGCGGAGCACAAGGCGAAGCCCTTCTTCGGCGAGCTCGTCCAGTTCATCACGTCGGGTCCAACCCTTGCATTCGTGCTCGAGGGAGAAGGCGTGATCGCGACGGCGCGGACGACGATCGGAGCGACGAATCCCGCGGACGCCGCGCCCGGCTCGATCCGGGGTGACTACGCGGCGGCGATGCCGGACAACCTCGTGCACGGCTCCGACTCGCCCGAGTCGGCTGCGCGCGAGATCGCCCTCTGGTTTCCGCACGGCCTTGTCTGAGCTCCCGGATTACGCGCTCGTCAACCGAGAAACCTGGACGAAGGCAAACGCGGAGTACACGGACGCGAACGCCGAACGGGCGTGGTCGCGCGACATTACGTGGGGGATGTGGAGCGTTCCCGAGGAAGACGTCCACGCACTGCCTGACGTCGCCGACAAGGACGTGATCGAGCTCGGCTGTGGAACTGCTTATTTCTCTGCCTATCTCGCCCGGCTGGGCGCCCGCGTCGTCGGTGTCGATGTCACGCCGGCGCAACTCGAAACTGCACGGCGGATGCAGAAGCGGTTCGGGCTCGAGTTTCCCTTGATCGAGGCAAACGCGGAAGACGTTCCACTGCCGGATGAATCATTCGATCTCGTTCATTCCGAGTACGGCGCGTCGATCTGGTGCGACCCTTACAAGTGGATCCCTGAGGCTTCCCGCCTGCTGCGTCCCGGCGGACACCTCGTGTTCCTGCGCAACTCGACGCTGGCGGTGCTGTGCGCGACCGTTGAAGGCCCGCCGTCCGAGACGTTGCAACGTCCGCAGCTGGGCCTGCACAAGCTCGAGTGGAGCGAGCCCGATCCCGAGATCGAGTTCCAACTGGGGCACGGCGACTGGATCCGACTTCTCCGCGCCAACGGCTTCGAGATCGAGGACCTCATCGAGCTGTTCGCGCCCGAGGGCGCGGTCGACCACGGTTACTACGCGTCCAACGCGGAATGGGCAAAGAAGTGGCCGTCAGAGGAGATTTGGCGAGTCCGATTGCAGACTCGCTGATTCTCGCCTCGACGTCGCCGCAGCGGCGCGCGATCCTTGAGCAGCTGCGCATTCCCTTCGACGTCGTCGCACCGAACTTCGCGGAGCACGGAGACGACCCGGTCGAGCACGCCGCCGGCAAGGCGCGCTCGATCGACGGTTGCGACCGGCCTGTTCTCGGCGTCGACACCGTCGTCGTCTGCGACGGCGTCGTCCTCGGCAAGCCGGCCACCACGACCGATTCGGAGCAAATGCTCGAGCTGCTCTCCGGCCGCACACACGACGTCGTGTCCGGGCTCTGCCTGCGCACGCTGGCGTGGGAGGAGTTGCACAGGGAAGTCACGCGCGTCACGTTTCGCATGTTGACGCCGCGCGACATCGCCAGATACCTCGCCGAGGGCGAGTGGGAGGGACGCGCCGGCGGCTACGCGATCCAGGGCTTCGGTGCAAACCTGGTCGAGCGGATCGACGGCGATTACCTCAACGTCGTCGGCCTGCCTGCGTCGCTGCTCGTCCGATTACTCGCAGAACGCTTCGCCGGGACGTACGGCTTCGGCTAGTGCCAGACGATCGTGTGTTGCGGCGCGGGCGCGACACTTGCATGGAACGCCCAGAGAAGCGCGAGCCATCTCACTGAGCTTTAAGGCTAGACTCGGCGCGGGTTATGGGCGTCTTCAACTACCTCACCGGTTTCGGCGGGCGCGACATGGCGGTCGATCTTGGCACCGCGAACACGCTCGTCTACGTGCGCGGTCGCGGGATCGTTCTCTCGGAGCCGTCAGTCGTCGCGATCGACATGCGTTCCGGCGAGGTCCATGCCGTCGGCGTTGAGGCGAAGCGAATGCTCGGGCGTACGCCCGGCACGATTCAGGCGATTCGTCCGCTCAAGGACGGCGTGATCGCCGACTTCGACGTGACGGAGCAGATGCTGCGCCACTTCATCCAGAAAGTGCATCAGCATCGCTTCGCGCATCCGCGCGTCGTCGTGTGCGTACCGTCGGGCGTCACCGGTGTCGAGAAGCGCGCGGTCGAGGAGGCGACACTCTCCGCCGGCGCGCGCCAGGCGTACCTGATCGAGGAGCCGATGGCCGCCGCGATCGGCGCGGGCCTTCCCGTTGCGGAACCGACGGGAAACATGATCGTCGACATTGGCGGCGGCACGACCGAGGTCGCGGTCATCTCGCTCGGCGGCATCGTCGTCTCGCAGTCGCTGCGAGTCGGCGGAGACGAGATGGACGAGGCGATCATCAATCACATCAAGCGTGACTACAAGCTGCTCGTCGGTCAGCAGACCGCCGAGGAGATCAAGCTCGAGGTCGGCTCGGCGTGGGATCTGAACGACGAGGTGCAGGCGGAGGTGCGCGGCCGCGACATGCTGACCGGCTTGCCGAAGACGGTCGTTCTCAGCTCGGAGGAAGTACGGCGCGCGCTCGACGAGCCGGTGACGCAGATCATCGAGGCGATCAAGTCGACACTCGACAAGACGCCGCCCGAGCTCGCGGCCGACATCATGGACCGCGGCATCGTCCTCGCCGGAGGCGGCGCGCTCCTCGCAGGTATCGACGAGCGGCTGCGCCACGAGACCCAAATGCCGGTGCACCTCGCCGAGTCGCCGCTGACCTGCGTGGCCGTCGGCTCGGGGCGGAGCCTCGAGGAGTTCGAGGCGATCCACCGCAGTGCACGTGCGCGTCGCAACAACCACCGCCGCTATTAGAGGCTTGATGTGGAATAGGCGTGCCCTCAGGGAGGGCCTGCGCCAAGCAGCGTGGTCGACTCGCTCGACAGTAAGGCTGGTTGCCTTTGTGTTGAGCGAGGCGGCCGCGATGCGCCGCGCGCAGGCCCCCATCTGGGGGTGGTCT
>Ga0307312_10002207_pt1 | contig 10210 bp, 7 predicted proteins | sample ER_DNA_202_FD_194489 | JGI IMG/M metagenome (GOLD analysis project Ga0307312, IMG submission 194489) | Bulk soil microbial communities from the East River watershed near Crested Butte, Colorado, United States - ER_DNA_202 | ecosystem: Environmental > Terrestrial > Soil > Floodplain | place: USA...
GTGACGTGCCGCGACCGCGCCTCGTAGGGATACTGGGGACGCGGCGCATACAAGGCGAGCGCTTTTGCTCGCGACATCGACATCGGCCCAGGGGCTTTGATTGGCGTGAATTTTTGCGCGGTCTGTTGTTGCCGCGGTGGCGGTGTTCTTTCTTCGACAAATTCCGGCTTGATGTCCGGAGGAGGAGGAGGCTCTGGGATCGGAATATCTTCTGGCGGCGGAGTGGCCTCGGGTGGTGCCAATACCGCCTCGACGACTTGGGGCGGTTGGGGAGGGAGCTCTACCGCAGGCGCCTCATGTCTTTGAGAGACCGCAACCGCCGTGAGGTGGATCGCCAACGCAGCGCCAAATGCCGTCCAGAAATACCATCGCGGTGGCGGTTGGTAAATTAACGGTCTTGGTCGCTCGGTTGCCATACGCAAATCATCGCGGCCCCGGAACCCCCTTGAGCGCTTCGCTCCTAATTTCAAATGAGATCTTATAAAAACCAGCCGACCGGATTACATCAAGCGCATGAGTAACATTCAGGTGAACCGAGTCCCGATCGCCTCGAACGAACACCTTGGCCTCTGGGGCTGATTGGTGCACCTTGCGCAAGCGATCCAGCAGTTCTTCGTCGGAGATTTCGTCCTTGTCGAAGAAGTAATGGCCATCCTTATCGACAGAGACGCTGATGTACTCGCGCTTTGTCTGTGTCTGACCTGAAACACCCGAGGGCAGGTTCACTTTAATCCCTTTCATGTGCACCTGGCTCAAACTCACCATCATGAAACTCGCAAGCAGAAAGAACATGATGTCGATCAACGGGATGATCTCGATCCGCGCTTTTTTGTGAGGAATGGGTGAGGTTACATGCATTTCAATACCTTAAATCGACGAGCCTTTCCCGGTGGTTTGGGTTGTTCCGGCGATCTCCATCTCACGCTCCGCGGTTTGCGCTCCCAACATCACCTCCAGGTTTGTGGCTGCCGTCTGCAGTTCAAACTCTAAGTTAGACACTCGGGAAGTGAAAAAGTTAAAGGGAATCAGAGCGAAGATTGCAATACCAAGACCGCAGGCCGTGGCAATGAGCGCCTCCGCGATACCGCCGGTGACCGCCTGCACAGCGAGCTCTTCGTTACCGAGAAAACTGAACGACCTGATAAGACCGGTAATAGTGCCCAACAAGCCGAGCAACGGCGCAAGTGTGACCAGCGTGTCCATCACAACGAGGAATCGACCGGCGCGTTTGATCTCGATGCCGGCAGCAACCTGTAATGCGCCTTGCAACGAGGCGTGTTGGTGATTGAGGCCATTCCACATCATACGCAAAACCGGATCGCGCGATCCGCGGGAAAGCCTCGAAGCCTCCTCGAGATCGCCGTTTTCAATCGCGGTAAACACTTTCTCGATGCGTTTCGGATCACGTCGAAACCAGCGGCCGGTCCACCAAAAAATTCGCTCGATCACCACGGTGAGCCCGATGATCGATACAATCAAAATCGGCCACATGATTGGACCGCCCTTGTGGAACTTGTCGATCAACCAGTTACTCCCGAGCACGCCGCCGGTAGTTTCGGGAGAGGCTGAAGCAGCTGGCGAGGCGGTCGCGGCAGGACTCTCGGCGCCGGCCGGTGCAGGACTCGTCACTGCGCCTGGCACTCCAGGCTGCCCTGGCGCTGCGGGTTGTCCAGGCGCTCCGGGTGGTTGTCCAGGCGCTCCGGGTGGTTGTCCAGGCGCTCCGGGTGGTTGTCCAGGCGCTCCCGGTTGTCCAGGCGCTGCCGGTTGCTGCGCTGCAGGCTGCCCAGGGGCTGCAGCCTGCCCTGGCGGAACGTTAGTAGCAGGCGCCTGCCGTACCGCGGCAGCCGGACTCGTACCTGCTGCAGGCGGAGCTTGTGCCGGTGGCGGAGATTGCGCGAGCGAAATCAGTGCAAACGCGAGTGAGCATAGACAGGTTGCAAGTAGTGTTTTCATAGTTGAAGCAGGAGTTTGATCTGACCGATTCGATTTCGAGACAGGTTTTCTCTTATCGCAGACGACTTGCTTGCGAGTCGAGCAAAACTTTTCATTTTTTTCGGCGACGATTACGTCGAGGTCGCATCTCTAAATCGAAATATCTCTACTGCTGGGATGTAAGGCAAGTGTTTCAAGTTGTCATAATTGAGCTTTCTTCCGCATCGCAGCCCGAAGCGCGCTCGGCGATCGAAACGCGATTGCTCAGGCGCGGCCAATTGTCGATTGCTGTTTCCAATTGATCTCCGGTGTGAATTGGCCCGACACCGGAGGGCGTTCCGGTTAGAATCACATCGCCCGGCAAGAGTGTGAGCGACTGACTCGCGAATGAAACAATCTGCGCGACCGAATAAATCATTCGACTCGTTCGTGTGCTCTGGCGCAGCTCGCCATTCTGCCAGAGCTCCAGTGAAACATCGGAAACATCCGCATCGGCATAAACGAACGGCCCAATCGGTGTGTACGTATCAAACGATTTGCAGCGGCCAAATTGCTTCTCGCTCTTTTGTAGATCGCGATCGCTGACATCGAGAGCGATTGTGTAACCGAAAACAAAATCGAGCGCGCGTTTCACAAGGACGTCTTTCGCGGTCTTGCCAAGCACCACGGCCAACTCCGCTTCGAAATCGGTTTGATGCTCGGGAAAAGCAATTTCGATTGTACTGTCGTGTGGCAAAAGCGAAGTCGGAGCCTTGAACCAGATCAGCGGTGTGCCCAGCGGCGTCCGCTTCATCTCCGCGATATGATCGGCATAATTTAACCCGACCGCGATTAATTTCGATGGCGCAACTGGAAGATCGATCTGTAAATCTGCGACCGGCAATACTTCGCCCGTGGGTTGGATTTCAATCCAATAAGGCTGTGCCAGCTCGTGCACTGTCTCGCCACGCAACTCCCCGTAGAAAAAACGATCGCCCGATCTAAATCCGCCAAACGTTCTCATCGCCTGTCATCCCGAGCCGCACAGACAGCCAGGGAGCTCACAATCGAAACTTAGCATACCGAAGCTGCCCCGTGTAATCTCTCAGGCTGCGTGAGACCCTTCACGCTCGCTCAGAACTGACAGAGCGTGCGTGTTTATTTCGGCACAACAGCCACAAAGTCGCGCACAGGCTTTTGCCCTGGAATCGAAAACGCGCTGCCATTCTCCCGCGCAAACCAAAATGCGCTTGAGGAACCGCCGTCGAGATTTAGTCCGCGGTCGATTTTCAACTCCCCAGCAATTGGTGTTGTAGCAAGGATCATTGCCAGGTCCGCGAGCGAAACTTCCGACGAAACACCGAGCAATGCGCGATCGTGCGTTGCTGTCGCGGCAAAAGTTCGCCGCGCCCGCTGAGAATCATTTAAGCCACGAACGCGCTGGGACACATCAACCAGAAATGGGCCGCACTGAATTGCAGCAGTAATTTTTTGCGACCGTGAAAATTCACGGGCCCGCACGATTTGCACTCCGCGGGGCGACGCGAGCAGCACACCCGTAATGAGGCGGGCGCGTCGCAGCGGCGCTATCGTTTGCTCATTCACGATTCGCAGACCGATCGGTGCGAACTCTTCATCGAAGTAGCCGCCATTCACTCCGCACGCACATTTTTCATGTTTCATCGTCGCCGCGAGCGCTTGACCGTCAGGATTATCGATCACTCGCAACGTACATGATTTGGCGGAGAAAACGGCAAGATCGAGATCGGCACGCTGATCTGCAGCCGTGTCTTCTACAACAATGTGTCGGTGCTCGATTCCTGCGCGACCCGGTTCCGATTTGACTGAGAGAACCTTCCAGTCCGCATGTGCGGCAGAGGCTACGGCGAAATAAAGGACGAGAGTCCTAAGCCTTAGCACCGTATTTGTTGATCAAACCTTGAAAGCGCGGATCGCTGCGCACTGGATCCCAAACCGGATTTACTTTGAGCGCTTCTGTGGTGACAGGGCTCGGTCGGCTTAGCAATACACCGAGAGTCTCAATCGCGCGATCGTTATCGCCCAGAATTGCGTAAACCTCAGCCGCCCCCGCCATAATCTCCGGGCCGCCAAATGCATCGGTTTCAGGAAGCAGTTCAGTCGCGCGTTGCGTTTCTCGCAGCGCTGACTCTCTTTCGCCAAGGTACGCGAGAACTTTTGCCAATTGAATGTGGGTGTCCGGGTTGTCAGGACTCCGCGTTAGTTGCTCTTGGACGGTGCTTTTCGCCTTCACGAAAGCCGCTCGCGCTCCCGACTCATCGCGAAGCGCCCTTCGAGCAAAGCCGATGTAGTAGTACTTGCTCCACAGGTGTCCCGGAAAAGCAGCGATCTGCTCATCCGGCAGCTTCTCCGCTGCCTCCAGTCCCTCTTGGTACTTGCGTTCCAAGAGAAATACGTTCACCCGCGCGTTGGCGGCCTTGAGTCTCTGTTCGTCGGTCAGAGGAGCGGAGTTCAGGAGCTCAAATCCTTTCTCCGCGACACTGAAATCGCCCTTTTCAAAAATGGCCAACTTCGATTTGACTTCCCACAGCGCGAATCCGGTGGGGTTCAATGCGAGAGCGCGGTCGATAGTCTGGTTGGCTTTGCCGAAGTCTCGTAACATCTCATAGTTGAATGCCAGATTCTGCAGCGGCCACGTGTCTTTCGGATTCAAGCTGGCGGCCTTTTCCATGTTTGCAGTGGACTCTGCCCATTTGCCCTGCCGGCGTTGGATTGCGCCGATAGCGAGATAAACTTCGGAATCGTTAGGTAATCCGCGCTGCGCGATTTGAAATTCTTTTAATGCCGCGTCGTAATTGTTGTCGCCGTAGTAGTAGGAGAAGCCTAACGCTAGATGCGCCTCCGGCAGGTCAGGCTGTAGCTGCAAGGCTCGCTCGGCCAGATTGCGCGCTTTCTGGCGGCGTTCCGGGGTACGATCGACGTCGTGCAGGAACCAGCTTTCCAATTGTGAATAGCGAGCTAAGGCGACGGCGAAGTTTGGGTCCAGCTCGACAGCCCGTGCATAAAGCTGCTCGCTCTGCTTCAGTTTTCCGATGTCTTCAACTTCGCAGGAAAGATTGTGCGCCTGCACGAAAGCCAGGTATGCCTCGCCGTTCTCGGTTGGTTTTCGTGTCATCTGCGATTGTTCCCCAGGCGAAAGCTTCGCCTGGAGCGCTTCGGCGATTTTTTGGGCGAGATCGCTTTGGATTGCAAAGACGTCAGTTACATCGCGATCGTAATCGCTTGCCCAAATGTGCTCATCGCTGTTCGCGTCGATCAACTGGACGTTGACGCGAACCTTGTTTCCGGACCGGCGAACGCTGCCTTCGAGAATGTTCGAAACACCAAGGGCTTTGCCTATGTCCCGAACGTTTGTCGCCTTATCCCTGTACTGCATCACCGAAGTCCGAGAAATCACTTTCAGGTCGCCTATCTTCGACAAACTGGTAAGGACGTCGTCCTGAATACCGTCAGCGAAGTAAGCGTTCTGTGGATCGTCGCTTAAATTCTGAAACGGCAACACCGCAATCGACTTGTCTACCTTGTGCGCGGAAGCGCGCGGCAGCACAAAAAATCCGACGGCGGCGGACATGACCACGCCCGCTGCCGCAAGCATAACAACATTGCGGCGGAGCTGTCTGCGCGGGGCCACTGTTGGCGTCGTTCTTATCCCTTGTGCCGTGACGTCGAAAGCCCAGGCCAGAATCAAAGCAATGGGAAAACCAATCAGTAAAAGGACAATCACCAGACGCAGCGCCCAGTTTGGCAATTCCCAGGCTGGAAACGCAGCAGAAGCAAGCTGGATGATGCCACCCGCCGCGATGACATAAGCCGCCGCCACCCGGTAAACCTTTCGCCGTTTCACCTCCTCGAAGAAACCGCTCATAAAAAGAGATTGGGTTTGCACAGGACGATACTAGAAAGGCGTGGGTTAGACACAAAAAGTGCCTGCCGCGTTCACTTCACATGGTGGTCATTCTCTTTGCGAATTTTTCTCGCGCCGACAATGGCTGTTGCCGACAGGGAAAAAAAGAAGCCGGCGCTAAGCTTTCGCGTCGTGTCTCTCGATCAAAGCCTCAAAGCGCGGATCGCTTCGCAGCGGGTCCCAAACGGGATCAAGTTTCAAAACGGGAGCTGTGATTCCACTGGGCGTATTCAGCGAATGCTCGAGGAGTTGAAGCGCCTGATCGGTTTCACTTGTCCACGTGTAAATTTTGGCGAGCTCAAGCGTAGCTTTTGGTCCAGAGAGAGCATCCTGAGATTCGGGCAGAAGGTCGACCGCGCGTTTACCCTCAGCGATGGCCGCTTTCTTCTCACCAAGCCCGGCGAGAATCTGACCGACCAGCGCGTGCCGGAACGCGTTATCGGGGCTTTCGCGCAAGGCCTTTTCTGCAATAGGTCGAGCACGTTCGAAGGCAGAGCGCGCCTTTTCTTTGTCATTCAAAAAAGTATAAATCACACCCTCGAAAAATTCTCTTGGCTTATCCTCATAAGGGACGGCTTGAGGCAATTGCTTTAAAGTGGCAAGAGCTTCCGGAAATTTTCGTTGCAGCATGAAAAGTTGCATCCAGCCGAACGTGACGAGACCCTCCGGATCGACCCCTGGTGGCATATCCGCCAGGTCTTTCTGCATCTTGCTCAGGTCTCCTTTCCAATCGAATGCAAGCATTGCCTTTGCCGCGCGCGCGCCAAGCGAATCGGGCGCGGCTTCGATCGCACGATCGAAAATCTTGTCTGCGGTTTCGAAGTTTTTGTTGGCGCGGTAATTGTCGGCGAGATTTATGAGGATAAAAGCGTCCTTTGGACTGAGCGATACCGCTTTCTCCATGTTAGCTGTCGACTCCGCCCACTTGCCTTGACGGCGCTCAATCGCTCCAATCGCCATGTAAACTTCGGCCGAATTTGGCAGACTTCGTTTCGCGATCGCAAATTCGTCCAGCGCTGCCTCGTAATTGCGCTCACAATAGTAATGATAAAAACCCAGCGCCAGGTGCGCCTCAGGCAGTTCCGGTTGTAACTGAACGGCTCTGGCGGCCGCCGCTCCCGCTTTTTCCTTTCGCGCAGGAGTTGGATCGAAGGTGTGATAGATCCAGTCTTCGACCCAGGCCAATCCGGCAAAGGCTTCTGCAAAGTCCGGATCGAGTCTTGTCGCCTGTTCAAAAAGTTGCTCGGCCTTTTCTGTGTCGGCGCGAAATTTGTCTGGACGCGTGAACAAATCGTGAGCTTGCACAAATGTCAGATAGGCTTCGCCATTTTGGGTCGGCTTACGCTCGATCTGCGCCTTTTCCGTGGGTGACAGCTTGGCTTGCAATTCACGCGCGATCTTTTGTGCCAGATCAGTTTGAATCGCGAACACATCGGTCAAGTCGCGATCGTAATCTTCCGCCCATAGGTGCTCGTCATTCGAGGCATTGATTAATTGCACGTTCACGCGCACACGATTGCCAACGCGGCGAACGCTGCCTTCCAAAATGGTAGCGACGCCGAGCGCTTTTCCGATTTCACGAACGTTGGACGCTTTTCCCCGATACGACATGACGGAGGTGCGCGAGATCACTTTCAGATCGCCAATCTTCGACAAATTGGTGAGCACGTCGTCCTGAATCCCGTCGGCGAAGTAGGCGTTGTCTTTCTCGTTGCTGAGATTTTCAAACGGCAACACCGCAATCGACTTGTCGATTTTGCGCGCTGAGACACGAGGCAGAAGAAAGAATCCGGCGGCGGCGGAAATGATCACGCCGGTTGCGACGAGCATGATTATGTTACGCCGGCGATGCCTCCGCGGCACCGCAGTTTCTGGGGTTGCACGGATGCCTTGCGCAGTGATGTCGTACGCCCAGGCAAGCATGAGCGCGATCGGAAAGCCGAGGAGCAACAGGACAATGACAAAGCGCAGCGCCCAGTTTGGCAATTCCCACGCCGGAAATGCAGCGGAGGCCAGTTGTATGGCGCCGCCGGCAGCGATGATATAGGCTGCCGCCACGCGGTAGACCTTGCGCCGCTTCACTTCGTCGAAGAAGCCGGTCATGGCTATGGGTTTGAGTTTGTCGACGACAATATTGACAGGCAAAGGACCTCTGGCGTTCACTTTATGCCGGTCGCGAAGACGGTTTGGAAATGCGGGCTTTGTTTCTCTCGCGCGACGACGCTCACCTCGATCTCCCGGAAACCGCTTTTTTCCAAAAGCTGATGCAACCGCACTTCGCTAAAGCCAAGCCAGTGGTCTGCGTAAAGTTCACGGGCCTTTTCGAAGCGGTGACTTAACAGGTCGAGAATGACCAAACGACCGCCACGCTTCAGAATCCGGTGAGCTGCATCGATGGCGCGCTCAGGGTGAATGGCATGATGCAAAGCCTGGCTTAAAATCGCAAGATCGATGCTGTTTTTCGCAATCGGTGGGTCTTCAATATCGCCTAGACGATATTCGAGATTGTCGAATCCGTGTTTCTTCGCCAGCCCTGAGCCGAACTCGACCATCTTTGGCGAATTGTCCACGGCAATAACCGTGCGCGCTTTTTTCGCAAGCAACTGCGAAAGTGTCCCCTCACCTGCCCCGAGGTCGGCCACAGTCAGCGGCGGGAGCAACGTGATCAGCGTGTGTGCCAGCGCCTTCCATGATCGGCCCGGCACGTAACCTCGGCCAAATTTGCCGGCAAGTTCATCGAAGTATTTCCGGGCTTTGTCCTGACGCTTGTGCAGGACGAGCTTAAGGCTTGTACGATCGCGCGCGGTTTCCGGCAGTTCGCGCGCCAGCAGTCGCGTGATTTCCGCCGCGCGCTCCCGTTGCGCACTCTGGCCATTGTGGTCCGCTCCGTAATACACATTTTTTCCTACCCGTCGATCAGCCACAACGCCCGCCCGTTTCAACTGAGCAAGGTGACTGGAGATGCGCGACTGGCCCATGCCCAAAATTTGCTGCAACTCCGCGACGGAAAGCTCTTCCTGCTCGAGCAGAAGCAGCAAACGCAGTCGGGTAGGATCTGCCAATAACCGCAACAAATTAATGGTTGACGCCATTCTAGCGGCCAACGATATATCGACGCATCATGATTGGTCAATATGATCCCAGCGTTAAAGCGTTCAATCGTTGAACCGTTGAATCGTTTTGACGAATCTAAAAAGGTCTCTCCGCTTTAACGCATTAACGTTTTAACGCTTCAACCCTTTAACGCTTTAACGTTCTTAAGCCATGTCCCGCCGTTATATCTTTTCTTCAGAGTCTGTAACCGAAGGCCATCCTGACAAGGTTTGCGACACTATCAGCGATTACGTTCTCGACGCCTGTCTCGAACAGGATCCGTTAAGTCGCGTCGCTTGCGAAACGCTCGCCAAGGGTAACCTCGTCGTGCTGGCGGGCGAAATTACGAGCAACGCGAAGTTTGATTTTGAGGAGCGGGTCCGCGCTGGCATTCGCGACATCGGCTACGTGAACGGCGATTGCATTTTTCACGCAGACACCTGCCGGGTGATTTGGGAGATGAGCGAGCAATCGCGCGATATCAAACAAGGCGTCGATAGTGTTGCAGCGGAAGGGAAAACCACGGACGAACAGGGCGCTGGCGATCAAGGGTTGATGTTTGGTTTCGCCTGCAATGAAACGCCAGAACTGATGCCGGCACCGATTTCGTTCGCGCACAAACTCGGACGGGAGCTAACACGCTTAAGGAAGTCTGGGGAGATTCCCTGGTTACGTCCGGACGGCAAAACGCAGGTCTCGATCGAATACGATGGCTATATGCCCGTGCGCGCCACGACCGTTGTTGTTTCGTCACAACATTCCGAAGATGTGAAACAAAAGGAAGTCCGCGAAACTCTGACTGAACTTCTGATCAAGAAAGTGATGCCGCCGGAATGGCTCGATGAGAAAACGACTTACCTGATCAATCCGACTGGCCGATTTGTGATCGGCGGCCCGGAAGGCGACGCAGGCATAACAGGTCGCAAAATCATCTGTGATACCTATGGCGGAATGGGACGTCACGGCGGTGGCGCATTTTCAGGGAAAGATCCCACGAAAGTGGATCGCAGTGCCGCTTACATGGGGCGGTGGATCGCAAAGAATGTTGTCGCATCGGGTTTGGCGGAGCGATGTGAAGTCCAATTCGCGTATGCCATTGGTCACCCAGAGCCAGTCAGCGTGAGTGTCGATACGTTTTGCACCGGCAAAGTGGATGAGGAGAAGTTGGAGCGCGCAATCTGGGAAGTTTTTAATTTCAAACCCGCTGAAATTATCAAACAGCTCAATCTGCTTCGGCCGATCTATCGGAAGACAACCAATTAC
>Ga0307312_10002208_pt1 | contig 10207 bp, 6 predicted proteins | sample ER_DNA_202_FD_194489 | JGI IMG/M metagenome (GOLD analysis project Ga0307312, IMG submission 194489) | Bulk soil microbial communities from the East River watershed near Crested Butte, Colorado, United States - ER_DNA_202 | ecosystem: Environmental > Terrestrial > Soil > Floodplain | place: USA...
GGCCCGGAAACGCCTGCCGCGCCGCCGCCAGCGTCGCCGCGACCTCGGTCGGGTGGTGCGCGTAATCGTCGACGACCGTCACGCCTCCCGCTTCACCCAGACGCTCGAACCGCCGGCCGACGCCGCGGAACTCGGAGAGCGCGCGCGCACCGGCCTGTACGTCCGCGCCGAGTGCCTGCAACACCGCGAGCGCGGCGGCCGCATTACGCACGTTGTGCAATCCCGGCACGAGCAGCGCAAGCTCGACAGTGTGACCGCCCGGCAGCGAAATCGTCGCGCGTGAGCCACCTGGCTCGAGCCGCACGGCGCGAATGCGCACGTCCGCCGTCGCGCCGTGCCCGACGCGCCACACGGGCGCGCTCACGCGTAACGCCACGCGATCCGCGCCGTCATCGTCGGCGCCGACGATCACGCGTCCCGCCCGGCTCGCGAAATCGGCGAACGCCTCCTCGAGTGCTTCCATGCTGCCGTAGCACTCGAGATGATCCGCTTCCACGTTGTTCACGACCGCGATCGTCGGCCGGAGCGACAGAAAGGCCTTGTCGTACTCATCGGCCTCCACGACGTAGAGGGCGTCGCCGCCGATTCGGGCGTTGCCGCCCCACGCAGCGACACGGCCGCCGGCGAGTCCCGTTGGATTTCGCCCGGCGGCCGTGAGCGCCTCTGTCACCATGACTGTGGTGGTCGTCTTGCCATGCGTCCCTGCGACCGCCACGACGCCCTCTTTCCCGCCGGCGACCAGGTCCCCCAACGCATCGGCGCGACGCACAACCGGCACGCCCAAGGCACGGGCCTTTTCCAGCTCCGGGTGATCGCGCGGGACCGCGGCCGTAACTACAATGGCGCGAGCCCCTTCCACATGGTGTGGATCGTGGCCCCTCCAAACAGGAACTCCCAGGGCGGTCAGGTCATCAGTACCTGCCCCAGAAGTGTCGGAATCACAACCAGTTATGGCGACTCCCCGGTGCCTGGCAAGCATCGCCAGGGCGCTCATCCCCGCCCCGGCTACGCCCATGAAATGGATGGGACGGGGTTCCCCGGTTCGAAACAAGGTCATCTGTGGGCAGCTAATATACGAAATCTACGCGACTTGCGAAAGCTCTAAAACCTTCGACATGATGGTTCGGGCGGCTTTCGGGTGACCCCTCCCGCGGGCACTCCGGGCCAGGGCGTCGAGCCGTTCGACGTCGTGGACCAGGGGGACGACGGTTTTCGGGAATGCGTCGGGAGTGAACTCCCGTTCGAGCAGCAACACGCTCGCGCCGGCGTTCGCGAGGGCCCGCGCGTTGAATGTCTGATGATCGGCCGCGGCCGTGGGCAGCGGCACCAGGATGCTGGGCTTTCCCCACGCGCACAACTCCGACACGGTCATCGCGCCCGCGCGCGCCACCACGAGATCGGCGGCGGCGTACGCGGCGCCGATCGGATCGAAGAAGCCGCGCACGACGACTCGGCCCGGCACCGCGAGCGAGGCGTAGCGATCGAGGTGCGTCGTGCCGGTTCCCCACAGGAGGTTCACGTCACCCAGCTGTCCGCGCTGGAGCACACGCGCGATGGTCTCGTTCAACGCGCGCGCGCCCTGGCTGCCACCGAACACGAGCACCGTACGGCGCTCGTCGCTCACACCGAATTCGGTGCGCGCCGCATGCGGATCGGCAGCGCCTTCCCCAGCCGCCGGTGGTGTGATCGGATTGCCGAACACGAAGACCTGCGTCTTGGGACCCGGTGATAAGCGGAGTCGAGCTTCTGGAAAACCGAGATGCAACTGCTGCGCGCCCCGCGCGAGCCAGCGCTGCGTCAGTCCCGGAAACGCGTTTTGCTCCTGGAGTGCGGTCGGAATCCGCGCCCGCTGCGCGCGCCACACGACCGGCCCGGCGGCATACCCACCGGTGCCGATGACGATGGCGGGTCGCTCATCACGCAGCACTTGCCCCGCCGCGCGCCAGGCACGGACGGCGATCAGCGGCCAGCGCAGATTGCGCCACCACGCGCGGCGATAGATCGGCTCCATCGGCAGCAGGTGGAATCGAAACGGATGACGCGGGAGGATCTGCGCTTCAATGCCGCGCTCGGCGCCCACTAAAACGACTTCGTGTCCCTGTTCAGTCGCAACGCGCGCCAGTGCGAGGGCCGGCATCAGGTGACCGCCCGTGCCGCCGCCGGCGATGAGGATCTTCACACCGCACGTCTCGCTCGCCCAACGCTCGCCAACACACCGGTAGCAGCCAGGGCAACGATTAGTGAGGAGCGTCCATACGACATGAAAGGCAGGGTGACTCCAGTGGCGGGAATCACGGCGAGGCTCACACCGATATGCAGCACGACGCTGAGTCCGATCATCACGCTGATGCCGGTCGCCAGGAGTTGGCCGAACGGATCCTGCGCGTTGCGCGCGATCCGAAAGCCGAGCCAGACGAACGTGCCGAACAGGAGCGCGATCGCGAGCACGCCGAGGAAACCCCACTCCTCGCCGATCGTCGAGAAAATGAAATCGGAGTACGCGTACGGCAGGTAGCCGAGCTTCTGCTGGCCCTGGCCGAATCCGGCGCCGAGCAGCTGCCCGGCGCCGATCCCGGTGAGCGACTGCTGCACTTGCCAGGTGGCTTCCTGCGGTGCGGCGCCGGGGTTCAGGAACGTGAGTACCCGCGCGATCCGGTACTGCGCGGTCGCCACTGCGCCGAAGAGGAGCGGCGTCGAAGCGACGCCGAGGGCCAGAAAATGCCCGATGCGCGCCCCCGCGGTGAACAACACACTGCCGGCGAGAATGGCCACGAGCAGCGCCATCGATAGATGCGGCTCGAGGAAGATGAGCCCGATCACCGGGACGAGAATGACGACGAAGGGCAACAGGCCCTGCTGGAAGTTGCGCAGCTGCTCGCCCTTCTTCGCGGCCAGCATTGCACACCAGACCACGACGGCGAACTTCGCGAGCTCGGACGGCTGCAGCGTGAGCACGCCGAGGTTCACCCAGCGGCGCGCGCCGTTGATCGTGGGAGTGATCGGATGCGTGAACGGCAGGAGCGGAATCACCAGCAGGAAAACGGTGATACCCAGCAACGGCCAGGCCCATTGCCGCCAGCGATGGTAGTCCAGGCGCGCGAACACGATGGCGAGCAGGCCGCCGACGGCCGCACCCACCGCTTGCCGCAGCGCGAAGCTCGCGCCGACCTGGCCGCCGGCCGTGGTGACGAGACTCGACGCGCCGTAGACTGCGGCTAGCCCGAACACGACCAGCACCGCCGTGACGACGGCGAGCAGCCGGCCCTCCCACGTCACTGCAGTGCGACGAGTCGCCGGAATGTGGCCCCCCGTTCTTCGTAGTTCTTGAACATGTCGTAGCTCGAGCAGGCGGGAGACAGCAGCACCGCATCGCCCCGCTGCGCCGCGAGACCGGCCCGCGCCACGACGTCCTCGAATGTGCTGCCGCGCTCGAGCGGCACCTTCCCCTTCAGGTCCTGTTCGACGAGGGGACCCGCTTCCCCGTACGCGATCACTAAGCGACACCGCCCGGGAGGGGCGAGCAGCGGCGCGAGGCTCGTGTAGGGCTCACCTTTGTGCCGTCCACCCAGCAGCAGCACGAACGGCCGCTGCATCGCGAGCACTGCCACGGTCGTGGCCGCGATGTTCGTGGCCTTGGAGTCGTTGATCCACAGCACGCCGTTCACTTCGCCCACGGGCTCGAGCCGGTGCGGCAGCGCGCGGAAGGAGCGCAGCCCTTCCCCAATCAGCGCCGCCGGGACCCCTGCTTCGTGAACGGCCAGGGCGGCCGCGAGCGCATTCGCGACGTTGTGGTCGCCGAGCAGCTGCAGCTCATCGCGCTCGAGCAGCCGCTCGCCACCGATCCGAAGCAGGCGCGCGGGCGCGTCGTACCAGGCGTCCGCCGACGTGGCGAGTGAGAACAGCACCCTGCGCCCCGGGACACCGCGCGCGAGATCGAGCACGAGCTGGTCGTCGGCGTTGAGCACCCACACATCGCCGTTGGTCGCGTTGCGAAACAGCAGCCGTTTGTCGGCGTAGTACGCCTCCGCCGACGGGTACCGATCGAGATGATCGGGCGCGAGGTTCGTCAGCACACCGATTTCGGGCGCGAAGTTGGGACTGTCGTGCAGCTGAAACGACGACACCTCGAGGCTCAACCACTGGTAGCGCTCGTTCGCCATCGCGAGGTCCGTCACCGGCCGACCGATGTTCCCGGCCGTGGTCGACTGCAGACCCGCGGCACTGAGCAGATGCGCCACCAGCGCGGTCGTGGTCGTCTTGCCGTTCGTTCCAGTGATCGCGATGCTGCGCGTGCCGGGCTGCAGCGCCGCGAGCGCGCGGAAGCCGAGATCGAGCTCCGAGACGATCTCGACGCCGGCATGGCGGGCCGCGGTCAGCACGGGCGCATCGGGCGGCACGCCCGGCGATACGATCACACCCGCCGCGTGGCGGATCTTGTTGAGATCGTGGCGGCCGATTTCGACATCCACCCACGGCACGCCCTTGAGTGCCTCGGCGGCTGCGCCGGCATACGGGTGATCGGAGGCGTCGCTGGCATAGACCCGCACGCCTTCGCGCGCCAGCAGCCGCGCCGCGGCGACCCCGCTCTTACCGAGCCCGATGATCGCGACGACGCTGCCGGCGCGGCGCCAGTCGTCAGGGACCAGCGTGGTCCGAGCCTGCTCGATCATCGCACCTTGAGCGTGGCGAGCGCGATCATCGCGCTCAACACGCCGAGGATGTAGAACCGCATCACGACCTGCGGCTCGGCCCAGCCCAGCTTTTCAAAGTGATGATGCAGCGGTGCCATGCGAAAGACCTTGTGCGCATCGGCGTACTCTTTGCCGTAGCGCTTCTTGCGCCACTTGTACGTGCTGGTCTGGATCAGGACCGACACCGTTTCGGCTGCGAAGACGGCACCGGCGATGAGCAACAGGAACTCGGTCTTGAGGAGAATCGCGATGGTGCCGAGCGCGCCGCCAATGGCCAGGGCTCCGGTATCACCCATGAAGACCTGCGCCGGATGGGCATTGAACCACAGAAACCCGAGCGAAGCGCCCATGAGCGCGCCGCAGAAGATCGTCAGCTCGCCCGCGCCGGGCAGATGCAGCACGCCAAGGTAGCGCGCGGCGTCGACGCGGCCAAAGAGATAACAGAAGATCGCGAACGCGCCGCCGATGATGACGGTGAGTCCCGCGGCGAGTCCGTCGAGGCCGTCCGTCAGGTTCACCGCGTTCGAGCTCGCGGTCGTCACGAACGTCACGAACCCGAGATAGATCGGCCACGGCAAAATCCAGACGATGTACTTGAAGAGCGGGAGCTGCGTGGCGTTCGGGTCGACGCTATTGGTCAGCGGGAACAGGAGGATGTAGATACCTAGCCCGACCCCGAACGAGACTTGGCCCACCAGCTTCCACCGCGCCACGAGTCCCTGCGACTGGCCGCGCACGATCTTCAAATAGTCGTCGAGAAACCCGATCAGCCCCATCCACAGCGTCGCCAACACCGTGACGATGACGTAGCGACTATCGAGCCGCGCCCACAGCAGCGTCGGCACCACCGTCGCCAGGATGATGATGAGCCCGCCCATCGTCGGCGTGCCGCGCTTGCCGTGATGACTGGTGGGACCCTCCGCGCGCACGATCTGCCCGATCCGGTGTTCGCGCAGCTTCGCGATGATCTTTGGTCCGACGATGAAGGCGAGCAGCAGCGCGGTGACGGTCGCCCCCGCCGCACGGAATGTGATGTAGTTGAAGAGATTGAAGATGATGTGCTGGCGTGCGAGCGGCGCGAGCAAATGATAGAGCACGTGAAGTCCGCCCTCAGGTCAGATAGTGAAGAACTCGCTCGAGCGCCATCCCGCGCGATGCTTTCAGCAGCAGCAGCTCGTTGCCACGCAGCGCCGATTTGAGCTTGGGTCCGAGTGCGTCCGCGTCGGCTGCGGTAATCAGCCGGCCGCCGAGCGCTTCGCGCAGCGACTCGAACACCCGCGCGAACGTGCCCACCGCCGCCACGAGCGCGGGTTTCCGTTGCGCAATTTCGCGCGCTGCTTCGGCGTGCAATCTTGCACTTTCCGGCCCTAACTCCAACATCGTGCCCACCACCACCACGAACGGCCGGCGCTGGCGCCGGGCCAGCCAGTCCCCCGTCTGGACCGCCCGGCGCATGGAGGCGGGATTGGCGTTGTAGGTGTCGTCGATCACGACCATGTTGCCGATGGTTCGGAGGTCGCCGCGCCCTTCCGGCAGCTGGAGCCCCGCCAGCGCCCGAACGGCGGCATCGTGCTCGACACCCGCTCGCTGGGCCACCGCCAGCGCGATTTGAGCGTTCTCGAGCTGGTGAACGCCGAGCGCGGGAAGCGTGATTTTCTCTCCCGAGTCGAGCGACAGGCGCGGATGGCCGCCCAGGTCCAGATAGCGGTCGAGTAGCGCGTCGTCATTGCTCTTCCCGGGCAGCGCGGCCGGGATCACCTGCGTCCGCCGCCGCGCTTCGGGCCACATCGCGTCGGGTCCCGGGCCGATGACGGCCACCGGCGCGCGATCCAGCAGCGACAGCTTCTCGGCCATCACACGTTCCAGCGACCCGAACCCCTCGACGTGCGCATAGCCGATGTTCGTGATCACGGCGATCGTGGGCTCGATGATGTCGCGCATGCGCGCGATCTCCCCCGGCACGCTCGCCCCCGCTTCGACGACCAGCGCCTCGGTGTCGTCCGGCGCGCCGAGGATGGTCAGCGGAACGCCGATGAGATTGTTCAGGTTGGCCGCGGTCGCGTGGACGCGATACCGCGCACCCAACGCCGCCCGGATCATCTCTTTGGTGCTCGTCTTGCCGCTCGACCCGGTGATCGCGACGACCGGCGTCCCCTCGGGAAACATGCGCCGCCGGGCGCGCGCGAGCAGCCCGAGCGCAATGAGGGTGTCATCCACCTCGAAGAACGGCAGGCTCGCGAGCGCTGGCGTACCGCGCCGAACCACGGCAGCTGTCGCCCCACCTGCTTTGGCTTGCCCCAGAAAATCGTGCGCGTCGAACTTCTCGCCTTTGAGGGCGACAAAAAGAGTGTCTGGGGCCAGGTGTCTGGTGTCAGTGGATATGGCTCTGAACGTGAGCTTCGCTGGAGCGGGCACGCCGAGCGTCGTGGCCACCTCGTCGCTGGTCCAGGCCCGTCCGGCCGTCAGCCCGTCAGTTCGTCCGCCCATTCAATTCCCTCCCAGGCTGCGAACCACTTCCCGCTCGTCGAACGGCTGCTTCGTGGTGCCGACGACCTGATAGGTCTCATGCCCTTTGCCGGCCAGCAGCACCGTGTCCCCTTCGCGGGCCAGCTCGAGCGCCTGCCCAATCGCTGCGCGACGATCGACGATACGATAGTGCGGGCGACCACGCCCGGTCATCCCGGCCTCGACATCGTCCAGAATCTTTTCTGGATCCTCGGTGCGTGGGTTGTCGGACGTCACAATCGCGATGTCCGCCAGCCGCCCGGCGATCTCGCCCATCGGGGCCCGCTTGCCACGGTCACGGTCCCCCCCGGCGCCGAAGACCACAATCACCCGTCCTGCGGGGGACGTTACGTCGCGGACCGTCTCCAGGGCGCGTTCCAGGGCATCTGGCGTGTGCGCGTAGTCGCGCAGGACGACACACGGGTCGACGGCAATCCGCTCCATGCGCCCCGGCACCTGCGGCGATGTCGAGAGCCGTTCGGCGACGGCGTTGGGTGGCACGTCCAGTCCCACCGCGCAGGCAGCGACGCCCAGCGCATTCGCGACGTTGAACCGGCCGAGCAGCGGCAACGCGACGGGATGGCTGCCCTGCGTCGTCACGAGCGTGAAGCGCGCGCCCTTCGCATCGACGCGCACGTCGCGCGCGGTGACATCTGCCGCGGCCGTCGTATCCGAGAACGTGATCCGGCGCGGGGAGGGCGGCAGGCGTGCCCACGCCGCGTCGTCCGCATTGATCACCGCCAGGCCGGCATCGGCCAGATAGCCGACGAGCTTGGCCTTCGCGGCGAAGTAGGCCTCGAACGTCTCGTGGTAGTCGAGGTGATCACGCGTCAGGTTGGTGAAGATCGCGGCGCGAAAGGTCAGGCCGTCCACGCGTCCCTGATCGAGGCTATGCGATGAAACCTCCATCGCCACGCCGCGGGCACCGCGATCGAGCAATCGGGCGAGTGTCGCCTGCAAATCGATGGGCCCGGGCGTCGTCAGATTGCCGGCCTCGCTTTCGACTGCGGCCCCCGCCGGATCGAAGGCGCCCAGGGTGCCAATGGCCCCCATCGGCCAGAGCACGCTCAGCACATGGCGGGCGAGAATCACCGACGTCGTCTTCCCGTTCGTCCCCGTCACGCCGATCATCTGCAGCCGCGACGCCGGATGCCGGTACCACGCTTCCGCAGCGATAGCCGCGGCGCGCCGCCCGTTGCGGACAACGAGTTGGGGAATCGTGACCGGCTGGCGGACTTCGACCAACGCGGCCGCCGCCCCGCGCGCCTCCGCCTCGGCGACGAATGTGTGACCGTCCAGTGCAGCCCCGCGCACGGCGCAGTACAGCATGCCCCGCTCGAGCCGCCGCGCGTCGGCAATGACGCCAGTGATCGCGGGCATGGGAGCGGCGTGGGTGTCGGGCGCATCGATCAAGACGCCAGCGCGCGCCAGCGCGTCCACTACCTCCTGAAGCGGCCGAGTCACGGGCGTAGTTCGGGAGGGGATTCTGCAAACACCGTCACGGTCGTGCCCGCGGTCGCCTGTTCACCGGCGGCGGGCCAGGTGTGATGCGTGACGCCCCATCCCTTAACGACCACTTTGAAGCCGCGCCGGTGCAGCGTGCGCGCCGCCTCGCGTAGCGGACGGCCCGTCACGTTGGGAACGACGCGGTCGGGCTGCGCCGACGCGGTGTCAGGGATGTAGGGCCACGGCACCACATAGGGGACGACGCCGTCGGGCTCGTCGAGCGCAGCGCGATCCGCCGCGGGCGCCACGTTGGAGAGCCGGGCGCGATCGAGCGCCACCGTGCGCGCCGCGAGCGCCTGCTCCAGCATCGAGCGCGTGACCGGCGCGGCCGTTTGCGCCGCGAAGTAACTGCCGCGTTGCGGATTGTCGATCTTCATCACGACCACGAGCTGCGGCTCATCGGCGGGAAACAACGCCGCAAACGAGGCTGTGTACTGCCCTGCCGCGTAGCGACCCCCGACGACCCGCCGCGCAGTTCCGGTCTTGGCGGCGAGCTGAAAGTTGGCGAGCGCGGCACGCTCCGCCGTTCCGCCGGCCTCGACGACGCCGCGCAGCAAATCGCGTAGCGTGGCGGCGACCTGGGGTGTCACGACTCGACGCACTGGCTCGGCATGGTGCCGGTAGCGCACGGTGCCGTTGGGTGCCCGGATCTCGCGAATCAGTGTGGGCTCGAGCAGCACGCCGTCATTGGCGATCGCGCCGTACGCGACCGCCAGCTGAATCGGCGTGACGGCCAGCTCGTAGCCGATCGCGAGGCTCGCGGAGCTGGGACGCGACCACTCGCGGGGCGGCCGCAGCCGGCCCGGGGACTCGGCGGGGAACTCGACGCCGGTCGGGGCGCCGAAGCCGAACGCACGCAGCACGCCGTACTGCTCGTCCGGCCGCAGGCGCGCCGAGAATTTCACCAGGGCGATGTTGCTCGAAACTCTGATCGCGTCCGCCAATGTGAGCGTGGGCAAGGGGTGCTCATCCGTGACCACGCGGTCCGGGAGACGGTAACGCCCGCCCTCCCCGGACACGCGCTCGCCGGGCCGGATGCGATCGAACGTGATGAGCGCGGCGGCCGCGAAGATCTTGGCGAGCGATCCAGGCTCGAATGTTTCGGTGAACGCACTGGGCCGCATGCTTCCGTCGGCGCGCCGGGACGCCGCCGCGAGGATCTCGCCGGAGGCGGGGTCGAGCATGACGACGTCGCCGCCGTCCGCTTCCATGTTGTCGATCGCGTCATCGAGCGCGCGCTGCGCGATCTCCTGCAGCTCGGCGTCGAGCGTGAGCACGACATCGTTGCCGGCGACGGGCTCGGAAATCACGCGCGCCGGCGACTCGTACTCGCGGCCCTCGCGGTCCTTCAGGACGACTGCGGCCCCGGGTATCCCGGCCAATAAACTGTCGAGCAGTCTTTCGAGACCTCCGCCACCCCCTCCGCCACCGCGACCATCCTCCCCCACCCTTCCAATCAGCGCGCGGGCGAATTCCGGCGATGGATAGTAGCGCCGCAACACCGG
>Ga0307312_10002209_pt1 | contig 10206 bp, 8 predicted proteins | sample ER_DNA_202_FD_194489 | JGI IMG/M metagenome (GOLD analysis project Ga0307312, IMG submission 194489) | Bulk soil microbial communities from the East River watershed near Crested Butte, Colorado, United States - ER_DNA_202 | ecosystem: Environmental > Terrestrial > Soil > Floodplain | place: USA...
ACGAAACCCGCGTTCCAAATCGGGACGCGAGACGCGCATGATCCAAACTCCTGCGCAAACGAGAATGAATGCAAACAGCGTTCCAATGCTGGTCATCTCGCCGACGATGTCCTCGGGAATGAACGCCGCGAAAATTCCAGTGAATAAGAAGAAGAGAATATTGGACTTGTATGGCGTTCTAAATTTTGGATGCACATCGGAGAAGACTTTCGGAACCAATCCGTCGCGACTCATCGAATAAAAAACGCGCGATTGCCCCAGCAGCATCACGAGAATCACGGATGAGAAGCCGGCAATGATCGCGACTGTCACAGACTTAGACAGCCATTCATAGCCGGTCATGTATTTCGTGATCGCGAACGCGACCGAAGCTTCACGGCCAGCGCTGCGGAAGTCCTGCACAGTCGCGACGCCGCTCAACACGTACGAAAAGAGCACATAAAGAATTGTGCAGATGACCAAAGAACCAAGGATGCCGATCGGCATGTCTCGTTTAGGGTTTCGCGCCTCTTGCGCCGCGGTACTGACGGCATCAAAGCCGATGTATGCGAAAAACACAACGCCAGCGGCGCCGAGTATCCCGAGAATTCCTCCATACGAGTGGGTGATGCCTTGCGGTGTGACGTACGTGGCCGGCGCTGGAATGAACGGCGTGTGGTTCGCCGGATTTATAAAGTGCCACCCGATTCCGATCACGAGCAACACGATACTCACCTTCAAGATGACGATAAGCCCGTTGACGAATGCCGATTCTTTCGTGCCGCGAATCAGGAGTAGCGTCAGTAATAGCAGGATGAACACAGCCGGTATGTTGAGAATCCCGTGAACACCGCTCGTGATGTCGTGTTCAAAGGGCGAGTGCGCCCATTGGTACGGTATGCGCAAACCGAACCAGTCGAGTACGCGATTTGCGTATTCGCTCCAGGCAATTGCCACGGTCGCCGCACCGACCGCGTATTCGAGGATTAAATCCCAGCCGATGATCCAGGCGACCAATTCGCCCATCGTTGCATACGAATAAGTATAGGCGCTTCCAGCAACTGGAATCATGGAAGCGAATTCCGCGTAACAGAGACCGGCAAACGCACAACCGACACCCGCTACGACAAAGGCAAGAACAACGGAGGGACCCGCCCGATCCGCGATAGCCGCCGCCGTGCGAACAAACAGACCGGCACCGATAATTGCGCCAATACCAAGCGCCACGAGGTTTATCGGTCCCAGAGAGCGCTTCAGACAGTGCTCGCCGACGTCCCGCGCTTCTTCCATTAGGCGATCGACCGGTTTCTTCGCAAATAATTTTGCCATGCGTCGCCTCCTTTGGTTCAAAATGCCGAGTTGGTATGCGAAATTAGTCGGTCAGCGCTTATTCACGTCTGTGATTTTTTCCTCGCAAGTTTCCAGAAAAAATAAATTGGCACACCGGTCAGCACAATGATCAGCCCAGGCCACGTGGTTGCGGTTTGATAGACGAAAAGAACCAAAAGAATTGTGGTTGCGCCAATGATGTAAAGAATAGGGACGATCGGATATCCAAATGCTTTATATGGACGCTCAGCATCAGGGCATTTCCACCGAAGCAAAAACAGTCCTGCGATTGTGAGAATGTAAAAAATCAGCGCGGCCGAGATTACGTAGTCGAGCAGATTGCCGTAAAGATTGCCGTAGCCGACAACGTCGCCGGCGCTATTTGTTTTAACTGTCCGCGGGAGCACGAGAACACCGGCCCAAATTCCTTGAATAATCAGCGCCCACGCAGGGACATGGTTTTTATTCAATTCACCCACCCGCCGGAAAAAAAGACCGTCGCGCGCCATCGCATAATAGGCGCGCGCACCGGCGAGGATCAGTCCATTATTGCAACCGAAGGTCGAAATCATAATCGCGACTGCCATGATCGTCGCCCCGGCGCCGGGAAAAATTACGTTGGCAGTTTCCGAAGCGACGCGATCGCTTGGCGCATTTTGGATCGAGACGAACGGAAGCGTCGCCAAATAAGCGACATTCGCCAGCAGATAAAGTCCGATAACCAGAAGCGTGCCGAAGGCGAGCGATAGCGGTATGTTGCGCCGCGGTTCCTTCACTTCTCCGGCGATGAACGTGATGTTGTTCCACGCGTCCGCTGAGAAAAGGGAATTGGTCTGTGCTACGCAGATGCCGACGAAGAGACCGAATGCGGTGGCGGCGGTGAGTCCCGCTCCCACATCCTGCAACCCGCCTCGTAATGTCCAAAAGTCGCGAAAGTTTTCCGTGGCTGCTCCAGACTTCACACCAACGATGATTCCCAGCACGACCAACGCGATGAGGGCGCCCGTTTTGGCTGTCGTGAAAATGTTTTGCACGAGCTTGCCAAGATTTAATCCCCGCGTGTTCATGAAAGTCAGTAGCGCGATCATCGCCAGACCGAGAAACTGTGCGGTAGAAAGTGAAACAGCGTAGCCGTTAAACCAGCCACCAAAACGGATTGGCGGGATTAGATAGTTGGATTCTGAAAACCACGGGACAAGTACGCCACTGTAGCGCGCGAAGCCAACCGCAACCGCCGCAATCGTGCCGGTTTGAATCACCAGAAACAGCGTCCAGCCGTAGAGAAAACCCCAGAGTGGACTGTAAGCTTCGCGCAGGTAAACGTATTGGCCACCAGCCTTCGGCATCATCGCCGCCAGTTCGCCGTACGACAGCGCAGCCATGAGTGTCAGTAAACCGGTCACGATCCAAACAACCAGCAACCAACCGGGCGAACCGACCTGCCGTGCAATGATCGCTGACACAATGAAAATTCCCGAGCCGATCATAGAGCCGGCGACCAGCATCGTGGAATCAAGCAGGCCGAGACCCCTGACGAATTTTTGCTCGGCTACGGGTGTTTCAGGTATCGCCGTCGTCATTTGAGCCGGTTGCACTTGGCGGACAGTAAATCATCACTCGGGCGTGCCGCGCAATGATAAAACACTCGGTTCACCGTTCGCTAAGCCATCGATTTTGAAAACGCGAAATTGCTTTCACGTAAAAAGAACCGTGTTAATCTCACGCCCCGTGACTCGTTCAAGCCAGCGCCGATCGTGCCGGACATTTTTGTCGATTTCGTGCGCTGCAGTGGTGCTGGCTACCGAATTGGCTGCCATGCCGCAGGTCACTTACGCGCGAGCAGACGCGCGTTTCGTTGCGTTGCCGCTGGTGCGCTCTCGGCAAAATCATTTGATGGTGCGCGCTTTTATCAACGGCCGAGAGGCCTGGCTAACGATTGATAGCGGTGCGCCGGTAAGTGCAATCGCTTTAAATCGTCGCAATTATTTTCGACTCAAACCAATCACGGCCAAGTCGAACCTGCCGTCGCGCGTTCAGATTAACGGCGCATTCAATAACGTGGCCGTCGCGCGCGAGCTTCGGCTCGGAGGGCTGACTCTGATGGATGAACCGATGGTTACTGTCGATCTGGGAAACTCCGCCCGCGCGGCACGGTTGGTTCACGAAGAGGAAATCGACGGAATCATTGGAGCGGATATTCTTTTTCCAACCGAGGCGGTACTGGATTGCCAACGACAGTTGCTGATCTTGAAGACCGACCCCGACGTTTTGGGTGGGGCTCCTGGTCTCGACCGGCGCGGATTGCAAGCCGTTCCAATTCAAGTAAGCGACGGTTTTAACTTGTATGTGAATGGTTCGATCAATGGGAAAGCTGCCAAGTTTATGGTCGATACCGGTTCGTTTGCCACGCTCTTGCATCGCTCCTTCGTTAAGCGAATGCGAATTGCCACCCGGGAGACGCCGTATAGTTCTTCGGCCGTGAACCTGAAGGAGCGTGGCCTGCGCGTGGCGAGGATTCGCAAACTGTCGGTGGGCGCGGTCGATATCGTTGGCAGGGACGTAGGCGTGATTGATATGGAAGGATTAATTCACGATGGATTGTTGGAAGGTTCGCCGCCGGTTGCCGGCCTGCTTGGTGCGGAAACGCTGCGGCGGCACCACGGCATCATCGATTTCGGCACGCGCACGCTTTATTTACAAAAGCGCGAGCTCCCATGGCAGCGAGCCAGTTGGCGGCGTTCCGCTGGGCCTAACTTGACCTACTAGGATTACTGAGTAACCGCGCGGTTATCCTGTAATTTGTGATGGAAACGGAACCAAAGACGATTTGCGGCGGTTGTCTGTGCGGTGCCGTGCGATACGAAGGCATCGGCGAGCTCTACAACGTCACTCATTGTCATTGCGAAGATTGTCGCAAGAGCGCTGGTGCGCCATTTGTGACCTGGGCTTCGTTTCAGCGAAGCAATTTTCAATTTACACAGGGAAAACCGCTTGAAATCGCATGGGCCGGGCGCGTCCGCTCGTTCTGCGCGACGTGCGGCAGCGCGCTAACTTTCACGAGCCAACCCGATGCTGACGAAATCGATGTCACTGTTGCCACTTTCGATCAGCCCGAAATCGTTACTCCAGCCGACCATATCTGGATGGAGGATCGAATATCGTGGATTAAGCTTGCCGACAATTTACCACAGCATGCACGAGGCAGAACGGAATGACCTTGAGTCGATGCGTATCCGCGCATTGGCGATCGGAGCGCAAAGCATCGGAGCTTTCGCGCTCGGGGCGCTTGCGATTGGAGCGCTTGCATTGGGTGTCGTCGCGGTCGGCCGCCTCGTCATTGGTCGAGCGAAAATCAGGCATCTTGAAATCGGCGACCTTGTTGTGAACAGCTTGCGAGTGACGAATTCGCTGGAAATTCCACGCGATTGAGTTAATCGCGCTTCAAATAGTTTTCTTCCGCCTTAACTGAGTCTGTGGTGCGATGAACACAATCACGCAAGCTTTCGTTCTCGCTGCTGGCCGCGGTACCCGCCTGCGGCCGCTCACAGAGGATTTACCGAAGCCCCTTATCCCGATTTTTCAAAAGCCGCTCATCACTTTTGCGCTCGATCATTTGATTGCGGCAGGCGTGCAATCCTTTGTGATCAACACGCACCGACTGCCGAACTTGTTTCACGAATTTTTCTCGGGGAACGCTTACCACGGTCATTCCGTTACGCTCGCTCATGAACCGGACCTGCTCGAAACCGGGGGCGGAATCAAGAATGTCGAAGGCATTCTCAGGAAGGAACCATTCATGGTTTACAGCGGCGATATTTTGACCGACGTCGCGCTGGAACCGCTGATTACCGAACATTTTCGCGCCGGCAATGATGTGACGCTGGGCCTTCGGCGGAACACCGGCCTCGGGGCCGGCGTGGTTGTGCGCGATGGCCGCATCGTCGAGATCTCAACAAAATCCAACCCCAAGGAAAACTTCGATTACGCTAACATTTCCGTCTGGAACCCGGAAATTTTCGCTCGCATTCCTGCCAAGAGGAAAATTTCATTCATTCCCATCCTAATTGATTGGATCAACCAGGGCGGAACGATCGGCGGCCTGGCGGTGGATGACGGGAATTGGTTCAACATCGGGTCACGCAAGGAATATCTCGACGTGCACCGCGCAATTTCGAACAAACATTGGCGACCGGCTTACGTTAAAACGCGCGAGTGGGCCGAGCCGGTCGCGAAAAGCGCGCATGTCGATCCGACCGCACAAGTTCGCGGCTGTTCCGTCGTTGGGCCGGACTGCTGCGTTGGAGCGGGAGCCGTCCTTGAAGACACAATTTTGTGGCCAGCCTCACAAATTGCTTCCAAAAGTCAGCTTCATGGTTGTATTGTCCGCTCCCAAAAAAAGGTCAGCGGCATCCATCGTGACAGCGACATCTAGTATGAGGACCGAATTTCTTCTCCGGCGAACACGGATGCATTTCCCGCTGTTGGATGTAGCCGAGGTAAAAATTCACCCGATCGAAAAAGGCGGGTCCGATCGAAAATTTTATCGGATTCGTTGCTCGGCGAATCAGGCGCTCATCCTGGTTAAGTACAATCTGGAGCGCGACGAAAATCGGCATTACGTCGAGATCGCGAAATTTCTCGGCATCCACGGAATCCGGGCCCCTAAAATCTATTTTCACGATGAAGCGGAAGGCCTCATCTGGATCGAGGACCTGGGCGAGCAGGATCTCTACAGTTATCGGCACGATAGCTGGCTGGTCCGCCGCGCGTTCTACGAATCAGCGCTCGATGAAATTATCAAGCTTCATAGTCTGCCGGAGTCAGCGTGTGTGGAAATGAAGGAGCATTTGCCCGCCGAGTTTAACACCGCGCTTTACCGCTGGGAACAGAGATACTTTTTCAACAATTGCCTCGGCCGCTATTTCACGGTTAGCGAGTCAAAACGCAAGGAGCTGGCAGCTCTTCACAGTTTGCGCGAAATTGCAAAACGTCTGGCGAGTTTGCCAAGGGTCTTGGTCCATCGCGATTTTCAATCGCAAAATATCATTATCCAGAACGGACAGGCTAATCTAATTGATTTTCAGGGAATGCGACCGGGGTTGGCCGAATATGATCTGGCATCATTGCTTTTTGATCCTTATGTCGAGCTTTCAGGCACAGAGCGATCTGAATTGATTAGCTATTATCGGCAAAAACAGACGGACAATTGGCGGACAGTTGACCGAGAGTTCGACAACACCCTGCAACTATGTGCGATGCAACGCCTGATGCAGGCGCTGGGTGCTTATGGCTTTCTGGGTTTGGTCCGAGGACATGAGCATTTTCTGCGATATGTTCCAAGAGCTGTGCGCTCGCTGCGGGAGATCGTGGTGAAGATAGACGACCTCACGCCGCTCGCTTCTCTTCTCGCCGATCTAGGCTAGTCCGATCTAGCCATGTAACGGGAGAGCGCGGGCGCTCCGCTATGTCCTGTTGGTCGACTCGGTGTTCAGCTTCAATAGAACGCGAGATTGTTGACGCTACTCCAGGCCGATAAAAGGATTCGTGCGGCGCTCGGTTCCAATCTTCGTCGGAGGCCCGTGCCCGGGTAGCACGGTCACGTCATCGCCGAGGGGAAATATTTTTTTTCTGATCTCTTGTACTAACAGATCGATATCTCCGCCCGGTAAATCTCCGCGACCGATGCTGCCGGCAAACAGCACATCGCCGCCGATAAGTAATCGATCATTCGGCAAAAAGAAACAAAGACTGCCGGGGCAATGACCTGGAACTTCCAACACCTGGAATTGGGAACCGAGGAAATCCCGGCTCGGCGTTTCTTCGATAAGAAAATCGGGTTGCGCTGGCTCGATCTCCAGTTCGAAACCGAAACTGCGAAAAAATTCTCGATCCGAAATCATCGGCGCAGTGAGCGGGTGACAGCCGATTGGACAACCGAACTGCCGCTTGATCCTGGCGACATCCTGCACGTGATCGACGTGTCCGTGCGTCAGAAGCAAAAGTTTGGGGTCGATATGAAGCGACCTGACCCACTCGCGAGTCCCATCGGGAGCGTCAAAGAGAATCCAACCCTCGGGAGCCTTAAGCAGATAGCAATTTGTTTCGAAAATGCCGCCGCAAAACCTCTCGTAAATCATTGCGCGTTTTCATTGTAGCCGGACTTGGCTACAGCTGAAGGCAGGAGTTTTTACGAATATTTGAATGTTCCCCTTTGTTGATTGTCTCATCCACTTACATGTCAATCTCATCTCATCATCTTGCGCTCCCTGTCGAAATCTGCGAGTGTGGTAAACCGCTTTTTCACCGATGAGATCATATCTACGACAGTCACTGGCGCTTTGCGCCATTCTTCTTACGGCCACAATCGCGGCTCCGCCGGCCAGGGCGGCGTCGAGAGAAACAATTGCCATGTCGGTTGGCCGCCTCCTCGAGGAGGGCCATTACACCCGTCAAAAGCTCAACGAGGAGGTTTCGCGAAAATTTTTGCAGACGTATCTGGAGATGCTCGATTTCAGCCATCTCTTTTTTACTCAGAAGGATGTCGATGAGTTAATTGCGAAGTATGGCAGTTCGATGGCCGGGGACGTCCTGCTCGGCAACCTCAAACCCGCCTACGAGGTTTACGCCCTCTATACCAAACGCGTAGATGACCGTGTCGCTAAAATAAAAGAGCTGTTGAAGCAGCCGATCGACTTCAAGGGCAACGCGACCGTTGAGCTGAGCCGTCAAAAGTCGTTATGGCCAAAAGATGAAGCCGAAGCTGATCAACTCTGGCGCGGCCGGATTACGAACGAGCTCTTACAAGAACATTTGAGCGAACATCCTATCGAGCCTCCTGCGCAACTCGTTGCGCGCCGCTACGACCGCCTCGCCCGGAACATCCATGAGGAAGATAAGGACGAACAAATGAAGCTCTATCTCGATGCGCTCGCCCAGGCGTATGACCCGCATTCGGAGTACTTGAGCAAAGCCGACATGAAGAATTTCAGCATCAACATGGGCCTCTCACTCGTCGGAATCGGCGCCATGCTTCGGTCGGAGGACGGTTACGCGAAAATTGAAAGCTTGGTTCCTGGCGGGCCAGCGCAAGTCGACGGAAGACTTAAGGTAGGCGACCGGATCACTGCCGTGGGGCAGGGCCAGGCCGATTACGTCGATGTTCGCGAGATGCGATTGGACAAGGTTGTCGAGATGATCCGCGGGAAGAAAGGCACGCACGTGCGTTTGCTTGTGATTCCTTCGGATGCCACAGATCCTTCTCACCGGAAAAATGTCGAACTGGTGCGCGATGAAATTAAGCTGAAGGATCAGGAAGCCCGCGCCGATATCATTATTAGGAAAGATGAGAACGGCGACCCCATTAAACTTGGATGGCTTACGCTGCCTTCGTTTTATGCGGACATGGACAAGCACCAGAAAAGCACGACGCGCGACGTGCTGGCATTGCTCAAACGGCTGAAGAAAGAAAACATCGACGGTTTGGTCATCGACCTGCGCCGAAATGGCGGCGGCTCGCTGGAGGAGGCCCTCTCGCTCACCGGGTTATTTTTGAAATCTGGTCCGATCGTTCAGACGAAAGATTATAACGGAAGCATCAGGGTCTCGGCCAATCCGGATCCGGGCATCGCCTATTCCGGACCAATGGTCGTCTTGACCAGCCGGCAAAGCGCGTCCGCGAGTGAAATTTTCGCAGCCGCCCTCCAGGATTATGGTCGCGCTGTGGTCGTTGGTGACAAAAACACTTTCGGCAAAGGCACGGTGCAGACGATTCTTCCGATTGGCAGGTTCGCTTCACTGCTGGGCAGCAAGTCGGATGAGGACGGTGCGTTGAAATTGACGATCCAAAAATTTTATCGGGTGGCAGGCGGCTCCACACAGCTTCACGGCGTGGCTTCCGACATAATTCTGCCGAGTTTGAGCGATCTTCCGGAATTTGGCGAAGGCGCACTAAAGAACGCCCTGGCCTATGACGAGGTGACTAGGGCGAGATTCACGAAGTGGTCGGACAGCCATTCCTTGTTTATCGATCAGCTGCGGCGACGATCGGAGGAGCGGATCAAGAACGACCCTGAATTTCACTACGTGATGGACGACATCGGACGTTTGCGTCACAAGCTCGATGAGAATCGGATTTCGCTAAACGAAGATCAACGAAAAAAGGAGCTTCAGGACGATAAACTGCGCAAGGAAACGCGGTCGAAGGAACGCCTGGCGCGGAATCAGGAGGAACCGCGAATTTATCGAGTGACGCTCGACACGGTTGATAAACCGAATCTCCAATTGATCATGTATCCCGGGAAATTGGCTGAGGCAAAGAAGAATGGCACTGTTCCCAAAGTTGATCCCGACGCTGCTTCGGATGCGGATACCGATTTGATCGCGGGCACTGGCAGCGCGGATGATGACACAAAGACACCGGCGATTGATCCGGAGCGCGACGAAGCGCTAAACATCTTGGCTGACTTGGTTGATCTCTCGCATGGGCCGAAGACGGCCAGTGCGAATAGTGTTGATAAGACCGCGCCCGAACAGCGGCCGTAACACACAACACCCTTCGCTCTTCGCTTTCTCTGTTCTGTAGTGGCAGGCCATGTCGCTGCCTGCACTCGGCGCAACAAAAAAGCTTAGGACTTATCGCCACCACCAAGGTGGCGGAGGCGGAGCAAATCTTGGATCGAAGCGCGGGTCTCCAAATCTATTAGAGCCCTTTGGAAATATCGGTCGTGATTGCCCCAAGTAGCGCCCCGTCGGTGTCCTTCCATACACTGTGACCGGAGTATCGACACTGACTGCGTTGAAGAACGCGATCGCGTACTGTTGCGGCATCCGGACACAGCCGTGCGACGCTGGATAGCCCGGTAGATACCCGGCATGCATTCCGTCGGCGCCGGCGAACCG
>Ga0307312_10002211_pt1 | contig 10202 bp, 7 predicted proteins | sample ER_DNA_202_FD_194489 | JGI IMG/M metagenome (GOLD analysis project Ga0307312, IMG submission 194489) | Bulk soil microbial communities from the East River watershed near Crested Butte, Colorado, United States - ER_DNA_202 | ecosystem: Environmental > Terrestrial > Soil > Floodplain | place: USA...
GAGCCGGTGTCATCGGATCGATCAGGGCCTGGTTGCCGTCACGAAGATCGGTAGACAACCAGCGCGGCGCCCTGGTGATCACATTCGAGGGCCACGTCCGATCTGGCAGGTCGATAGGGGTGAATGGCCGATACCGATGGAAGGGCATCGGACTGGGTTGCTGGACCGGTACCGATTGGATCTTGGTACCAAACGATGCAGTGGCGCTTGCCACAGGGCTCGGCGTGCTGATGTCTGACATGGATTCCTCGCTGGTGAATGTGGAGCGGACCGGAAGCGCATCAGACTCCGCAGCGAGGATGCCGGCCCCTAGTGGGCCTCGCTGCGGCAGCGGAGGAGGAGCAACGCGAAACAGCGCTGGGTGCTTGCCACGTCGTCACTGTAACACCGCGCGGCAGATGCGGCCTAAGCGTCATCTCGAAAATTGCGTGGCGGAAGTCCGGTGAGCTACGGCACTCTGGTCTGATGCCGTTCGTACGCGTCCAGCCTGACGACAAGGCTCGGGTCACGGTCGTCGCCGACGTCCAGGAGGCGGCGCGTCAGGTCGACGACCCCGATGACTTTCCGCCCATTCCAGAAATGCTCGCCGGGGATCTGCGTTATGGCTGGGATCTTGAGCCCGCTGAGCACTACCTCTACATACCTGATGACGCCACCGAGGCCGTCGGCGCGATGGCGGTGGACCTCCCGACTCGCGACAACCTGCATCTGGTGTGGGCTGAGATCTTGGTGCATCCCGATCATCGCCGGCGCGGGCATGGTTCGGCGATCATGAACGAGGTCATGCGCCGGACCCGAGAAGCGGGCCGCAACACGATCTGGGTGGGCACAGCTGAAGATGATCAAGGCGCCCGCAAGTTCGTCGAAGGATTCGGTTTCAGCTACGCCAGTCACGACGCCCGCCGCCGCCAGGTGATCGCGGATGTTGATCAAGCTGAGGTGCAGCGGCTGCGGAGCGTTGCCCTGCGGAAGGCGGCTGACTACTGTCTGGAACGGTTGCGACCGCCGACCGCAGATGAGGTTCTCCGTGAGCTGATCGAGGTCACGGCGGCGATCAACGACGCGCCGATGGGCGAACTGACCTATGAAGACGAAAAGTTCGACCTGCAGCGGCTTCGGGACTTCGAGACGGCACTGGTGGGCCGCGGGGAACGGGCGTACCGAGTGATTGCCAGACACCGCCAAACTGGTGAGGTCGGTGGCCACACGATCGTCGCCACTCACCCGTTGCGGCCTGAGATCGCCGGTCAGGGTGACACGGCTGTCGCACGTCGGCACCGAGGGCATCGGCTTGGCCTACTGCTCAAGATCGACATGATGCGCTGGCTGGCCGAGGCCGAACCGCAGCTGAAGATCATTCAAACCTGGAACAACGTCGACAACGGGTTCATGATCAACGTCAACGAAGCCCTGGGCTACCGGCTCTCGCGCCTTTTCAACATGTACGAACTGAGACTTGACGCGACCAAGTAGTGCAAGCGACTCGAAACTAGCCGGAGCGAGCAATCAGATACAGCGCGATTGCGCGAGCGGCTCAAGTTAAATGGGCGTTGATCGCGTCGAAGGCGGCCAGCGTAGAAAACAGTCTCCAGGAGTCTTGCGGCGTCGGCCAGCTGGACAACTTGACCGCAACCAGACCGGTCTCCCGGTCGACGAAGATCATCTGCCCATGAATGCCCAGGCAGAGCAGCACCTGCCGATCGGGCCAGGGAAACCAAAACTGATTGCGGTACATGCCGCCCGGCATCCGCGTGTCGTTCAGGCTGGACGCGAATGCCTCGCGCGAGTCGAGACCGCCTGCGAAGCTGTCGGTGATCCACGACTCCGGAACGACCTCCTCACCGCTCAACGATGTGCCGCCCTGAGCGATCATCACTCCGAATCGAGCGAGATCACACATGGCCGCGGAGATGCTGCCGTCGAACATTCCGGTGCCCTCGGAGTCGACCCCGATGTTGGCGTCGAAGTCCGCCCCCAACCGCGACCAGACCCGTTCGCGCGCGAGCCCCGGGAAGCGCTGCCCGGTGGCAGCCTCACAGACCCAGCCCAGGATGTCGGTTTCACAGCTGCGATAGTCGAACGGTCCACCATGCGGCTCGCGCTGGCGGAGCGTCCGTAGGAACTCACGAAGGGTTCGTGGCACATCAGGTGAGCGGCGGGGTGCCCAGCCAACTGCCTGTTCCAATACCCGCACCTCGGAGTCCGGGTCCAGGTAGTCCTCGGAGAATTCGATGCCGGAGCGCATATCGAGGAGTTGGCGCACCGTGGCCCCCCGGTAGCCGCTCTGCTCGAGCTCCGGCACGAACGCCGTGACTTGCCCCTCGATGTTGAGTACGCCGTGACTCGCCAACGCGCCGACCAGGATGCCGACGATGGACTTGCTCACTGACATCAAGAGGTGCAGCGTCGCGGGCCCCATCTCCCCGGCGTACTCCTCGGCAAGAATGTGATCGCCTCGCACCACCATCCACCCGTCGGTGTTGGTTTCGGCCATGATCTTCCCGACACTGCTCGAGGCGCCATCCGCGTCTCGACAGGGCAGCTCAGCGAGGGGTTCGATCCGCCGCAGCAGCGGTGCTGCGGGCTGGGATCCACGGGATATGAGCGCGGTCGGGAAGATCTCTGCGATGTGGCAGAAGGTCCATCCGATTTGCTCCGCCGTCTGCCAGTTGTCAAGGGTGACCGGAAATGGCGGCCGGCTCGCTGTCGAGCCGATCACTACCGCCCGTCACTTCGCCATTGAGGCCGCTCGTGCCACTCGTGCGGCGCTGACCTCGGCGCTGCCGAGCGGCAGGCCGGTGTACTGGTTGCGGATCGAGTCGATGAGATGTCTCGCACGGATGGTCAGCGTATCCGCCTCTGAATCGGCTCGGCGCTGTAGACGCCCTTTTGTGACCAGTACGCCGAGATCGGCACCCTTCCAGCGGTAGTCCCCGGCACCGTAGATACGCAGGAAGAACGCCTCCGATTCGTTCTGCAGCTGGTGCCAATCCAGTGCCGCCCGCCGATAGACCAATGACCCTGACGGGTCATAGGAATACTGCCCGGTAAGCGGGGCCTCGGTGATCAACTGGACCGCCGAGGACGTTTCCTTGATGACCATCTGGCTCCACAGGTCTTCGGCCGCGAGCTCCCGCCACCGCGCATTGATCTCATCGACGTCGAACTCGAAGGGCACATCGAAGTACTCCAGCAGATGAAAGGCGAACAAGGGAACGTCCGCGTACGCGCCTGCGGTCACATTGGTGATCGCAGAAGCTCCGCTGATTCGCGGGTTGAGCTCGCCGAGGTAGACCTCATCGGTGTCGGTGTCTACCAGCACGTCGACCTCGAAGAAGCCTCGGTAACCCTCCGTGCCGAGGCGGTCGCCGAGCCGTCCAACAAGATCACCTGCTCGGCGTCGCAGGTCCTCGGTCAACACCTCGGGGAACATCTCGTTGCCGCACCAGCCACCCCGATACGGGGTGAGCTGGGCATGGCCGGTGAGCTCTGACATGAACGGACCGACGATGGTGCCGTTGCGGGTGAGAACCGCCTCCACGGCGACCGGGCGATTGTTGATCCGCTTCATCACCTTGATCTCGTTGCCGATGATGTCGCGCTGATCTCGCTTCCAGCCGGTCTCGTCGTTGATGAAGAAGGTTGTCTTGCCGGAGTCGCCGTACGCCGTCTGCACCACCAGGTCCGTGCCAAGGCCACCGGCCGTCGCCGCGTCAAGTAGCTCCCGGTACTCCCGAACAATGATCAACACGTTTGGCACGCTGGGCGCCCCGACCTCGTTGCCGAGTCGGGTGGTGACGAGCTTGGAGTCGAGATGCTCGCGAAGCTCGGCCGCCGGGAGGATCAGGTCGTAGCCGAGCTCATCGCAGATCCGCTCGGTCTCGGCGTCGAAGAACACCATCGCGACCTTCGGGCGTTGGCCCGGCGGTGCAGGCCGGGACATGTGGGCCCGGACCTCGGGATTGACCAGCAGCCAGTTGTTGATCTCCTCGCCGCTGCCGAATTCAATGTAGGGCTTGTGCTTTGGGCTGAACACCCGCGGATGGGCACCGTCCCAGCCGTCGTAGTAGGTGACGTAGGAGAAATTCCGAACCCAGCGGTCGAGCCCCAGCAGGTTGAACGGTGTCGCACCAACGAAATAGACCGGCACTTCGTTGGTGCGAAAGAAGTGCCGCACCTCGGAGATATTGCGCAGCGGACGCTGGCTGCGCGTAAGAGTCGGCGGGGCAGATGCGGCATCGGTTCCGACGCTGATCTCGGCGGCCGAAGACGCCTGAGGCGACGCGTCTGACGACGCGGTGTCGGTGTGAACCTGCGCTGTGCGAACGTCCGTTGGCGGCGTGTCATTCATGATCGTGTTGTCACTTTTCTTGATCGTGGCCGAGGTGGGTGTGGTGATGCTGCTGGATCTCACCTTCAGGGATCGGCGCCGCTCGTTCGCTGAGCAGTGGGAGCAGCGGATCCCATCGCGTACCGTCCCGGAGATCCTGACGCTTGCGGGCGATGGCGCAGAGCGCCTCGAGGACCACCCGATTAGCGAGCGCGGCGGTGATGTCAGCGTGGTCATACGGCGGGCTGACCTCGACAACATCCATTCCGACCACTGGGAGTTCGAGACAGATCCTGCGCACGGCGTCCAGCAATTCGCGGGCGGACAACCCGCCGGGCTCCGGAGTGCCAGTGCCCGGTGCGTGTCCTGGATCGCAGACATCGATATCGACCGACAGGAACACCCCGTCGCAGTCGTCGGTCGCGATCGTAAACGCCTCGGTCAAGCACTCCCGGAGGCCGCGCTGCACGATCTCGGTCATCTCATACGACCGCATGTGCTGCGCTGCCATCCAGTCCAGGGTTTCCGGCGGCGGCCAGTACCCGCGCAGCCCGATCTGCAAGAACCGATCACCGCGTACGGCGCCTGACTCGATCAGGCGACGCATGGGCTGGCCGTGACCCCACAGCGAGCCGAACTCGATGTCGCCGGTGTCGGCATGCGCGTCGAAGTGGATCATCGAAACCCGGCCGGCGCCGATCACGTTCGCACAACCCTTGGCGTCCGGATAGGCGATCGAATGATCACCACCTAGCGAGAGCGGTATTGCCCCCGACTGAGCGACCCTCTGGACCGCCGCTTCGAGAGCAGGCAGAGCGACTTCAATGTCACCGGAATACATCTCGACATCACCGGCGTCGTAGACCTTGAGGTCTTGCAGACCGTCGGTGCGCAACGCCAGCGACGGTCGTGATCCGTCGTGCGGCAAGTAGTCGGTCATCCGGATGGCTTGCGGCCCGAAGCGGGTGCCGGCCCGGTAGGACGTGCCGCCGTCGAACGGCGCGCCCAAGATCACCACATCGGCGTCGGCGTAGCTGCTGTCGTCGTCGAGGTCGCACTCAGGCACACCGAGAAAGGTGAAGTCAGGACCGAATTGCGGGCCGTAGCGAGTCATCACGACACCAGATGCTCGTGCGGGCGCATCGCGTGCGCGGATTCGTGAATGATCGTCTCGCCACGGAAGAACGCGGGCTGCCGGACTCGCAAGATGGCCATGAAGATCAGCCCAACCAAGATCAGCCCGAGACCAAGGATCAGCACCAAACCCACCCCTCCGTACACAAGACACCCAGCGTCGCCACCTTCGCCGCAGGCATCGGCGCTGCGAACTTGGCGATTGCCATGACCGAAAAGAGCACCAGGACGACCAGCTGGAAGATCACCAATACCATCTGGACGTGCTCGGTGGTATCGATTCCCCGGTACGCGATATAGGTCGCAATGGCGAGGAACACCAGGCAGGTCGCGACATTGATCAGCTTGTTCTCCCACAGACCGCTGATCATCTCGGAGTTCACAGCGCTGCCGATGAACTGATAGAGGAACTGCACCGCAACGCCGGCGAGGTTGGACAGCACGATAATCGTGGCGAGCACCGCCGCCCAGCCGCCCAGCCAGCCGATGTAAGGACCAAACGCCTTGGATGTCCAGGTGAACGAGGTGCCGCTGTCTGGCATCACCTTGTTGAACTCGCGATAGGCGTACGCCGCAAAGAACATCGGCAGGAAGCCTGCGATGATCACTACCGGCGTCTTGGCGCCGACGCTGGCGGCGAGGATGCCGAGGGTGGCCGTCAGCGCGTACGCCGGCGCCACCGACGAGATACCGAGCATGGTGCCGCCGAAGAGACCGACGACATTGCTCTTCAAGCCCTTATCTGCCATCTCGTCGACCCTTCTCGAGGCAGTTATGAGTAATGACGAAGGATTAGCCCTCGAATCCGTGGTATTGCATGACGTGCTTGATCCGGGTGTAGTCCTCCAGCCCGTACATCGACAGATCCTTGCCATAACCGGAGTGCTTGTAGCCCCCGTGCGGCATCTCCGCTTGCAGCGGAATATGGCAGTTGATCCAGACGCAACCGAAGTCCAGCCGAGCAGACATCCGCACCGCAGTGCCAGCATTCGAGGTCCACACCGAAGAAGCGAGCGCGTACTCCGAATCGTTGGAGAGCGCGACGGCTTCATCTTCGTCGCGGAACCTCTGGATGGTGATCACCGGTCCGAAGATCTCGGTGGTGATCAACTCATCGCTCTGCCGTACGTCAGCGATCACGGTTGGCTCGTAGAAGTAGCCGCGATCGCCGATTTGGTTGCCGCCGGTCACCACCCTGGCATGATCAGGGGTACGGTCCACCAACCCCGAGATATGGCGCAGCTGGTTGGCGTTGTTGATCGGCCCGTAGAACAGATCCTCATCATTCGGGTCATAGCCGGTTCGGGTCTCGGCCGCTGACTTCCCGAGCTCGGCCACGAATTCGTCGTAGATCCCGGACTGGCAAAGCACCCGAGTCGCCGCCGTACAGTCCTGTCCGGCGTTGAAGAGGCCGCCAGCCCTGATGCCTTCAACGGCGGAGGACAGATCAGCGTCGTTGAAAACCACGACTGGGGCCTTACCGCCCAGCTCGAGGTGGGCAACCTTGACGTCGGCCGCTGCCGCGGTTGCTACCGCGATGCCGGCCCGGGTAGAGCCGGTGATCGAGACCATCCGCGGAATCCTGTGCGAGACCAGCGCGGCACCCGTTTCGCGGTCTCCGCAGACGAGGTTGGCGACGCCCTTGGGGAAGATGTCCTGCATCTTCTTCACCATCCACACCGAGGAGCCCGGGGTGGTGTCCGACGGCTTGAGTACCACGGTGTTGCCCGCTGCTAGAGCGGGAGCGAACTTCCAGACGGCCATCATCATGGGGTAGTTCCACGGCGCGACCTGGCCGATCGGGCCGCGCGGCTCGCGACGCACGTACGAGGTGTGGCCCTTCATGTACTCCCCACCCGACTTGCCTTCCAGCACCCGCGCAGCACCCGCGAAGAAGCGGATCTGGTCGACCATCGGAACGATCTCATCGGCCATCACCGAACCGAAGGGTTTGCCGGTGTTCTCTGACTCAATCCGCGACAACTCCTCAGCATTGGCCTCGATCACGTCGGCCAGCTTGAGCAAGTACTTCTGGCGCTCTGCCGGTGTGGTCCATCGGTAGCTGTCAAAAGCTGCCGCGGCCGCCTGGAAGGCAGCGTCGACGTCCTCCGCGCTGGAGTTGGGCGACGTGGCGTATACCTCGCCGGTTGATGGATTGATGATGTCCAATACATCGCCCGATGCCGACGGGCGCTCCTCACCATTGATGATGTTGGAGAAGACTTGCTTGTCTGCCATGGCTATACCTTTCAGCCCTTACTGCTTGGAAAATTCCATCATCGCCCCGCATGTTCGGGGTGGCTGTGGCCACCCGTGCTGGACATTGTGCTCGGGGCATCGAGAGCGGGGTTCTGGTCAAAGAATCCGAACGGCTTGAGCCAGAACGAGATGATGTCGACTGGCATGATCGGCCAATCCTCGGTACGCGTGATGTGGTGGATCCCGAAGACGTACCACAGCACGACATCGGTTTCCACCAGGGATGCATCCTCGGTGATCCAGCGGGTGATGCCGGTGTCCTCACTCGACTGGGTCGGGTAGTCACCGGCCGGCCACCGTTCCGCGTCGTCGTACGCGGTCACCCACACCGTATGGCCGATGACCGGAGCTCGTGCGTAGACGGGCGAGGAAGAGTCCAGCAGCGAAGGGATCGCCGCTCCGGGCACCAGCTTGTACGCCGTGTTGCTGCCGTGGCGATTCTGCTTGTTGGGGTTGAGCACCTTCCAGGTCCGCTGGCTTTCCCACTTGAAGTCGCGAGCGGACTGGCTCTCGGATTCGATGATCGTGTTCTGTGTGGACACACCCAACCCGTACGGATTGTCCTCGTTGGTGGGCTCGGCGACCGAGTCCACCTCCACCACCGTGTTCTCTTCGCCGTCAATGTCCAGGTCGAGCTTGGCGATCACGAAGTGCTGGTGGAACGGCGCGTAGGTTCGCTGGTCGACCTTCGTGCCGTACGGTGAGCTGTCGTCGTCGCTCTCCATAGGGGTGGTCACCATCAAGCCGGTGGCCCGGATCTCGCACTCGATGTTCCCGTCCTGATAGAACCTCCAATAGATCAGGTACTCGTAGTTGGCGACAGTGGCATGCGCCGAGACCACCATGCGGCGCATCCGACGCACTTCGGCGCCAGTCTCTGCATCAATGTGCTTCCACAGCACCGCGTTGTCTTCTTCGTGGAGGCAGACGGCGCGCTCGATCATGATCGGCTCGCCCCGCGAGTCGGGCACCACGGCGTCGACGTACCTGATCTCGCCGAGGCAGTCGCAGCCCAGCTCCAGCGACGTGGTCATGTAGCCGAGACCCCACTCACCGATGTCGAACGCCGTGCGCCGATAGTGGTCGAAGCCCGGATCCCGATACGGGACCACCATCTCGGCGAAGGACATCCGATAGGCGATGTCTCGCGTGGTGCCCTGGTCGTCGAAGGCAACCTGATAGATCACCGGACCTTCGCGGAAGTTGAATCCCAGCCGCATTGACCAGTTTTGCCAGCGCAGCTCGTTGCCGTCGACAGTGAAGGAGATGCCCTCGGGCTGGCTGATCTCGAGCGGCTTGAGATCGGTGCGCTGCCGCGTGCCGCGTACCCGCGGGTCGTATTCGGCGTCGACCTTCGGTAGCCCATAGTCGTGGTGATCTTCGATCTCGAGCATCTCGAGGGTGTTCATATCTACGATGATCTTGAGACCGGAGACCGGATGCGCGTACGGATTGCCCTCGGGCGTCTCACGCATCCACAGGTCGCACCAGCCCAGCCGCCGATCACGCCACTGCTCGGGCATCATGGCCTTGCCGTAAGTCCAGACGTCGAAGAGCACCAGGGACGGGTCGGTTATGCCTCGGGCCGCGAGTCGGGCTAGCACCTCGGGATGCTCGTGCAACGCATGATCAACGTCGTGGTACTCATCAATGGTGAAGTTGGGACAGACACCCGGCTGGTGGGTCCAGGAGTCAACGCGATCACCGACGAGATCGACCACTGCTTCGTACGTCTGGTTGGTTTGCTTATCCCAAAGGACGGACAGTGACCGACGTGGTACCGCATCGCCCGGTTTCCACGTCTTCACCTCACTCTTAGGCGGCTCTTTGAGTTCGATCGAGGCAAAGCGCCAGGAGTCAGTGACGCCCTGGTCTCGCCGCAAGATCGCCGCTGTGCTCTGAAATTCTGCCGGGTAAAGCGGATCAAGCGGATGAGCGGCCATGGGCGGTGAATTCCTTCCTATTTCTAAGCTGCTCGCGCATCGCGCTTTGAATCCGCCGCCGTCGTCGTCGCTAGCAGAGGAAACAACGCCTCCGCTCGCTCCTCCTCCGTGCGCCGGCGCGCGATTTCCGACGCTCGCAGCTCTGGCGAGCACGATCGAGCGAACTGCTCACCGTTGAGCTGAGACCGGCAATGCCTTATCTGGCATGATCGCATGCCCCGCATCTTGCGGGAATAGCCAAATTACGCAGCGGATTTGGCTAGAAGCCGAGCCGATTCAGATGCTTTGGGTTCCTTTGCCATTCCTTGAGCACCTTGACCCGGAGGTCGAGATAGACCGGAGTTCCCAGTAGTACCTCGATCTGCTGCCGGGCCGCCGCGCCGATCTGCTGCAGCCGGCTGCCGCGGTGGCCGATCACAATCCCCTTCTGGGAATCCCGCTCGACGATCATGGACGCGTAGATGTCGAGCAGCGGCTTGTTCGCCGGGCGCCCGTCCCTAAGTCCCATCTCATCCACGGTGACCGTGATCGAATGC
>Ga0307312_10002213_pt1 | contig 10201 bp, 13 predicted proteins | sample ER_DNA_202_FD_194489 | JGI IMG/M metagenome (GOLD analysis project Ga0307312, IMG submission 194489) | Bulk soil microbial communities from the East River watershed near Crested Butte, Colorado, United States - ER_DNA_202 | ecosystem: Environmental > Terrestrial > Soil > Floodplain | place...
TTCTGCGGTTGGTGCTAGGTCGCATTCAGTAAATTGGTATGCGGGATTGACTTACTCGTTCGTCTGGCAAACGATCCTGGATAGTCCTTATGAACAAATTCACGATCGGTTGCGGAGTGCTACTCGCAATCCTGCTTTTCATTGTCGTTATTGCGGCCCTCGCATTGGGCGGCAGTTATAATCGTCTCGTCCGTTTGCAGCAAACCGTCGATCAAAGCTGGGCGCAGGTGCAAAACGTCTATCAGCGGCGCGCAGATTTGATTCCGAATCTCGTGAACACAGTTTCGGGCGCAGCGAATTTCGAAAAATCAACCCTTACCGAAGTAACAAATGCGCGGGCCAGTGTTGGCCGTGTGCAACTTGATCCAAACAGAGCGCCTACCGATGCTGCGCAACTTGGGCAATTCCAAGCCGCGCAAGGACAGTTGAGCAATGCGCTCTCGCGCCTGCTGGTGGTCGTGGAGCGGTATCCAGAGTTAAAGGCTAATCAGAATTTTCTTGGTCTTCAGGCGCAACTGGAAGGAACGGAGAACCGGATCTCGGTCGAGCGCGGGAACTTCAATAATGCCGTGCAGAATTACAACGTGGCGGTGCGCAGTTTCCCGACAAACTTGATTGCGGGAATGCTCGGTTTTCCGCCGCGACCATTCTTCACAGCGCAAGCGGGCGCGGAGAAACCGCCGCCGGTGCAATTTAATTTTGGACCCGCGCCGACGCCGGCCGCGAATTTGAATCAAGGCCCCGCGCCGACGCCAGCGACTGCCGCGTCGCCATAAGGTGATTCTCAAGCTTGCGGTAGTAGCGCGCGGGCCTGCCACGCCGAAGCCCGGCGAAGGCGGGTGCCCGGCGATCCAGCATCCGACACGGCTGCCACCGCAAATCTTGCGCGCGAAGCAAGTCGCTTTGTTGGTCGCTGCATTCTTTGTGTTGCTGGCAACAAAGTCCCAAGCCGCCGAAGTCATTCCGCCGAAACCGGACCGGTATTTCAACGATTATGCCGACGTTGTCTCCAAATCCGCAGCGCTGCGTTTCAATGAAGAGCTTGCGCAATTTGAGCGGGAAACGTCGGATCAGGTCGTGGTCGCGATCTTCCCGAAGATGCAGAGCGACTCCGATATCGCAGATTACACGCAGCGTGTCGCCCAGGCATGGGGCGTCGGCCAAAAAGAACATCGCAATGGCGTTGTCCTTTTTGTTTTCGTTCAGGATCGCAAAATGTTTATCCAGGTCGGTTACGGCTTGGAAGGCGCACTGCCCGACATCACCGCGTTCGACATCACCGAATACAGAATCAAACCGCATTTTCGCAATGGCGATTACGAAGGCGGGATCGCCACCGGAATCGATTCGATCTTTAAGGCGATTCGCGGCGAGTACAAGGGATCGGGTAAGACTGTTGCGGAAAAACATCGTGGTGGTGGCGCTTCAAGTATCTGGTTCTTCATCATTTTTCTGATCGTGCTGATTATCATTTCGAGAGTGCTGCGGCGACTTGGCGGGTGGGGTTATTCGTCCCGCGGTAGCGGTCCCATGTTCTTCCCGGTAGGTGGTGGCGGTGGCGGCTGGTCTTCGGGAGATGGCGGTGGCGGCGGGTTTAGCGGATTCAGCGGCGGAGGCGGGAGTTTTGGTGGCGGAGGCGCGGGATCGAGTTGGTAGCAACATGCGAACCAGAGAGTTTCTCAGCAAGCTTGAGCATGATCAGATCGTGAGCGCGATTCGTGAAGCCGAATCAAAAACCTCTGGCGAGATTCGCGTTTATATTCAGCGCGGCAAATTGAGCACGGATCCGGTGATCGTTGCACAGAAAAAGTTTCGACGTCTCGGAATGCACAAGACTCGCGAACGCAATGCGGTGCTGATTTTCGTAGCGCCACGGGCGCACAAATTCGCGGTTATTGGTGATAAAGCGATTCATGAAAGGTGCGGCGAGCAATTCTGGCAGCACGTTGTGGATGAAATGCGCGTCCATTTTCAGAATGAAAAATTCAGTCACGCGCTGACGGAAGCCATTAACGAAGTAGGCAAATTGCTCGCCACGCATTACCCGAGAACGTCGGCAAACGCAAATGAGTTGTCGGACGAGATCGCCGAAGGCTAACTAGCAGAGATCCTGCAGTTGCGGGATCCCGTCCGTCGCACGGGAATCGGCGCGCCCTACCAAATGTCCGCTTGCAAAATCACGGATTTGGCTTTTATTCCCTGCTCCGCAGCGAGTTTTTTAATTACGCCGTTGGTCCCTGGGTCTCCGTCGCTGGACGTGAAGCCGCACTCGCCAGGGGAAACCCGGCGAAGAAGGAATTTAGCGACTTAGCGATTGATGATCAGGAGATTTGTCTCCGGCAAAATCACTGAATCACTTATTCGTTTTAATCGCTAACTAAGAAATATGCCAATCCGTTACGGTCGTTTTGAGATGCCGAAAGCTCTCGCCAAAGACGAGAGCACAGCCACAGATACTTACGCCAAATTCACCGCCGAGCCGTTTGAGGCCGGTTATGGGCACACCGTAGGGAATTCGCTCCGGCGCGTACTGCTTTCCTCTCTGGAAGGCGCTGCCATCACTGCAGCAAAAATCGCGGGCGCCCAACATGAATTCGCCACTCTTCCGGGCGTGGTGGAGGACGTGACCGATATCGTTCTCAACCTCAAAAAGGTAAAATTCAAGCTCGATGGCCAGGATCACGAGCCGAAGAAACTTTCCCTAATTGTAAACAAAGAAGGCCAGGTCACTGCCGGCGACATTCAAACCATTCAGGGTTTTGAAGTGCTCAACCCTAAGCAGCTCATTTGCACTCTGGACAAGAAGCACAAGTTCGACGCCGAGTTCGATGTTCGCGTCGGTCGCGGTTTTGCCACTGGCGAGGAAAACAAGCGCCCAGACCAGCCGATCGGCCTGATCCCGATCGATTCCATCTTTTCTCCGGTCACGCGCGTCAAGTACGCGGTCGAAAATACCCGTGTCGGTCAGCGCACCGATTACGACAAGCTCATCCTTGAAATTTGGACCGACGGACGCTTGTCTCCGGACGAGGCGTTGCTCCAGGCCTCGGCGATTTTGCGACATCACCTCGACGTGTTCGTGAACTTCAACGAGGAAGTGATCGAGTTCGATCAGACGCCGGCCGGCGTGAGCGAAGAAAACCTGAAGCTCAAGAAACTGCTCAACATGAGCGTCAACGAAATCGAGCTCAGCGTGCGCGCAGCCAATTGCTTAAATAATGCGAACATCACTTCAGTAGGCCAGCTTGCGCAAAAGACCGAAGCGGAAATGCTGAAGTATCGTAATTTCGGGAAGAAATCTTTGAACGAAATTAAGGACAAACTGCAACAGCTCGGTTTGGGCCTGGGCATGAAATTTGAGCCCGGCCTCCTGGACGCTCCGGTGAGCAGCGATGGTGCCGTCCCGAGTGGAGCGGCTGGCGAAGAGTAAGAAGAGTAAGCGTCAGATCGAGGATCACGTTCGCCGCGTTATGAGACATCAGAAAAAGACGGTCAAATTGGGTCGCACAGCTGAGCATCGCAAGGCGCTGCTAGCTAATCAGGTTTGTTCCTTAATCGAGCACCAACGCATCAAGACCACGCTGGCCAAAGCGAAGGCAGTTCGTCCGCTCGCGGAACGGATGGTCACGCTCGGAAAAAATGGCTCGATCCACGCCCGCCGCACCGCCTTGGCGACGCTGCGCCAAAAGAATGCGGTAAAAAAATTGTTCGATGACATCGCGCCAAGGTCGGCGGAACGCAATGGTGGATATACCCGCATCGTGAAGCTTGGCCAGCGTAAGAGTGACTCCGCTCTCATGGCATTCATCGAGTGGGTTGATGCAGAAAAGGTGGTTGAGGAAAAACCAGCGGAAGAGAAGAAGGCAAAGCGGAAAGAAGCTGAAGTTAAGCCAAAGAAAGTAGAACCGGAAGCCGCGACACCGGAAGAAGAGGAACAGGCTGCGAAAGAAGAGAAACCAGCCGAAGTGCCGGCCCCAGCGGAAGAACAGAAACCGAAGAAGCGACGCTGGTTCGGTCGTAAGTCCGACGCCGAGGAGTAATTCCCGATCCGACAACGTCGGGGTTAGCTTTCCAACATATCGATGTCGGCGAGGTCCTGAGGCCGACCGACCGCGCGCTTGTTTCGAACCAGAGCGTCTTTCCCTAGAACAAAAACGGGAATCCTATCGAGTTCTGCCGAAACTTTGCTGGCAAATGCTTCTTCGTTGCTGACGCCGCTGATGCTGGTGAGCAGATCAATCCGAGTCGGAGCACGTCCAAGTTGGATTAGCTGCTCGGTTTTCAAAAAATCCAGTTCTTGGAACCCAGACTCTGCAAATCCGAACGCATTCAAAATGTCAACGAGCAATCGCGCGTTTTCAGGTGTGGATCGCACCAAAACATCAAGATCGCCTGTGTAACGCGGCCGTCCATGCAAAGCGAGACTGTGTGCACCGACGATAACGTAATCAACGCCGCGGGAATTTAGTAATTCGAGAAACTCTCTCCAGTCTTTGCTCAGGGCCATGATTAAGGAGCTCCACCAAAATCTGCAGACGTTCGTTACCAGTGAGTTTTTTGTAAAAGTCGCGATCCGCTTTTTCAGCCTCAGCGAAACTGCGAAATTTCTTTGCCGTCTTCTCCACGATGAGAATATAAACTTGGCAGCTGTGCTTTCCGAGCGAATTTGATCGAAGCTGAATGACTCCCAATCCCTACTTGTTCATCGTCATTTTCATCGGCGTCGCGTTGATTTTCCCATTGATTCCGCTTGCCCTCGCTTGGCTATGGCGGCGAATTTTTCAACCGCCGAAACCAGGCCCACAAAAAAACGCTATTTATGAATGCGGCGTCGAATCGCTTGGTGAAGCGCAAATCCAGTTCCGCTCGCAGTACTATTTGTACGCGATCATTTTCCTTATATTTGATGTGGAAGCGATCTTTCTAGTGCCATTCGCAGTGGCTTTCACTGGTTTGCCTGTCGGCGCATTCGTCGCGATATTGGTTTTCCTGTTGCTCCTGATTGAAGGGCTCGTTTGGGCTTGGAGTAAAGGGTGTTTGCAATGGGAACGATAAAGCGTTGAAGGGTAAAGGCGTTAGAACGGAGCAATGAGCGAAGGAATCGACGAAGACTTGCGCAGTAAACTGCAGCAACAAGGGGTCTGGGTGACTTCGATGCAGGAGCTTTACAATTGGGGACGCAAGAATTCGATCTGGCCGCTCCAGTTCGGACTCGCTTGTTGCGCGATCGAGATGATTGCGACCGCGGCGTCGCGCTATGACATCGCGCGTTTTGGCGGAGAAGTTTTTCGGCCCTCACCGCGTCAGGCCGACCTAATGATTGTCGCAGGCACGGTGACCAAAAAAATGGCGCCGCAGATCGTGCGTCTTTACAATCAAATGGCCGATCCGAAATACGTAATCGCAATGGGCGCGTGCGCCATTTCTGGCGGCCCATTTAAGCAAGGCTACAACGTCCTCAAAGGTATCGACCGTTACATTCCAGTCGATGTTCATATTCCTGGTTGTCCGCCGCGTCCCGAAGCGCTTTTGCACGCGTTCATGGAATTACAACGTAAGATTGACGAGCAAAAGTTGAGCGGCGCGAACAAAGCGACTCATCTCGAGCCAGAACAGCCCAGTGAGTTCCCCGTGCCCGCATTCGGCAAGCACGATCTCGAGCCACCGGCGAATCCAAACGTGTTTCGTCCCCCGGCGATCGAACGTGCTTAACGAATGGAAGGTTTGGAGCAAATCAAAGCGCGGATCGAAGCCGCCGTGCCTGGCGCCAATATCGAGATGGTGCAGAATGCGAGCCCATCACAGCAGTATTCGCTTAAGATCGACAATGAACATGCGCGCGATGTAGCGAAGTTTCTGCGCGATGATCCTGTGCTGCGCCTGGATTTTTGCTCAAACGTCACCGGCGTCGACTGGCTAGACCGCACCTTAAAGAAAACGGTGAAGGTGAAAAAAGTCGTCGATGGAGAAGAGAAAGAAGTCGTTGAAACGAGCGAGGAAAAACTCCCCGGCTACCTCGAAGCTGTTTATCACCTTTACTCAATGCCCCACAGACACGGACCGGTCATTATTCGAATGCGGACGGCAGACCGTGCAGAGAATGCTTGCCTGCTCTCACTTACTCCGATCTGGCGGAGCGCAGAATTTCAAGAGCGCGAGATTTTCGATCTCTACGGAATCCGGTTCGACGGCCATCCCGATTTGCGCCGGATCTTGATGTGGGACGAGTTCGAAGATCATCCGATGCGCAAAGATTATCGGGAACCGGACGACTACGAATACGAACCGACACCGCACGACGATGTGCTGGAGAAAGCGAAGGGACATTATGCGTCCCGACCACAGAGCGATGGAGCTGAAGGCATCGTTGAAGGGTTGAAGCAGGCATGACTGCGACCATTCAAACACTCGAAGCAATGGAACGACCACCCGTCAGCATGGGCTCGCGGCTTGAGGGCGAGCTACTCGAAGTTTCGATGGGCCCGCAGCATCCGTCCACCCACGGCGTATTTCGGATGAACGTCGCGCTGGAAGGCGAGATCGTGCGCAAGCTCAAGCCGGTCTTCGGATATCTGCATCGGAATCACGAAAAAATTGGCGAGAACGCGAGCTATCTCGGTTCCATGCCGTACACCGACCGGCTCGATTATTTCTGCTCGATGACCAATAATTGGGCCTATGCGCTCAGCGTGGAAAAATTGGCCGGCATCGAAGTTCCCGAGCGCGCTGAATATCTTCGCGTGATTCTTGCAGAGCTGACGCGGCTTCAGAATCACGCGTCGTTGCTGGGATTTTTGCTTAATGACATGGGCGCCTGGGGGACGCCGCTCATGTACGCGTTCCGCGAGCGTGAAAAAATTCTCGACTTATTTGAATCGCTTTCGGGTTCGCGCATGATGTGCGATTACATGCGCTTCGGCGGGTGCCGGGTGGATGCCAGTCCCGAGTGGCTCGCGCGCGCGAAGAAAATTGTCGATATTTTTCCGCGCTTCGTTGACGAGCTGGAACAACTGATCGTCGGAAACGAAGTTGTGATTGCCCGTACGCACAACGTCGGCAACCTTTCGTCCGAGCTTGCGATTAGTGCAGGTATAACCGGTCCGATGCTTCGCGCATGCGGCGTGAATTATGATGTGCGGAAGGTGGACGGTTATGGATTCTATCCGCGCTTCAAATTTAGGATTCCGTTAGGCGAACACGGCGACACTTACGATCGACTAATGATGCGCGTGTTGGAAATGGGCGAGAGCGTCGGAATTTTGAAGCAGGCATTCGAACAAATTTCTGCCGGCCCGATCATCAACCCGAAGGTGAAAATCCGTGCCTTTCGTCCCCCGGTTGGCGAAGCTTATGGGCGCATTGAGGCGCCCAAAGGTGAGCTCGGTTTCTACTTGATCAGTGATGGTGGACCGAATCCGTACCGCTATCGCGTGCGCCCGCCAAGTTTCATCAATCTGACCGTGCTCGAAGACCTCTGCCTCGGCCATACTGTGGCCGATGTGATGGTAATTCTCGGCAGCGTCGACATTGTTATGGGAGAAGTGGACCGGTGACAATTTACGGGTTAGCGAAGGCATAACTCTGAACGATGGCCGGTGGCGCTCTGTGAAAACACACGCAAGCTAACTGAGGAAGCCGATTGGGCGCGCGCACTACAACGCGCTCTGGTTTTTCCTTTCGTGAAGGCCTGCTAGATTCCGGCATTCATAAGCTCGCGACCCAGGCAGAGACGCCTCTCCGGCAACCCGGAGTCGACCCCCGCTTCACGGATCGCCAACGTCAACCGGGTCTCGATCTTCTCCGCGCGATCGCGATTGTGGTAGTCGTCATTTATCACGCCGGCATTATGGGTTTTCCGCTGACTGGCAACGTGCATCGCTTTGGCTGGATCGGTGTCGATCTTTTCTTCGTGCTCAGCGGTTATCTAATCGGCGGGCAATTGCTCGCGCCTCTCCTGCGCGGTCAGCGCATCAATTTCGGAACATTCTTTGCCCGGCGCGCCTTGCGAATTATGCCAGCGTATTTCGTCGTGTTAGCGATTTATTGTCTGCTGCCGTCGTGGCGCGAATATCCCGAGATGTCGCAGCCGCTCTGGAAATTTCTGTTGTCGGTGCAAAACATTGCACTTCATGGCGGCACGGCATTTTCACACGCCTGGTCGCTCGCAGTTGAAGACCAATTTTACCTCGTACTTCCTTTGCTCTTACTTGTTCTGTATTCACGCCCGCGCACGTCCGTGATCATTGCCTGCATCATCATTTTGGGCGGAATCGCGCTTCGCACGATCCTGGCGTTTCAGAACCTCGCCGACACGGGAGTTTCCTTCCGCGGTTTCCAGGCCTGGATTTATTATCCGACCTGGACCCGGCTCGATCCGCTTGTGCTTGGTGTTGCTCTTGCCGCGATCGAAAAATTCAGACCAAACTGGTGGGAAGGCCTGACAAACCTTGCGCCGTGGGTGTGGTTGCCCGCGCTCGGGCTGATCAGTTACGCGCTTTGGTTGGGCGAAGGCGAACACCTCACAATCGCTACCTGCGTTTGGCAATTTCCATTGGTTGCAGTTGGTATGGCGGCGTTGCTCATCTGCGCTGTGAGTCCACGACTGCCGCTTAGGCGGGTTGCAATTCCCGGAGCAGCCTTCATTGCCAGCATCGCTTACAGCGCCTACTTGATTCAGAAATTCGTCATCCACGCCGCAGGCGAATTCTGCGCAACTCATAACATAAATCCCGTGTCGACACCTGCCCTCATCGGTGTCGAGCTCTGCGTCTACGCCGCGGCGACGATTCTCTTCTTCGCGGTGGAACGACCCTTCCTTCAGCTCCGCAAGCGCCTTGCGCCAAGAAATTACGGAAATCCAATTCGAGAGCCAGTTTGCGCTATTATTCGGGAGAGTTGAAATTTAGTCTAAAGGTTCCAAATGGTCGGCACAGGCATACTCAAAGGAATGGCGGTCACCGCGCGCAACTTTGTCGGGAGTTATTTTGACAAGGAGCGGCTGATTACCGTGCAGTATCCGGAGGAGCGAAATCCGCTTCCGGAGAATTACCGGAATTTTCCATTTCTCGTTTTTGACGGCGACGATCCGAACGCAGGCTTGCGTTGTGTCGCATGTAAGATTTGTGAGAAGGAATGCCCACCGCAATGCATTTACATCATAAAGAGCGAAGACAAGAAGCCCGATTACATGGGCAAACCACAGTTTTACCCAAAAGTCTTCGACATTGACATCTCCGTTTGCATGAGCTGCCAGATTTGTGTCGAAGTTTGCCCATTTGAGGCGATCAAGATGGACAAGGAATTCGAGCTTAGTTGTCGCGAACGTTTCGATGCGCTGTTGATGCGCAAGGATGATCTGGCGAAGTCTAACGACTATTATCGTCGCATCTCGCCAACCGATGCGGCTGAAGTCGATGCGAAACTGACGGCCGCAGCTGAAGCTGCTGCGAAAAAGAAGGCTGCCGCCCCTGCTGCAGCAAAACCTGCTATACCCGCCATGCCGCCCGCTTCAAGCGGGCCGGCGCCATCTCGCGCTTCATCGTAGGCGGAATCCACTCACACGGGAATAAGGCCGCGCTTTCCAAGATTTGTTTGACCTCAAACAAATAAAACGGCAAAAGCGCAACCAAACAGAGGAATTAGAAAGATGAAAAAGACACTTCTGTTTACGAATATCTTTGCCGCAATCTTGTCACTGGGCTTGATATTGGGATGCCAGAGTACTGCCGTCGGTCCCAGCGCGGCATCTCAGAAGGAGAACCTGCTGGTGCGGTCCGGATTCAAGGCAAAGACGGTGACCACGCCCAAACAGCAGCAACGAGTCAGCGCGCTGCCGGCCGGCAAGGTTTCGACCGTCACATACGGAGGAAAATTGTATTACGTATATCCGACTACGACCAAGGACGGGATTCTGGTTGGCAACCAAGCCCAGTACAATGCCTACAAACAGGCGGTCGTGGCATATGGACTGACGACAAGCCCCGATTTTGTGGACGTAACGCACGGACCCCATCGCATTCTCATTCAGCAATTCGACGGATTCGGTCCCCTCGGGGAGTGATCCGGAATTCTGGGCAGCACAGACTGGCAGTCCGCTCACGACTGCTTTCGCGATGCCAGCGTCATTTGCAATCGCTAATTGGAAATTTACAATCCGAAATTGGATTGCCAAGGTAGCGAAACTGGTAGATGCGCCAGACTT
>Ga0307312_10002214_pt1 | contig 10198 bp, 8 predicted proteins | sample ER_DNA_202_FD_194489 | JGI IMG/M metagenome (GOLD analysis project Ga0307312, IMG submission 194489) | Bulk soil microbial communities from the East River watershed near Crested Butte, Colorado, United States - ER_DNA_202 | ecosystem: Environmental > Terrestrial > Soil > Floodplain | place: USA...
TGTGGATGAGCGGCTGGAGCTCGGCGAACTGGTCGATGTGGTAGCAGTACGGCTTGGTCTTGCCCTCCACCGACGGCGTGCCGTCCGGGTTGACCTTGAGCCACATCATCTCCGGCTCGGTCCCGATCCGCAGGTGCAGCCCGGTGTCGCGCTCGAAGGCCTCGTGGATGCGCCGGAGGTTGCCGCGGCAGTCCGAGGTCAGGTAGCCGCCGGGGTCGACCTCCTCCTCCCGGTTGCGGAACAGGGTGCAGAACACCCGCGCGGTCCTCGGGTCCCACGGCAGCTGGCAGAAGGTCTCCACGTCGGGCAGCCCGACCAGCTCCCACGCCTCCGGCCCGTAGCCGATGTAGTTGCCGTGCCGGTCGGTGAACAGGTTGGCGGTCGATCCGTAGACCAGCTGGAAGCCCTTCCCGGCGATCTGCTCCCAGTGGTCCGCGGGTACCCCCTTGCCCATGATCCGGCCGGTGACCGAGGCGAACTGGTAATAGATATAGGTAATGCCCCTGGCGTCGATCTCTGACCGGACGCGTGCCACGGCTTCGTCGCGGCCGTCGGTGCCAAGGAACCGCTCGAGCTCAGTGGACACGGGCCCTCCTAACGGTCGGGTCCTCCGGCCGGCCCGCCTGGCCGGGCCCGCCGGGCTCTGGGGTGGCCCGATCGGCGGCCGGAGCAACGCTCGCGATTCACGGACAGTAAACCCTGTATCATGACACGATACAAGCGGTTGCCGATGGCGGATTGCCCGCAAACGTGACGGCTTGCTGGTGAGATTATCTGGCCACCGTGAAGGGCGCGGCGGCGGCATCGGCGCTGCGTGCCGCCCCGGATGGGTAGCCGATCGAGCGACCGGCGGCGGCCCGTGCCGCCGTGGGGGAGGAGGCGACGAGCGATGTCGCAGCTAGTCGGCCTCGCCGCAGCGGACGAGGATGGCGGTCAGGACGAGCAGCTGGCCGTGGGGTCACCGGGTGCGCTCGAGGAGGCGCTCGGCGCGGTCATCGCCGAGCGGGTGCGCGAGTTCCGGCTGCACCTAGGGCTGACCGTCGGCCAGCTCGCGGAGCTGACCAGCCTGTCCAAGGGGATGCTCTCCAAGATCGAGAATGCCCAGGCGTCGCCGAGCCTGGCCACGCTGGCGCGGCTGTCGGGGGCATTAAAGGTGCCGGTTACCGCCTTCTTCCGCGGCCTGAACGAGGAGCAGGACGTGCTCTATGTCAAGGCCGGCCGCGGCCTGGACATCGAGCACAAGGGGTCTGGCCCCGGCCACCGCTACCAGTTGCTGGGCACGATGCGCGCGCCGCACAACTCGCTGGAGACCCTGCTGGTCACGCTGACCGACCGGGCGGAGGAGTTCCCGCTGTACCAGCACCCGGGAACCGAGATGATCTATATGATCGCGGGCAGGATCGAGTACCTCTGCGGGAACTCGGCCTACCTGCTGGAACCCGGCGACACGATGCAGTTCGTGGGGGAGGTCCCGCACGGCCCGCGAACGCTGATCGAGCTGCCGATCCAGTTCCTGTCCGTCAAATCCATCCAGCCAACCGGCTGAAGATCCGCGCTAGTTTATCCCCAGTGGACAGTGTTTCATGGTAGTCTTGTGCGCCGGGCGGGCTGTGAGCAGCGTGGCTCGCGGGAGGCGATGATCGCGTGCACATGAGCACGAATGGGCACCGGCAGAGCCCGGGCCGCTCCGCCTACCCGGCCAGATACTCAGCAGCAGCGCTCTTCCGGCGCGGCCTGGCGAACGAGCCGTGGCCGCCCGCCTGGCAGCAGCAGCCGATGAAGGGCAGCTACGACGTCGTGATCGTGGGCGGCGGCGTGCACGGCCTCGCCGCCGCGTACTATCTGGCCGCCAACCACGGGATCACCGACGTGGCGGTGCTGGAGAAGGGCTACCTGGGTTCCGGCGGGTCGGGGCGCAACACCGCGATCCTGCGGTCGAACTACCTGACGCCGGAGGGGGTCAGGTTCTACGACCGGTCGGTGAAGCTGTACCAGCGGCTTGCCACCGACCTCGACTACAACGTGATGTTCTCCCAGCGGGGGCACCTCACGCTGGCGCACAGCGACGCGTCGTTGCGGACCATGCGATGGCGGGCCGAGGTGAACAAGGTGGAGGGCGTCGACTCCGAGGTGATCGGGCCGGCCGAGGTCAAGCGGCTTGCCCCGTTCCTCGATGTCAGCCCGGCCGCCAGGTACCCGATCCTGGGCGCGCTCTGGCACCCGCCCGGCGGCATCATCCGTCACGACGCCGTTGTCTGGGGGTACGCGCGCGGCGCCTCCGCGTACGGCGTGCACATCCACCAGAACACCGCGGTCACCGGCATCGACGTGGCTGGCGGCCGGGTACGCGGGGTGACGACGAGCAACGGCGACATCGCCACGCCCGTCGTGCTCAACGCCACCGCCGGGTGGTCCACGCTGATCTCCGACATGGCCGGGATCGCCATGCCCGTCATGACCTCCCCCCTGCAGGCAGCCGTCACCGAGCCGGTGAAGCCGTTCCTGTCCACGGTCATCGTGTCCGGCACGCTGCACGTCTACATCAGCCAGACCGACCGGGGCGAGCTCGTCTTCGGCGCCAGCGTGGACCCGTTCACCTCGTACTCGATGCGCGGCTCGCTCGAGTTCATCGAGGGCCTGGCCGGGCACGTGCTCGAGCTCATGCCGGCCCTGACCAAGGTCCGGCTGCTGAGGCAATGGGCGGGCCTGTGCGACATGACCCCCGATTTCTCGCCGATCATGGGCCCGACACCGGTCGAGGGCTTCTTCGTCGACGTGGGCTGGGGGACCTACGGGTTCAAGGCCGGCCCGGTATCGGGGGAGGCCATGGCGCAGTGCATCGCGTCCGGCGAGACCCCCGGGATCATCGCCGCCTTCGGCCTGGACCGGTTCGGCGAGGGAGCACTCGTGGGTGAGAAGGGCGCGGCCGCAGTCGGCCACTGATGCGGAAAGGTCCGGTGATGATCCTCCTGCCATGTCCTTGGTGCGGCCCGCGTGAGGCGACCGAGTTCGCGCACGTCGGCGAGGTATCCACGCGCCCTGACCCGGGCAGCGCAACGCCCGCGCAGTGGCGCGGCTACCTCTACCTCCGGGCCAACCCGTGTGGCTGGACCACCGAGAACTGGTACCACCGGATGGGCTGCCGCAGGTTCATCACGGTGCAGCGGCACACCGAGACCAACGAGGTCAGGCAGGCCCGGGCCAGCCAGGCTCCCGTCCCGGCCGGGGAGCCGGCGCCATGAGCGGGCTCGGCGAGGCGGCCACCGGGGAGGCGAGATGAGCACCCGGGCGATGCGCCTGCCGCCACAGCCCGGCGAGGTGATCAACCGCGGCGAGCCGCTGGAGTTCACCTGGAACGGGCGTTCCTGCCAGGGATATGCGGGAGACACGATCGCCTCGGCGCTGGCCGCCGCCGGGGAGCGGGTGTTCTCCCGGAGCATGAAATACCACCGCCCCCGTGGCCTGCTCACGGCCTCCTTCCACGACCCAGGCTGCATTATCCAGGTCGGGGACGAGCCGAACGTCCGCGGCGCCCACCGGCTGGCCGCCGACGGCATGGTGGTCACCTCCCAGAACACCTGGCCTTCGCTGCGCCTCGACGCGAAGGCGGTGAACCGCCTGGCCGGCCGCTTCCTCACCGCCGGCTTCTACTACAAGACCTTCATGCGCCCGCGCTTCGCGTGGCCGGTCTACGAGAGCGTGCTGCGCAGGTTCGTCAACGGCGGGACGGTGTCGCCGGATACCTCGCACGCCCGTCCGGACAAGCGCCATGCCCATCCCGATGTCCTCATCGCCGGCGGCGGCCCGGCGGGGATGGCGGCCGCCATCAGCGCCGCCAGGGCGGGCGCGTCCGTGCTGCTCGTCGAGGAGGAGCACGGGCTCGGTGGCCACCTGCGCTGGGGCAGCGACGCCGACCTGACGGTGCTGGCCGACCTGGCAGGCCGCGTCGCCGCCGAGCCGGGCATCGAGGTGCTGACCGACGCGGTGGTGCTCGGGCGCTATGACGGCAACGCGCTAGCGGTCCTCGAACGGCGGCACGGCGGCGCGGAAGCCGAGCGCCTGATCCGGGCACGCGCAAAGACGCTCGTGGTGGCGCCGGGACTGATCGAGCGGCCCTACGTGTTCGCGGGCAATGACCTGCCCGGGGTGCTGCTCTCCACCGCGGTGCGCAGGCTGATCAACTTGCACGCGGTCAAGCCGGGGCAGCGGGCGGTCGTGCTGACCGCCAACCCCGAGGGCGACGCGGCCATCGCGGATCTCAAGCGGGCCGGGGTCGAGGTCGTCCGGGTGGAGGACGCGCGCCTCGGCGGCGACGTGACCGCCGCCGTCGGGCGGGCCGGCGTGCGGGCGGTCCAGGTCGCCGACGGCACCAGGATCGCCTGTGACCTGCTGGTCACCGCGGTCGGCTGGACCGCGCCGACGTCGCTGCTCAACGCCTCTGGCGACCGCCCCCGCTACAGCCCGCGCGCGGCCAGGTTCTTCCCCGACGCCTCCCGGCTGCCCGAGGACGTTCTCGTGACCGGCGGCATCGCCGGGGACGGCAGCGTCGAGCAGCTGACCGAGCACGCGGCCGCGGTGGGCGCCGAGGCCGCCCGGCGCGCACGGCGTATCGCCGCGGCGCGGATCGCCGCCACCCCGACCCGGGACGCGGCGGCCCCGATGGCAGTCACCACGATGCCGCACGAGCCGGGGGAGGGCACCGGCGCCGCGGCCGCCGTTCCGCATGCTGAACTTCCCGATCTTCCGGTGGAAGCGCACCCGGAGCTTTTCGCCGGGCGGACGAACGGGTTCGTTGACTTCAGCGAGGACGTGTCGGCCAAGGACCTGCGCGCGGCCGTCGCGGAGGGCTTCGACGGCGCCGAACTGGCCAAGCGGTTCACCACCGCCACGATGGGCCCGCTGCAGGGGAAGCTGGAGACGGTCAACACCGTGGCGGTGGTGGCCGCCGCTACCGGCGCCTCGATCGCCGACAGCGGCACTACCACCTGGCGGCCGCCGTACGTGCCGGTCACCTTGGGCGCCCTCGCCGGGCGGGCCTTCGACCCGGTGCGCTACTCCCCGATGCAGCCCTGGCACGAGGCGCACGGCGCCGTCCCGCTGGTGGCCGGCGCGTGGATCCGCCCGGACCGCTACGGGGACGCGGCGGCGGAGGCCGCCAACGTCCGTGAGAACGTCGGCATCATCGACGTCACCCCGATCGGCAAGCTCGACCTGCGTGGCCCCGACGTGCCCAAGCTGCTGAACCTGCTGTACGTCAACAAGTGGTCCAAGCTGGAGATCGGCCGGGTCCGGTACGGCGTCATGTGTGCGGACGACGGGGTGGTGCTCGACGACGGCGTGACCGGCCGGCTCGGCGACGAGCACTACCTGATGAGCACGACCTCCTCGGGCGCGGCGACGATCTGGGAATGGGCGGAGAACTGGCTGCAGACCGAGCACCCGGACTGGCGGGTGCACGTCACGCCGGTGACGACCGCCTACGCCAGCATGAACGTGGCCGGCCCGCAGGCCCGCCACCTGATCGAGCGGGTCACCAAGGACGTGGACCTGTCCAACGAGGCCTTCCCCTATATGCACGTGCGCACCGGCCAGATCGCCGGGGTCGACGACTGCGTGCTGTGGCGGATCGGGTTCACCGGCGAGCTCAGCTACGAGCTGCACGTGCCGGCCGGCTATGGCCTGCACGTCTGGGAGACGCTGCTGGACCACGGCGCCGACCTTGGCATCCAGGCGTTCGGCGTGGAAGCCCAGCGTATCCTCCGGCTCGAGAAGGGCCACTTCATCGTCGGTCAGGACACCGACGGCCTGACCCGCGGGTTCAGCGCGGGCCTGGACTGGGCCATCAAGCTGGACAAGGACGACTTCGTCGGCAAGCCGGAGCTGGCCTGGCAGCTCGCCGACGGCTCCGGCCCGCGGCTGGTGGGGCTGCAGCCGGTGGACCCCGCGGTGGTGCCCGATGAGGCCAGCCTGATCGTGGAGGGCAGCTACATCGCCGGGCGGGTCACCTCCAGCCGGATGTCGCCCACGCTGCACCGGTCCATCTGCCTCGCCCAGGTCGAGCCCCGGCTGGCCGAGCCCGGCACCGAGGTGACCGTGCGCCTGCCGAGCGGGCGCCTCATCGCCGCGACGGTCATGCCGCACCACGCGCACGTGGACCCGGACGGGGGGCGGATGCGTGTCTGAGCCGGTCGCCCGCAGCCCGATCGCGCCGCCGCCGCCGGTGCTGGTCCTCGAAGGCTGGGAGGTGAGCGGCCGCCGGGCAACCGCCGGGCTCACCCTCACCGACTGCACCCCGCTGGCCAAGGTCCAGGTGCGGGCCCCGATCGGCGGCCGCGCCGCCGCCGAGCTCGCGGTGCCGTTCGGCCGCGTGGCGAGGGATCAGGCCGGCGCGCTGGTCGCCGGGTCCGGGCCGGGGGAGTGGCTGCTGCTGGCCGCGCCGGGCGAGGGCCCCGCCCTGACCGCCCGCGCCACCGGCCTCGCCGCCCGCTGCCCCGGCGAGCTGGTGACGGCGACCGACATCACCCACGGCCGCGCCCTTATCAGGCTCAACGGCTCACGCGGGGCCGACGTCCTGGCCAGGGTCTGCGGCATCGACACCGGCGAGGACATCACGCCGGACGGCGCGGCCTTCCGCACGTCGGTGGCCGCCGTGGCGACCGACGTTATCCGAGACGACACCGGCGGCGAGCGCTCCTACCTGCTGCACTGCGAGCGCTCCTCCGGGGCTTATCTGTTCGGCGCGCTGCTGACCGCAGGCGGCGAATTCGGCATCGAGATCGACGGCTTTACACCGCCAGGAATCTGAGGAGTCGGCATGACATTCCCGAGCGACCTTGAGATCGCGCGCAAGGCCCTGCTCAAGCCCCTCGACGACATCGCCCACGAACTGGGCATCGGCGAGCACCTGCTGGAGCCGTACGGCGAGAGCGTGGTGAAGGTGAAGCTGGCGGCGATCGACGAGCTGGCCGGCGTGCCGAACGCGAAGTACGTGGTGGTTACCGCCGTTACCCCGACGCCGCTCGGCGAGGGGAAGACCACCACCACGGTCGGTCTCGGCCAGGGGTTCCGTCACATCGGCAAGCGCGCCACGGTGACGATCCGGCAGCCGTCGATGGGCCCGACGTTCGGCATCAAGGGCGGCGCCGCGGGCGGCGGGTACAGCCAGGTCGTCCCGATGGAGGTGCTGAACCTGCACCTGACCGGCGACATGCACGCGGTCACCGCCGCGCACAACATGCTGTCCGCGATGATCGACAACCATCTGTACCAGGGCAACGAGCTCGGCCTCGACCAGCACAACATCACCTGGCGCCGGGTGCTCGACGTCAACGACCGGGCGTTGCGCAACATCGTGATCGGGCTCGGCTCGCGCCTCGACGGGGTGCCGAGGCAGACCGGGTTCGACATCACCGCCGCCTCCGAGGTCATGGCCACGCTGGCGCTGAGCACGTCGCTGGAGGACCTGCGGGCGCGGCTCGGGCGGATCGTGGTCGGCTACACCTCGGCCGGTGACCCCGTCACCGCCGATCAGCTGAGCGCCGCCGGGTCGATGGCGGTGATCCTGCGGGACGCGATCAAGCCGAACCTGCTGCAGACGCTGGAGAACACCCCCGTGCTGGTGCACACCGGGCCCTTTGGCAACATCGCCACCGGGAACTCCTCCGTGGTCGCCGACCTGATCGGCATCCACACCGGTGACTACCTGGTGACCGAGGCCGGGTTCGGCGCCGACATGGGTGCGGAGCGGTTCTTCAACATCAAGTGCCGCGCCTCGGGCCTGCGGCCCGACGCGGCGGTCGTGGTCACCACGGTCCGGGCGCTGAAGGCGCACTCCGGCAAGTACAAGATCGTCGCGGGCAAGCCGCTGCCTGAGGACCTGCTCGCCGAGAACCCGGACGACGTGCTCGCGGGCGCTGCCAACTTGCGCAAGCAGATCGAGAACGTGCGGCTGCACGGCGTGTCCCCCGTGGTGGCCATCAACGCGTTCCCCACCGACCACCCCTCCGAGCACGACGCCATCCGCGAGGTCGCTGCGGCAGCCGGTGCCAGGTCCGCGGTGTGCACGCACTTCGCTGACGGCGGCCGCGGTGCGGCCGAGCTGGCCGAGGCGGTCGCGGAGGCCGCCGACGAGCCCAGCGACTTCCGCTTCCTCTACGACAGCGAGGCGAGCCTGCGGGAGAAGATCGAGACCGTCGCGTCGCGCGTCTACGGCGCCGACGGCGTGGAGTACTCGCCGCAGGCCAGCAAGCAGCTCGCCACCTACGAGAAGGCCGGGTTCGGCACGCTGCCGGTGTGCATCGCCAAGACGCACCTATCCATCTCCTCGGACCCCTCGCTCAAGGGCGCCCCGACCGGCTGGACGCTGCCGGTGCGGGAGGTCCGCGCCTCGGTCGGTGCCGGCTTCGTCTACCCGATTTGCGGCGAGATGCGGACCATGCCGGGGCTCGGCACGAACCCGGCGGCCGCCCGGATCGATCTCGATGAGAACGGCGAGATCGTGGGGCTCTCGTAACGCCGCGTGGCTCCCGCAGGCCCGGCCGGCCGTCATGCCACCGCCAGCACCGGCGGCGAAACAGGCGGGCGGCCGGGTGCTTAGTGCCCCCTTTCGTCGGGCAGGTCTCAGGCGTACCGTCGGCAACGTGTAGTGCAGGTAAACGCCGTCCACTGTCGTGGTTACAGATCAGGCAAAGGGGCCCGGGTTGAGCAAGGAGAAGATGTGGGGCTCGGAACCCTACTGGGGGCTCGGGCACGACTGGGATCCCGACTGGATGCTGACCGACCGGCAGAAGGAACTCCGGGCCACGCTGATCGAGCTCTGCCAGCAGGAGATGCGGGACAAGGAGCCAATAGGCCGTTGACATCCTCCCCGCCTGGAAGAGCGGGGATTTCAGCCCACTCACCTAGAGAGATAGGAGGACAGGTTGGGGTTCGCGGTTCACCGGCCTGCCCAACGGCGAGCCTCCCCGCGCAGTCACCGCATGTCCTGCGGCGATCTTCTTGGCCGCGTTCACGTCCGCGTTACAGGTGTAGCGGCAGGCAGTACAGACGAAGACCGCTTGGCTCTTGCGCGACTTCGAATCCACGTACCCGCACGCGCTGCAGCGCTGGCTGGTGAACGCGGGGTTGATCTTCTCGATGCGGCCCGGGGCTTTGTGCTCCAGTCGCTTGACCAGGATTCCCCAGCCGGAGGCGAGGATCTCCCGGTTCAGCCCGGCCTTGGCATTTACGTTCTGCCCGGGTTCGGCGATGGTGCCTTTAGCGGAGCGAGTCATGTTCCGAACCCGCAGATCCTCGATCCGGATCACGTCGAACCGGCGGGCCAGGTCGGTGGACAGCTTCTCGGTCCAGTCTTTGCGGGCGTCGGCCTCTCGGGCTCTGAGTCTCGCGATGGCGAGCCTCACCTGAGCACGACGATTGCTGCCGCGTTTGGCACGGGCGAGTTTGCGCTGGAGTCGCTGGAGCCGCCGCTGGCGGCCTACGGAAAGGCGGGGGCAGGTGAGCATCTGGCCGGTGGACAGCGTGACGCTGACCGTGACTCCCCGGTCCACGCCCACAATCACGCCGGTTCCCGGTCCTTTGATGGAAGGGGGGACCGTAGCGATGGCCAGATGCCAGCGGTCGGCCCTGTCCAGCTTCACCCGGAACGACCTGGCTTCCGGGACAGCCCGAGTCCAGCGGAATCGGACCCAGCCAGCTTTGGGAATGAAGACTTGGCCCCAATGCCGGTTCAGCCTGCGGACCTGGCCCGGTCTGAGAGCGACGATCCGGAACCCCTCATCGCGCCCCGCCTTGCGCCAGGTCGGCTTGCCGTGGGTGCCAGTGAAGTAGTTCGCCATCGCCAGGGAGAAATCCCGCAGCGCCTGTCGCTGGACAATCACGCTTCCCGCAGCCAGCCAAGCAAACTCGCCGCGTGCTTGGGTCAACTGGCGGCAGTGCTCGACCCAGCCTGGTGCGCCCATGCGCCCGGGCCGCCACCAGGACTGCTGCTCGACGGCGAGATTCCACAGGAACCGGGCGTGCGCACAATGGCCACGTAACACTAGTTCCTGTTCCGGGGACGGTAACAGTCGGTAGCGTGACATGGGAACATGATATCGAAAATGACTATTAATGTTGTAGGTTCACGTCATTTAACCCGGCATGAAGGAGTGGGTTCCGGGCGTTATGTTGGTGAGCATCGGGCAGGCGGAAGCGGATG
>Ga0307312_10002217_pt1 | contig 10192 bp, 5 predicted proteins | sample ER_DNA_202_FD_194489 | JGI IMG/M metagenome (GOLD analysis project Ga0307312, IMG submission 194489) | Bulk soil microbial communities from the East River watershed near Crested Butte, Colorado, United States - ER_DNA_202 | ecosystem: Environmental > Terrestrial > Soil > Floodplain | place: USA...
AGTTGAAGGGATACGGTGTCCCTTCGGGGACGCGGGTGAATTGGACGGTACGCCACAGCAGTCGCCACACCTCTTTGCGCCGCTGATACGGCACAAACCCCGCCTTCTTGCAGCCCTTGAGCGACGCGATGTTGTTTTGGCCTACGAACGTCTGTACCGAACGCGCGCCGAACTCTCGGGCCGCCTCGGCAATGCGACTCATGGCGTGTGCCATGATCCCCTGGCCGCGATAGGCGTCGCCGGTATACGCGCCCTCGAGCAGCGCTTCGTCAGAGCCGAGCTGGGGGAAGAGGTCGCCCCACTGGGCACGAATGCGCGCGTTGTCTTTCGGTGCAATAAGCCACTGCATGTAGCACACTTTTCCGTCCGGCCCGATTGCCACCCAGCAGGTGGGCAGTTTGGCCGCGATGAGGCGACGCTGCCCCAACCGCTCGCGTACGGCCTCAGGCGACACGTCTGGACCCTCGGTCTCGAGGATCGACAGGTCATCGCTCGACTCGAGCGGCCGGACGACCAGCGGGATCTTCGCGGCGGGCACGGCATGCGGGACGGCGAGATCCCGGCGCAGTCCGTAGGCAATCGTTTGGGAGCGCAGCCGGCGGGCGACGGCGCGGCGCAACACCGCCGCTGAATGCGGCTGAGTGAGGAGATCGAAGACGTCGTGTGTGCGAGTCAGGAGTTGCTGCGACACGCGGGCGCCTACTGCAGGATGCATACCCATGCTCCCGCCTCGCCGCGCCAGGAACGCGAGCGAAGCCGCAGCCATCACTCCTCCCGTGAGCAGCCAGGCCTGTGCCGTGGCCCGCACCAGCAACGCCACGATCAAAGCAGCCGCCAACCACGGCACCACAGCCCCGCCCGGCATTACGAACGGCTTCTCGGCCGCACCCGCGTCGAACTGCCGAAGTCGCGACACTGCCAGGCAGCATCCCAGGTACACGAGCAAGATCGACACGTTGGCCACGATCGCGAGTTTGACGTACGTCCCGGTGACGGCGATGGCGCAGACGATCACGCCTTGAATCGCGATCGCCACGTGCGGCGTGTGATGGCCCTTGTGCACGGCCGCGACCAGCCGCGGCAGGTAGCCGTCTACCGCCAACGCGAACAGCGTCCGCGGAGTGGAAAGCATCGTGGCTGTCATGAAGCCGAAGGTCGAGACGATCATCGCGATGAGGATCAGCGTGGCGCCGGTGGGTCCGGCGAATTGCACCGCCGCCGCGGCGAGCGGGGCCTTGGCGGTCTCGGGGGCGGCGAGCGCGCTGCCGAGGATTCCCTGGGCGACGAGCTGGACGGCGATGTACAGCACCCCGACACCCGTCACTGCGAGGGCGATCGCCCGCGGCACGGCGCGCGCCCCATCGCGCACTTCGCCGCTCACTTGCAGCGCGGATTCCATGCCGAAGAATGCGAACATCAGGAGCAGCCCCGATTCTCCGAGGCGCGCGAGCGACGGAAGTGATCCCAACGCCAAGTTTTCCGTTCGTACGTGCGAGAGGCCGAGCAGCACGAACGCGATCAGCGGAACGATTTTCGCGACCGTCGCGATGCCGCTCACCTGCGATCCGAGCGCAGCGCCGCGGATGTTGACGACGGCGAGACCGGCGATGACGACGATAAGGAGTACGGCGCGCGGCATTGGCCCGGCGAGCGCCGGCAGCACCTCGCCGACGGCATCAGCGAGCACCGTGGCGACTGCACCCATCGCGAGCGTGATGCCGAGCCAGAGCAACACGCCGCACAAGAACCCCGCGTAGGGACCGAACGCCGCCTCGACGTACGCGTACGGTCCGCCGCTCCGCGGGACCCGGCTCCCCGCCTCGGCGATGCAGAGCGCAATCAGCGCTGTGGCGACCGCGCATACGAGGTAGGCGAGCGGCGCCGCGGCCCCGAGATTGCTCGCCACGTGTGCGGGAAGGACGAAGATCGCGGCGCCGATGGTGATATTGAAGATGGCGGCCGCGAGTCCGCGCACGCCGATGACGCGCCGCAATGCGGGTTCAGTCACACGGCCGCACTAATGAGCTCGGAAAACTTCGCCAGGTCGATGTTGCCGCCGGACACAATCGCGACTATCGGCCCCTTGCCTGCCTTCCCGGTGAGCGCAGCCGCCAGACCGAGCGCACCAGCTCCCTCGGCAATCACGCGCGCCTTCTCCGCCATGAGTCGCATGGCGCGCTTCACCTCGTCCAGGCTCACCACGATAGAGCCGTCCACGACCGGCTGCATGCGCTGCCACATCCGCGGAAATACGCTCTTGCCGCCCGCGCCGTCGACGAATGTGGCTTTCCAGTCCGAGAACACCTGCGCGGAGCCTTTGGCGAACGAGAGTGCGGCGGGCGCGGCAGTCTCGGGCTCGGCGCCCCACACCTTGATCTCGGGGCGCAACGCTTTCACGGCACTGGCGACGCCGGTGATCAGGCCGCCACCGCCGATTGCGCCAATGATGGCGGCGGTGTCAGGCGCATCTTCGAGAATCTCCAGGCCCATGGTCGCGTGACCGGTGATGAAGTTCTGATCGTCGAATGGATGAATGAACGTTCCGGAGACACCGGGATACGAGCGGTCATCGAGCGCCTGCCAGGCGACCGCATACGGCACGAGCACGAGCTTCGCGCCCAACGCGCGCATGCGCTCGAGCTTCGCGGCGGGCGCCGTCTCGATCGCGACGACGGTGCACGGCACGCCCGCGGCGCGCGCGGCGTACGCGACACCCTGGCCGGCGTTGCCGGCGCTGATCGTCCAGACGCCGCGCCGCCGCTCGGCGTCGGACAAGAGCGCAACAGCGTTGGCAGCGCCGCGCAGTTTGTAGGCGTTGATCGGTTGGAGGTTCTCGAGCTTGAGCCGCACGTCCGGGAATCCCGCCCCGAGCTCGAGACGGACGAGCGGCGTTCGGATGATCGTCCCAGCGATGCGCTGTTGAGCGTCTCGGATCTCGCCGAGGGTGATCGGACGAACCGGTTGGAGGGAGGTTGTCACCCGGCTCCCGGCTCCCGGCTCCCGGCTCCCAAGACCAGCGCCGCCGCTGCGACGTCTTCGACCGCGACACCCACCGACTTGAACAGCGTGATCTCCTGCTCGCTGCGCCGGCCGGGAGCGGTCCCCGCCACGACGGCGCCGATCTCCGTTACCTCGCTCCGCGCCGCGATGACGTCGCCCGATTCGCGCAGCGCCGCCTCGCGCGAGTCCACGAAGATGCGGGCCGTGGTGACGAGATCGTCGTCCAGCTCGCGCCAGTTGGGGCGAGTGGCGCCGATCGCATTGACGTGGGCGCCTGGCGACAGCCAACGCCCCTGTAGCACCGGCGTCGTCGCGCTCACGGCCACCACCACAACGTCCGCGCCACGCACGGCGTCTGCCGCGGTCGCTGCCGCCTTCACGCCATGCCGTTGCGCGAAGTCCGCCGCACGGCGTGGGCTCCACACGCGTACTTCTTTGAACGACCGGACCAGGCGCAGTGCGGCGAGGTGACTCTTCGCCTGCACACCGGATCCGAGAATGGCCAACACCGACGCGTCCCCTCCCGCGCGCGCCAACTGCTGCGTCGCCACCGCGGACGCCGCGGCGGTCCGCATCTCGGTGATGAGGCGCCCGTCCATCACGGCGAGCGGCTCCCCCGTCTCGGCTTTGAACATGACGATGACCGCGTGGTGGGTATGGATCCCGACATTCTGCGGATAGAAGGTGACGAGCTTGGCGCCGAGGGCAGCCCCCCCGTAGGCCGGCATGAGGCCGAAGAAGCCGTGGTGCGGCTCCACGGGAAGCACGGAGCGCACCGGTTGCACTACCTGGCCCTTCGACAACGCCGCGAGCGCGTCCGCGATGGCCGGAATGAGGTCCTGGTACTGGAGCCGGGCGCGCACGGCCGGCTCGTCGAGGACGGCCACGCCGCTACTGGAGTCCGTACACCACGACCTTGTTGGAGAACGTCGGCAGGTACACATGTCCATTGGCGATCGTCGGCGGTGAGAACTTCGCGTATGTGCCTGCTCCATCGCGCGCCGCATTCTGCTTGTTGTTCCACAACTCCCGGGTGACGTCGTTCGCGTCGAACGCCCTCAGAATGCCGGGTGTGACGAAACTTTCCGCATCACCGCTCGATGCATACGACGCCCACAGAATGCCCGTCCCATCCTTGGAGCTGTCGGACGACACCGACAAGACCGCCCCACTTTGCCCCGTGGGTCCGGGTCCGCCGGAAAGCTGGCTCGGCGGATCCAGCAGGTTGCTCGAGCGGTCGAACGGGATGGCGCGCAACGGATCGTTCTCGGACCACACGTAGATGAATTCCTTCGCACTGCCTTTGTAGTATGCAGGTTGGCAATGCATGTTGGCATTGCCGCTGAGGGTGACGACCTGCTGCACCTGGTTGGACGATGCCTGGAATCCCCCCATGGCGTCCTTGTTCAGCAGGTACAGGTTGCCGTCCTTGCCGCCGGTCAGGTAATAGGCGGAATTGGGAATCAGGAACGCGCCCCCGGTTCCGTAGTCCAGATCATAGTCGTTGAGAAACTGGTAATTCTGCGGCGTGAAATAGCTCGTCACCTGCAGCGTCGATCCGGAGCGCGTGAGTTTCAGGGCGCTCGTGCCGCGATTTCTCAGGTTCGTGGCATCACCGGAATCTCCCACCGTGCCGTTGCCAGTCACGACATAGAGGTTGCCTTGCGCATCGGCGGCCATGCCGGCGCCGCTCTCCCACATGCCTCCGGCGTACCCGTTGGGCGTGGCATTGTAGACGACTTGTTGTTGCAGGGTGGCGGCGTCGTATCCCAGAATCCAGCCGTGATACGGCCCCCAATCGCAGTGCGACGAGAAACTCATGTAGACGACGCCGCTGAGCAGCGTCAAACCCTGACGCTGATTCTGCCGCTGGGCATCGAATGTGATGGTGCCGTTGACACTGCCATCGCCACTGCCGCTGACGGCGGCGGTGATGAGTTTCGGGCCGCCGGCCACTTCATTGCCGGTAACGAGGTTCACCGCGTGCAGGTACTGCGCGAACTGACTGCCAGTGGTACTGCGGGCGACGAAATACATCGTCTCGCTCGCGGGGTCGATCGCCGGAGTGCCGACGATTCCCATATTTCCGCTGAAATTTGTGTACGTGCCTCCACATGCTCCGGTCATATCGGTGTTTTTCGGGGGCCGCCAGCCCGACCGCGTGAAGCTTTTTTGCCAGTAGAGTCTGCCGTTGTCGCCGTCAAAGGCGTATACGGTGTTGTTCACCGTGGCGACGTAGACGACGTTATGGTCGCCGCCGCCGATCGCGAGATGCCCGACGACCAGTGGCTGAGCATACACCTCCCCGTCCACCAGGAGCGTGAACACTTTGCCAAACTGCTGCACGTTGACATTACTCGTGGTCAACGCGGTCTCCTGATTGTTCCAACCGGCCCGGGTGTTGTCGTTGTGCTGCGTCAGGACCGACACGGACTGGGGATTCGGCGTGCCAACGTCTGTGACGTTGTCCTTGCAGGTTGCGAGGAGCAGGACGAGTGGCAGCGCCAGTGTGCGTTTTATCATGAGCAACTTTTTACTCGAGCCGTCGGTGGCGTCAGTGCCGTCACTCCACGACCCTGCAGCGTGCGGTCGAACGCCGGCAGGTCCTTCGCTACAACCTGATCCCACCGGTCAACCAGCTTCCGTAACGCGTCGCAGGTCGAGCGCGCGAGCGCGAGTGCCGCCTGCGTCGGCCGCTGGTCGGCGTTGTCCTGGCCGCTCAGCTGGAGCCCAAATTCGCCGTTCAAGTCCGCGAAGCTCCACGAGTCGGGTGGCCCGTCCCAGACCTGCCGCCCGTCGACGAGAGAATCGCCCGCAATCGAATCGAGCGTTGTCGCGAAGGCCTTCGCGGCCTTCCCGACGTCAGACGTCGTGTCGTTCGGAGCGATCTTCTTGACCGCAGCACGCAGTGTGGACACCGGCGTAAAGTCGGCCCATGTCGACTGCACGGCGGAGTACAACCGCATGAGTAACGCGTGCTGTGTGGCATAGGTCGCGGGCATGACATGCGTGCGCGGATCGGGGCGCACCGTGAGTCGCTGGGTGAAGGATCTGCCGTCGACCGTGAGTCGGACGGTGTACACGCCCGGCAGCGCGAGCGGTCCTTCGGGCAACGGCGGCGTCGAGCCGGGATTGCCGTTGAATGCGAACGTGTGCGCAAACGCCGGCGGTGGATCATAGCGCAGGTCCCAGACTGCACGATTGAGCCCCACATTGACGGAAAGCGAAGTCTGCGGCGCCAGCCAGAACTGTTCCATGGGCGCGCGCGGCGCTTCGCGCACCGGCGTGGCCGGTGCGCTCGTCAGGTGTCGCACGACGCTGCCCTTTGCGTCGAGTACGTCGAGCGCGACGTCCGCGGCGGGTTTTGTGCCCAGCCCATAGTAGATGATGGCGCCCGCCGGCGGATTCGGCGCCTGCGGCTCCTCCTTGGGGAACGGCGTGTTGAAGTCCACGTTCCGCCGAACGCGCACCGCATTACTTGGCTTGAAGAGCCGAGTTGCCATGGCTCCGGCGCCGCCGAGTTGGCGGAGTAGGGCGTAGTCGTCGAGCACCCAGATGCCGCGGCCGTAGGTGCCGACGATGAGATCGTTGTCGTGAATAGCGATGTCGTTGATGATCGTGGTGGGCAGATTGAGCTGCAGCGACTGCCAGTGGTCGCCGTCGTCGAACGACACGAACACGCCGCTCTCGGTACCGGCGAACAGGAGTCCACGCTGTTGGGGATCGGCGCGGACCACGTGCACGGACGCCCCACCCGGGGCGCCCGCCGGCAATCCGGTCACGATCTTCGTCCATGTCTTTCCGGAGTCGTGCGTGCGGTAGATGTATGGCGCACGGTCGCCGCGGAACTCCAGGTCGAACACGGCGAACGCGGTCCTGGCGTCGAAGGGCGACGCCTCCAGCGACGCCGGGGTGTAGCGGAGACCGGCGGCGATGTCCGAAGTCGTGACGTCGGACCACGTCTTCCCGTGGTCACGGGTCACCTGGACGATGGCGTTGCTGGTTCCGACCCAGATGACGTCGGGCTGCACGTTCGATGGTGCGATCGACCAGAGGCTCCCGCGCATGCTCGTATCGCTGGACGCAGGATGTGCTTTGACGGTGAGATCCGGACTGAGCTTCGACCACGTGACGCCGCCGTCCGCCGTTGCCATGAGGTGCTGATAACCGGCGAGCAGCTCCTGTCTGCCGCGCCATGTGGTGAACGCGATCGGCAGATTGAGCGACGCCCGCAACTTGAGCGAGGGATCTTGGTCGGGTCCGATGTTGATCCACTCGCCACTCGGATATCTGATCTTCGCGATGCTGAGCCCGCTCGAGTAGATCTCGTTCGCATCGCGCGGATTGGGGAGAATCGTGCCCCACTCCCAGCCCGGCACGGGTTTCCAATCGAGGGATGTGACGGCGCCGAGGTTGCCGCGGCTGCTTGTCGCGATCGCGCCGGCGTCTTGCTGCGTCGCGTAGATCCAGTAGGGGAACGAATTATCGGCGGCGACGTGATAGACCTGCTCGGTCGACTGATTGTACCACGAGCTCCAGTTGTCGCCGCCGTCGAACGACACGATCGCGCCCTGGTCATATCCCATCAGGATCCGCTTGCCGTTCGTGGGGTCGATCCACATCACTTGCGGGTCGTCGCCGCCGGGAGGCCCGCCCTTGAACGCGGTGAACGTGTTGCCGCCATCGGTGGATCTGTACGCGGTGACGTGAAACGTGTACACGATGTCAGGGTTTTTCGGATCCACGTACACGCCGCAGGTGTAGCCGCCCTGACCATTCGTGATGCGCTTGTCGTCGGCCGCCATCTGGCGCCACGACGTACCGCCGTCGTCCGAGCGGTACAAACCAAAGTTGCCGATGAGGTAGACACGCTGCGCGTTCGTGCCGGCCGCGATCGACACACGGCCCTCCAAGCGCGGCAGTCCGGCGCCGGAGATCTCGCGCCAGCTCACGCCGGCGTCAGACGACTTGTAGAGGCGACTTCTGGTGCGCGCCGTGTCCTGAGCGGGCGGACCGCCGGTCCCAGTCGGAAACGAGCGGTACAGCGTCGTGGCGAAGACCACATCGGGAGCGTCGGCCGCGCGTGTGAGCTCGCTGATGCCGGTCTGATCGTCGATGTACAATGTCCTGGCCCAGGTCGCTCCTCCGTCGGTAGAGCGGAAGGCACCGCGGCCGCCGTTCGGGCTCTGGAAGAATCCCCCCAGCGCCGCCACGAGCACGACATTTGGATCGCGCGGATCCACAAGAATCGCGGCAATCTGCTGTGTGGTGTCGAGCCCGATGTGACGCCACGTGTGGCCGGCATCGGAGGACTTGTACATCCCGTCGCCAATCCCGCTCGCGAGCGAGTGGCGGTCACCGGCGCCGACGTAGATCACGTTGGGATCTGAGGGCGCGACGGCAACGGCGCCGATCGCGTACACGCTCGTGATCGAATCGAAGATCGGAAACCAGGTCGCGCCCGCGCTGGTCGTTTCCCAGACGCCGCCATCGGCCGCGCCGAAGTAGAAGACGCCCGGTTGGCCGATCGCGCCCGAGACCGCGGACACGCGTCCGGCGCGAAACGGGCCGACGTTCCGCCAGACCAGGCCGGACAGGAGGCGTTGATCGAGGCTTTGCGCCCGCAGTGAAGGGGCGGCGAATGCAGCAGCGCAGAGCACCAGCAGTGTCGGTGCGCGCATGACGGACTCCGTTGAGGGAGACCGTGCCTACGCTACAGCGTCTTCAGAAACGCCACCAGTGCTGCGCGGTCCGCCGCCGGCAGCGCCTTGAACAGATCCCGCGCACGCGACGCTTCGCCTCCGTGCATGTCGATCGCCTGCTCCGGTGTCTCGGCGCGGCCGTTGTGCATGAACTGCGTCACCAACCGCATCCCCATCAGCGGCTCGGTGCGGAACTCACTCGGCGTCGCGAGCCCAAAGCAGATATCCTCGGCGCCGAGCTCCGGACCCATGTCGTGCAGCAAGAGGTCCGTGTAGGCCGCGACTTCCTTGTGAGCCAACGCGGCGATGGGGTTGTCGCCGGTCCGCAGCGTTGGTACGTGGCAAGCGGTACAGCCCACCCGTGCGAATACGTCACGGCCCTGACGCGCTGCGCGCGACTGTTTCAGCGGCGCGGGCGGGGCGAGCAGTCGCACAAATGCGGTTGTGAGCTCCAGCGCGCGGACGCCGACTTCCGGTTCGGGTGTCGGGTCAGTCCCGGCGGGAAGCGAGTCGGCGCCGACGGTGCCTTCCACCGGGACGGAGGGGTTCGTGATGCCGATCTCGATCTGAAATGCGCCGTCGTTGAACTCGCGCAGGGCGGGCACGAGCGCCTTGCGCCCGAACCGACCCAGCCGGCCATCGAAGAAGCGATTCGGCCGGCCGGAAATGCCGTCGTGATTACGGTCATCCGGGTCGGCGTACGCGAGAATCACGGAATCAGGCACGGCGTCGAGCAACCCAAACCCAAAAATGTCCGGTGTCGAGCGCTCGCCGACGACCGTGACGCCCTGCGGCCGCGGCTCGCGGTCGATGCCGAGCGCCGCGTGCAGCGCGGGAGTCAGGCTGTCCTGGAATACCGGCCCGCCTTTGTCGGCGAGCTCGTCACACATCGCGCCAGCGCGCTCGGGGTGGAATACTGCCGCATGGTGCTCGACCTCATCGCCGTTCGCGCCGACAACGGGATCTTCATGACACTCGCCGCACCCGCTGGCATTGAAGAGCGGACCGAGACCCACCTGCGGCGTGAACGTGCTGTCGAAGACGGCGCGGCCGCTGTCGAACTGCGCCCGCTGCGCCGCGGATAGCCCGCGCAACGGATCTCCGGGCTGCGGCCGGTGACACGCCGCCGCGGCGCAAATCGCCAGGGCGGCGATCCAGTAGCGCGTCATGGCGTAGTCTCAACGCCCGACTCCATCCGACCGACGCGCTCGATCGTGTAAGCGACGAAGCCCGTTGGCTTGCCACCGAACACGGCGCGAACGACATCGCCAGGTTTCAGTGCGGCGAGCCCGATCAGCTTGGGCTGGGCGTCCCGCCGGTCGGTGATCGGCACCCCCGCCGGTACGCTGATGCGTACGACACGAAGCGCGAACCCCACGCCCGTCGTCACTTCGAGCGAGCGCGCCCGCATGTCCACTGCGCGAATCGCGCCCCGCACGCTGTCGTGCGGCGCGGGGGGTTGTTGGGCAGCAAGTGTGAGCGGAGCAACC
>Ga0307312_10002218_pt1 | contig 10192 bp, 9 predicted proteins | sample ER_DNA_202_FD_194489 | JGI IMG/M metagenome (GOLD analysis project Ga0307312, IMG submission 194489) | Bulk soil microbial communities from the East River watershed near Crested Butte, Colorado, United States - ER_DNA_202 | ecosystem: Environmental > Terrestrial > Soil > Floodplain | place: USA...
CGGCGGACGCCCCGGAGACGAGCGGCGCGGAGAAGCTCGTACCGGCCAGGGGAAGGTAGCCGGGCATGGTGTCGGCCGGCCGGCTCCAGAACAGGGGGATGGCGACCAGCATGTCCTGGCCAGGTGCGGCGAGGTCCATGTCCGGGGAGGCGCTCGAGAAATACGTGGCGCGGTTGCTCTCGTCGGTGGCGCCGATCGTGAGGACGTGGGCGAACGAGGCGGGGAAGGAGCGCGGGCTGCCGTCCTCGCGGTCGTTCCCGGCGGACGCCACGACGAGCGATCCCGAGCCGAAGGCGGCCAGGATCGCGTGCTCCTCGATCGCGAGCCGGTCGGGTCCGCCGAGGCTGAGGTTGATCACGCCGGGTCCGCGCTCGACGGCCGCTGAGAGGCCGGAGATCTCGCCGCCGACGGTCAGCACGCCGCCGGGGCTGGCGTCCCAGATCTGCAGCTTCGCCTGGGGGTAGATGCCCTCGATCCCGTGGCCGTCGCCGTTCGCCTGAGCTCCCACCATGGACGCGGTCGCCGTGCCGTGCAGTTCCTCTTCGGTTGCGGTGAAGGTCTGCGTGTCGAGCGGCGTCGTGTTCGGCCTACCCGCGAACTCCGGGTGCGAGAGGTCGACGCCCGAGTCGATCATCGTCACCGGCGCCCCGGGGCCCGGCGGCGTCCAGACGTCGGCGCCGACCGCGTGAATCCACCACTCCTGAGGGCAGAACTGGTCGGTGCAGAAGCTCAGCGATCGCGACACCTGCTGCGGCCGGAGGGGGAGATCCGGAGTGACGGAGCGGACGAGGCCGGCCGCGCGGAGGCCCGGCAGCATCCGGGCTGCAGCCGCGCTCGGGAGCTGCCAGAGGGAGATCTGAGGGTCGATCAGCCTTCCGCCGGCCTGGCGCATGACGAACGTCGCCCCCGCACCGCGGACGTGGTCGAGCTCGACGAGCGCGTTCCTGTACTCACGGAGCTGCTGTGTCCGCACGCTTTGAGGGGCGGGCAGGATCGGGTGACCCGCGTGCGGGGGCAAGGCTGCCTGCGCCGGCGCGGCGCACGCGAGCAGGGCAAGACCGAGGAGCAGGGCCCGGCGCATCGACCGCACACGGTAGCGGCGCCGTAGAAGAATCGCGGAGGTGGCCAAGGCATTCGTCGGCATCGGCTCCAACCTCGGCCAACCTGAGCGCCAGATCGCAGCAGCTCTCGAGCAGCTGTCGGCCGAGGAGGGGGTCGAGGTGCTGGCCGTCTCGACGCTGCGCATGACCGAGCCGGTGGGGTATCGCGACCAGCCGGACTTCCTCAACGGCGCCGTCGAGCTCGAGACCGTCCTGCCGGCGCGCGAGCTGCTGGAGCGTCTCCTGGCCATCGAGAGCCGGCTTGGCCGCGTGCGCGGAGAGGGGCCGCGCTTCGGCCCGCGCACGATCGACCTCGACCTGCTGCTCTACGGCGACAAGACCATCGACGAACCGGGCCTGACCGTCCCCCATCCGCGCCTGGCGGAGCGCCGGTTCGCGCTCGAGCCGCTTGCCGAGCTCGATCCGGCCCTGGAGGTTCCCGGTCTGGGGCCGGTCCAGGCCCTCCTGGCAGGGCTACAATGACCGCCTCATGTCGCACCTCGACGAGCTGGACGAGTTCGAGGCCGAGCTCGAGCTCGCGCTGAAGAGGGAGTATTCGGCGGTCTTCGGCCTCTTTCGCTACTGCGTCCTGACGCAGGACGCGACGTACCTCTGCAACCGGCTCGACCTTCAGTACGTCCCGCAGCAGAGCTACCCGTTCTTCCAGCTGAAGATGGAGGACGTCTGGGTCTGGGACAAGAATCGCCCCACCCGGATCATCCCGCGGGCCGAGGTCTACACCTCCAGCGACGTCACCGTCGAGGAGCTGCGTGGCGACGGCGACGAGCCGAGCCTGACGCCAGAGGCGCTCGCCGAACGGCTCGGCGAGTCGCTCGCCTCGGACGACGAGCTCTAGGCGCTCGCTTGCGACGCCGACCGTAGAGGCCGTGTCGGCTTCGCCGGTGCGGCCGTCCCAAGGCGCTCGCTTGCGACGCCGACCGTAGAGGCCGTGCCGGCTTCGCCGGGGCGGCCGTCCAGTCCTACGCGCCGCTGTCGGGCTCGCCGTCCGCACCGACAAGAGGCTCGGCTCTGGGGCGCTTGTCGACGACGACGTAGCCCTCCGCCCGCTCCATGACTCGCTCGATCTCCGGGTCCTCGTGCCCGGGGACGAGGACGAAGCGATCGTTGTCGGAGCGCACGTGCTCGTACTCCACGGCGGTCATGGAGACGTAGTTCTCGCACGCCGGCCGCCCGCACTCGCAGCGAAAGTCGAGCTGGTCGTCCTCGGGCAGGACCTGCAGACGCTCTCCGACCTCGTGGATGCGCTCGTTCACCTCCCGCAGAAGGGCCTCGTTCTTCGCCGAGCGCTCCTGGCGAACGTCCATCGCCGACGATTGTAGGCGAGCTAACCGCAAAGCCGGGCCTGTCGTCTCTACTTACGACATGCCGCGCCGGCTCTGGCTCTCGCTGGCACTGCTGGCAATCGGGGCAGGATTCCTTGCGACCTCCCGGCTTGCGGGCGCCGCTCCGCCGGTCGGCGGGATCTTCCGCGTGGGGATGACCGGCGCGTCGGTGCAGATCGACCCGCAGCTCGCGTACATCACGAGCGCGTGGTGGCTCGAGTACGCGACCGCGGCCAAGCTCTTCAACTGGTCGGACCGGGGGAGGCTCGTGCCGGAGGTGGCGTCGAGAGTTGCCGTTTCCAACCGGGGGCGGACGTACACGTTCTTCCTCCGCAAAGGCTTTCGCTTCAGCGACGGCTCGCCCGTGACGGCGAGGAGCTTCTCGTATGCGATCGACCGCGTCGCCAACCACGACCTCGCCTCACCGGGAGCCCAGTTCATCACGGACTCGAACGGGACCCACATCGTCGGCGCGCGTGAGGTGAGCGAGGGCGTCGCGGCGCATGTTCGCGGCGTCCGGGTCAGAGGTCGGTACAAGCTCGTCATCCGACTGGTCAAGGCCGACGAGACCTTCCTCTCGAAGCTGACGATGCCGTTCTTCCAGGCGACTTCGACCAGGTTGCCGCTGACGCACGAGGTGCTGGAGGGGTATCCCTCGGCCGGTCCGTACGCGTTCACGCAGAACCAGGTGAACGTGCTCACCTCGATACGACGGAATCCGTACTGGAAGCAAGGGCCGGGCCGGCGGCGCCCCGGGAACCTGGCCGGTGTGGACATCCGGTGGAACCTGGACGAGCAGACCGCCTTCGAACAGGTCGAGGCGAACGAGCTCGACGAGGGGCCGCTGCCTGCGGCCGAGGTGGAGGGCGTCGTCGACCGGTACGGCGTGAACAGGACGCGGTTCTGGTCGATGCCAACGAACTGCATCGGCTATCTCGCGCTCAACAGCCACCGGCCGCTGTTCCGACGGGTGGCGGTGCGCAAGGCGATCAACTGGGCCGTCGACCGGACTGCCTTGAGCGGGCAGGCCGGGATCGCGGCCGCTTCGCCCTGGACGCACCTGCTCCCGCCGCTCTTTCCCGGCTCGATCACGGCGAGGCGGCTGCAGCCGTACTCGGTGCACGCGAATCTCGCAAAGGCCAGGAAGCTCGTCGGCGGCAACGTCCGACAACTGAAAATCAACGTGGGCTACCGGTCCTCGGGGACCGTCAACCCTGCGCAGGCAGAGCTTGTTCGACGCGCCTTGATCCGGCTCGGGTTCAGGGCCGGCAACATCACGATGAAGGCCTACTCGGGCGGCGACCTCTACACGGCGATGGGCGTGCGTGGGAGCGAGCTCGACATGGGCGTCTCGCTCGGCCTGTGCGGGGACTACCCGAACCCGTACACGTTTCTGCGGATGTTCCTCGACCCGTCGAGCCCCACTGCGGTCGACAGCCCGAAGTACAGGACGAAGCTCGCCGCCGTGAACAGCCTCCCGGAGGATGCTCGTCTGAAGGCTCTCGGGAAGCTCGACCTCCAGATCACGAGGAACCTTGCACCGGCCGCCGTCTTTCGAATGTACAACAACCGGTACTTCTTCTCGAACCGGGTTGATCCGCACAGCCTGGCGTACAGCGGCGTCTACGAGGACTGGAGCATCCCGGCGCTCGCGCTCAAGTAGGCTCGGCGCATGGCGGGGCTCCTGGCGATCGACGTCGGGAACACGCAGACGGTCTTCGGGCTCTACGAAGGGGCCGAGCTGCGGGAGCACTGGCGGGTCTCGACGGAGGTAGAGCGAACCGGCGACGAGCTCGGGCTGCTGCTGCGCGGGCTGGTCGATCTCGCTGCGCTGGACGGGCTCGCGCTCGCGTGCACGGTGCCTCCGCTCGTGCGGTCGTACGAGGAATTCGCCGAACGCGAGCGTGTGACGATGCTCGTCCTCGGCCCCGGGACGCGGACGGGGATCCCCGTCCGCTACGACGACCCGCGCGAGGTCGGGCCGGACCGGATCGCGAACGCGGTGGCCGCGGTTGACCGGCACGGAGCGCCCTGCATCGTGGTCGACTTCGGCACGTCGACGAACTTCGACGTGGTATCGCCTGAAGGCGAGTACGTGGGCGGCGTGCTGGCGCCTGGAATCGAGATCTCGATGGAAGCGCTCTCCGCGCGGGCAGCGCGCCTCTTTCGGGTCGATTTCTCGGCGCCCGAGACCGTGATCGCGAAGAACACCGCCGCGAGCCTGCAGTCCGGGCTCGTCTACGGCTTCGCGGGCCAGGTGGACGGGATCGTCGAGCGGATCCGCGGCGAGCTGGGCGTCGAGGCCCAGACGGTGGCCACGGGCGGCCTGGCCGACCTGATCGCCCCGCACGCCCGGACGCTCGGGCAGATCGATCCGTTCCTGACCCTCGAAGGCGTTCGCCTGATCTGGGAGCGCAACTCCGAGCGGTGAGAACGTCCACCCTCGGAATCCCCGGCGGCTCGCTGCACGTGTACGAGTGGGGAGATGCCGGCGCCCCGGCGGTCGTGTACTGGGACGGCTTGGGCGGCTGCGGGCTCCACGCGAACGAGATCGCCCCGGTGCTGACCGACGAATACGGCCTTCGCGTGATCGCGCCCGACGCGCCCGGGCACGGGCGCTCTCCGGCGCTACCTTCCGACGCGTACCTTCCCTCGAAGCTCGCGGGATTGGGGGCGAGCCTGCTCTCCGCACTCGGCGTCGAGCGGGCGGCGTTCGTCGGCTTCTCGTGGGGCGCCCGCATCGGCTGCTCGTTCGCGGCGCTCTTCCCGGACCGCACGACGAGCCTCGCCCTGATCGAGGGCGGGTACTACCGCGCGCGTCCCGTCGCCGGCAACAACGTGGCCGACCTCGAGGCCTGCATCGCGGAAGCGCGCGTCGAGACCGAGGAGGACTCGTTCCCGAGCTGGGACGCGTACTTCTCCTTCGAGCGAGAGTCCCTGAGGCGCTGGACGCCCGCGCTTGCGGAGACGCACCGCGCGGTGATGCGGGAAGAGGACGGTCGGGTCGTCCCGATCCTCGATGCCGAGGTTCTGGGCGCGATCAAGCACGGGGGGCGACTCGAGCCGGTGACCGACACCTACCCGGCGATTGCCGCAGCGCAGATGCCGGTCCTGCTGCTCACGGCGGAGAGGCCGGGAGCCGACGACGAAACGGCCGCCGTCGAGCGGTTCCGTTCCGCTCTACCGGACGCACGCCTCGAGTCGATCCCGAACGCCGTCCACGACCTCGTCTCCTTCGCACCCCCCGAGGTGGCCACGCTGGTCGGCCGGTTCGTTACGAATCAGCCGCCGCCGTAGATCGAGATCGGGAGATCGAGCACGACGTCGTCCTCGCCGTCGGGCACCTCGGTCTCCAGAAGCTCCAGAACCTCGGCGGCACCCGGCGCGGCGGCGAGCAGGCGCCGCTCGACCTCGTCCAGGGACTCGAGCTGCACGAGCTCCTGTTTGAACGGTCTCGGGAAGCGCCCGCGGCCCAGGTACCAGCCATAGAACTTCTTCAGGAAGCCGGTCGCGCGCTTCTCGCCGAGCTCGGCAACGGTCGCGCGCATGAACAGGATCAGCTCCGCGACGACCTCTTCGCGCGTCGGCGCCTCGGCGTCGCCCTCGAGAATCTCGCGCAGGGCCCACGGATTGCCCTGAGCGGCGCGGCCGACCATGACGGCCGCGGCGCCTGTCGTCGCCAGGATGGCCTGCGCCCGGGCGCGAGAGGTGACATCGCCGGAGGCGATCACCGGAACGCCCACCCGCGTGACCAGCTCGGCGGTCAGCGAATGGTCGGCCTCGCCCGTGTACATCTGCCGCGCCGAGCGCGGATGCAGTGTCAGCGACTCGGCCCCCGCTTCGACAAGGCGCGGCCCGAGCTCGAGGCACGCGCGCGAGCCGTTCTCGAGCCCCCGCCGCATCTTCACGGTCACGGGCACCGAGACGGCGTCGGCGACCGCCGAGACGATCCCGCACGCCCGTTCGGGATCCTCGAGCAGCGTCGCGCCTGCGCCGGTCTTCGTCACCTTCTTGACCGGGCAGCCGAAGTTGACGTCCACCAGGTCGGCGCCCGCGTCCTCGACCATCCGGGCCGCCTCGGCCATCACCTCCGGCTCGGAGCCGAAGATCTGCACCGCCAGAGGCCGCTCGTCCGAGGCGATGCGGAGGTAGCCGAGCGTCCGCTCGTTCCCGTGCTGGAGCCCGGCGCAGCTCACCATCTCGGAGCAGACGAGGCCCGCGCCGAACCGTCGTCCCTGGCGCCGGAACGCCTGCACGCTCACGCCGGCCATCGGCGCGAGGACGAGCCGTGTCGGGATCTCAACGTCCCGGATCCGCCAGGGGCTGCGAAGATCTACCTGCACAGAGCGGGAAATGGTACCCGCAAGGGGGGTTGACGTCTGTCCCACTCTGCAGGTAATATCCGCGCCCGCGACGGCGCCGGTGCGCCGCGCGTTTTTCTTTCAGGAGGCCCGGTGAAGGACATCATTCTCACCCCAGAAGGCTACGAGAACCTCAAGCAGGAAATCGAGCGCCTTTCTACCGTCAAGCGCCGCGAGGTTGCCGATCGGATCCGCGTCGCGCGCGAGTTCGGCGACATCGCCGAGAACGCCGAGTACGACGACGCCAAGAACGAGCAGGCGCTGCTCGAGCACCGCATCGCCACGCTCGAGGAGCGGTTGCGCAACGCGCGCGTGCTCAGCAAGAAGGACGTCGCCAAGGACGTCGTCTCGGTCGGCTCGAAGGTCCGCCTGCGCGACATCGGCGCGAAGCAGACCGTCGAGTACCGCATCGTCGGCTCCGCCGAGGCGAACCCTGCGGAGAACAAGCTCTCGAACGAGTCCCCGGTCGGCAAGGCGATCATCGGCAAGAAGAAGGGCGAGACGGTCGAGGTCGCCGCTCCGCGCGGGGCGATGAAGTTCAAGATCCTCGAAATCAAAGCTGCGTGAAGTCCGGCGCGCTGCGCCATGACGACTTCACGCAGATAGGACTACCGCCTCGCGTTCTCGGGCGGAGGCGAGCAAAGCCCGCCTCCGCGGCGACTCGGCGCGGACGACTGCCTCGGGAAACGTCGATTACGCGGCGCGACCTCCAACGCCGCCACTGCTGCTGGGGTGGCTGCTCTTCGGCGCCGCACTCGCGACGGGGAATTCGTCGGCTGGCTCTTCTGGGTTGACGCGATCGCCGTAGAGACGGGCTTTGCCCGGCTCCACACAGGCAGGTTCAGTGTGGAGTAGCCGAAGAAAGTCGTCATGGCGCGCGCAGCGCGCCGGACTTTCTTCGGTTGCCTAGACTCGCGCGATGCTGCCGAAGCGGTTTCCGGACCGGGAGGAGGTCGCGGCCGTGCGCGCCGAAGCGGAGAAAGCCGAGCCAGGGCAGACGCTCGAGCATGAACACCGCGTTGCGGGACGCGTCATGGCTCGCCGCGAGATGGGGAAACTGACCTTCCTCGACCTCGTCGACCGCTCTGGGCGTATCCAGCTGATCAGTGGCCAGAAGGTCGATCTCGACCTCGGCGACGTCGCCGGCGTCACCGGCAAGCCCGGCCGCTCCAGGCGTGGTGAGCCTTCGCTGACGGTGACCGGGCTCGAGTTGCTCGCCAAGATCCGCCGGCCGCTCCCGGACACGTTCCACGGCGTCACCGACGTCGAGACCCGCTACCGCCAGCGCTACCTCGATCTGCTGATGAGCGAGGACTCGCGCCGGCTGACCGAAACGCGCACGCGCATGATCCAGGAGATTCGCGCATACCTCGACGCGGAGGGCTTCATCGAGGTCGAGACCCCGATCCTGCAGCCGCGCTACGGCGGCGGCTTCGCGGAGCCGTTCGTGACGCATTCGAACGAGCTCGACGCCGACCTCTACCTGCGGATCGCCGACGAGCTCTACCTCAAGCGCCTGATTGTCGGCGGGCTGGAGAAGGTCTACGAGCTCGCGAAGGACTTCCGCAACGAGAGCATCTCGTACAAGCATGCCCCGGAGTTCACGCAGGTCGAGTGGTACGAGGCCTACGCGGACTACCGCGACACCATGGCCCGAACCGAGGCGCTGGTCGAGCGCGCGGCGCTCGGCTCGATCGGCACGACGAAGGTCACCTTCCGCGGGCACGAGGTCGACCTCGCTCCCCCGTGGCAGCGTGTGAAGTTCGTCGAGGCGCTCGAGGAGAGGGGCGTCTGGTCGCGGGACGAGGCCGAGCTGCGGACCAAGCTCGCCGGGGCAGAGGTGGACACCGAACGCGACCGCTCGTGGGCACAGCTCGCGGACCACGCGTATTCGCACTTTGTCGAGCCAGAGCTGATCCAGCCGACGATTGTGTACGACTGGCCGATCGAGCTCTCCCCGTTCGCGCGGACCACCGACGATGACGAGACAATCGTCGAAAGGTTCGAGTGCGTGGTCTCCGGGATGGAGTTCGGGAACGCCTTCAGCGAGCTCAACGACGCCGAGGAGCAGGAGCAGCGCTTCGCGATGCAGGAGGCCGAGCGCGAGGCCGGCGCGGAGGAGGCCGAGCCCGGCGACCCGGACTTCGTCGAGGCACTTTCGTACGGGATGCCGCCGACGGGAGGCTGCGGGATCGGGATCGACCGGCTCGCGATGGTCGTCACCGGCAGCGACGCGATCCGCGACGTGATCCTCTTCCCGGCGCTCCGTCCGCGCGAGTAGTGGAGCCGGAGCAGCGCTACGCGCTCGACGCGCTGCTCGACGCGCTCGGGCTTCCCTTCGACGAGAGCGCACCCGCTTCTTCGGAGGAGTTGGGCGAGGTCTTCGCGCTGCTCACGCTCGCGCACGAGCAGGACGTGGAGCTGGACGAGCACGGCCGACCGCCCCCGCCCGTCGAGCCGCCGGGGCCGTGGGTTGCCGAGCTCGCGGTCGACCTGGGGCGGCGCCTCGGTGTCGAGCGGCGCGGCTACGCGGGCGGCGAGCGCTTCCTCGTCGCGCTGACACACGACGTCGACCTCCTCGGCGCCGGAGGCATTCCGACCGCGCTGCGCCGGCTCGCCGGCGGCATTGCCCTGCGCTCCGGGCGGCGGCTGCGCGAAGGCAGCGCCTTCCTGCTCGATGCGCTCGCTGGACGGGATCCCGCGCTTCCGCTGGCAGAGATGGGGCCGCCCTCGACCTGCTTCTTCCTCGCGCGTCAGGACGATCCCCACGACGGCTATCCCGAGCGCTACCGGCCCGCCCTCGCGAGTGCGCTCCAGCAGGCCTCGGGCGACGGGCGCGAGCTCGGCCTCCACGCCTCCTACCGTTCGCGTGAACACCAGGGACGGATCTCCGAGGAGGCCGAGGCGCTCGCGAAATCCCTCCCAGGTAACAATCCGTTACAAGGGCTGCGGCACCACTATCTGCGCAGCGCGCCCGAGCGGCTGGCGGCCGAGCTGCGGGTGGCCGGCCTGCGCTACGACTCGAGCATCGGCTGGTCCTCGCGCCCGGGACTCCGCGCCGGGACGCCGTACCCGTACCGGCTCTGGGACCCGGAGCGCCGGGAGCCCGGAGCCTGGGAGCTGCCGCTCGTGCTCATGGACGCGACCCTTGCCGAGGAGCGTTACCTCGGCCTCGGAGCCGAGGCCGCCTTCGAGGCCTCGGTCGAGACGCTCGAGCCCGTCGCCGAGCATGGCGGCGCGGTCGCGATCCTCTGGCACCCCCCTTCGCACCATCCACGGCTCTCGCGCGGCTACGACCGGCTCTACCGGCGCCTGCTCTCCTGGATCGAGGAGCAGGGCGGGAGGACGGGAACGGCAACCGAGACGCTCGACCGCTGGGAGTCACGCC
>Ga0307312_10002219_pt1 | contig 10191 bp, 11 predicted proteins | sample ER_DNA_202_FD_194489 | JGI IMG/M metagenome (GOLD analysis project Ga0307312, IMG submission 194489) | Bulk soil microbial communities from the East River watershed near Crested Butte, Colorado, United States - ER_DNA_202 | ecosystem: Environmental > Terrestrial > Soil > Floodplain | place...
CCGCTGGAGCCTCGAGGCCCTGCGGGTCCGCGAGCGCCGCCCCCCCGGATGCCCAACCAAATCGGACCCCACCTCGAGCAGCGGGTGATGGTCTTCGCCCTCGCCTATCCGGGCTTTGGGCCGCGGCGGATCTCGGCCGAGCTTCGCCGCCCCAAGTGGGGTGGGATCCGGATCTCAGAGCACGGCGTCTGGCGGGTGCTTCGCCGCTTCAACCTCAACACCCGCGCCGAAGCGGCGCCGGCATCAGCGGGGGCCGAAGCGGCCGCGAGTCGGAGCACGAGGCCCCCCGCTCGAAAGGCAACGAAGAAACGGAAAACCAGAGGCAATGTGCCAACGGCAAAATGAGGCGGCAGCAGCAGAGCGCCATCCGCGCAGCGAGGGCGCAGGCTCCCGCGTCTCGGGCCCGCCGCCGCGGTGAGCCCAGCCAGGCGCCCAAGTAAAAGCCAGTCGAGGTCGAGATCTAGGTAGCGCCCCTAACTGCGCGATCTATTCAGCGCGCAAGTCCCATCACGAGCCGTGCGCGCTTCCGCTGCCACGCGAAAGGGTCTCGGGGAGCGGGCTAGAAAAACGGCCGACCTCCGCCCGACGGCTGTCGAGTGTGCCGATCAGCGCAGAGGGCCGCGGACGAAGGTATCGGCCGTGTTAAAGCGGTCGCCCTCGACCAGGCTCGAGGCCAAAGAGGAGAAGGCGACGAAGCGCCCGTTCGCTGCGGAGATCGCGGGGAACGAGCTTTCGGAGTTTCCCTGGGTTCCTTCGGAGCTGACGCTGAGGAGCGTCGTCTTGCCCCGCTTTCGGTCGCGCAAGAAGACGTCTACGGCCTGGTTTCGGTCGCCTTCGACCAGGTCCGGGGCGGGGGACTCGAAGGCGACGAAGCGCCCGTTGTCCGAGATCGAGGGAATGCCGCTGTACAAGGAACCGCTCCCGTTGTTCTCCCTCACCCGCGTCGTCTCACCCCGCTTTCGGTCGCGGACGAAGACGTCTTCGCGGCGGTTTCGGTCGCCCGGGACCAGGTTCGAGGCGTAAGACGTGAAGGCGACGAAGCGCCCGTTGGCGGAGATCGAGGGATAAAAGAGGCTGCTGCCATTGGCCTCCTCGCCGGTGGAGCTGACGCTCACCCGGGTCGTCTCGCCGAGCTTTCGGTCGCGGACGAAGATGTCGTCGGTGTCGTTTCGGTCGCCTTCGACCAGGTTTGGGGAAGCAGAGAAGAAGGCGACGAAGCGCCCGTTGGCGGACAGCGCGGGGACGATCCCCAGCTCTTCTGCGCCGGGGCCGCGAGTCTGCTCCGCCCCGGCGGAGCTGACGCTCACCCGGGTCGTCTCGCCCCGCTTAAGGTCGCGGACGAAGAAGTCGGCGATCCCGTTGTGGTCGTTCGGGACCAGGTTCGTGGAACGGGAGAAGAAGGCGACGACACGGCCGTTGTCGGAGATCGCGGGCAACCAGATGCTGCCGTCATTTGCCTCCTCCCCCGCGGAGTTGATGCTCACCCGCGTTGTCGTACCCCGCTTTCGGTCGCGGACGAAGACATCACCGCGATGGTTGGTGTCGCCCCTGACCAGGTTCGAGGCCAAAGACGCGAAGGCGACGAAGCGCCCGTTGGCGGAGATCGAGGGAAAGCCGCTGTCGCTATTTGGCACCGCTCCGGCGGAGCTGACGCTCACCCGCGTCGTCTCGCCCCGCACTCGGTCGCGGACGAAGACGTCATCCCAGTAGTTTCCGTCGACCGCGACCAGGTTCGAGTGGGCGGAGGAAAAGGCGACGAAGCGGCCGGTGGCGGAGATCGAGATCGGTAAGTTCGAGGAGTCCCCCGGTCTGGCATTTCCGGCCTCCCCGGCGGAGTTCACGGTGACCCGGGTCGTCGTCACCGCCACCCCCGCCGAGGCTGGGACGGCGGTGAGCGCCAAGGCCGAGACCGTGAGCGCGAGAAACAGGTGCTTGAACCGCCTCATTTGTCCTTCCCGTCCCTGCCCTCCTTGTGGAGGATGCAAGGCGAGCATACGCCCACGTGGGTGGCGGGGTCGACGGTAGAAGGGTTTCGGGTAATCGGATTAGAGCCGGACCAGCTCTGGGGCTGCTCGGCGCGGTCGAGCGCCATGGACAAGCCAATGATGGAGGTCGAGCTTGGCGCTGCGTTCGCTCTTGTCGATCCTCCTGCCGCGGCGGGAGTGTCGGCCGGTGGCGGCGGCATTGACTGCGTGAAAGCGGCAGTTCCAGTGCCCGCGGATCCGCTTACCGCTCCACACCCCGAGCGGTGGGGGCCAGGAGCTATTGCATTACGACGTCTCAAAGTGCCAGGGCTCTCAGCGTTGCGCACCATTCCCCGAAGGTGTCCCGCTCCCCCCGGAGCACGATTCAGCTCGACCTGCCGCGGTGATCGCCGGACGTTGAGCTTCGGCTCGATCGGAGGCGTCCTACCTCAACCAGGCAGTCGGAAGCAGCCACCTCGGACCGACCCGCGGAGATGCACGCGGCGCTTGCGCGTCCGCGTGCATGCGGTCGTCTCGGACGCGGCGCAAGGACGCCCGCTCCAGTCCCAAGCAGGCGTCTCAGGCGAGACGCTCGCTCCTTCGCGAAGGCAGCAGCGAGTGGCGGTGGGGCCAGCCGATCTGTCCGCCATTACGTCGGCAGATTGCTCCACCAACCGTCCTGCAGGGCTTGGGCAGCCGCTTCTGCCTGTTTGCCTGGATCACGCTGGTCCTCGCTGAACATGTCACGGTAGGCGGAGTGGTTTGGGCTCTCGGTCATGTAACGCACCGCATGATCGGGCCACCATTGCCACAGGACTTCTTGGGCGTTGACGGCTGGGCTGATCTTGGCCCCTGGTCCTGCCCAGCTGCTGCGGTCGCCGATCCGCCGAAGCTCACCGTGAACGAGAATGCTCGATGCCCCCTTTAAGGCGCCGGAGTCGTTCGCCGCGATGAGGTCTGCCGCGATCGGGACAACCTGATTCTGTTGCTGGTAGGGGTCGACAGTCACATCGACGTAGAAGTGACCGAGCCGCGTATCGGTTTCTTCGACCCAGTCGAAAGGCGCCTCCTTCTCCAACCAAACGTCGTAGCCCTCAAATTCGCAATCCAGGAACTGGGTCAGGGGGACGCCATGGACCGGGCTCCCGCCTTCTTGGCGAATCTGGGTGACTCGAAGTGGCCAGCAGACCTGCTCACCAACGCGCTTCTCGGCGATCCCGGCCTTGACGTGACCGAAGGGAACCCCGAATTCGGGAAAGGTCGGACCATCGTAGGACGCGGGATCGGATCGGAAGAAACGCATAAGTCTTGGTCGTCAGCGTCAAGGAGTTAATTCATCGTCGGGTGCGCCTGTCCGTCTTGCTAGTGGGGCGCCTTTGCTCCCTTCTTTGAGCCACAGACTGTGCATCTGTAGCTCTTTGCGGCGTTCGCGGCCGCCCCGCCCAGCTTGAGCATGCCGCCAGTCGCCGCCATGAGCGGGTTGCTGTCCTTGTAGGCGCGCCGCAGCGTCCCGCCACCCGGCTTGCTGACTTGCTTCGTGAACTTGCGTTGTTCCCCGCAGACCTCACAGTAGAACGACTTGACCTTCTCTGCCACCGTTAGCTCCTTTGGCTTTGTGATCTCGGGTGAGTCTCCTGGAGTCAGAAGCCGCGCTTGGCCCGCCTCTCGGCTTCCTTGGCCTTCTGAAGCTCCCGCTGCTTCTTCTTTCTTGCACGTTCGGCCTCCTGCTTGGCCTTACGGGTGGCTTCCTTGGCCTTTCTCTCAGCCTCGCGGACCTTCCGGTCGTCTGCCATCTAGCCATTCCTTTTCTTGATTGCTTATCGGGTCAGAAAGACCCCACGGCCTTAATCATCGCCCGTTTGAGCGCCTCGCGGTCACGGGCTGCGCCGCCCACGAGTCCAATTGCCGCCGGCTCATCTGTTCGATCCTTGATGTAAACCTCGATCCGCCCTCCTCCCCCGGAGAGGAGGCGCTTTAACGAAACGCAGAAGAGGTGATCGGCATTGCCTTCTTGTCGGACGTAGCTGTAGCCGCCGAGGCCTTCGACGCCACCTTCCCAACCAAGCGACGGCAATGCAATGTCGAACGCTTCGATGGCTGAGGCCTGTTCGGGCAAGGTGAAGAAAAGGTCGACCTCAGCCAAGGGATCAGCGCCACCCAAGTCAAGGTCGTCGAGCTGTCGCTGGGCTATCTCGGCGAACTCAAGACCGGAGCCCGCAGCCACCTCCCACCATTTGCGCGCCTCGTCCAAGTTCTGTTGGTTGGCGTGGATCTGCGCCAGCTGAAAGGCACAACGTGGGCTCCAAACAGGATGGCCGGCCTTCGCGCCCTGCTCCAAAGCAGCCACGGCATCCAGGGCTCCTTCAGCGCGACTTTCTTGTCGGCCGAGGTGTTCTTGCAAACGCCCGAGCTTCAGCAGCCCGCAGGCAGCTGCGTCCGGGTGTTCACTTTTTGCCGCCTTATCGAAGTACTCGCGAGACTTCTCCGGATCCGGATCGTCGGCAAGTTCCGTCGGGTCATAGAGACGCCCGAGGCCTATCCAGGCCCAGGCGGCGTCCGGGTGGGTTGAAGTTGCTCCCCTTCGCCAAAGCTGGTCGGCGCCAGCGGTGTCGTGGCCACCCAGAGTCTTTGCGTTGCGGTGCTTTCCGACCACAGTTTCGGTGCTGAACTCGTGCTCACTGATCAACCGGCCGTAGGCAATGATCGCGTCAACGGCAACATCCTCATCTGGGGCGTGAGCTGCAAACGCCCACTCGTCCGCAGCCGACTCGAGATCTCTTTGCCTCTCACGCAGGCAGCCCAGCTCCCGGGCGGCTCGGTGGTGGGACGCCTGAGAGGCTTCATGCCAGAACTGCTCGGCGCCAGCGAGGTCGCCTGCCTCGGCCCGCTCAACCCCCGCCGCGTAGAAGGCGTCGGCATCCGCTTGGCTTGTCATCGGGCGAGGCAGTCCTGGTTGGGATTGGCTGGAGGCCCACCCTCTTACAACTGCGAGGACGTGTCAAGCCGTAGCGGAACGCGGAAGTCCCGGTTCGGTGCAACCTAGAGGCTGGTCGTTGGAGCTGCGCTTTCCAGGCGGAGGAGTACTGGTCGAGCCCACTCCGCGCGCGCCCTCTCGCGTGCAAGCGGCAGTTCCAGTGCCCACGGATCTGCTTACCACTCCACACCCCGACTGCTCGGGCGCGAGCTATTGCATTAGGACGTCTCGAAGTGCCACGGCTTCAACCGAACGAGCACTCGGCTGGGAGCCCCGTTTAGAGTTGTCGGGCTGGCCCGTGTGAACCGCCTAACTTTCCTTGTTCTGCCGCTCCTCGCGGTCGGAGTGCTGCTGATGGGCAGCGATGGCCGGCCAGCGCCGGGCGCGAGCGCGGCCAGCGAGAGCGAGGCCGAAGCCGCCGGCCAGTGCGGTGTTGAGCGCTGGGAGATCAAGACCTTGACTGATCCCGACGCTGGCGACGTCCACTTCAGGCCACGCCATACGACGATCAGACACCTGCGCCGCCTTGACCGACCGTCCTCAGTCGGCCACTCAAGCCCGCGGATCGCGCCGCATGAGCTCCGCGTCTACCGCGTTCACGGCAAGCTGATCACGGCCAAGCTTGAGGAGGACTCGGACTTCCATCTGGTCGTCTCGGTCCCCAAGCACCGGGCCAAGACGATGATCGTCGAGTTCCCGGCCCGCCATTGCACAGCAGGTGCCAAGCACCGCTCCGATATGACCCGGGCCAGGCGCAAGTTCATCGAGGCCTGCGGCCGGCCCTCCAGCTCCTCGTTTACCGATCTGCGCGGGCGTGCCGTCTTGGCGGGCGTCGGCTTCTGGGACTTCTTCCACAACCAGACCGGGGTGGCGCCGAACGTCTTCGAACTCCATCCCGTGCTCTCGTTCAAGAGCGCCAACTGCCTGCGCAAGTAGCCGGCCTCGGCTGCCTATCGCCTGCCAGGTACCGATCACGACCTACGCCCCAAGGGCTGGCGGGAGGCGAAGCACCCTCCAGACACCGTTGGGCGAGACCCGAAGGCCGCCCCCGGCGGCAGCCAGAGCCCGTGGTCACCTCGTACATTGACCAAGCTGGAACGCCAGCCGTGGCGTCCTTGGGGCTCCTGCTCCTCGCGCATTGCGAGAGCGGGCTCAGCGTCCGCCGAGACTTTTCCTCCTGTCCACAGCGAGCGTCTCGCCCTCGTCCGCCGACCCGCTCGCGATTACGCGGAAGCAGGCGTGACGTTGGCCCGGTTCGAAGCGCGTGCACGTCGTCCGAGCTGAGCGTGTGCGGCTCGATTGCGGACGCGCTCGCATTCACGCGGAAGCGCGCTTGCATGGAAGCGACACAGTCTCGACGTCACCCGGCCGACCGGCACTTTGGTTCCGAGCCCGACCTCGTGAGCGGTGGCGCATCGCGCTGCTACGAAGCTATGTCGGCGCCTGAGGCGGACGTCTCGTTGGCTATGAAGCCGTACGGCGGGTCATCAGCTAAGCCGCTGTACCGCCTGACCACGGCATCCTCAAGCCACGTTGGAGGGACGTGATCGACGACGATCAGCTGGGCGTTTCGTCCCTTCTCAGCGGTCCAGCGAGACAGATGTCTCCAGAGGCGATCACCGATTTCGGGGCTTGAGTACTCGTCGGTTCCGCCTGTTGCGGGTTTGAGGTTGGCCTGCGGGCTGTCAACCATCAAGAAGCCCGGATGAGGTCTATTCCTCTCGACGGCCAGCTGGAAGATCGCCAGCTGCCAGGCGAGCGCAATGAGCGTCATCGCCCCTCGCGAGCCAAGCGCGTCGTAGCGGACACCACGGACGTAGGGCACGAAGTCTGTATCTATCCGTGGCGGCTCGGGATCCTCGAGCTTGGGGAACCCAAAGTCGCGCAAGATCGCGTCGAACCGCACTGTCAGGCCATGGATCACCGCGTCTCGGCTCGGGCGGTCCTCCTCCAGCTCGCGCTGCTCGTCGCGGAGCTCCTGGATCCGAGCCTCTAGCTGCCCGACCTCAGCAGTTCGCCGCTCGACGCTGAGCAGCCAAGTCCGCTGGCGCTGCAGGTCGCGGCTTCGCGCCTGTAGCTCGCTGGTGCGGCGCACGAGCTCGTCGCGTTGCCCAACGAAAGGAGCAAGCGTCGAGGCGAGGTCTCGATCGAGTTCAGCCTGCGCAGTTGATTCATCCTTGCGAAGCCTGCCGTATCGCGAACGGTCGGCGTCGAGTTGCTCCTGAACCTCACCGATGTACCGGCCTAGCCCGCGGAGGCGAGCGCGGATCGCCGCACGCTCCGCCTCGACGTCGATCGCATCCTCAGCCGGCTCGAGAACGCTGCTGCAGAGCGTGCAGCGGCCACCTGAGATCTCGGGCGGCTCATCCAACTCGCTGAGACAACTCGGGCAGACCCGGACCTTCAGCGGGTCGAAGAGGTGCTTGGCCTCGGAATAGAAAACGAGCTTGCGTTCATCCTCGGCGTACTGGGCTTGCAGAGGCAACAGGCGGCCGAGCAGCGTCTCGCGATCGCGAACGCGTGCCGCGGCCAGCCCCGCTTCCCGCCGCAAGTCCGTATACCGCTGGCGTACTTGGTCGGCAAAGTCAGCCTCGGCCCGCATGCGCTCAGAGACGGATGCGAGGCTCGCTTGCACTGAGTCAATCTCTCCCGCAATCTGCCCAAGCTCGGCCTCGAGCTCAAGCTGACCTCGGACATCCTGCTCAGCCAGGAAGCCCTTTAACGCTTCGATCTCAGCCAGATGAGCCTCGCGATCGGCGCGCAGACGAGCGATGCGATCACCGAGCCCGGCGAGCGTTTGGTCGTGAACGTCAAAGACGACTTCAATCAACTGCTTCAGCTTCAGCTGCTTCATCCGGTCGCCGGTCTCGAACAGCAAGTGCCGTCGGCCCATGCGATCCGCGGTCAGGAACGCCAGCCACATCACGTCGCGGAAAGACAGTGGATCGGTTTCCGAAACCGGCTTTGTTGGCGCTTCCTTGAGAACCACGCCTTCGAGCTGAGAGTGCCTCAGCAGCAGCCAGTTGAGGGTTGCTGAGCTTCCCGCCGGGTCAATCTCGATCTTGGTCGTCTCGTGCGGTTCATCGACGTCGGCCAGCCGGCAGCGGTGCAGCCAGACCCAGTTCGCGGGAGAAAACAGCGGACGCTCGATGACGTGGACTGCACCTGAGAGCTCGAGTTCGAGCTGCGCGGTTCGAGCTTGGCGCTGGATCTCAACGTAGCTGGGATGCGAATCCTGGCCCAGGCAGTAATCAATGAACTCGAGGACCGCGGTCTTACCGGTCGAGATCTGACCGGCGATGATTGAAAGGGGCCGGAGGGAGCCGTCCTTGCCGCAGAAGGGGACGTCGTAGTTCTGCGACACGCCGACCAGCCGCAGATGGCGAATCCTGATCACGCCAAATCTCCCGCGTCGTAGAGATCTACCAAGAACTCATCGCCCGCCAGCCACTCCCTAGCCCGCTCCCCCAGCCGCTTGTCGGAGAGGCGATTGAGTTCGCGGACTACCAAATCGGCGCTGGCTCGGTAGGCGCTCGAGTAGAACGTCCGCAGCGAACCGGCTGCATCGGCTCCGGCCTGGTTGAGGGCAAACGCGACATGCCTTCCCTCTGTGGCCACCCCGAGAAGCCCGCGACTAACCAGCAGCGCGAGGTCATGCTGGAGACGCGCGCGTCGGTTAGCGAAGCGTTGCGCGGCCGAGTGATACGACAAGGTCCTAGCAGAGAAGCCGGCCAAGATCAGGCGCCGCCGCTGCTCGGTGCCCTCCCCGAAGATCAGGAAGGGATTGTCGGCGAAGAAGTCGTAGTAGCCGATCCGCTCTAGGTGCAGGATCTTCGGTGACGGCACAGCGGGTGTCACCTCGAGCAGGATCAGCAAGCGGCCCAAGCGGAACTCGAGGAGGTCTTCCGGTCGAAGCGGAACCGCTGTGGCCTGCGAAGCGGAGTCACCACCGTGTGGGAGACCCTCGCCGGGGCCGGTGTCGTCACTCAGCGACACTATGGGCCTCAGCGATCTCGCGGAAATGCGCAACCCAACCGGCATCGCCGTTGTCGACGATGTCGTGCATGGCCCCCTTCTGATGGACGAGGTTCATTGGTGGCATTCGCGGCGGGTTGTCCTTGTATTGATCACGTATCCCCCCCATCACGGTCGAATGTAGGTTGGGATCGCGACCGGTGCCTGGATCGGGCGATGCGGCAGCAAACCGAGCCTCCCAGATCGAGTGGACCTCAGCCCGCACGTTCTCAAGCGTTTGTCTCTCGACCGGATCGGCCTTGTCTCCAACCTCGCGTGCCAACGCCTCGTGATTGAAGAACTCACGCTTGGCGGATTCATTCTCCACAATCCCAGCTTCTTCCAGCTGGCGAATGAAAAGGTTGTCCTGGTAGCTCAGGTCGCCGGGAAGTGGGAGAACCTTGGCCACGGCGGATGCGCCAGCTGTGCCGGCCGATTGGGGAAAGTAATGAGCGGCGATGTGCGCCGCCTCGGGGGAAAGGAGCATGCCCTCGATCACGGTCCGAGGCCACAGGTCAATCAGGACGCCGGTTTCCCGCTCCTTCTTGGCCTTCCAGCGCTGCCACCAGCGATGCGTAGGGGCGTCGAACTCGGTCGGGATGCACAAGGTCCAAGCCGTGATCTTGTGGCCGTGTCGCTCCCCGGCCTCGACCGCGGATTTGAATGAGTCTCGAATCTGCGCTTTCTGCTCGTCTTCGATGGCATCGGGGAAGTACTTGGCCTGCCAAACGGATATTTCACCGTCGAGATTTCCAACGAAGGCATCAATACCCCAGTCGCCTAGTCGAGCCAGTACAGCCATCGCTCCGTGGCGACCGTAAGCAAGATGAACGATGACTCGCTCGAACTCCTCGCGGGCGCCAGGTAGGCCTCCCCGATTCTCAAGCTCACGAAAGTTGATGGACATGCGTGCGCATAGCGGCCAACTCGGAGTTCTGCTGAAACCTAACCGGACCCTCGGCGGCGAGTACTTCAGTGTTCAAAGCGGCTTTCCGCTTCGCGCGAGGAGCGCGCCACGCGACAGTCTGAGCCGAATGTCAGCGACGCGTCGCGATTGCTGAGGTCTGTCTACGTAAACGAGCCGCCGGCGTTATCGGCGAAGCCCGGCCCTCTCGCCAGATCACGCTGATGCCTTGGCTCAAGAGAAGCTCAATCAGGTCCGGCTGCGGCTTGGCCTCGAGGAGCACAGCCCTGTCTGGGTTGCCATCGAGAAAGCGTGCGTAATCGGCCAGCTGGCCG